>ENA-ORNG01002809-ORNG01002809.1-human-gut-metagenome-genome-assembly--contig:-NODE-2809-length-10142-cov-5.975513_pt1 | contig 10142 bp, 9 predicted proteins | sample MGYA00242113_ERZ509018 | MGnify/ENA primary metagenome ERZ509018 (study PRJEB26280, sample SAMEA2338711) | human gut metagenome | biome: human gut; feature: human-associated habitat; material: faeces... | reverse complement strand
AGACGATGCTCCTCAGTTCATTTGATTGTAGTGAGGATACTGGAATTGCTGAGGTCAAAAAGAGTGTTGCAGCTATGGAGGAAAATTTGAAGCGGCTGACAAAGCAGGAAGAAAAATATGCTGCCGAGTTGGAAGATGCCTTAAAGCAGTATGCCGAGCTGAAAGAACAGGCTGTCGGTATAGATGCCGCTGAGCTGATAGAAGCACGGCTTGCTGTCCGTGAGGAAAAGGAACACTCTGCCGTTGAAAAAGTGAAATCTGCCTATAGCGAGAAATACGATCCGATGCTGATGCACGACAGCAAGCGTGATGTGGCAAATCTACTCCATGAGGAGGCGGAAGTACGATCTGTGCGGGAGTTCGTTCGTCAGAAGCAGCAACAGCAAGCACAGCAAAAGCAGAACAAAAAGAAACGTCGAGACAGTTGGGAACGATAAAATTTCAGCGGGAGTGCATTTGGAACGATGTACTCTCTTTCCAAAAAACAATCTGCTAATTATGTGAATACGATTTTACTTCTTCTTAATTTCAATCAAAAATCCCTTTCCCTGTTTTAATTCCTTCTATGCTACTCTTGTAAGCACAAAAGGAGGAGTTGACTATGACAACCTTAATAAAATCCATTCATAAATACGAAGACAAATTTGAGAAGAAGGCGGAACGCTTTACTTTTCATCATCCATATTTTGCATTTTTTGCTCTGTTTATTGGGATGCCCATTTTTACTTTGATTGCTGTTGCGGCAGGCACCACAGTGATTGCCTTGCCACTTTCCCTTATTTTCGGTTGGGTCTAACATCTTTATGGCAACTTTATGGCAAGTAAAAAAGACTTTTACTGACTTTATGGGAAAGAGATTAAGATAATGGGGAAATCAGATTAGAGGAGGAAATAAAAATGCTTGATATTTGGATGCTGCTTCTTTTAGGTGCTTGCTGTGGATCGATTGCATTGTTGATTCATTGGTGTCAGAAACAGGTCGATCAAAACGAATAGGAAGGAGATTGTTTTTATGATGTATGTACTTGGAGGTATTGTCCTCTTAATGGGTGGCTATTTGGTGTACGCATTGGTTCACCCGGAAAAATTCTAATATGTAAAGGAGGAAAAAACGATGCTTCAACTTGTGTTGACGATTCTCATTTATTTGATTATGGTCATTCCGGTAGGCAGCTATTTATATCATATTGCCGCCGGAAAACATACCTTTGCCGATCCGGTATTGAATCGTGTGGATGATGTGATTTATAAGATAAGCGGCATTGACCCACACAAAAAGATGGATTGGAAAAAATATGCCCTGGCTTTGCTTGGTACAAACGCAGTTATGATTTTACTGGGGTATATGATTTTGAGGATTCAAAGTATTCCCATTTTCAATCCCAACGGTGTAGGAGCTATGGAGGAATCCTTATCGTTTAATACGATTATTAGCTTTATGACAAATACTAACCTTCAGCATTATTCAGGGGAATCCGGTCTGAGTTATCTCTCCCAGATGCTGGTCATTACCTTTATGATGTTTGTTTCCGCAGCCAGCGGATATGCTGCCTGTGTTGCTTTTATCCGTGGGTTGGCTGGAAAAAGCAAAAATAACGTAGGAAACTTTTATTCGGATCTGGTCCGGATCATCACTCGTGTACTGCTTCCGTTTTCCATCATTGGCGGTTTGCTTCTTGTCTGGCAGGGTGTTCCGCAGAACTTCAGCGGCAATGTGATTGTAGATACCATTGAGGGTGCCAAACAGATTATCGCACAGGGTCCGGTCGCTGCTCTGGAAATTATCAAACATTTGGGAACCAATGGCGGCGGATTTATCGGTGCAAACTCTGCTACACCTATAGAAAATCCTACGATTCTTACCAACCTGATTGAGTTGTATTCCATGATGCTGCTTCCCGGCGCTTGTGTAATCACATTCGGTAAAATGGTTCGTGACCGCAAATGTGAGGCACAGGCAGGCAGTACAGCTTTTACAGTTCGCAGCGGCGTAGATTCCCGCAGTTTTACTGCCCGTTTCTTTGGTAGGGAGGGCAGAACCATTTTTGCTGCGATGAGTATTCTTTTTGTGATTGGTCTGGGCGTTTGCTTCTGGGCAGAATCTCAAGGAAATCCAGCATTGGCAGAAGCTGGATTGTCTCAGTCGATGGGAAGTATGGAAGGCAAGGAGGTTCGGTTTGGCATTGCACAATCAGCAATGTTTACAACCACGACTACCTCTTTTACTACCGGTACAGTCAATAATATGCATGATACCCTAACACCACTGGGCGGTATGATCCCACTTTTGCACATGATGCTCAATGTGGTGTTCGGCGGTAAAGGTGTCGGTTTAATGAACATGATCATATATGCAATTTTAGCAGTCTTTATCTGTGGCTTGATGATCGGACGGACACCGGAATATCTGGGTAAAAAAATTGAAGGCCGTGAAATGAAGCTCACTGCCCTTTGTATCATTATCCATCCGTTTTTGATTTTGGCATTTTCCGCTTTAGCGGTAGGGACACAGGCTGGTTTGGAAGGCATTACGAATCCTGGCTTTCATGGACTGTCCCAGGTGCTTTATGAATTTACTTCATCAGCAGCCAATAATGGCTCCGGCTTTGAAGGACTGGCAGACAATACCATGTTCTGGAATATTACCACCGGTCTTGCCATGTTCTTTGGACGATACTTGTCCATTGTGATCCAGCTTGCAATCGCAGGTTCGTTTATGAAGAAAAAATTTGTAAATGACTCCGTCGGTTCCCTGCATACAGATACGGCTGCATTTCCGATTATTCTTGTCGTTGTCGTTTATATTTTTGCGGCGCTGACATTTTTCCCGGTGCTGGCTCTCGGTCCGATTGCAGAGCATCTGACACTATGGGCGTAAGGAGGCAAAACGAATATGAGTAAAAAACAAACAAAAAAATTGATAACGCCGGAAATCTTCCATCAGGCGGTCATCGGTTCCTTTGTAAAGCTGAATCCACGATATATGATGAAAAATCCGGTGATGTTCGTGGTGGAAGTAGGCTGCTTTATCACTCTGCTGCTTTCTTTCTTTCCAGGTTTGTTTGGCGATATAGCAACCAGCAATCTCAGGATATATAACATCATTGTCTGCGTGGTGTTGTTCGTGACCGTATTGTTCGCCAACTTCGCCGAATCTGTGGCTGAAGGCCGAGGCAAGGCACAGGCGGCAAGCCTGAAAAAGACGCAAAAAGATACCACGGCGCATCTGCTCGGTTCGGACGGTTCTACAACAGATATCCGATCCAGCGAGCTGAAAAAGAATGATGTTGTTCTGGTTTCTGCCGGAGAAATTATCCCCGGTGATGGTGAGGTAATCGAAGGAGTCGCTTCTGTGGATGAATCCGCTATTACAGGTGAATCGGCTCCGGTTGTCAGAGAGTCCGGCGGAGACTTTTGCTCCGTTACCGGAGGTACAACCGTGGTTTCAGACTGGTTGAAAATCCGCATTACTTCTGATCCCGGCAACAGCTTTCTGGATCGTATGATTGCACTGGTAGAAGGTGCTTCCCGTAAAAAAACGCCCAACGAGATTGCGCTCAATACCTTACTGGTTTCTTTGACGATTATCTTTTTAATTGTGATCGTTACCCTTTATCCGATGGCAGTATATTCCGGCGTTCAGCTTCAGATTTCGACGCTGATTGCCCTGGCTGTTTGCCTGATCCCTACGACCATTGGCGGTTTGCTTTCAGCAATCGGGATTGCCGGTATGGATCGAGTGACTCGCTTCAATGTAATCGCCATGTCTGGTAAAGCAGTAGAAGCCTGTGGTGATGTGGATACCATGATTCTTGATAAAACTGGTACGATTACCTACGGAAACCGTCTGGCGGCCGATTTCTTCCCGGTAGATGGTGCAGACCGCAGCGAGCTGATTCGCTGTGCGGCACTGACCTGCCTTCATGATGACACGCCGGAGGGAAAATCTACGCTGGAACTTGCTCACCGTATGGGTGACAACAGCACGGAAACACCCGGTTCTAACTTTATCGAGTTTACCGCACAAACCCGTATGAGCGGTGTGGATCTTCCTAACGGAACAAAAATCCGAAAAGGTGCGGCAGATGCAATAGAGAATTATGTAAAAGAACAGGAGGGGCATATTCCCAAAAATTTACGAGAAGAAGTGGAAAAAATTTCTTCTCTTGGAGGAACGCCCCTGACAGTCTGTGAAAATAATCGTATTTTAGGAGTTATTTATCTGAAAGATACGGTAAAAGCAGGAATGGCGGAACGATTTGAACGGCTGAGAGCCATTGGTATCAAGACAATTATGTGTACCGGAGATAATCCGCTGACTGCCGCCACTATTGCAAAGGAAGCCGGTGTTGATGGTTTTATCGCAGAATGTAAGCCGGAGGATAAGATAGAAGTTATTAAGAAAGAGCAGGCTGAAGGAAAAATCGTGGCTATGACCGGAGATGGTACAAACGATGCTCCGGCACTGGCACAGGCGAATGTAGGACTCGCCATGAACAGTGGTACAACAGCGGCAAAAGAGGCTGCCAATATGGTGGATTTGGATTCCGATCCTACAAAAATTCTGGAAGTCGTGGAGATTGGTAAGCAGCTTCTGATTACAAGGGGAAGCTTAACTACCTTTTCCATTGCCAATGATATAGCAAAGTATTTTGCTATTATTCCGGCGATGTTTATGAGGGCGATCCCTGAATTAGGGGTTCTTAATATCATGCATTTGGCTACGCAATACAGCGCCATCCTCTCCGCTTTGATTTTCAATGCGATTATCATACCGTGTCTGATCCCACTGGCAATGAAAGGCGTAAAATATCGTCCCATGTCTTCAGGGAAAATGCTGTTGCGGAATATGATGATTTTTGGTGTTGGCGGTGTCATTACACCTTTTGTGGGTATTAAGTTAATTGATATGATCATTCACCCATTGTTGGCACTGCTGGGACTGTAATAGGAGGTTGATTATTCATGAAAGAGAATATAAAAGGAATGTTGCATTATACAAGACAAGCCTTTGGCGTATCTCTGGTGCTGATGTTGCTTTGCGGACTGCTTTTTCCGCTTTTACTTTCCGGCATTTCTGCGATTCTTTTCCCGCATCAGGCTGAAGGCAGTTTGATAGAGATAAACGGTAAGGCAGTGGCAGCAGAGAATGTAGGGCAGGAATTTACAGAAGATTATTATTTGTGGAGCCGACCGTCTGCTTATCATTACAATGTATACATAGAAAATGCGGATGGAACTCAAACTTATCAGGACGGAACGGAATTTTCCGGAATTGGTTCCGGCTCTAATAACTATGCGCCGTCTAATCCTGAGCTTGTAGAACGAGTGGAAGCAGATATGGCACTTTTTCTGGAAAAAAATCCGGATGTAAAGCCGGAGGATATTCCTACTGACTTGCTGACGGCTTCCGGCTCCGGTCTTGACCCTCATATTTCTCCAAAGGCAGCTGAAATCCAGATTCCTCGTATTGTAGCTGCTTCTGGGTTGGAGGAAGATCAGGTGCGTAAAATCATAGAGAATCATACTACCGGTAAGCTGTTAGGAGTATTTGGAGAGGAAACTGTGAATGTAGTAAAAGTGAACATTGAACTTGGTACAGCAATGGGATTGCTTCAAAACTGAAAAGATGGCAGGATGAGATGTTAAAGGGCAGGAAAAGATTTTTCCTGCCCTTTATACAATCTTAATGCGTTTCAATGTTTACTCATACACATTTTATAAAAATAAAGATAAAATGAAAGAAATACAGGTGGCTTTGAGGTCCTTGCAGCTGCGAAAGAAGGAAAGAAATTATTTTAATAGGTGCAGTCGTGGCAATGTTTGCCTTTGGTTTTTATATCATGGATAAGGTAGATCATTTCTTAAACGATAATTACAGTCGGCTGGAAGTGATGGAACACACCTCTGCCCTTCGTATAGCTATGGAGGATTCTTCCATAGCTGCTTCTTTATCCGATTTGCTGGAAGAATTTTCTAAAAGAAATCCGGATTGCGATATATATTTCATGACTGGAAATACACATGAGATACAGGAAGGTTTGACAGAAAATAATTTTGATTTAGGATTTGTTGCAGCGGATTGTCAGGAAATTCAAAAGGAAGAATACTCGTCTGCACTTATTATGTTGAAGCGCAATTCTTTAAGTACATTCGTAATTGACATTCCTATTAATCCGATTGATACAACTCCGATTATGATAAAAGTATTATGGAAAAGAGATCTATATAAACGGGAATTAAATCAGTTTGTCGAACTGTTAAAGCAATATGATAAATTCTGTGATGCAATCGCTTAGAATTTAGCTGGTTTGAAAAAAAGACCGTTATATTGTATAATCTTTATGCAACCTTAATGTCTGTATTCAGATCCTTTTTGCAACTTAATGGGATATAGGCTAAACTAATGTAATGATAAGAGGTGAGAACTTGTGAGTGAGAATAATCTTATGGCTGATAAACTTTTGAAAGCCATTCAAGAGGAAGAACGAGATAAAACCAGGGGACGTTTGAAAATATTTTTTGGATATGCTGCCGGAGTTGGAAAAACCTATGCTATGCTGAAAGCGGCTCATGAGGCAAAGCAGCGTGGAATTGATGTGATTGCGGATATATCGAACCTCATGCACGACCAAAAACAGCTGCTCTTTTGCATGGTCTGGAAGTGCTTCCAAGTAAAAGTGTTCCATACAACGGGATTACCCTCCGGGAATTTGATATTGATGCAGCCCTTCAAAGAAAGCCGCAGTTGATTCTTGTAGATGAGCTGGCTCATACAAATGCCGACGGCAGCCGCCATGCAAAACGCTATCAGGATATAAAAGAGCTGTTATATGCCGGAATTGATGTATATACTACAGTTAATGTACAACATATCGAAAGTCTGAATGATATGGTTGCTTCTATTACCGGCGTTTTTGTGCGTGAACGCATCCCTGACTCCATTTTCGATCAGGCTGATCAGGTAGAGCTTGTGGATATTGAACCTCAGGAGCTGATCGAACGGTTGAAAGAGGGAAATGTTTATCGGGAATCCCAGGCAAAGCGGGCAGTAAATAACTTTTTTACTGTAGAAAATTTAACAGCCCTTCGGGAAATTGCACTGCGCCGCTGTGCAGATCGGGTAAATATCCTGACTGAAAACAGCAGAATCAAAAGTCATGGTGATTATCATACCGATGAGCATATTCTTGTGTGTCTTTCTTCCTCTCCCTCCAACGCAAAATTAATCCGGACTGCCGCAAGAATGGCAAATGCTTTCCGCAGTGATTTTACGGCATTATTTGTAGAAACACCAGCTTTTTCTGCTATGAAAGTGGAAGATAAAAAAAGACTTCAGGATAATGTGCATCTTGCCAGACAATTAGGGGCAAAGATAGAAACTGTATATGGCGATGATATTCCCTTACAAGTTGCAGAATTTGCTAGACTTTCCGGTGTATCAAAAATTGTGATCGGACGAAGTGTAGCTGCGAAAAAGCATTTATTCAGCAAACCTACACTGACAGAAAAGCTGATTGCCTATGCCCCCAATTTAGATGTGTATATTATTCCCGATACAACTTCTGCCCCTGTTTCCTACTATGCAAAAAAAGCAAAGGGAATCAGGCACCTGGTATATTCGCCAGCCGATCTTGCAAAAAGTATCGGTATTTTGCTTGCTGCAAGTGGCATCGGGTTTCTATTTCAGAAATTAGGGTTTGCCGAAGCTAATATCATTACGGTGTATGTCTTGGGAGTGCTGCTTACTTCGGCTATCACAACACACTGGATTTACAGCCTCATTTCTTCCATCGTGAGCGTTTTGCTATTTAATTTTTTATTTACCGTTCCGAGATTTTCATTGGAAGCATACGATCAGGGATATCCAGTTACCTTTATTATCATGTTTCTTGCGGCACTCCTGACAGGTTCTCTTGCCACACAACTCAAGAATCATGCAAAACAATCCGCACAGGCTGCATATCGCACCAAGGTTTTATTTGACACGAATCAGATTTTGCAGCAGGAAAAAAATCAAGAGGATATTATTTCTGCCACATCAAGGCAGCTTGTCAAGCTGCTTGGGAGGGGGATTGTGTTTTATCCTGTAGAAAATGGCTTGCTTGGAGAAGCGCGTACTTTTTCACCGGACGGGAATGTTTTGGATAACAGCTGCCTATCTGTAAATGAACAAGGGGTGGCAAAGTGGGTTTTGAAAAACAACAAACATGCAGGCGCTACCACAGATACACTTTCTGATGCAAAATGCCTTTATCTTGCTGTCCGGATTATGGACAGAGTGTACGGTGTGGTGGGAATCGTCATTGGCCAACAGCCTCTGGATGCTTTTGAGAACAGCATTTTGCTTTCGATTCTTGGTGAGTGTGCAATGTCACTGGAAAATGAGAAAAACGCCAGGGAGAAAGAGGAAGCGGCAATTCTTGCCAGAAATGAACAGCTTCGGGCAAATCTTCTACGGGCGATTTCCCATGACCTTCGCACTCCCCTGACTTCTATTTCCGGCAATGCCAGCAATCTTTTGTCAAACGGAAAATCCTTTGACGAAGATACCAAGCTCCAGCTATACACCGATATTTACGACGATTCCATGTGGTTGATTAATCTTGTGGAAAATCTTCTCGCCGTTACTCGGATAGAGGAAGGGCGGTTGAATATTCGTGCGTCTGCAAATTTGATAGATGAAGTAATTGCGGAGGCATTGCACCATGTAAATCGTAAAAGTGTAGAGCATTGCATTACGGTAGAACATGAAGAAGATTTTATCCTTGCTAAAATAGACGCCAGACTGATCGTTCAGGTCATTATCAATATTGTAGACAATGCCATTAAGTATACTCCAAAAGGCTCGCATATTCAGATAAAAACAAGGAAGCAAGACGAGCATGTGATTGTTACTGTAGCAGATGATGGGGAAGGAATTCCAGATGAGCTGAAACCGAAAGTGTTCGATATGTTTTATAGTGGTGCGAATAAGATTGCAGATAGCCGGCGTAGCTTAGGATTGGGACTGTCGTTGTGCAAATCGATTATCCATGCACATGGCGGTACGATTTCTGTTTCCGATAACATACCACATGGAACAGTGTTTACATTCACATTACCTGCTGAGGAGGCGCAAATACATGAATAAACCACTTATTTTAGTTGTGGAAGATGATTCTTCCGTGAAAAATTTGATTACAACCACATTGAAGGCACATGATTACCGGCATCTAACGGCTCCCAATGGGAAGGCTGCAATTTTAGAAGCATCTTCCCACAATCCGGATATTGTGCTTTTGGATTTGGGTTTACCGGACATAGACGGCGTGGATGTGATCAAAAAAATCAGAACATGGTCTAATATGCCAATTATTGTCATTAGCGCAAGGAGCGAAGATACTGATAAGATAGACGCTTTGGATGCTGGTGCAGATGATTATCTTACAAAACCATTTTCTGTGGAGGAGCTATTGGCTCGCCTTCGTGTTACCCAGCGGAGAATTGCAATGATGGAAAGCGAATCTTCCGCAGGTGCAGCAGTCTTTTCCAATGGACAGCTTCGGATTGATTATGCCGCTGGATGTGCTTACTTGAATGAGCAGGAATTACATTTGACACCAATCGAGTATAAACTGTTGTGTATCCTTTCTCAAAATGTAGGAAAGGTTCTGACCCACACCTACATTACACAAAAAATATGGGGGCACAGCTGGGAAAATGATATTGCTTCTCTTCGAGTCTTTATGGCGACTCTTCGTAAGAAAATAGAAACAACCCCTGAGTCCCCCAAATATATTCAGACACATATCGGTGTTGGTTATCGAATGCTGCGGGTAGAGTAAAGATTTGATTGTATATTCGGAAATGTCATTTATCATTCTGTTTGGATAAATGCAGTATTTTTACATCCTGAAAATTATTAAGGTGTCTCTTTGTGAGAAATAGACCAACATTAGAGAAGACCAGCGCTGAGATTGCATTATATCCATACGCTGGTCTTTTTTTATTGTAAATACAGAGATTTATGATAAAGGGTGCTGTATATAAAGCCTTCTAAAAAAAGTGTTTTTTTATCAGAAAATCACCTTGACAAATCTCGTCTCAATACAGGAGATTGTACGGCACACTTCATCAGAGAAGAAGTCCTGCGGAAAATC
>ENA-ORNG01002808-ORNG01002808.1-human-gut-metagenome-genome-assembly--contig:-NODE-2808-length-10147-cov-9.105727_pt1 | contig 10147 bp, 9 predicted proteins | sample MGYA00242113_ERZ509018 | MGnify/ENA primary metagenome ERZ509018 (study PRJEB26280, sample SAMEA2338711) | human gut metagenome | biome: human gut; feature: human-associated habitat; material: faeces... | reverse complement strand
GCGGCGGGGGCTACAAGGTCTCCGGCGGCCTCCACGGCGTGGGCGCCAGCGTGGTCAACGCCCTGAGCGAGTGGCTCACCGTCCAGGTCCACCGGGGGGGCAAGATCCACGAGATGCGCTTCGCCCGGGGGGACATCGTGGAGAAGATGCACGTGGTGGGGGACACGGACCGCACCGGCACCGTGGTCACCTTCAAGCCCGACGGCGAGATGTTCGACACCACCACCTTCAGCTATGACATCATCCACACCCGAATGCAGCAGCAGGCGTTTTTGAACGCCGGGCTGCAGATCTCCACCTACGACCGCCGCCCCGGACAGGAGGAGGCCGACGAGATGCGCTACGACGGCGGCATCCGGGAGTACGTGGACTGGCTCAACAGCGCCAAGACCCCCATCCACGACGGGGTGATCTACATGCGGGGCCAGAAGGACGACGCCTCGGTGGAGATCGCCATGCAGTACAGCGACAGCTACAACGAGACCATCGTCTCCTTCGCCAACGACGTGCGGACCCCGGAGGGCGGCATGCACGAGGAGGGCTTCAAGCGGGCCCTCACCACCGTGCTGAACAACTACGGCAAGAAGACCAACATCATCAAGGGGGAGGACAAGGTCTCCGGCGACGACTGCCGGGAGGGCCTGACCTGCGTCATCTCCGTGAAGCTTACCGACGCCCAGTTCGAGGGTCAGACCAAGGCGAAGCTGGGCAACGCCTACATCCGCACCCTGGTCTCCGCCGTGGTCAGCGAGCAGCTGGAGCTGTACCTGGAGGAGAACCCCAAGGTGGCCCGGGCGGTGCTGGACAAGGCCATGACCGCCAACCGGGCCCGGGAGGCCGCCCGGAAGGCCCGGGAGGCCATCCGGCGGAAGACCGCCCTCGGCGGCGCGGCCATGCCCGACAAGCTCCGGGACTGCAACGAGAACAACCCGGAACTGACGGAGATCTACATCGTGGAGGGCGACAGCGCGGGAGGCTCCGCCACCCAGGGCCGGGACTCCCGGTTCCAGGCCATTCTGCCCCTGTGGGGGAAGATGCTCAACGTGGAGAAGGCCCGGGCAGACAAGGTCTACGGAAACGACAAGCTCCAGCCGGTGATCACCGCTCTTGGGGCCGGCATCGGGGACGAGTTCGACGTGAACAAGCTCCGCTACCACAAGGTCATCATCATGGCCGATGCCGACGTGGACGGCAGCCACATCCGCACCCTGCTGCTGACCTTCTTTTTCCGGTTCATGCGGCCCCTCATCGAGGAGGGGTACGTCTACTCCGCCGTGCCGCCCCTCTATAAGATCAGCCGGGGCAAGACCAGCCGGGTGGCCTTCGACGACGCGGAGCGGGAAAGGATCGCCGCGGAGCTGCGGGGGGACAACTCCAACGCCAAGGTGGACATCAGCCGCTTCAAGGGCCTGGGCGAGATGGACGCCCACGAGCTGTGGGAGACCACCATGGACCCGGAGAAACGCACCCTGCGGCGGATCACCCTGGACGACGCGGCCCAGGCCGACGCCACCTTCAACGTCCTCATGGGGGAGAAGGTGGAGCCCCGGAAGGCGTTCATCGAGCGCAACGCCAAGTACGCCGTGAATCTGGACTACTGATGGAGCGGAAAAACATTGAGAAACTGATTCGGCGGAAAAGGCGGCAGTCTTTTTCGACGATTTTGAGAAAAGGGAGACCTGACCAATGAGCAAAAAGCCACAGTACGACCCGGAGGAGATCCGCTATCCAGACCAGAGGATCGTGGAATCCCCCCTGGTGCCGGAGATGGAGAAATCCTATATTGAGTACGCCATGTCCGTCATCAAGAGCCGGGCCCTGCCCGACGTGCGGGACGGATTGAAGCCCGTGCACCGGCGGATTCTGTACGCCATGTACGAGGACAACCTGACCAGCGACAAGCCCTTCAAGAAGTCGGCCACTTGCGTGGGCGACGTGCTGGGCCGGTACCACCCACACGGGGACGGCTCGGTCTACGACGCCCTGGTCCGCCTGGCCCAGGACTTCTCCATGCGCTACCCCCTGGTGGAGGGCCACGGCAACTTCGGCTCCGTGGACGGCGACCCCCCGGCGGCCTACCGGTACACCGAGGCGAGGCTCTCCAAGCTCTCCAACGAGATCCTCCGGGACATCGAGAAGGACACGGTGGACTGGGACCCCAACTTTGACGAGAGCCGGAAGGAGCCCCGGGTCCTGCCCTGCCGCTTCCCCAACCTGCTGGTCAACGGCTCCAGCGGCATCGCCGTGGGCATGGCCACCAACATCCCGCCCCACAACCTGCGGGAGGTCATCGGGGCCTGCGTCTGCGTGCTGGAGAATCCGGAGGCGGGCCTCAACGACCTGATGGAGCACATCAAGGGGCCGGACTTCCCCACAAAGGGCATCATCATGGGCCGGGCCGGCATCCGGGAGGCCTACGCCACCGGCCGGGGCCACATCAAGGTCCGGGCCAGGACGGAGCTGGAGGAGTTTGGCCAGAACCGGACGAGGATCATCGTCACTGAGATCCCCTACCAGGTCAACAAGCGGATGCTCATCAAAAACATGGCGGACCAGGTGGAGGAGAAGAAGCTGGACGGCATCAGCGACATCCGGGACGAGTCCGACCGCAACGGCATGCGCATCGTCATCGAGCTGAAGCGGGACGCCAACCCCCAGGTGGTGCTCAACCGCCTCTTTGCCCAGACCCAGCTCCAGACCACCTTCGCCATCAATATGCTGGCCCTGGTGGACGACCAGTCCCAGCCCAAGATCCTGTCCCTGCGGCACATCATCGACGAGTACCTGAAGTTCCAGGAGGAGGTCATCCTCCGGCGGACCCGGTACGACCTGAAGAAGGCCCAGGAGCGGGCCCACCTGCTGGAGGGCCTGCTCATCGCCCAGGACAACATCGACGAGGTCATCCGCATCATCCGCTCCAGCTATGACAACGCCAAGGAGAACCTGATGACCCGTTTCGGCTTGGACGACGTCCAGGCCCAGGCCATTCTGGACATGCGGCTGAAGGCCCTGCAGGGGCTGGACCGGGAGAAGCTGGAGGCGGAGTACAAGGAGCTGGAGGAGCGGATCGCCTACTTCAACAGGCTCCTCAGCGACGAGGGCCTCCTCAAGCAGGTGCTGAAGGAGGAGCTCCAGGCCATCTCCGACAAGTACGGCGACGACCGGGTGACGGAGATCGGCTTCGTGGAGGACGAGCTGGACGTGGAGGACCTGATCGAGGAGGAGCAGTGCGTCTACACCCTCACCGACAGCGGCTACATCAAGCGGACCCCCGCCAGCGAGTACCGCCAGCAGGGCCGGGGCGGCAAGGGCAACAAGGCCATGTCCACCAAGGAGGAGGACTGCGTGAGCACCGTGTTCACCGCCTCCACCCACGACTACATCCTGTTCTTCACCAACACCGGCCGGGCCTACCGGAAGAAGGGCTACCAGATCCCCGCCTCCGGAAAGACCGCCCGGGGCACCAACATCGTCAACATCCTGCCGGTGGAGCCCGGGGAGGCGGTGAGCGCCATGATCCACACCCGGGACGTGGAGACGGAGCTGAGCCGGTACCTGGTGATGGTCACCCGGAAGGGCACCGTCAAGCGCCTGCCGGTGTCGGCCCTGCGGAACATCCGCTCCAGCGGCATCCGGGCCCTGACCCTGGAGGAGGGGGACGAGCTGATCTCCGTGCGGGAGACCGACGGCACGAAGAAGATCCTCATCGCCACCCGGGACGGCCAGGCCATCTGCTTCGACGAGAACGATGTGCGGCCCATGGGCCGGGAGGCCGTGGGCGTCCGGGGCATCCGGCTGGAGGACGGCGACTACGTGGTGGGCGCCGCCCGGGCCACCCCCGGGCGGAACGTCCTCACCGTCACCGAGAACGGCTACGGCAAGCAGACCCCGGTGGAGGAGTACCGGCTGACGGGCCGGGGCGGCAAGGGCGTGCGGAACTACGACGTGACCGCCAAGACCGGCAAGGTGGTGTCCATCAAGGTGGTGGACGGCAGCGAGGACCTGCTGGTGGTCACCGAGCAGGGCGTGCTGATCCGCACCGCCGTCAGCGACATCCGCACCTGCGGCCGCAGCGCCCAGGGCGTCCAGGTCATGAAGTTCAAGGAGGAGGGCGACCGGGTCATCTCCATCGCCCTGGCGGAGAAGGAAGAGGACGAGGAGAGCGGGGCTCCCGAGGCGGAGCAGACGGAGGAGTAACACATGAGACGGCGGATGCGCTACCGGCCCAGCAGGGCCAACTGTATCTTCGGCGGGATCGTGGGGATCATTTTCACCTGCATCGGCCTGTTCGTGGCGATCCCCACCGCCGGCGCCTTCGGGGTCCTGTGGACCCTCATCGCCCTGGCCATGACCGTCTACCAGTTCGCCATGGCGGCGGGGAAGGTCAGCGCCGGGAGCTGGTCCATCGAGGAGGAGGACGAGGGCCGGGACGGAGCGCCCGGCGGGAAGTCCGCCCAGGACCGGTTGACGGAGCTGCGGAGCCTCTATGACCGGGGCCTGATCTCCCGGGAGGAGTACGAGGCGAAGCGGAAGAAGATCCTGGAGGAACTATAAATAAAAACAAATCGTATTATCTTGATATGATAATACGATTTGTTTTTAGGAATTTTATGAAAACTGTAACAATTTATACCGACGGGGGATATTACTTCGCAAATCCCGGTGATGTCCCCACTCGCTCGCCGCTGGCGCGGCAACCGCTCGGGGATGACAACAGGCCCCGTCTGTAAGGAAAGATTTATGAAAACTGTAACAATTTATACCGACGGGGCCTGCAGCGGCAACCCGGGGCCCGGGGGCTGGGGGGCGATCCTGCGCTATGGGCCTTATGAGAAGGAGATCAGCGGCGGGGAGCGGAGCACCACCAACAACCGGATGGAGCTCACCGCGGTGATCCGGGCCCTGGCGCTGCTGAAGGAGCCCTGCCAGGTGGAGCTGTACTCCGACAGCAAGTACGTCATCGACGCCCTGGAGAAGGGCTGGGCCCGGGGCTGGCAGAAGCGGGGCTGGGTGAAGAGCGACAAAAAGCCAGCGCTGAACCCGGACCTGTGGGAGGAGCTGCTGCGGCTGTGCGACTACCACACCGTGAACACCCACTGGGTCAAGGGCCATGCGGAAAATCCTTATAATAACCGCTGTGACGAGATGGCCGTAGCGGAGTGGAAGAAGCTGAAATGAACGGGGCCCTTGACCCAGCACGCCGCAAGTGCGGCGTTCAAGCGTTTTTCCGAAGGAAAAACCTTGGCGCAAGGCGGAATTCATTTCCGCCGCGCAAGTAAAATCAAGGGGGGTCCCCACGGGGCTGGCCCCGTGGGGAATCAAGGGCCACGCGGAGAACCCCTACAACAACCGCTGTGACGAGATGGCCGTAGCGGAGTGGAAGAAGCTGAAATAGCGGATCGCTTTGATTTTCCTGGAGGTGGGACCACCATGAATCGCATTATGTCGCCTGGTACGAATGCTGCACAAAACAGCAAACGTATGAAGCTCCTGCTGACCGCGCTCTTTCTGTTATGCATTGCTGCCGGATTTCTTGGCTGCTCTGCCGCGGAGGAGAACGACGCAGACGATACGCCTGTCGAGGTCACTGTGGACGCGCCTTCTACTGTGAGTGCGTCAAACATCTCCGGGCTGTCACTCACAGTAGAGAAAAAAGAATATTTCAGTTCGGACGCCAAAATCGCGTATTCGTTAGAGAATTCGACGGATACAGAGTACACCTTTGACGCCAGCACGGTTTCAATCGAGGCTTTGCGGGATGGGGAATGGTATCGTCTTGCCTTCAGAACAGATCAGGATGATCTTGGTTTCTATAGCGAGGGCCGCGTTGTCACCTCTCACAGCGTATGGACAGGAGTGGAAAGCTTTTATTTTTACGGGGACCTGGTTCCTGCCGGAACCTATCGTCTTGTGATCGGACTGACTCCAGATGGTGATTTAGATTCTTCTGGAATCGAGTACCTTGCGACAGAATTTTCCGTTGTAGAGTGAGTGGAAGAAGCTGAAATGAAGTGAAGCTGGCCGGCTCAGAGGAGCCGGCCAGTCATTTCTATTTTATGCTTCTTCCCGGATAAACAGGTGATCCCTCTGCGGGTCACCCTCCCCGGTAACGGAGATCAGGACATATTCGGGATGCCGCTCCTGAAAAACATACGTCAATCCGGGTTCATCCACAAAGGTGACCTCAATATCCCACTCCTGTGCATCCCATTTTCCATTCCGGTCTACCGCTATCTCCTGGATCTGTTCGTCCTCGATCCCAAAGCCGCTCAAATAATATTTGATCTTAGGCGACATAGAGTTTTCCCGGTAGTCCCGGCCCGACATAGCGACGGTGTAGCCTATGTATGCGACAATCAGGAAGCAGGCCAGCCTAATCACGAAACGGGCTCTGCGGAGAAATTTCGACAGCTTGCGGTCAAATTTAAGGTCAAAATCCTCGTCCATGGGGTCTCCCCTCCTCTTCGCGATAAAGCGTTCCAATGGGGATGAGAGTTCCTGTCACCATTGTACCATTTTCCCCAGTATCCGGCAACATATTTTTCCCATGAGCGAAGCGCATGCTTCGCTCCCAGAATTTTTTGCCCCGCTTTTTTATAAAAAAGCGGGCGGGGTTCGGGGTGGAACCCCGACGGGTCCAGGGCAGAGCCCTGGCGGGATTCGGGGCAGAGCCCCGATGGGTCCAGGGCAGAGCCCTGTCCAGATCTGTGCGTGGCGGCGGGTCCCCGGTCCCGCCCTCGCCGGCGGCCAATGCTGGGTGATACGAGATGAGGGGGTAAGAGTACGGTCGTACGCGGTCGGGGCCTGACGATCCTGTCGGGAATCGAACCCGGCGCCTGCCCTTCAGCGCGTGCCATATGCGGACTCATTCTCAGCCGCGGAGATCGCATTCGCGCCGCCGGTTATCTGCCGCCGCCCGTCACAGCTCTGTGGTCCAGTTGATCTGCTGGAGCTGGTTGTCCAGCAGCCGCAGCTCCCTGGCCATGGCGTCCACCTTGCCCTGGAGCGCCCGGACGTCCACGGCGCTGAGGATGCGGATCTCCGACCGGGTGGCCCGGCGGGCGGTCTGGCTGGCGGCCTGGACCAGCTCCCGGTAGGCCTCCAGCCGCAGCCGCAGGCAGTCCTTCCGGGCGATGCGCTCCGTCAGGGTCAGGCCGTCCACCACCGTCCGGCAGTTGGCCAGGTTGATGGCCGCCATCAGCTCCTCCAGCCGGGCCGCGGCCCGGTCCAGCTGGTCCATCAGCTCCTGTGGGTCCTCGGCGGGTTTCTCCCCCTCCTGGACCACCGCGTTGTTGTAGAGCCTTGCCTGGAGCTGCTCGATCTGCCGGTTCAGATCCGCCCGCTCCTGCAGCGCCTCCGCCAGCTTCATATGCCGCGCCTCCTTTGCCGTTCGGTCCCTCCGGGCCGTGTGTTTTCCACAGTTTAGCATGTCCCTGTGGAAAAATCTATGGCGGCGCGGTTACAATTTTGTGACGAATTTTAAAACGATCCCCTTTCAACTCCCGGTAAAATCTCCCTATTGACAGCATACCGCAAAATCGGATATAATACTCAGGATAAGGCCCCCGCTGAAGCTTGCCGGGGCCGGGAGAGGAGGAGCGCCCATGGAGTATCTGTTGAAAAACGCCCGTGTTTTTGTGGACGGGGCCCTTCATTTGGCCGACGTTTTCATCCGTGACGGCCGTATCATTTCCATTTCCCAGGGGTTGGAGGCCCCCGCTTCCGCCGTTTCCATTGATCTTCATAATGCCGCAGTGTTTCCCGGTTTCGTTGATGTGCACGTTCATCTGCGAGAGCCGGGATTTTCTTATAAGGAGACCATCCGCACCGGCACCCTGGCCGCCGCCCGGGGGGGCTTCGCCCACGTGTGCCCCATGCCGAACCTGAATCCGGTGCCGGACAGCCGGGAGCACCTGGAGGAGCAGCTGGAGATCATCCGCCGGGACGCCGTGGTCCACGTCCACCCCTACGGGGCCATCACCCGGGGGGAGCGCGGCGAGACCCTGGCGGACCTGGAAGCCATGGCCCCGGATACGGCGGGGTTCTCCGACGACGGCCGGGGGGTCCAGAGCCCGGAGCTGATGCGCTCCGCCATGGCGGAGGCCAAAAGGCTGGACAAGATCATCGCCGCCCACTGCGAGGACAATTCCCTCCTCCGCGGCGGGTACATCCACGACGGGGCCTACGCCCGGGAGCACGGCCACCGGGGCATCTGCTCCGAGAGCGAGTGGGGCCAGATCGCCCGGGACCTGGAGCTGGCGGCGGAGACCGGGGTGAAGTACCACGTCTGCCACGTGTCCACCAAGGAGAGCGTCCAGGTCATCCGGGAGGCCAAGGCCAGGGGGGTGGACGTGACCTGCGAGGTGGGGCCCCACTACCTGGTCTACTGCGACGAGGATCTGCGGGAGGACGGCCGGTTCAAGATGAACCCGCCCCTCCGATCCCGGGAGGACCGCGCGGCCCTGATCCAAGGGATCCAGGACGGCACCATCGACATGATCGCCACGGACCACGCCCCCCACAGCGCCGAGGAGAAGGGCCGGGGCCTGGAGAAGAGCGCCATGGGGGTGGTGGGGCTGGAGACGTCCTTCGCCGCCTGCTACACCCACCTGGTGCGGCCGGGGCTCATTTCCCTGGAAAAGCTGGTCGATTTGATGCACGGGGCGCCGAAGCGGCGGTTCGGCTTCGGCACGGAGCTGGCCGAGGGCCAGCCGGCGGACCTGACGGTATTTGACCTGGACGCGAAGTACACCGTGGACCCGGAGACGTTCCAGACCATGGGCCGGGCCACCCCCTTTGCCGGGGCGGAGCTCGCCGGCGTGTGCCGCCTGACCATGGTCGGCGGGGAGATCGTATGGGAGGATCTGGCATGAAACAGGGAATTTACACCATCACCGAGAACCGGCCCCTGACGGCGGACGTGTGGGAGATGCGCCTGAGCGGCGACACCTCCCCCCTCACCGCCCCGGGACAGTTCATCAACATCAAGCTGGAGGGCTTCTTCCTCCGCCGGCCCATCTCCGTCTGCGACTGGGACGAGGCGGGGCTGACCATCATCTACAAGGTGGTGGGCCACGGAACCGCCGCTATGGCGGCCATGGCCCCGGGGCAGGCGCTGGACGTGCTGGCGGGGCTGGGCAACGGCTTCGACGTGGGCAAGTGCGGCCAGCGCACCCTGGTCATCGGCGGCGGCGCGGGGGTCCCCCCCATGTACGGTCTGGCCAAGGCCCTGCTGGCGGCGGGAAAGACCCCTGTGGCCATCCTGGGCTTCAACACCAGGTCTGAGATCTTCTACGAGGAGCGGTTCAAGGCCCTGGGGGTGGAGACCGCCGTCACCACCGTGGACGGAAGCTACGGGGTGAAGGGCTTCGTCACCGCCGCCCTGCCGGAGGAGTATGACTACTTCTGCGCCTGCGGCCCCCTGCCCATGCTGAAGGCGGTGTCTGCCGGGACAAGTACCAGCGGACTGCTGAGCTTCGAGGAGCGGATGGGCTGCGGCTTCGGGGCCTGCATGGGCTGCTCCTGTGAGACCAAGTACGGCAGCAAGCGGATCTGCAAGGACGGCCCGGTGCTGGAGAAGGAGGAGATTATATGGTGAGCACAAAGGTGACCCTCTGCGGCCTGGAGCTGGACAATCCGGTGATCCCCGCCTCCGGCACCTTCGGCTACGGCTATGAGTTCGCGGAGATCTACGACATCAACTGCCTGGGGACCTTCTCCTTCAAGGGCACCACTCGGGACCCACGGTTCGGCAACCCCACCCCCCGGATCGCCGAGTGTCCGGCGGGGCTCATCAACTCCGTGGGGCTTCAGAACCCAGGGGTGGAGGCGGTGGTCGCCCGGGAGCTGCCGAAGCTGAAGGAGGTCTTTCACAAGCCGGTGATGGCCAACGTCAGCGGCTTTTCTGTGGAGGACTACGCCTACACCTGCGAGAAGCTGGACCGGGAGGACCAGGTGGGCTGGCTGGAGGTGAACATCTCCTGCCCCAACGTCCACAACGGCGGCATGGCCTTCGGTGTCACCCCGGAGGGGGCGGCGGAGGTGACGAGAGCTGTCAAGGCGGTGACGAAGAAGCCCGTCATCATGAAGCTCAGCCCCAACGTCACGGACGTCGCCGCCATCGCCCGCTCCTGCGAGGCGGCGGGGG
>ENA-ORNG01002802-ORNG01002802.1-human-gut-metagenome-genome-assembly--contig:-NODE-2802-length-10161-cov-1.908866_pt1 | contig 10161 bp, 10 predicted proteins | sample MGYA00242113_ERZ509018 | MGnify/ENA primary metagenome ERZ509018 (study PRJEB26280, sample SAMEA2338711) | human gut metagenome | biome: human gut; feature: human-associated habitat; material: faeces... | reverse complement strand
TCCGGGTTAGCCAAGGCTCCCGTCACGCCTTTATTGCCAAGCAATGTAACGATCAGCCCCGCCGGTCCTACTGCAAATACCGTACCAACCATGACCAGAAGTACAACGCTGAATACACGCATCACATTCTTCATTACATTTCCAAGATAAATTCCGCACACTTCGGAAATAGATGCTCCGTCATTTCTTTCAGAAAGCATACCTGAAAAATAGTCATGTACACCACCTGCAAAAATCGTACCGAATGTAATCCACAGGAATACAACCGGTCCCCACAATGCTCCCTGCATAGCTCCGAAGATTGGTCCCAGACCAGCAATATTCAGCAGCTGTACCAGGAACAATTTCCACTGTGGCATTACCACATAATCGACACCGTCATTGATCCGAACCGCCGGTGTCTCTCTGTCATCCGGTGCAAAAGTGTTCTCAACCACTTTACCATAGACAAAATACCCTCCTATAAGTAGCGCCAAGCAAATGATAAAACTAATCATACCAACACCTCCAATGTCTTTCATTTCTTAACATTTCCTTAACCTACCTTCATTATAGGATTTTATGTATTTTTTTCAAGTGTTTTTTGATTTTCCCATCTATTTTGTACAATTTGACGAATGTTTTTATCTCATTCCAAGTTTCAACGCCTTTTTCGGACACGCACTCACACATTTTCCACAACGGATACATTCCGCAGAATCCGGTGTCTTTACAGGATCCACATCCATCGGGCAGACATGCGTACATTTACCACAATGTATACATTTTCCCATATTCACATCCATATGAAAAAGGCTGACTTTATTCAAAAGTCCATAGATTGCTCCCAGCGGACACATCACTTTGCAGAAAAACCTGCAGATACTCAAACATCCCACCAGTGTGATCACCAGGATTACCATTTTCACGGAAAATAATGTCCCGATCACACGGCGCAGTTCCGGATGTGTGGAAAGGAGCGGGATTCCTCCCTCCAGTGTTCCGACCGGACAGATATATTCACAGAATGCCGGCGCACCGCTTCCGACGGCATTCGTCTTTACAACTGGAAGCATCAGCACAAATACAACGAGCAGAATATATTTGATCCAAGTAAATCCCTTCCATAATTTCTTTTTCGGAAACGGGACCTTATATAAAAGTTCCTGTATCAGCCCGAACGGGCATAAAAAACCGCAGACCGCACGTCCCAGAACGACTCCGAATGCCAGAATCATCCCCCATACATAGAAGCTCGTCTTAAAATCGATCGAACCGTTCACTGCCTGCATCGCCCCGATCGGACATGCCGTTGTTGCCGCCGGACAGGAATAGCAGTTCATTCCCGGATTGCAGAAACTTTTCCATTTTCCCTTATACAATCTCCCATCCAGAAAATTGCCAAGATATAGATTGGAATAGGCAAATGCTGCAACCTGTATCATTTTTCGTTTTATCTCAAATGTTACTTTTCTCATCATTATTTCTTTATCCAAGACCGATACATTCCAGGCACACATTGACTGCTTTATTCAGTACGATGGATACTTCTCCTCTGTATATTCCATATATGATCATCATAACCGCCACAACCAATATTGCTCTGGCAATCAGATGTCTTGTTATTTTTTGATTACTTTCCATTCAGATAATCCTCTACCGTCTGTTTATACGCATCGACATCCGCTCCGGCAAATGGTTCACCGATGATCTTTCCCGTACTGTCTACAAAAAATGTCGTCGGTACGCCGACCAGATTACTGATCATATCGTCAAATTCTTCCGTTGCGATCAGGTGCTGATAATCCGCTCCTGTCTCCTTAATGATCTTTTCCGCCAGTTTATACTGGTCACTTCCTTTTTCATCTACATCCACCAGAAGCCCGATCAGGTTCACATTATCCGGAAGTTCTTTTTTCCACTCTGCCAGTTTCGGTAATTCATCAATACATGGATTACAGTACGTTGCCCAGAAATTCACGACCGTCAGGTCATAGTCTGCAAAGGTATCATTCGTCACTTTATTTCCATCCATGTCTGTCGTCGAAAACTCCGGCATATTTACAGGAAATCCGTTTTCACTGGTTTCCTGCTCTCCCGAACTGCTGTCACTCTTTCCTGTCTTATTGCCTTCTTCTGATGTATCTGCACTTTTCGTTGGACCCGATGAGTCACCCGAAGAACTGTCTTCCGAAGAACTGCATGCCCACAGTCCAAGACACAGCATTCCCGCCAGACAGAGTGCGCTTAATTTTTTCATTCTTTTCTTCATATCTTATACTTTCCTTTTATCCATATTTCGAAATTATCATCTATAGAATATCACAATTTGGCGGTTCAAAAAAGAGAGATGTTACCGAAGTAACACCTCCCTTCTATTCATCACTTTTGTAATCCGGATTGCTCCGGCTTATACATAACTAATATGATTATTTTGCAATTCCGTCAGCATAAGCTGAGAATACAGCATCCAGTGTATCAGCTTTTTCGCTGTAAGCTGTGATAGGAGCTGAGATTCCGTCTTCGTCTGTTGCATCTTTGTTGAATGAGAATACAAATGGTGACTTGATAACCGGAACAGTCTTCTCTTCACCGGCATCATTCTTGTATGTCAGGCTTGCACCATCAGCACCGTTCTCGAACTCTTCTGTTGTAAGATTCGTAAGAGAGTTCTCGATCAGAGTTGTGTACATGAAGTTGATGCTGTCGCTCTTCATGATATCGCCTGTGTTCTTATATCCCCAGTCATCCTCGCTGATCTTTCCGTCAACATATGGATCCCATAAGTATACATTTACATCCTTTTCTACTGCCTTAGCATTTACATCAGCGATCTCGTTCTGTGTAGCTTCATCGTATGGTCCGCCTACCATGTAGATAGCATTTCCATCCTGCTGTAACAGCCATGCAAACTGACGATATGTTACAGTCTTGATGTTAACCTTCTCAGCATCCTTAAGAGCCGGGTAGTTTTCACGAACGAAGTCTTCTTTTGAATACTCTGTGAATTCGATGTTGTTGTCATTGATGAAGTCGAACATCTTCTTCATCTGTGCATTGTATTTCTTTGTGCAGTAATGTTTTACAGGATCTCCATTCTTATCTGTAACTTCATTACCTTCTTCGTCATACTCTTTTGTGTATACACCGTCTTTGTCACGCTCTACCATCTGCTCGAACGCATACATTATAGGGTATTTATCAGCGTTGTCTTCTTTGTCGCTGTAGTTTGTTGTATTGTCTTTGTTGTAGATAAAAGCGATTGGCTGCTGGATTCTTCCAACTGTCTCTGTCTCACCTTTTGCATTTGTGTAAGAGATTGCTCTCTCTGTTGTTGATGGGAACTCAATCCAGTCATCAATGTTTGTCAGGTACTGTTTTACAACTTCACCATACATGTAGTTGTAGTTTACACCTGCATTTTCACTTCCGTCAGACATACGGATGAATGTGTTACCATTCTCGTTGTCATCCAGGTTGAAGTCATATGTGTAGATTGTATCGATACCATTCTCTTTTGCATACTTTGTAAGAGAAGGTGTCATAGCTCTTGTGTTGTGGCACCATGATCCGCAAAGTGCGATCATGTATGTTCCTTCTTTCTGGAACAGATCGATCAATTCATCATATGTGATATCTTCATATACTACTTCATCAGCACTCTTGAATGTCTTGATTCCCTGACGCGGTTTGTCTTTTAAGGAGTTTGTGTTGAATGTGTTAAAGTAATAATCTGGCTCGAAGTTGTAATCTGTTGCAGATAATGCTTTTGTTGTATCTGCTTTTTCTTCTGTTTTCTTGCTGTCGTCTGAGCTCTTGCTGTCAGAAGATGAGCTTCCGCATCCTGCAAGTAATGCAGCTGACATAGACAGCGCAAGTAAGCATGAAAGAACTTTTTTCTTCATCTTTTTTCTCCTTTTTTGTTGAAATAAACTTTTTCATTTACATTTTCTTAGCACATCGGAGGTGCTTCACCTGCATCATCGCTTGATCCTGATCCACCGTCACTGCTATATGTAGCTTCCAGATCCAGAAGATCCTGATAATTCTCGATGTTCCATTTCTCATCAGCCGGCACATAAGTATCTACTGCTTCACGTGCTTCTTTTACAGCATCTGCTGCACCATCCTGCTTCTTGTCAGCAAGAGAAGCCTGTTTGATCATAAGTCTTGCATAATTAAGTCTTGCTTCCTTATATGTCTTCAGGTTTGTGATCTTCTCTTCCAGATTCTGGTTCGGATCCAAAGCCTGATAATATTCCGCCGCCTTTTTGAATCTGTCGATACTGTCGTCATTTAATTTCATATCACCAATCTCATCGATTGCTGTGATCGTTCTTGTTACAGAATACTTTGTTGATACTACAGAGAGACCAAGGAAAATGACAGCTAACACGATCAGTACGATTGTAGACTTTTTCAATTTCATTATGCGTTCTCTCCTTTCTTTTCTTCTGCATTAAATATATTGTCATCCAGAGTTCCCATCTTTCTGGCAACGATTGCTGCAGTTACATTACCTGCAGTTACATTGTCAAATGTACGGATCATATCTGAAATGTTGTTGATCGGTACTAAAAGTACGATCGCTGCGATTGGAAGGTTGACTGCTTTGAACACTGCCATAGCAGATACCACTCCGATACCAGGTACTCCTGCACTTCCGAGTGAAAGGATCAGGCAGACAACAGCTAACATTACATAGTCAGATACTGTCCACGCAATACCCATCGCATTGGTATAGAAAATAGCCAGAAGAATCGGCCATACACATGTACATCCCGGCATACCGATGGTTGTACCAAGGGATGTTGTAAAGTTCGAGATTTCCTCATCGATACCAACACTCTTTCTCTGACACTCAATAGAGGCAGGGATTGATCCAACACTACTTGAAGTCGTAAATGCTGTGATCTGTGCCGGAAGAATCTTCTTGAAGAATTTAAGCGGGCTGAGTTTTGCAACACACTTAATAATGATTGCATTAAATCCATAGCTGTGTACCAGACATACCACATAGATCATAACGACCAGAAGTACCAGCTGTACGAGGGATTTCTTATCCTCGAAGATCTGACTTGCAGATCCTGCTACCAGACACAGGACTGCGAATGGTGTCAGGTCAATGACAAATGCCAGAATACGATAGATAATGTTCTTCAGTGCTTCTACAAGGTTCTTGAATGCGGCTACTTTTTCTTCTCCCTCTTCTGATGAGATTCCAACATATGCTACAGCTACAGCGATAGCAATGATGATGATCGCAACGACGTTATCATTGGAAAGATCTCCGATTACGTTCGTTGGGAAGAATTTCAAAATAACCTGGTCAAATGATGTTGCAAGTTCTTCATAAGAACTGATTGTGCTGTCACTTACTGATGCGATATCAGCAAATACAGCCTCTGCCCCTTTTCCGAGTCCTGTAATGGCTCCAAAAATATATGACAGAACAATTGCTGCTGCAGATGAAGCCAGAAGCCAGAGTACAGAAGTAAGTCCGATACTCTTCATCTTTTCTTTACTATTTAAAGAAATAAAACCTGACATGATAGAGATCAGGATAACCGGTGCCACCAGAGCAGTAATTACGTTGATGTAAATGTCACCAATCAAATCAACCCAGACAAGATAACTGTTGTTATCAGATGCAAATACGAGACCGATCACGGCTCCCATTACCATACTGATCAGAACAACGAATGTCCAGTTGATCTTCATCGCTAACTGATTCAAAACTTTGAACAGCAATAATGTTATGGCTAACACAAGAAGTGCTATCCAGTTAACACTACACAGTAAATCCATTTTTCTTTTCCCCTTTCCTTAAGATTACCGTCCACCAGTGTAACATTTTTTTAACAATTAAGGAAATAGAAAATATTAATAAATAAAGCTATTTATAAAGTTTACTTATAAATAGCTTTATTTATATTAGTGGATTAAAGTGTTAAATTGTCGATAAAAATTAAATTTATCATTATTTATATTAATATTCAAGTTCTTTTTATAATACAATCTTATGTATAATATTCATCTATTCCAATACTTTACTGCATATTATTACACTACTGCTGATTCAACAGCTCTTATCTACAGGACCTGTCATGGACAGCTTCTCTTACATACTTTAGTATAGAAAAATGCCGGTACCCCCAAGATACCGGCATTTTTCCACTCATAGGAATTAATCAGCTTCTTTCGAACGCATGACGATTTAGTTTTAGTTTCTTCTTATTATAATGTATAATAACGATTTGGTTAACAAACAGATTTGATATCTGTGTATTCATAACATTCAAAGCTGTCTGCTACGTTCTTACATGTTAATTTTCCATCATATGTATTGATTGCAGAGTAGATAACTTCGTTATCTTTGCAAGCCTGCTCCAGTCCCTTTCCTGCAATCTGCAATCCATAGGATAATGTTGCATTTGTAAGTGCGATTGTAGATGTTCTTGGAACTGCTCCCGGCATATTGCCTACACAGTAATGAACAACACCGTCTTCAATAAAGATTGGATCATCATGGTATGTAACCTTTGTTGTCTCACCACATCCGCCCTGGTCAACGGCAACGTCTACAAATACAGCGCCTGGTTTCATCTCTTTCAGATATTTTTTCTTGAAGATCTTAGGAGCTGATTTTCCTGGAATCAGAACGCATCCGATTACGAGGTCTGCTTCTTTTACAGCTTTTTCAATATTTGCATCGTTAGAAACAAGTGTCTGAATACGTGCTCCGAAGATATCATCCAGATAAGCAAGTCTCTGAAGGTTGATATCCATGATTGTTACGTTAGCTCCCATTCCAACTGCGATCTTGCAAGCGTTTGTTCCTACAGATCCGCCGCCGAGGATTACGATGTTAGCCTTTGGTGTTCCAGGAACTCCTGCTAAGAGAACGCCTTCTCCACCGAATCTCTTTTCAAGGTATTTTGCACCTTCCTGAATACTCAGACGTCCTGCGATCTGACTCATTGGAGCAAGCAGAGGAATGCTTCCGTTTCTTTCGATCAGAGTCTCATAAGCAACACCTTTTACCTTTGCTCCAAGGAGCGCGTCTGTCTGCGGCTTATCAGCTGCAAGGTGGAGATATGTATAAAGGATCAATCCTTCGTGGAATAATGGATATTCTTCCGGAAGCGGCTCTTTTACTTTGATCATCATCTCAACTGTATCCCACACTTCTTTTGCTGTATCAATCATCTTAGCCCCAGCTGCCTCATATTCGGCATCTAAGAATCCTGAACCTTCGCCAGCACCTTTTCGATATAAACATCGTGTCCTGCATTTACATAACTCTTAACGTTATCAGGTGTCATACCTACACGGAACTCGTTGTTTTTAATCTCTTTTACACATCCTACTTTCATTTTGAAAAACCTCCTAAAATTTTAATCCGTTTACTTTTCTGAATGAAGATTATTTTTCTTAATTCCATTTTGTTGAAGAATATTCTTCATCTCTTCCTGAACTCATACTAACACAACACAATTATCAATGCAATAAAAGTTATTTTTTTCACTAGTAAGTTATTTTTTTGTCTTTCTAATTCTTTTTCTCTTGTTTTGCAAAGTAATCTTTTACCAGTTTTGCCACTGTTCCTGACAACAGGAATAATGCGATCAAGTTAGGGATAGACATCAGACCATTACAGGTATCTGCAATTCCCCAGATGATACCAAGATCCACTGTTGCACCAAGGATTGCGACCAACGCATACACGATCATAAATGGTTTCACAACCTTTGTTGTAAATACAAACTCGACACATCTTGCTCCGTAAAGTCCCCATCCAAGAATCGTTGAGAATGCGAAACAGCACATTGCAATTGCAGTAAAGATCGTCACCCAGCTTCCATACGTTGTTACGAATCCTGAGATGGTAAGCTCCGCACCTGCTGCCACGCCGTACTGGATTCCTTCGCCTCCACAAAGGATAACCAGTGCTGTCAGTGTACAGATCACGATCGTGTCAGCAAATACTTCAAAGATTCCGAACATTCCCTGTTTTACAGGTTCATCTGTATCTGCACATGCATGTGCGATCGATCCGGTACCAATTCCGGCCTCATTCGAGAAGATACCTCTGGAAACACCACGTCTCATAGTCATAAACATGCTTCCAACCACACCGCCGGTAAATGCGGACGGGTTAAATGCTCCTACAAAGATCATCTCAAATACATGTGGAACTTTGTCTGCATTCAGTACAACTACTCCGATTGCAAGGATGATATAGAATACTGCCATGAATGGAACCAGCTTCTCTGTTACGGTACCGATACGTTTTACTCCGCCAAGTAAAACAACCGCTACCAGTGCTGCAATCACAATTCCGATCACCAGATTCACCATACTTATCTGTGCGTCATCAATCACATTGTAGCTTATAAGTGCTGAATCGATGGATGTCGTAATGGTATTTACCTGTGTTGCATTTCCTGTTCCGAGTACTGTCAAACTTCCAAGGATCGCATAGACCGAAGCCATCCAGTACCATTTCTTGCCAAGACCGTTCTTGATATAATACATCGGGCCCCCAACATAATCTCCCTCTGCATTCTTCTCTCTGTAATGAACCGCAAGTGTAACTTCTGAGAACTTCGTACACATTCCAAGCAATGCGGACACCCACATCCAGAACACTGCTCCTGCTCCTCCGATTGCAATCGCACCGGCAACTCCGGCAATATTTCCCGTTCCTACCGTTGCCGCAAGCGCCGTACACACTGCCTGGAATGGAGTGATACTACCTTCTTTCGCTTCTGACTTTGTGAAGATACGTCCGATAGAATTCTTAATGGCATACCCAAATTTTCGGAACTGTATAAATCCTGTACGAGCTGAAAGTACAAGCCCTACACCGATGATACAGACCATTGCCGGAACCCCCCAGACGAAATTGTTAACGGCCGCATTCACGTTTTCAATTGTTTGTAACATTTCTTTTCCTCTCTTTCGTCGTTCGATGCCTTGATAATAGCATACCTTTGTTTTTTTGTATATAATTATTTTTGCACATTTTACATATATGTTATTATTTTCACATATCTTTTTATGCATTATGCACAATATTTTTTATATTTTTGACGATTTAGACTCAAAAAGATTGGAGCATGCTTCATTTACATGATATATAAATAACGACAAAAAATTATCATTATCTATAAGTTTTTGCCTCTTTTTTTCGCATTTCCGAGTGATTTTTCCCTTTCCCACGTTCTCTGTCTTGCAACTTTTGCAGATTCATGTTTAAATCTAATTATCAATATTACTTTCGGAGGAACTATATTATGAAAGATATGAAGGAATTGCTTCATTCTGCACATCTTACCAAGACACAAAAGATCATTGCAGAATATGTTCTGGATAATGCTTCGGAAGCCTGTTTTATGACATCAACGGAGATCGCATTAAAACTTGGGGTAAGTGAATCTTCCGTGATCCGTTTCAGCCGTACGATCGGATTTGACGGCTTTATGGATTTTCAGAAAGCATTGCGTAAAGATTATCAGGATAAGGTACTCAGCATTTCCAGCAGTATTACGGTCCCATCCCAGCGTATCGCAAAGCAGGCCAAATTAGACACCTCTTCTGATTATATCAACCGGCATTTTAAGAATGCCGCACATAACCTGGAAGAAATCTTTATTCAGAATTCTATCGAGACATTTGAGCAGGCTGCTGATCTCATTGTCTCCAGCAAGCACAAATATATTGCAGCAACAAGAGGCAATATCTGTCTTGCGGATTTCTTTCTCCTGTATCTGAAGCAGATGGTTCCGCATGTGACTATGACAACCACCACTTCTATGAGTCCGATCGACCATATGTGTAACATCTCACATACAGATTGTCTGGTACTGTTCAGTTTTCCTCGTTATTCTTCGCAGGATGAAGTAACTGCAGAGATGGCACATGACGCCGGTGCCTCTATTATAGTCATTACGGACAAACCAAGTTCTCTTCTTGCGAAATATGCCGACATACTTCTTACAGTACCTGTAGACAGTAATACATTTTTCAATTCTATGATCGGACCACAGTTTGTAACAGAGGCTCTGCTTGAAATCATCAGCCACAGAGCAAAAGGGATTGAAAAAAGGCTGAATATCATTGATAAATATCTGAATAAACTTGGAAATTACTAATATACCGGCAGCTTTTTCCGGACAT
>ENA-ORNG01002800-ORNG01002800.1-human-gut-metagenome-genome-assembly--contig:-NODE-2800-length-10162-cov-3.861383_pt1 | contig 10162 bp, 7 predicted proteins | sample MGYA00242113_ERZ509018 | MGnify/ENA primary metagenome ERZ509018 (study PRJEB26280, sample SAMEA2338711) | human gut metagenome | biome: human gut; feature: human-associated habitat; material: faeces... | reverse complement strand
CCGCCCCCGCCGTGTCCGGACATGAAAAACAGGCGCATATATCCGCCAAAAAGCTCGCGGATATATGTGCATGTTTTTACCCAGCTGCGGCTGGGAAGGGGGAGAGCCAAGCGCGGGTACGTCTCCCTATGAATATAATTTGGGGCAAATTATGCTTTGACCCATATGGTACAGATTATCAAAAATGTACGGGCTATAGCGCATGATATTCTTGCGCAATCCTGCCAATTATGCTATTATTATACACAACACTGTCAAGTGTTGCAGAACTTTGGCGGTGTGATTACTTTGCTTAAATGCGCTGCCGACAGGCAGAGCATTGTTTGCTAATTTGAGGCAGGTGCACACTGAAGCTATTATTACTGCGAAGCTGCGTCGGTAAATAGCCAAAACAGCTGGTCTCAACATGCTGGTCATTTGACTTTCTATGTTGCTCGGATTCTGAAGAATGCTGAGATGAGGAGTGGATCCTATGAAAACACTGGATATGCCGCCCTTTGCGCCAGTTCTGATGGAATCAACTCGTGCAATGGGTTATAGCTTGGAGTCGGCAATAGCGGATATTATTGACAACAGCATAGCAGCAAAAGCCAGCAGTGTAGATATTCATTTTTCGCCATATGACGCTGTGCCCTTCATATCAATACTTGATGATGGAGAAGGGATGACGAAAGAACAGATTAATGAAGCTATGCGATATGGCAGCCAGAGCTCATTAAATGTGCGGGAGAGTACAGACTTAGGCAGATTTGGACTGGGCCTTAAGACTGCTTCGCTGTCTCAATGCAGATGCCTGACTGTAATAACAAAGCAGGGGCGGCGGCTGGAAGCACGCCGTTGGGACCTGGATGAAATATATAAACGTGGGACTTGGGCGCTCTTGAGCTTAAACTCAGAAGAGATAAATGCCATTCCGCAGTATCAAGCTCAGCTGAAATCACTCAAATCAGGCACGTTGGTGATATGGGAAAAATTAGATCGAATGTTCAGCGGAGCCAAAGCTGCAGATAAGCTCATGAGCCGGCAGATGGATTATGTGCGTGAACATTTGGCCCTTGTGTTCCATCGTTATTTATCCGGAGAAAGCGGAATAGCAAAACTTGTTATTCGTATGAACGGATTGGAAATTTCTCCGAAGGACCCATTTTTAATTGGACGCAGTACAGTTTTTCAAGCAGACGAAAAGTTTATTATAGAAGGGCATCCAGTTGAAGTGTCTACCTTTTTGCTGCCCCATATCAGCAATTTGACAAAAAAAGAAAAAGCCTCGCTCGGAGGCACAGAAGTACTTACAAAAGATCAGGGGTTTTACATATATCGAAATAAGCGGTTGCTGGTTTGGGGAACTTGGTTCCGTATGCACAGAAAAGACGAACTATCCAAGCTTGCAAGGATTCGTGTGGATATTCCAAACGCACTTGATCACCTGTGGACTCTGGACATAAGGAAATCGACTGCAGTTCCACCGGACGTTATTAAAAACAATTTGGCGCGCATAGTTGATAGAATCTCTGAGGGAAGCAAACGTGCCTGGACCTTCAGGGGGAAACGTGAGATAAATGACGACGGAAGCCATCTATGGAGCAAAACTAAAATACGGGACGGCATAGTTTATAACTTAAATCGCGGGCATGTGCTGCTGCAACTCTTGGAGAAGACATTAACACCCGAACAGAAGAAACTTTTGGAGAGTTATCTTTGCTTAGCCGAAGGTCACCTGCCGCTGAATCAGTTATATGTAGATTTAAACAACGAAGAACAGGTCAACGTGAGAAAAGAACAAGACGTTGAGAGTGAAGCTCTTAAAACTGCGGAAATGATATTGGAAAACATAGAAGGCAGCCCAATGCGTGATGCACAAATCCGTTTGATGATGCAGACCGACCCATTTTGCAACTATAAAAGCATTGTTGATATGCTGACTAAGGAGTTGAGCTCTTAACATGGTAGATTTGGCGTTGTTTGAAAAATTTGTGCGCACACAAATAGGCTCTGTTGCAGTCAACCGTGCCCCTACTGAGGCAGAACTGGTGGATGCCTGCAATATGGTGCGCATGATGATGCCGATTACTGATGAAGAGGCAGAGATCATAATAAAAAAACTTCAGGCAGCGCTCGATGTCGCTATGGATATAGGCATTGTCATAGAGAAAAAGTACGAACCATGGCTTAAGGCAAAGAAGGATTCAATCGACTTTTTCTATTGGAATCGTTATGCGCTATATCTTGAACAGGACGCGATGAGGACATCGGGAGTAATTGCTGCAATTGATGAAGTGTCAGATAAAATTGTAGATCTTGCTGGAGATCCAAATGTTATTGGTACTTTGCATCGCAGGGGGCTGCTCCTTGGAGATATTCAGTCCGGCAAAACCAGTAATTATATTGCCGTTATGAACAAGGCAGCTGATGTCGGATATAAAGTTATCATACTTCTCACAGGAACAATTGAAAGCCTGCGCAGGCAGACGCAGGAACGTGTGGATGAAGGATTCATAGGCCGCAGCAGCAAGGCTTACCTGCAGAGAAACAGCCAAACGATAAAAAAGGGCGTTGGCAGCAAAGATTCTCGAAGGTTTGCTACAGGATTTACAACTGAATCCAGCGACTTCAAAGCAGCGGCTGTACGAAGCATGAATGCAAGCCTGCGCAACATGACAAAAGAGCCTGTTGTTTTTGTGCTGAAGAAAAATTCCAAAACATTGCAGAATCTGATCGGCTGGCTGGAAGATTACAATGCCGATAATAAAGGCGTTATTGATTTGCCGCTGCTTCTTATTGATGATGAGGCAGACAATGCATCAATAAATACACGTGCAGATAATGACCCGACAACAATCAACAAACATATTCGCAGACTGCTGGAGTTATTTACAAAGAGCTCATACATAGGGGTTACGGCAACACCATTTGCAAATATTTTTATTCTTCCAGAGAAAACAGAAGATATGTTGAATGATGATCTATTCCCAGCTGACTATATCTACGCTCTGGATCCGCCCACAAACTATATTGGCGGAAATGAGATATTTGGAGATGATGCCGCATACAGCGGTTCTCTTATGCCGATCGATGATGCACAGGAGTTTTTTCCTTATAAGCATAAGCAGGACACGGTACTATATGGTCTACCAGAGAGCCTTTACAGTGCATTGAGATACTTTCTACTGGCAAATGTTGTCAGGGATATCAACGGCGACCTGACAGCTCACCGTTCTATGCTGGTCAATGTCAGCAGGTATACAAAGGTTCAGGAGCAGGTCTCAAAGCTGATTCTTGAATGGCTTTATGAGGTTCAACGGGATGTAAGGAACTATTGCAGGCTGGATGAAGAACAGGCATGCAAAAACCGCAGTCTTGCAGCTCTGCGAGACGATTGGAATAATCCCTCTTACCCATTTTATAAATATGGGGTTGAATGGGATTCAGTTCAGAAAAACTATCTGCTCAGTTCAATTAGTTCAATTGAAGTTAGAACGATAAACCAGAGAAGCGCGAATAAACTTGACTATACTGAATACAGCGACAAGGGCCTTCGCGTAATTGCAGTAGGCGGCCTTGCCCTGTCAAGAGGCCTTACGCTTGAAGGATTGGTGGTCAGCTACTTCCACCGCAACACACAAATGTATGATACACTGATGCAGATGGGCCGGTGGTTTGGATATCGTGAAGGCTATAAAGATCTTTTCCGCATTTGGATGCCGGATGATTCAGTGGGATGGTATGCTCATATTACCAGGGCATCCAATGAGTTGAGAGAGGATATTTCGCGCATGAACCGCATTGGCGCCACCCCCAAGGATTTTGGTCTGCGTGTGAGAGCCCACCCAACTTCACTGATTGTTACTGCCCGCAACAAGATGAAGCATGCGGAGCGGCAGGAATGTTGGATAACGCTCGACGGCGAATTCTTCGAAACACCGCGATTCAAAAATGATATCGATGTAATTCGAGCAAATAGAAAGAAAGCAGACAAGCTGATTGCAAAGATCTTGGAGTTCTGCGGAGAACCTGTAGGGTCGGGTAAGCAGCCGCTGTTTTGGAAGTATGTACCCGCCGAACTGATTATCGGATTTGTTCGTTCGTATGACAATCATCCTTACAATATGGAATCTGATGGAGCAGCACTGGAAAGCTACATAAGGAAAAACTCTCGGTTTGACAAATGGGATGTTTTGGTTGTAACCAGCAATGAAGAAGATGAAGCCGAAATTGAGGGTACGACACTTACAGTTCATCCAACACTCAGGCCTTTTTATGAAAAAAACAATATCCTGAGCGTTTATGGCGGCAAAATGCGAATCGGCACCATGGGGCTTACCAAACATGGGCTTTCAGGTGATGATCAGAAGGATGTAAAAGAGGCGTTTAAAGAAAGCAAGCGAAGCGAATATGAAGCAAAATATCGAGAGCAGGCAGAACAAAAACTGCAGCGCATGAGCATTCCTGACCGGGCATATTTAATTGAAGGGCGCGACCCAATCATCATTATTCATTATCTTAAACCAAGCGCAGACAGCGTCTTGCCCAAGGGATATGATGCCGGCAAAGATTTGATTGTGGGCTATGGTATCGGATTTCCTAGATTGTCCGGCTCTGAGCCTACATATGCTGTTTACTATGTAAATACGGTAGAGCAACGTCAGAGCTTTGAGGATGAAATTGAGGAGGATCAGCTGGATGATATCGATGAGTGAGCTCAGCGATGCATGGAAAGCAATTGCTCCGCAGGAAGGGCAAACCGTGGGACGCAGGGCTGATGAAAATCATCCTTTGGATTTCTTCATCACTTATGATGAAAACTGCAATATGCAGTTTATGCTTATATCGAAGCTTCTTCCGCCGGCACCTACGTCCAGTCAGCAGATATTTGTCCGTGCGAATTTCAGACACGACAAGAAGTATGCCCTATGTTTCTCATTAACAGACGATAGCCTGCGTGATCAATTTGTGTCGCTTTGTTGGGACATAATGCACTGTACGTTCAATGTTCGCAGCGAAACAGCTGGAGTGAAGGCGGCGGTAAAAAGATTCTGTATGTGGCAAAAACTATTCGCCGAAGAGAAAAATAAGAAACTGTCAGACGCAGAGGCAAAAGGACTCGTTGGAGAGTTATGTGCATTGAAGTATGTTATTCTAAACCGCTATTCACCAAGAGTTTCGGCGGCTGGCTGGATAGGGCCAATTGGAGCAGATCGAGACTTTGAGTTCTCAGATACATGGTTCGAAGCAAAAGCAGTATCTCTCAGCAAAGACTCTGTAACTATATCATCAGCTGACCAGCTTGACGCAGGCACGCCGGGCACGCTTCTCATTCTTAGAATCGAAAAAGCATCACAGAATACACCCGGATGCATCACTTTAAACTCTCTGATTGACGAAATTAAAAACGATATTAAGGATTTTGAAGCACAAGCTATTTTTGAATCGAGGTTGGAGTCAAGCGGAATTAACCATGAGGATCCGCAGGCAGATACACCTTTTTTCCTTCACAGAATAGAACAATATCAAGTAAACGATGACTTTCCATGCATCAAAAGATCTAACCTGACAGCAGCGGTTTCAAATTGTACATATACATTAAGCATTCCTGGGCTTCAGAGATGGAGACTGGAATAATGAGCAGCAGGGGGCCGGAGCATGCAGAGCTTTGAAGAGTATAGAAAGGCATTTTTGGAAGATACCCTGGCAACAGAAGAAAGCGAGGCAAATGGAACCGTTGCAAGTTTTGTAAAAATTTGCTCGCAGAAACTTTTTGAGGGTGATGTTATGCCGGAGTATACCCCTTGTTATTATCAGGGCTCCGGTTTCCACAACGCCGCACTTAGAGTGGACGGTTACGCCTATGATGACCATGACGGCTCATTTTATATGCTCTCTGCACTTTATTCGGGTTCTCCAGGAATTGAAAACTTAATCGGCAGCGATGCAAGAACTGCGTTGGACCGCTGCAGAATGTTTGCAGCAAATTCGATTGAACATGACCTAGCTTCTAAAATTGAAATAAGCACTGAGGCTTATGATCTGGCGGCGCTTATAAAAGACCAAGCTGGTTTTATTTCAAGATTCGTAATAATACTGTTGACCGATATGTCCTTGAGCGAACGAGCAAACCTGACTGAATCGGATACGCCTTCAAGAGGGAAAAGGAGGAGCAGCAAATCGAAACGGACCGGTGTTCTTGATGCAGAACCTGTCTGCGGCATCGATGTGGAATACCGCATTTGGGACATGCCGCGATTTTACAGGATTTTCGGCGTGGGCGATGGTCACGAAGAGATTGCTGTTGATTTTAATTTATATTTGAGCGGCGGTATTCCGTGCCTGCCTGCGGAGTATTCCAGTGAAACATCTCATTGCAGAAGCTACTTGTGCATCATTCCCGGAAATGTTTTAGCAGATCTTTATGATGAGTACGGAAGCAGAATGCTTGAAGGAAATGTGCGCTCTTTTTTGGGCAAACGAGGTGTCAACAAGGACATAAGGAACACGGTGTTGAATGAACCGGATATGTTTTTCGTCTATAATAATGGCTTGTCTGCAACTGCCACCGAAACAGAAGTTAGAAATGGAAAACTTCTTTTCGCTCGAGATCTTCAGATCGTAAACGGCGGCCAAACCACTGCAACATTATCCGCTGCAAGGCATACAAATGGCGCAGACTTAACAAAAATATCAGTCCTGATGAAGCTGACACAAGTTCCCCCTGAAACAGCCGCTTCAATTGTCCCTATTATATCTAAAAGCGCAAATAGTCAGAATAAGATAAATGCTGCTGATTTCTTTTCAACACATGAATACCATGTGCGTCTTGAGCAGATCTCCAGAAGAAAATTCGCCCCTGCTAAGGATGGTGCACAGTATGAAACCCATTGGTTCTATGAGCGTGCACGAGGGCAATACATACAGGCAACAATGCATATGACAAAGTCTCAAGAGCGAATGTTTATAACACAAAACCCTAAGGATCAGGTAATCACAAAAACTGACTTAGCAAAGGTTCTGAGCGCTTGGGATGAGTATCCCAACATTGTCAGCAAGGGAGCCGAATCGAATTTTGGGGAATTTGCAAAGAGGACAGAGGCTGAATGGGAGAAACGTAAAGATGACTTCAATGATAACTATTTTCAAGAGGCTGTCGCTCTGGTAATAGTGTATCGCTCCATTGATAAGATGATTCCCAAACAGCCGTGGTATGAAGGTGGCTATAAAGCCAACATAGTTGCGTATACGACTGCGCTGTTTCACCATCTAATAAAGTCTTGGTATCCAGAGCAGACTTTAGATCTGCAGAAGATTTGGCAGAAGCAAAAGTGCCCTGATATACTAATGCAGCAGTTGACAATCCTCGCAGAAAAAGTGTATGCTGCTATTACATCTCCATCAAGGCCGGTAGAGAACGTTACACAGTGGTGCAAGCAGCAGGCGTGCTGGGAAAATGTAAAACAGATTTCGTGCGATCCTGTTGAAGGATTAGAAACGCTGCTGCAAGGGAAGGAAGAGCAATCCATTGTTAAGCGTGAAGCCCGGCAGGAGCGAAAACTGGATAACGAGATTGACAACATGAAAACTGTATTTGATCTCGGAGAGACATATTGGCAGCAGATGGAGGCATGGCTGAAAAGCCATAAGATTGCAACGGCGGCAGAAAGCAAAGCGCTGGCGTATGCTGTTAAGATTTCCGCTGGGTTTTTCCCGGACGAAAAGCAGAGCAAAAGCCTGATTAAACTCAGAGAAAAAGCGATTGCCGAAGGATTTCCGCCGAAATGATCGGCAAGGTGAAATTGATGAATAAGTTTACTGTGGTGGATCTTTTTGCAGGGGCTGGCGGCCTCAGTTTAGGATTTATGCAGACAAACAAATACGATATTAAAGCTGCATTTGAGAACAGCCCTTATATGCAGGAAACTTATCGCCGCAATCACCCTGGTGTAGAAGTTCAGGGTGATGTTTGCTCGGCAGATTATACTGATATCATGAACAGGTACGGTAGAATTGACGTTGTGATAGGCGGACCTCCGTGTCAAGGCTTTTCAAACGCAAATCGCCAAAAAAGTCATGTTATTAGCAAAAACAACATGCTTGTAAAACAATACCTGCGAGCAATTTTGGAGTTGCAGCCAAAGGCCTTCGTGATGGAAAACGTAAGCATGCTGCATTCCGAAGTTCATAGATTCTATATGGAAAAAGGCGATGAAACCACAGTCGAACGCTGCGGCATCCCTGTGAAAGAAACATTGCTGCACCTATTAGACGGTCAGTTTATGTTTGAAAATGCTTTGAATATTGTGCAGTCAGATGAGGAGATTAAAAAATACATATGGCCGGAAGACGATTATTCAGAGCTGAATGTAATTTACAAAACCTCGAAAAACTTCAGTAAGATGTGCAGAGCACTGGAAAAGCATAAGAAGAAGATATTGAGGATTTCGGAAGCATACTTGTCTCTCTCGGACGATGAGTACATTTTCAGAGAGGCAAAAAGAGCGTTCGGCTCGCTCAGAGAATACTATCTTGGTACATTCGAGCCTGAAGATATAAAATCTGCTATTGAAGCATCAATCATGATTCAGCGGATGTTGAATAAGGCCGAGGAGATCATAGAAAACAATATTGCTGTTGATGAATTTGTGCTGAACAGTGACGGCCTGGCGGCCAAGATTAAATCATTTGCAGTATATGACTACATTAGAGGGATCCTTGAGGCTCCGGAAAACGACTATGTAATCTGCAGCAACGTTTTATGCGCTGCTGATTACGGCGCACCTCAAAAGCGCATGCGGTTTGTGGTAATGGGCATAAAGCGCGTAATTTCCGCAAAAATAGCCTTGCCAAATGGTGGCTTTGATGCTGATGAATATAGAACGGTTCGAGATGCAATAAGTGACCTGGAAGACGTTGAGCCATTTGCCGATCTAGAAGAAGACGCTGACGGCATATTGCTCAAGCCTAAAGAAGGCTTAAGCGAGCTGGCTGCCTCTCTCCGCGATTCTATTGTGCTAAAAAATCATATTATAACCAAAACAACTGAAACAGCCCTGGAACGGTTTCGGGCTCTTAAGCAGGGACAGAACTTTCATTCGCTGAAAGAGTCCCTTAAAACAAATACCTATACCGATGCTGCCCGTACGCAGAACACAATTTATCTCAGGCTGAATTATGATGAACCAAGCGGAACTGTTGTTAACGTTAGAAAGTCAATGTGGATTCATCCTACACTAGACCGCGCAATCAGCGTTAGGGAAGCTGCCAGACTGCAGACCTTTCCTGACAGCTTTGTATTCTGCGGTTCTAAGGATAAACAATATCAGCAAGTCGGCAATGCTGTACCTCCAATTATGGCTGAAGCAATTGCAAATAAACTTGCTCAGATACTGACAAAAAATCTGATGCCAGAAGTGACTTGAGATGGCAGATAATCTTTCTAAAGAAGTTCGCAGCATGAACATGTCTCATATAAGGAGTACTAACAGCAAACCGGAAGAAATTGTACGGAAATATCTTTTCTCAAAAGGTTTCCGCTACAGAAAGAACGTCAGGAGTCTACCTGGTACGCCCGATATCGTCTTGCCAAAATATAAGACAGTTGTTTTTGTGAACGGCTGCTTCTGGCACAAACATGACTGTCCGCGCTTCGTATGGCCTTCTTCCAATCAGGAGTATTGGAAGCCAAAGGTTCAGCACAATGCCGAACGAGATCAAAAGAATATTAGGGAACTGCGTGCTATGGGCTGGTCAGTGATAACCGTGTGGGAGTGTGAATTGAAGAAGAGTGTCAGGGAAGAAAGATTGAGTAAGCTTTGTACTGAGATAAAGGGAGAACATATAAATGGCACAGATTAACCTTCAAGACATCGAAAGAGTGGATAAAACAAGAAATACAGTGCACGAGAAGGTTCATGCTTCTTACACCGTGTTTGAGGTGGACGGTGAAAAATATGTGCAGTTGGATACATACGGCCGTGCCGGCAGAGAAAATCCAGAAAAAATAAGCCAATCAATTCAGTTCAATTTAGAAACAGCTAAATATATAGCTGATATTCTGAAAAAGGAATTTGGATTATAGGCAATAAAATAAGACGCTGCGGGCAATGGCAGTCCGATTAACAGAGATTAAGTCCGTGCGCCAGCCAATAATGGAAATGCAACAACACCGCCCATC
>ENA-ORNG01002797-ORNG01002797.1-human-gut-metagenome-genome-assembly--contig:-NODE-2797-length-10167-cov-5.397152_pt1 | contig 10167 bp, 12 predicted proteins | sample MGYA00242113_ERZ509018 | MGnify/ENA primary metagenome ERZ509018 (study PRJEB26280, sample SAMEA2338711) | human gut metagenome | biome: human gut; feature: human-associated habitat; material: faeces... | reverse complement strand
TGGAAGGATTCAAACGCTCGGACGAAGTGATTGAGCTGGTGATTGATGAAAACTACGTTGTCCCTGAAAAGCTCCAGCGTTTCGTCAATTATCCTACCATTGAGACGGGCGTTGATCTGGAAATGACGCCGATTGCGTGGGCAGGTGTTGCACTCGTTGCTTTGGCTGTCGGACTGATTCTGTTTGGCAGAAAAAACAGTCGCAAATCCAAACGCAAATAATCTCTACCCAAGCGCTCTTGCAAAAGGGCGCTTTTCCTTTTGGAAAAGGAGGCATGACCCTTGCAGGAAGATATTGAGGACAGAACAGTCACTCTCATGGTCAACAGCACTAAATTCACTGGCAGGACACTGAAAAACGCCATCGCCAAGCTGCTGCATCACATGAAAAACCAGTCCAGCAAGCAGGTGGTTCATCACGGTAAGCAGACTGTGAAGCAGCTGATCGGTCAGGATCAGGGTGTGAGCAACATCGAGATCAACGATCCCTCCATCAAGGAGTTTGAGAAGATCGCTCGCAAGTATGGCGTTGATTTCGCGGTGAAGAAGGTCAAAGGCGAGAAAAACAAGTACCTGGTCTTTTTCAAAGGCAGGGATGCCGACGCCTTGACCGCCGCATTCACTGAGTACACGGATAAAAGACTCCATAAGCAGGATCGTCCATCCGTGCTGAAGCTTCTGAATCAGCTGAAGGCGCAAATGACCAATCGTGAAGCGCCTGTGAAAAACAAGGAGCTGAGCAGATGAATCTCAAAAAGCGCCTGATCCCACTGATTCCGTATTTCTTCATCGGCCTCTATGCAAGCAAAATCGGTCAGGCACGGAGACTGACGGAGGGTGCAGATCTGTCGGCAAAGCTCATGAACATCACCAGCGGATTTGGATTGGCGTTTCAATCGCCGCTGCCCAGCTTCCATCCGGCTGATCTGTGCATCGGTTTGCTGCTGGGCGCGCTACTTAGGCTTGCTGTGTACATGAAGGGCAAGAACGCCAAGAAGTACCGCAAAAACATGGAGTATGGCTCTGCACGTTGGGGAACTGCCGAGGATATCCGGCCTTATATGGACCCGGTGTTTGAAAACAACGTCATCCTGACGCAAACGGAACGCCTCATGATGGGCAATCGCCCGAAAAATCCTGCGCATGCCCGCAACAAAAACGTGCTGGTCATCGGCGGCTCCGGCAGCGGCAAGACAAGGTTTTTTATTAAGCCTAGTGCGCCCGTAAGGGCGGTATAAATCCTACCTTGAGCAAGTAGTAGGTAAAAGTATCAAGCGGCATTGTGCCGCAACCTATCATTCCCCGTCTTACCCCAAAAGGGAAACCGGAGGGCGACCATAGCATGACGGAGGACACGGGGCGCTGAAACCTCAGAAGCGCCGGCGTGACGGAATGAAAATCCACGTATGAGGATGGAAGCTAAACTGCTTGAATGACAGCCTGAAATCGGGACCAAGAGCGTACCCCTGACGTAGAGAGGTTGTACTCGTCAGTGTTCCTGACAGTCGCATTGTTTGGCTATGCGGCTGCTGATACTCGGAGCAGGTTCAGCCACGGGAAAGTGGAAAAAGGCGAACGTCACATACCGACAACGTGGAACGCTTGTTTATACCGTACTAAACGGGGATTGCCTAAAGTGAAATGCCAAAAGGCTATGAAAACGCTGAAATGCGGGGTTCTGAATATTCACCATGGCAACAGAGTTCCCATAGTAGTCTGCGGACGGGAAAGCCGTCTACACGGCAAAGGGGAACAGTGAATCATTTTCAAAACAGAAAGGATGGTGTGTGAGACACTATGAGAAATCCGATTCATGTCTTGAAAAGCCTTGAAGAAAAGGCAAGTGTAAGTAACAACAAATATGAAAGATTATATCGCAACCTATACAATCCAGAGTTCTATCTCCTTGCATATGCGAACATTGCGAAATCGCAGGGGAGCATGACGCAGGGAGTAGACGGGCAGACACTGGATAACATGAGCCTGCCGAGAATTAACCGGATTATTGAATCCATACGCAACAGGACATATCAGCCAAAGCCTGCAAAAAGAAAGTATATTCCTAAAAAGAACGGGAAACTCCGTCCGTTGGGAATCACTTCTACTGATGATAAGTTAGTGCAGGAAGTGGTCAGAATGATTCTTGAAGCAATCTATGAGCCGACATTCAGCAATAATTCACACGGTTTCAGACCAAAAAGAAGCTGTCACACGGCACTTACGCAAGTGAAGAAAAACTTCACAGGTGTTACATGGATTGTCGAGGGAGACATTAAGGCGTGCTTTGATAACTTCGACCATCATGTGTTGGTTGAACTACTGCGGAAAAGGATTTCAGACGAGGCTTTTATCGGTCTTATCTGGAAGTTCCTGAAAGCCGGATATATGGAGCAATGGCAGTACAACTGCACCTACTCCGGCGTTCCGCAGGGCAGCGGCATCAGTCCGATATGTGCAAACATCTACCTCAGCGAACTGGACAACTATATGCAGGAATATAAAGAAAAGTATGACTGTGAGCCAGAACGCAGAAAGACGACCAAAGAATACGAGCGGGCGTCCCGGAGATATAAAAAGGCACGTAAAGCGTTAATGGGCGCAGAGAAATCAACTCCTGAAATGGTAAAAGAATTTAAGGATTCCAGAAGGGAGAAGATGAATCAGCATTATTACAATCCGTTTGAGGAAGGCTTCAAGAAAATCCAGTACAACCGCTACGCAGATGATTTTGTAATCGGCGTTATCGGCTCCAAAAAGGACGCAGAAAAAATCAAAGAGGATGTAAAAATCTTTCTCCAAGAAAAACTGCATTTGGAAATGTCCGAGGAAAAGACGAAAGTCACCCATTCCAGTAAGCCGGTACGCTATCTGGGGTACGATTTCAAAGTAATCCATTCCAAGAACATGAAGCGGTGTAAAAATGGCGACATGAAACGGGAGTGGTATGGAAAAGTATTCCTGTATATGCCGAAAGAAAAATGGATTAAAAGGCAATGGAACGGGGAGCGATACAGGTGAAACGCAACAATGACACAGGCAAAGAAATGTGGCGGCCTATGCCAAGGAAAGACCTGATGAACCGCAGCGATGCAGAGATTGTGTCTACTTTCAATTCCGAAATTCGAGGGTTATATAACTTCTATCGGATTGCAGAAAATGTAGGTGCATTGCACAAGTATTACTACATGGTGCGGTACAGCATGTTAAAAACTCTGGCAGGAAAGCACAGAACGAATGTCAGTGTTATTAAGAAGCGGCACATGGTAAACGGAGTATTGAGAATCCCCTACGATACAACTAAGGGGCGTAAATACTGCGAATTTTACCATGATGGATTCAGAAAGCACAGCGACGGCTATGACAATGTGGCAGACGTTATGCCGAGTTATAGGAAATATGACAGCAGGCACACGATAGTCAACCGCATAAAAGCCGGAGTATGCGAGATTTGCGGGGAACATGCAGACTATTTATGTATGCACCACGTAAGAACGCTGAAATCGCTGAAAGGCAGGGATATATTCGAGCAGAAAATGCTGAAAATGAGAAGAAAATCTCTGGCTCTCTGCCCTGACTGCTTTGAACTCTTACACGAAACCAAAGAATCAAGGTGATTCATGGAAAGCCGGATACGCTGAGAGGTGTACGTCCGGTTTGGGAGGCGGCTCCCTGAAACCTACTGATGAAAGTCAGCAAGGCGCAGGGTGCCTACCTCATACCTGATGCAGATGCACTCAAGCTATGTTGTCACAGACCCGAAGGGAACAGTGCTAATCGAGTGTGGAAAACTTTTGCAGCGTGGCGGGTACAAGATCAAGGTTCTCAACACCATCAACTTCAAAAAGTCCATGCACTATAATCCGTTTGCCTACATTCACTCTGAAAAAGACATACTCAAGCTGGTTACTGCCCTAATAGCCAACACAAAGGGCGAGGGTAAAGCTGGGGATGATTTTTGGGGGAGTGCGACTCGTTCGCAGGCGGTAAAAAGTCTGCGCACGGGCAACGGTTTTCCGTTGCTCGGAGAACTGATAGTTTGATAGGTGGAATGACGGGGTAACGCCCTGAAACGCCTACCCTTGATGGGCGTGCATTAGCTGTAATGGCTTTTGTACGAAGCCCCATGACAAAGGCTGAGAGTAACCGTAACCACTGCCAAAAGTGGTCGAAATCGGTCTGGCGGCAGACTGTGTTACCTATAGGCCGAGGGTCTATAAGATACCTATGGTTAGAATGTTCGCTTTGGCGGGCGGACTGACGAACCTGCGAATGTACAGGTCTAAAAGAAGACCACGCAGAAATGCGTGGGTGCGTTAAAGCGCAGTCGGTGTGGTTCAGTAGAAATTTGCCCTACGAACGACCATGCTGTGTTATAGGCACAGGCAAGCCGACAGGTCTATAGCAGGAACCTAAGGGTATGTATGTACAGATAGAACTATCGGAACGAGGAAAGGCAGCAGATTCCGCAAGGAATAGTCTGACGAAGAACAATAAGCAGACGAACTGCTGCTGAAAAGCAGTGGTCGAACCTATGATGTGCTTGCGTTATGTGAGCTACGGAGGAATGGCCACAAGTCGGTTGAGATAAACAGGCATTATTCAATCCAACATAAGGATTCGAGTAAGACCAAAAGGGTCACTTTCGTAAAAGGAGGTGATGCCTTATGCCAAAGAAAAGCAAAAATCTATGTGTAGACGATCTACGGCACGCCGAGTATTACGGTATGCAGCCAGTTTTTGACGAACTCTACCGTCGAAGTCTGGATGGAGACAACTTTACCGACCTCATGGATATAATCCTAAGCCGGGATAACATTCTTCTGGCATATCGGAACATCAAAGCAAACGGAGGAAGCTACACAGCAGGAACAGACAACAAAAACATCAGTGACATCGGGTGTTTACCGCCCGAAACAGTTGTGGAGAAAGTGAGGTTTATTGTCACAGGAAGTCAGCACGGATACCGACCAAAACCGGTCAGGCGTAAAGACATTCCGAAGCCAAACGGCAAGACCCGCCCGTTGGGTATTCCTTGTATCTGGGACAGGCTGGTACAGCAATGTATCAAGCAGGTCATGGAGCCTATCTGCGAAGCGAAATTCAGCGACAACAGCTACGGCTTTCGCCCTAACCGCTCCGTAGAACACGCCATGCAGAGAACCTATACCATGCTCCAGCGAATGAATCTGCATTATGTGATTGAGTTTGATATAAAGGGCTTTTTCGATAATGTAAATCACAGTAAGCTGGTGCGGCAGATATGGGCTTTGGGAATACACGACAAACAGTTGATTTTTATTATCAAGCGGATTCTGAAAGCACCGATTAGAATGCCAGACGGCACTACCCTCATTCCAGACAAAGGCACACCGCAAGGTGGTATCATTTCACCGCTACTTGCGAATATCGTGCTGAATGAACTGGATAACTGGGTAGAGAGCCAATGGCAGAACCACCCTCTTGTAAAGGAATACGGGTATGAGAGGAAAATCAGAAACTCGATTACTTTTGACCGGAGCAAGGCATTTCTCAAAATGAGGAAAACGGGACTGAAAGAAATGTACATCGTGAGATATGCAGATGATTTCAGAATCTTCTGTCGGAATAAAGAGGACGCTTTGAGAACAAAAGAAGCTGTAACAGCGTGGATAACTGAGAGGCTAAGGCTTGAAGTATCGCCAGAGAAAACAAGGATAGTCAATGTCAGAAAACGCTATTCAGAGTTTCTCGGATTCAAGATACGGGTCAGACCAAAAAGCGGTAGGTACGCTGTGCAATCTCATATCTGTGACAAAAAGTTGGAACTGGAAAAGCAAAAGCTGGTGGAACAAGCGAAGCGGATTGCCAGACCGTCCAAAGGAAAAAGACCTTTAGACGAGATAAGGCTGTTCAATTCAATGGTTCTGGGAATACAGAATTATTTTCAGCTCGCTACCTGTATCAGTATTGATTGCAGAAAAATCCACAGGCAGGTCATGACAGTTTTAACCAACCGGCTCAATACAGAAACCGGGTGCAAACTTGTTCGAGAAGGCGGTGCAATGACCGAGAGCGAAAAGGAGCGGTTCGGTAAGTCGGCAATGGTACGGTATGTATCAGGAATCGACCAACCTATCTACCCTATCGCATATATCAAGAACAAGATACCGATGGCAAAGAAAACAGCGGTATGCAGTTATACGGCCGACGGACGGACATTGATACACACAAACCTAAGCCTGAACTCATTTGTTCTGGCGGGTTTGAGAAATCAACCGTCCATGGGTCGAAGCACAGAACTCACAGACAGCAGGATTTCATTATTCTCTGCTCAACGTGGAAAATGTGCGCTAAGTGGAGAACTCTTTGAAAATGCGGCTGACATTGTATGCTGGCTGAAAACTCCGGCAGAATTTGGCGGCAGGGAACGCTATCAAAACATGATTTTGTTCCACAGGAGATTCCTTCCGCTTCTGCAAAGACGCCCGATGAATGAGCTGAAAGCGATAGCTGATGCTCTCAAAACAACAAAGGAACTGATGTTAAAAGTGAACAGTCTGCGTGAGCGGGCTGGTTTGTCCGCAATAGAATAATAGTATTTCATTTGGAGATTGATTAAATGCTTGTGAAAACAATCGATGGAACGCCGGATGCGGTGAAAGTCGCACGTCCGGTGTGAAGTGGGGGAAAATTCGGCGATAACTTCAAAGGATTACCTATCACTATACGCCGAAAAGCTGCTCTACACGGCCCTAATTGGCTACATCCATTACGAAGCCCCACCAGCCGAGCAGAATTTCGGGACAATGCTTGAAATGCTCAATTCGATGGAGGTACGCGAGGACGACGAGGAATTCAAGAACCGCGTGGATTTGCTGATGGAGGACTTGGAGCGCCGCAAGCCGGGACACTTTGCCGTGCGGCAATATGCCAAATTTAAGTTAGCCGCGGGCAAAACAGCCAAAAGCATACTCGTGAGCTGTGGCGCGCGGCTCTCGCCCTTTGACATCGCCGAGCTTAGAGAAGTCACGTCCTACGACGAGCTGTCGCTCGATACCATCGGGGATAAGAAAACCGCGCTGTTTCTCATCATGAGCGACACGGACAGCACATTCAACTTCCTCATAAGCATGGTCTACAGCCAGCTTTTCAACCTGCTCTGTGAGAAAGCCGATGACGTTTATGGCGGCAGACTTCCCGTCCACGTCCGCTGCCTCATAGACGAGTGCGCGAACATCGGGCAGATACCCAACCTTGAAAAGCTCATGGCGACGATACGCTCGCGCGAGATCTCCGCCTGCCTTGTGCTGCAAGCCCAGAGCCAGTTGAAGGCGCTCTACAAGGATAGCGCCGACACCATCGTCGGCAACTGCGACAGCTACCTCTTTCTCGGCGGCAAGGAGCAGTCCACCTTGAAAGAACTCAGCCAGAGCCTCGGCCGCGAAACCATCGACACATACAACACGGGTGAGAGTCGCGGCCGGGAGCTTTCGCACTCGCTCAACTACCAGAAGCTCGGCCGGGAACTCATGAGCGTGGACGATCTTGCCACGATGGACGGCGGCAAGTGCATCCTGCAAGTGCGCGGCCTCAGGCCGTTCCTGAGCGACAAGTACGACATAACGAAGCACCCCAACTACAAGTACCTCTCCGACGCGGACAAGCGCAACACCTTTGACGTGGAAAAGTATATGTCCCGCCGTCTGGCGCTCAAGGCTGAGGAGGAGTACGACGTCTACGAGATAGACGACTTAGACGACACCTGACGAAGCCCAAGAAGCCCAAGACGAAACGGCTGCTTTCATTAAATATGTGAAAGGAGGCCGGGGCTGGGCCTGCGGCCTGTGTTCATTCACGGCGCGGCCCCGGGTTTTAGGATGGAGTTTTTTAATTCGGCAGTCGATGTTCTGCAAACGCTGGTTATTGCCCTCGGTGCTGGCCTGGGCATCTGGGGCGTCATTAACCTACTGGAAGGTTATGGTCAGGACAACCCCGGCGCTCGCAGCCAGGGCATGAAACAGCTGGTCGCGGGAGGCGGCGTGGCGCTCATTGGCATGACGCTCGTGCCGCTGCTCTCGGGCTTGTTCGGCTGATGGCAGCTAAATTCTTGCCCCGCGCACTCTCGCGCGGGGCTGGAGGTGAGGCCGAATAGAATTTTTGAAAAACGCGCTGACCGAGTGGATTAAAGAGATTCTTGCGGGCGGCATAATTTCAAACCTGACGGGATTGTTTGACAACGTCAACGAAAACGTGGCGAGCATCTCCGGGCAGATAGGCCAGACGCCGCAGGGCTGGAACGCGGACATTTTCAGTATGATTCAAACGTTGTCCGAGACGGTCATCCTGCCCATCGCGGGCGTCATCCTCGCCATTGTAATGACCTTGGAGCTTATACAGATAGTGACCGACCGCAACAACTTCCACGAGATTGAGACGGCGGTCTTTTTCAAGTGGATGTTCAAGTCTGCTTGTGCCATTCTCATCGTGACCAACACGTGGACAATCGTCATGGGCATCTTCGACGCGGCTCAGGGCGTGGTAGCGCAGGCCGCGGGCGTGGTCGTTTCTGACGCCACCGTAGACATCTCGACGATGATGGACGGCCTCGAAGAACGGCTCATGGAGATGGACTTAGGCCCACTGTTCGGGCTGTGGTTCCAGAGCCTGTTCGTCGGCATCACCGCGTGGGCGGTGGCTATCTGCATCTTCATCGTTATCTACGGCAGGATGCTGGAAGTCTACCTCACGGCTTCGATCGCGCCCATCCCCATGGCGACGATGATGGGCCGCGAATGGGGAGGCATGGGCCAGAATTACCTGCGAAGCCTGCTCGCACTCGCGTTCCAGGCGTTTCTCATCATTGTCTGTGTGGCTATCTATGCCGTGCTGGTACAGAACATCGCGCTCGACGAGGACGTGTCAAAGGCCATCTGGACGTGCATGGGTTATACGGTCTTGCTCTGCTTCACGCTTTTCAAGACGAGCAGCATGGCGCGCAGCATCTTCGCTGCACATTAAGAAAAAGGAGTGTTCCTACATGAATGAACTGGACATGGCCGTCAACATACGGCACATACAAAACAGCAAAAGCCTGCTGGCGACGGCGAGCGTGACGCTCGGCGGCTGCTTCGCCGTGCAGGGCATACAAGTGCGGGAGGGCAAGAACGGCGTGTTCGTCTCGATGCCGCAGCGCAAGGACGCAAAGGGCGAATACCGCGACATCTGCTTCCCAACCACCGCCGAGATGCGCAGGGCCATAAACGCCGCAGTCCTCGGCGAGTACGAGCGCACCGCCCAGCCCCGTGCATCGGTGCTCGACGCCCTGCGCGAGAAAGCGCCCGAGCCGGGCAAGAGTGCGGTGAAGGTCAAGAACCGGGATAAGGGGGCGAGGTGATGCCTCTTGCACTTTACGAATAATTCTGTTAGAATAATCATAGAATTATATAGGAGGTGCAAAGCATGATCATTAAGTCGTCTACTGCGCTGCGCAACGATTACGGCATGATTTCCGAGCTGGCTCACGCCGAGGCCGAGCCCATATACATCACCAAAAACGGCGAGGGCGATCTGGTCGTCATGAGCATCGAGGCTTTCGAGCAGCGCGAGGAGACCTTGAAGCTGCGCGCCCGGCTCGAAGCGGCGGAACAGGCACGGCTTTCCGGCGCACCAACTTACACGCTGGCGGAGTCCAGGGCTCGTCTGGAGGCGATCTACGGCCGTGACTGAAGTCGTCATTCTGGAGCCGGCCCAGCGCGAGTTAGAGGAGATAGCGGAGCTGCATCTTAACCTTGTCGGGCCGAACTCTGCGCGGAACATCACCGACCGCATACTCGCCGCGCTCGCAAATCTGGAGCTTTTCCCGCTCTCCGGCCCAGAGGCCAGAGACAGGGAGCTGCGGCTGCAGGGCTACCGCTATGTCATTGCCGGGAAGTATATCTGTCTGTACCGCGTAATCGCAGAGACCGTGTTCGTCTACCACATAGCGCACGGAGCCAGCAACTATCCAACGCTGTTCAAGCGGCTTTTGAAAGAAGAAAACGAATAAGTAAAACGCCTTCCTCGCGGAGGGCGTTTTTCATTTCAGGAGGTATTTATGCCATACATACCCGTACCAAAAGACTTGACGAAGGTAAAATCCAAAGTATTATTCAACCTCACGCGCCGCCAGCTTGTCTGCTTCGGCGGCGGG
>ENA-ORNG01002790-ORNG01002790.1-human-gut-metagenome-genome-assembly--contig:-NODE-2790-length-10182-cov-3.306014_pt1 | contig 10182 bp, 9 predicted proteins | sample MGYA00242113_ERZ509018 | MGnify/ENA primary metagenome ERZ509018 (study PRJEB26280, sample SAMEA2338711) | human gut metagenome | biome: human gut; feature: human-associated habitat; material: faeces... | reverse complement strand
CTGTATCGAGCATGGCGAAGAGCTGACGCCGGAGAATGCGGCGAAATATTCCCGTTTTCATAAGCGGTGCGGTACGAGCTTTCTGTTTATCGTCATGTTTGTGAGTATTTTATTCTTTTTACTATTTTTTCAGGTTTTCCCGATGGAGAATCTGGCATTGAAGGTCGTCTGCCGTATTTTGCTGGTGCCGGTCATTGCCGGAGTATCCTATGAGATCATCCAGTGGGCCGGGCGCCATGATTCAGGGCTGGTGTGCCTGGTGAGCAAGCCGGGATTCTGGATGCAGAAGTTTACGACGAAGGAACCGGATATGGAAATGCTGGAAGTCGCCATTGCATCCATTGAGGCGATTTATGACTGGCGGGAGTTTCAGAAGGACTTGACAGAGTGAAGACATTAAGACAATTATTAAAAGAAGGCGAGCAGCGTCTTTTGGAAAATCAGATTGAAAACAGTACCATGGAAGCCAGGTATCTGTTAGAATATATATGTGATTTAAACTGGGCTCAGTATCTTTTACAGGCGGATACGGAGGCGGATCCCCAGGAAGAGCGGCGCTATCGGGAAGCGGTCGAACGGCGGTGCACCCATTATCCGTTACAGTATATCCTGGGTACGGCCAGCTTTATGGGACTGGACTTTATGGTCAATGAAGCTGTGCTTATTCCGAGACAGGATACGGAGACATTGGTTGAAACGGTCTTAGAAAAAGCGGATATTCCGGGAGGAAAGCTTTTAGATATGTGTACCGGTTCGGGCTGTATTCTCATCAGCCTGATGGCTTTGGGGCACTACGGCCGGGGCGTCGGTGTGGATGTGTCGGAGGAGGCTTTGAGGGTTGCCCGGATGAACGGCATATTTAACCGGGAAAGCTGGGAGAAAAACGGCCGGGGCTCCAACGATATTTTATGGCTTTAAAGCGATTTGTTTAAAGAGCTCCACAGCCGGTTTGATGTGATTGTGTCCAATCCACCCTATATTCCAGCGGCGGTCATCGAAACGCTCATGCCGGAGGTGCAGGATTTTGAGCCGCGGATGGCTCTGCTGGGAGCGGACGAGGGCTTGGAATTTTATAAGAAAATTTCCGAGGCAGCGAAAGATCATTTGAATCCGGGGGGATGGCTGTTCTTTGAGATCGGCTGTGAGCAGGCCGCGGCGGTCTCAGAAATTTTAGCGGAAAACGGATTCAGGGAGATACATACGGTCAAAGATTTGGCCGGCCTGGACCGGGTGGTCTATGGCAGAAGATAGAAATCAATTGGAGGGAAAGTTATGTTTGACAGATTAGATGATATTTTAATCCGTTATCAGCAGGTAATGGAGGAATTGAACGATCCGGAGGTGGTCAATGACCAGCCTCGATTTCGTAAGCTGATGAAAGAACAGAATGACCTGGCTCCAATCGTGGAAAAGTACACGGAATATAAACAGGAAAAACAAAATGTGGAGGACAGCCTGGAACTTCTTGAACTGGAGAGTGACGAGGAGATGCGGGAGCTTGCCAAGGAAGAGATGGCTGAATCAAAAAAACGCATCGGGGAGATTGAGCAGGAATTAAAGATTCTCCTTATTCCGAAGGATCCGATGGATGAGAAGAATGTTATCGTTGAGATCCGCGCCGGCGCCGGCGGCGACGAGGCCGCCTTATTTGCGGCGGAGCTGTTCCGTATGTATTCGAAATATGCGGAAAAGCAGCGCTGGAAGATCGATATGATGAGTGTCAATGAAAGCGGAATCGGCGGCTTCAAGGAAGTTGTATTTATGATCAGCGGTAACGGCGTGTATTCCCGGTTAAAATTTGAAAGCGGGGTTCATCGGGTACAGCGTGTGCCGGAAACCGAGTCCGGCGGCCGTATTCATACATCGACGGTGACGGTGGCGATCATGCCGGAGGCTGAGGAAGTGGATGTTCAGTTGGATATGAACGATGTGCGTATCGATGTGTTCCGGGCTTCCGGTAACGGCGGACAGTGTGTAAACACAACCGATTCGGCGGTGCGTATTACCCATATTCCGACGGGAATCGTCATTTCCTGTCAGGATGAGAAATCCCAGTTGAAAAATAAAGATAAAGGCTTGAAGGTACTTCGTTCCAGACTGTATGATCTGGAATTGGAGAAGAAGAAAAAAGAGGAAGCGGCCAATCGTAAAAATCAGGTTGGAACGGGAGACCGCTCAGAAAAAATCCGTACTTATAACTTCCCTCAGGGACGGTGTACGGACCATCGGATTAAATTGACGCTTCACCGTCTGGATGATATTTTGAACGGTGATCTTGATGAAATTATTGACAGTCTGACCGCGGCAGATCAGGCGGCCAAGCTGAGTAATATGGAGGAAGAGGGTTAAAGTCAATGATATCGAAAAGCATGAAACAGTTGGTGGAAGGAAATTCAGTCATTCGGGCGCTTTTTGAAGAGGGCAAGGAAATGGCCAGAGAAGTCGGTGCAGAAAATGTTTACGATTTCAGTCTGGGTAATCCGAGCGTTCCGGCTCCGGAAGCTGTACGGACGTCTATGAAACGGATTCTGGATGGAGATAATTCCCTCTATGTCCATGGCTATATGAGCAATTCGGGCTATGAAGAGGTCCGGGAAGCGGTGGCCGCATCGCTCAATGGGCGGTTTGGGACAGACTTCCACTGGACGGGGATTCTCATGACGGTGGGAGCCGCCGGTGGTCTAAACGTGATTTTAAGGACCCTTCTTGATCCGGGAGATGAGGTGATCTGCTTTGCGCCGTTTTTCGGTGAATACACGAACTATGTGCATAATTATCAGAGCAGTCTGATCGTCATTCCGCCAAACCCTCCCACATTTCAGCCGGATGTAGAGCTGCTGGCAGAGAAAATCACAGAGCGGACAAAGGCTTTGATTCTCAATAATCCGAATAATCCGACCGGCGTCGTTTATTCTGCGGAAACATTGGATAAATTACAGGTTATTTTAACGGAAGCGGAAAAACGGATCGGCCATTCCATTTATGTGATTTCCGACGAGCCTTACCGGGAACTGGTCTACGACGGCGTGGAAGTACCGTTTATGACAAAACATATCCGTAATAGCATTATCTGTTATTCTTTCAGTAAGTCTCTGTCATTACCGGGCGAGAGGATTGGCTATCTGGCTGTGCCAAAAGAAGTGGATGATTATGAGAGACTCGTGGAAGGTTTAGCTATCGCCAACCGGGTTCTTGGCTTCGTCAATGCGCCGTCCCTGCAGCAGCTAATGATCAAAGAATGTCTGAATGAACAGACCGATGTGGCTGCTTATGATAAGAATCGAAGATTTTTATACAAATTGCTGATAGACATGGGCTTTGAATGTGTGAAGCCGGAGGGTGCTTTTTACCTCTTTGTAAAATCTCCGGTGGCTGATGAAAAAGTATTTGTCGCGGAGGCAAAGAAGCATCATCTTTTGCTTGTCCCGGCGTCCAGTTTTGGCTGTCCGGGTTATGTGCGTATCGCCTACTGTGTATCCTATGAGATGATCGAACGCGCCATGCCGGCCTTTAAGGCATTGGCGGAGACATATTTTAGCTGAGTAAATGACTTGAAAGCTTAAGTAAGCGACTTGAGATAAGAGAGGTTGTGTTAGGAATGAAAACATGGAGAGATTATGTGCGCCGGGTTGTGCCCTATACGCCGGGAGAGCAGCCAAATCAGCCGGGAATGATTAAGCTAAATACGAATGAAAACCCATATCCTCCGGCGCCGGGAGTCGTAAGCATGGCCGGGCATTTGGAAACGGATAAATTCCGTCTCTATCCGGATCCGACAGCCAGTATCTTGACAGAAACCCTGGCGGAATTTTATCAGGTAAAGGCGGAGCAGGTGTTTGTCGGCGTAGGGTCGGACGATGTGCTGGCGATGGCTTTCCAGACCTTTTTTAACAGTGATAAACCGATATTTTTCCCGGATATTACCTACTCCTTTTATCCGGTATGGGCGGACGCCTTTAAGATTCCTTATGAAACAAAGGCGCTGGATGAAAATTTCCGCATTCGTAAGGAAGATTATTATGGGGATAACGGCGGCGTTGTATTCCCAAATCCAAACGCGCCAACTTCTGTTTATGAGAAACTGGAGTTTATCGAGGACATTTTAAAGCATAACCGGGACGTACTTGTTATTGTCGATGAGGCATATATTGATTTCGGCGGAAAATCTGCCCTGGCTTTAATTGAAAAATATGACAATCTGCTTGTCGTACAGACCTTCTCAAAATCCCGATCCATGGCCGGTATGCGAATCGGCTATGCCATCGGCAATGAGGAATTAATCAAAGCTCTGAATGATTTTAAATATTCCTTTAATTCCTATACGATGAATCAGACGGCTTTGATTCTCGGCGCGGAGGCAGTCAAGGACCGGGATTATTTTAACGAATGTATCGAAAAAATTATCCGTACCCGGACATGGGTGGCAAAAGAATTAAAAGCCCTTGGATTTGAGTTCAACGAACCGTCGGCCAATTTCATTTTTGCGACCCATCCCAAATATCCGGCCAGAGAATTATTTGAAGCGCTGCGGAAGGAAAATATTTATGTGCGGTATTTTAGCCTGCCGAGAATTGATAATTATTTGAGAATTACAGTGGGAACAGATTCGGAGATGGAAACGCTGATTCAGTTTCTTAAAGCTTATATCCAATAAAGGGTGAAATCCTCTCAATGGACAGTCTGTTGAGGGGATTTTTTGTGGAATGGAGGTGAGAAGGGTGAAGCACGAGGTACGGGTTTCGGTGAGAAATCTGGTGGAGTTTATTTTGAGGAATGGGGATATTAGTCAGAAGACGGGAGCCATGCAGGATGTGGATGCGATGCAGGCGGGAAGCCGGGCTCACCGGAAGCTTCAAAAGCAGGGAGGCAGTAATTACCGGGCGGAGGTAAGTCTGAAACGGACGGTGTCTATCGACGATACGATGGATATCCGGGTGGAAGGCCGGGCCGATGGACTTATTTCAAATCCGGCGGACGAGACGGATATTATGATCGATGAGATTAAGGGAACCTTCACGAAGCTGGAGGCCATCGAGACGGCAGATATCCTCCATGTGGCCCAGGCCGACTGCTATGCCTGCATTTATGCAAATCTCCATGAATTAGAAAAGATTAAGGTTCGGATTACCTATATCCATTTAGAGACGGAAGGGATTAAGACCTTTGAATTTGAGCGGAGCCGGGAAGCGCTGGAAATCTGGTTTCAGGAGCTGGTTCATCAATATGCCCGCTGGGCCAAATGGCAGATTGGGTGGCAGGAGCTTCGGAATGAGACGATCGGGGAGCTGACATTCCCTTTTGAATATCGTCTCAGCCAGAAGCGGATGATGAACGGCGTTTACCGCGCCATTGACGAGGGAAAGAATATTTTTATTCAGGCGCCGACGGGGACGGGGAAAACATTGGGCACCCTTTTTCCATCGATTAAAGCGATGGGCGTTGGAAAGTGCGGCCGTATTTTTTATTTGACAGCGAAAACGATTACCCGGACTGTGGCGGAGGATACAGGAAAGCTGCTTCGGGAAAAGGGACTTCGGATGAAATTTATCACGTTGACGGCAAAGGAAAAGCTATGTCCCCTGGAGGAATGTCGTTGTCAGCCGGAATTTTGCGAGCGGGCGAAGGGACATTTTGACCGGGTTAATGAGGCGGTATTCGATATGATCAATCAGGAAGATGAAATCAATCGGGAATGTATTTTGGATTATGCCGGCCGTTACCGGATTTGTCCCTTTGAGTTTCAGCTGGACATATCCCTGTGGTGCGACGTCATCATATGCGATTATAATTATGTTTTTGATCCGGTGATTTACCTGAAACGATTTTTTACGGATGCGGCTGCGAATATGATATTCCTTGTGGATGAAGCCCACAACCTGGTAGACCGGGCCAGGGAAATGTACAGCGCGGCTCTTAGCAGAAAAGATTTTGACAAGGTTTACCGGAAATTAAAACTGGTTCGTCCGAAAATTAGCCGGAAGGTTCATAAGTGCGGACAGTTTATAAAGGATTTTCAGGAGGAGCGGGAAGAGACGGGCGGCAGCTACGCGGTTGTCAAAGAGGTTGGCAGCTTTGTTTTAAGCCTGATGCGGATGGTTTCGGATATGGAAGACTATCTGAGAGAGGATATGGAACCGGAGCTTCGGGAGACAGTGACGGAATTGTATTTTGAGGCCCGCCGCTTTATCAACACCTATGACCTGCTGGATGAAAAATATATTATTTACACCGAAGGGGAGGGCGGTGAAGCCATGATCAAAATGTTTTGCGTCGACCCGTCGGGAAATTTAAGTGAGCGGATTGGCATGAGCCGGAGCTGTATCTTTTTTTCAGCGACGCTCCTTCCGGTGCAGTATTATAAGGATTTATTGAGTGGAAAGCCGGAAAATGATTATGAAATGTATGTGGATTCACCCTTTAGTACAAAAAAACGGTTGATTTTTACCGCCTCCGATGTGAGCAGCCGGTATACGGTCAGGAATCAGCAGCAGTATGAGCGGATTGCCGAATATATACGGAAAATCATCCGGGGAAAAAACGGGAATTACCTCGTATTTTGTCCGTCCTATGCTTTTATGGATAAGGTGTTCGAAATATTTACCGACAGAGAAATGGCGAAGGCCGGTCATGGACTGAAGGTATTTCGGCAGGAAAGCGGCATGGATGAGGATGAGCGGCGGACATTTCTTGAAAATTTCAGAGAGCGGCCCCATGAGACGATTCTTGGCTTCTGCGTGCTTGGCGGGATATTTTCCGAGGGGATTGATTTGAAGGCGGATCGGCTGATCGGAGCCATTGTGGTGGGAACGGGGCTTCCGGGAATCGGCAGTGAGAGGGAGCTTCTAAAATCCTATTTTGATGAAAAAAAGGGTCGGGGGTTTGATTACGCCTATCTTTTTCCGGGGATGAATAAGGTGCTCCAGGCCGGAGGCCGGGTGATTCGTTCCGAGGAGGACCGGGGGATTATTGCACTGCTGGATGAGAGATTTAACTACGGCAGTTATCAGCGGCTCTTCCCGCGGGAGTGGGTGCCCTTTCAAAAGCTGAATAGGGATTGTGTCGAAAAAAATATTGAAAAATTCTGGACAGAACAAATAAATACTCTATAATTAAATTAAGAAAAGAGATTAGGGAGGTTATTTCATGGTGATTACAATTTGTATTGGCAGCTCTTGCCATCTGAAAGGTTCCAGAAACGTGATTCAGGGACTTCAGAAAAAAATTCAGGAAAATAATCTGGGTTCTCAAATTGAATTAAACGGCTCCTTCTGCACCGGAGAGTGTGAGAAGGGCGTGTGTGTAAAGATTGATGAAGAATTGTTTTCCGTTTCACCGGAAACTGTAGATACATTTTTTACAGACGAAGTACTCAGGAGGGTTATTTAGTGGCGGCAATAGGATTTAAGACGGCAAAATGCAAGGACTGTTATAAATGTGTGCGTATATGTCCGGTAAAGTCTATTCGTATAAAGGATGAACATGCGCTTTATGTGGCGGACGAATGTATTTTGTGCGGAAAATGTCTGGAAGCCTGTCCGCAGGACGCGGTAATTTATGTTAGTGATTTGAAAAAGGCAAAGAAATATATCCAGGAGGGCAATGTAACCATCGCTTCTCTGGACCCGGCCTATTTGGGCATTTTCGGGGATACGGAAAACGGTACCGGACAGTTAAGAGATGCCTTACATAAGCTTGGCTTTACCCACATTCGGGAAACTGCGGAGGGCGCTGTCCATGTGACGAAGGCCTATGAGCGTCTGATTCAGGAAGGAAGGATGAACAATATTATCACGACTTCCTGTACGGCCATTAACGAGCTGGTCGAAAAATACTATACCGATATGATTCCATACATGGCGCCGGTCGTTTCACCGATGACTGCCCATGGAATGATGTTGAAAGAAGAATTTGGTCCGGATGCCAAAGTTATATATATAGGAAGCTGTACGGCGAGAGGCCGGGAGGCAGTCCGGGAGCGGTGCCGAGGAACCTACGTGGATGCGGTTTTGGATTTTCAGGAGCTTCGCCGTTGGTTTAAGGAGGAGAATATTGATTTGGATCAGTGCGAATTTTATCCCCGTGAGGGCGTAAACGCTATGGTCAACGGCCTTTATGGCGTCAGCGGCGGCATATTGTCCGCTGTGGAGGCGGATAAAGGCTTTGGAAAATACGAGCAGCTTTATGTGGACGGTATTGATTCGGTGCGGGAGTTATTTGAATGTATCCGTAAGGGTGAAATTAATAACTGCTTCATCGAGGCGTCTTCCTGCGTCGGCGGATGTATTAATGGTCCCTTGGCCGGCGGACGGCAGAGTGATCGGTTTAAGGCGCGCATTTATACAAACCAGAAAATCATCCGGGAATTTCCGAAAAACGTGGCTAAGATGGATAAAAGCATTCTTCTGAAAAAGGAATTTATAGAGACCTCAAAGAAGCTGGTCATGCCGACGGAGGAAGAAATTCAGGAGGCTTTGCGTAAGGATGGCAAGGATTCCCCGGAAAAACAATTGAACTGCGGCGCCTGTGGTTTTAAGACCTGCCGGGATAAAGCCATTGCCCGCTGTCAGAATAAAGGCCAGTTGAATCTCTGCATTCCCTATATGTATCAGCAGGCCCGTTCCATGGCTGAGGTGATTTTATCCGTAACTCCGAATTTAATTATTGTTGTGGACGAAAAGCTGAGGATTCGTCAGTTTAATAATGCGGCGGAAGTCATGTTTAATATTTCGGCTGAGGAAGCTTACCGCATGCCGGTGTCAAGGCTGATCGATCCGGTGGACTTTGAACAGGTTTTTCGTGAAAAGCGCAGCATTATGAATAAAAAAGTCACCTATCCTCAATACAACCTGGTGACGATGCAGAATATTATTTATATACGCAACATGAACTGTGCCCTTGGCATTTTGAGAAATGTGACGAATGAGGAAAGAATCCGCGATCAGCATGATCGGATGCGGATGGAGGCGATGGATATCGCCCAAAAGGTTATTGATAAGCAGATGATGGTGGCCCAGGAGATTGCTGGTCTGCTCGGAGAGACAACGGCGGAGACAAAGGTTACTTTGACGAAAATGCGCGACAGTATCTTTTGTGATGGAGACGATAATTTATGAATATGAGTCTGGATATCGCATGGAAAAGCCTGAATAAGAAAAAGGAAGAGCTATGCGGAGATACGGTAGAGATTATAAAAACCGAGGATTCGGATATATTGTTGCTGTCTGACGGTATGGGAAGCGGTGTCAAGGCAAATATCCTGTCGACCCTGACGACGAAAATCATGGGAACCATGTTAAAAAACGGGGCTTCGATTGAGGAATGTGTGACGACCATCGCAAAAACCCTTCCGGTCTGTCAAACTCGGCACGTGGCCTATTCAACCTTCAGTGTACTGCAGATTTATCGAAACGGCCGGGCCGTGCTGCTTGAGTACGACAACCCGGGAGGCATTCTCATTCGGGGCGGTCATCACAGGGACGTTCCTTTTTCCGTCCGGGAGATTGAGGGGAAGATTATCCGAGAATATCAGTTTAATGTCTGTTACGGTGATTATTATGTTATGATGAGCGACGGGGTGGTTCATGCCGGCGTCGGCAAAAAATCTGGATTTGGCTGGCCGAGGGCGGAGATTGTCCGCTATGTGGAGGATGTCTGCGCGTCAAATATCTCCAGCTCCCGTCTCATGTCCATGATCAGCAATCGCTGTAACATGCTTTATGACGGAGAGCCGGGGGATGATACGACAGTCATAACCATTAAGGTGACACGGCCGAAGACAGTGAATCTGTTTACCGGTCCGCCGGTCCGCAAGGAGGACGATGTCCGTGCCATGAAGGATTTTATGTCAGAACCGGGGAAAAAAATCGTCTGCGGGGGAACTTCATCGAATATTGTCGCCAGATATCTGAACAAACCAATCAAAGCATCCCTCATGTATTTTGATCCAGATATTCCGCCGACGGCGGAAATCGAGGGAATGGATCTGGTTACTGAGGGGGTTCTTACCCTGAACCGGACAGTCCAGATGCTGAACGGCTATAATGCAGGAAATGTGGATGAAGCTTTTTTCAGTCAGCTTTATGGCGCAGACGGTGCAGGATAGCCCCCAGAAAGGCGTCTCCGGCGCCGGTGGTATCGACGGTGTCCACCTGAAAAGCAGGGACCAGGCCACAGAGCGCGCCG
>ENA-ORNG01002788-ORNG01002788.1-human-gut-metagenome-genome-assembly--contig:-NODE-2788-length-10185-cov-5.049951_pt1 | contig 10185 bp, 9 predicted proteins | sample MGYA00242113_ERZ509018 | MGnify/ENA primary metagenome ERZ509018 (study PRJEB26280, sample SAMEA2338711) | human gut metagenome | biome: human gut; feature: human-associated habitat; material: faeces... | reverse complement strand
CGCCGCCGGTTCCTCCAGCGTCAAACCACCGATGATATTCAGGTATGCATCACACTGGGAGACCTTCAGATTCCCCCGCTTCTCCAGCACCGCCAGCAGCATCGCAAAGCGGTTGTAGTCAAAGCCGTTGCTCATGCGCCGGGGATTGGCGGCACTGGCCGGAGCGATGAGAGCCTGCACCTCCGCCAAAACCGGGCGGGCTCCCTCCATAGCGCAGGTGACGCAGGTCCCCGGTGCATCCTTGGGACGACCCGACAGCAGCATTTCGGAGGGATTCTCCACCTCCTTCAGGCCCCAGTCCATCATTTCAAAGACGCCGATCTCGTTGGTGGCGCCGAAACGGTTCTTGGCTGCCCGCAGGATGCGGTAGGTCATGTGCTGATCGCCCTCGAAGTACAGCACGCAGTCCACCATGTGCTCCAACACCTTGGGACCTGCGATAGAGCCCTCCTTGTTGACGTGGCCGATGACAAATACCGTAATGCCCTGTCCCTTTGCCAGTTGCATCAGGGCCATGGTACAGTCCTTCACCTGCCCCACGCCGCCGGCGGGAGAATCCATCTCTTCATTATACAGTGTCTGGATGGAGTCCACGATGAGTACATCCGGTTTTTCCTCCCGGACACATTCCGTGACATTCCCTAAACACGTCTCCGACAAAACATACAGATTTTCGCTCTCCACCCGGAGCCGCTGCGCCCGCAGCTTCAGCTGGTGGGTGGATTCCTCGCCGGAAACGTACAGCACCTTGGAGAACTCTCCCAATTTTTTACAGATCTGGAGCATCAGTGTAGATTTGCCAATACCCGGCGCACCGCCCACCAAGACCAGTGATCCCTTGACGGCGCCGCCCCCCAAAACCCGGTCCAGCTCCCCCATACCCGTCAGGAAGCGGATCTCGTCAGAGGTGCCCAGTTCTGTGATGCGTTCTGCCTTTACAGTTGTGGAAAAAACAGACTTTCTTCCGCTTTTTACCGGCTTATCCGTCTGCTCCACAATGGTATTCCATGCACCACAGGCGGGACAGCGTCCCGACCACTTGGGCGTCTCATTGCCGCACTCCGTGCAGAAAAAAACAGTCTTCGCTTTCATGGATATCCCCTTATTCTTTGTCAATGATTCCCAAAATTCAAGTATCCGGCCACAATGGCCGCCACCAGACGCTTCTGCTGCGGAGCAGCTGCGCCTCGTGGGAGTTAGACAGGAAGCCGCACTCCACCAGCACCCCCGGACACGTGATGTGCTTCATGAGGTACACCGAGTTCCCTATGGCCTTGGCGGTCTTTTCGTTTCCGGTATTTACTGTCAGATTCAGCGCCTGCTGGATGGATTGCGCCAGCCCGGCGGCAGGCTCCTGTGGATTACTGAAGACCTGCGCCCCGTGGACGGTGGGGTGCTGGGGCATACTGTTCTGATGGATGCTGAGCAGCACCGCATGGGGCAGGGCGTTGATCAGCGCCACACGGTTCTTCAGGTCCGACACCTTCTTCTCCCGCAGGGTCTGGGCCTCCGGAGAATAGATGGCCTCCTCCCCTGTTCGGGTCAATCGGACACTGCGGCCCAGAAACACCAACAGCCCCTCCGCCTTTCGGACGATCTGCAGGTTGATGCCGCTCTCCGGCACGCCATCCGGGGACACGGCGCCGCCGTCCTCCCCGCCGTGTCCGGCATCCAGCACGATGACCGTCCCCGGTGAGGATATCTCTCCGCCGACCGCAGTGGGCCGGGTTTGCCGTCCGGTCAGCAGAAGTGTCAGCAGCAGGGTCGCCAGCGCTACCAGAATGCTCCACAGGAGCCGCCTGTGCCGCAGCCACAGTACCATGGCCCTCACCCCCTCCGGCACACTCTATGCGCCGCCGGGGTGCTCTATGCTGGGATTATACCATACCCATGCCGAGGATGCAAACCCCAGCGCCTTGCAAAATCCCCGCAGCATGGTATAATAGCTGCAGAGCGGCGGCGACGCCGTGCCATTTTGCGAGGTGAGACCATGCCCATCGACTACCGGCAGGAGGCCCCCCAGCTGCTGCTGGACTTTCTGTCCTACCATGAGACCATTAAAGCCCACTCCCAGCGGACTGTGGACGAGTATTTTCTGGATCTGCGGAATTTTTTCCGCTACCTGAAGCAGACCCGTGACCCGGCACTGCGAGATGTTCCCATGGACCAAATCAGCATCCGGGATGTGGATCGGGACCTCATCGCCTCGGTAACGCTGACGGATATCTACGGCTATATGACCTACCTCAGTCGGGATCGGGTGCTGCACCAGAATAGCCAGCGCTCTGAAAAGGGACTCAACGCCGCCTCCCGTGCCAGAAAGCTGGCCACCATTCGCTCCTTTTACGGCTATCTCTGCAACAAGGTCCATGTGCTGGAGGAGAATCCCGTGAAGGATATGGACTCGCCCAAGCTGAAAAAGACCCTGCCCCGCTATCTGACACTGGAGGAGAGCATGGCCCTTTTAGACAGCGTAGACGGCCCTAATCGGGAGCGGGATTACTGTATTTTAACGCTGTTTCTCAACTGCGGTCTGCGGATCTCCGAGCTGATCGGCCTGAACCGCAGTGACATTCAAGGAGAGGCCCTCCACGTGCTGGGCAAGGGCAACAAGGTCCGCATCGTCTACCTCAATGAGGCGTGTCAGGTGGCTCTGGAGCAGTATCTGGCGGTGCGGCGACCCATCACCGGCAGGGACGAGGACGCCCTGTTTCTCTCCCAGCAGAACCGACGCATCAGCCGCTCCATGGTCCATGCGCTGGTGAAGCGGCATCTGCTGGAGGCGGGGCTGGACAGCACCCACTACTCCTCCCACAAGCTGCGCCACACGGCAGCGACCCTGATGCTGCAAAACGGCGTGGATGTCAAGGCCGTGCAGGAGGTGCTGGGCCATGAGCACCTGAACACCACCGAAATCTACACCCACATCGACAACGAGGCCCTACGGGTGGCGGCCCGTGCCAATCCCCTGTCACGGGTAAAGCCCAAGGGCAAGATAGACGAGTGATCCGCCGGATTTTTCCCGCAGATTCATTGACTTTACCGTCCAAATGCTATATGCTAAAAGAAATATGATGAGATGGAGGTTACCCATGAATACGGCAGAACTTTCCTGCATTTGCAAACAGGTGCGCCGGGACATCATCAACATGACGGCCAACGCCGGCAGCGGCCACCCCGGCGGCTCCCTGTCCGCCACAGAGCTGATGACCACCCTGTTCTTCCGACAGATGCGTATCGACCCCAAAAATCCCAAGGACCCCAACCGTGATCGCTTCGTTCTCAGCAAGGGCCATTCCGCCCCCTGCTATTATGCGGTGCTGGCGGAGCGTGGCTTCATCAGCCGGGACGAGTTCACCAACTTCCGCCAGCTCCACAGTATCCTGCAGGGGCATCCCGATTGTAAAAAGGTTCCGGGCGTGGACGCCTCCACCGGCTCTCTGGGACAGGGCTGCTCCATCGCTGTTGGTATGGCACTGGGTGCCAAGCATCAGGGACAGGACGTGAAGGTCTACACGCTGCTGGGCGACGGCGAGTGTCAGGAGGGACAGATCTGGGAGGCATTCATGTCCGCTGCCCACTATAAGCTGGACAACCTGACGGTCATTATCGACAACAACGGGCTGCAGATCGACGGGCGCAACGACGAGGTCATGTCTCTGGGCGATCTGCCCGCCAAGCTGCGGGCCTTCGGCTTCGATCTCCACGAGATCGATGGTCACGATCTGGATGCCATTGCCGCAGCGCTGGACGCTCCCACGGCCTCCGGCAAGCCCAAGTGCATCCTGGCCCACACCGTGAAAGGTAAGGGCGTTTCCTTTATGGAGGATCAGGTGGGCTGGCACGGCAAGGCTCCCAACGAGGAGCAGCGCCAGCAGGCTTTGAAGGAATTGGAGGACTGAGAGCATGAGTGAAAAAATCGCCACCCGTGAAGCCTACGGCAAGGCGCTGGTAGAGTTGGGCGCTTCCAACGATAAGATCGTGGTGCTGGATGCCGATTTGGCCGGGGCTACCATGACCAAATTTTTCAAGGCGGCCTATCCCGATCGCTTCTTTGACTGCGGCATTGCCGAGTGCAACATGATGGATGTGGCGGCAGGCCTGTCCACCATGGGGCTCATTCCCTTCTGCTCCACCTTTGCTATGTTCGGTGCAGGCCGGGCCTATGAGCAGATCCGCAACTCCATCGCCTACCCCCGTTTCAATGTGAAGATCTGCTGCTCCCACGCCGGCGTGTCCGTGGGCGAGGACGGCGCCAGCCACCAGTGCCTGGAGGACCTGGCCCTGATGCGGGTGATCCCCGGCATGACCGTCATCTGCCCCGCCGACGCCAACGAGACCCGGAAGGCGGTGTTTGCCGCCGCGGAGATGGAGGGGCCGGTGTACATCCGTCTGGCCCGGCTGGCCACCCCGGTGTTCGAGAAGGACTACCCCTTTGAGATCGGCAAGGCCAACGTCCTCCGGGAGGGCACCGACGTGGCGGTGTTCGCCACCGGCCTGATGGTCAGCGAGGCCCTGAAGGCCGCGGACCTCCTGGCCGCCCAGGGCGTCAGCGCCGCTGTCATCAACGTCCACACCGTCAAGCCCATCGATGCCGACTGCGTCACCGAGTGGGCGAGAAAGTGCGGCAGGGTGGTCACCGTGGAGGAGCACAGCGTCATCGGCGGCCTGGGCGACGCGGTAGCGGGGGTGCTCATGGGCAAGGTGGACTGCGCCTTCCGGAAGATCGGGGTCCAGGACCAGTTCGGCCAGTCCGGCAAGGCCTGGGAGGTTCTGGCTGAGTACGGCCTCACCGCTCCCCAGATCGCGGAGAGCATCAAAGAAATGGTATAATATAAGAAAAATTGGGGTGCGGCCCACGGGCCGCACCCCAATTTTTTATTCCTGTATCGTCACGGCGTACAGCCGGAGGGCCGGGTCCGTCTCGTAGCTGGAGAAGGTGACGGCCACCGCCGTCCCCGCCTCCAGGCCGCAGTCCGGGGCGTTGGGCGCCTCTCCGTCGTAGGAGAACACCGTCCCGTCGCTGAGAAGGACCTCGGTGCCCGCCTCGAACCAGACCAGCACCTCGTCCCCCGCCTGGAGAAAATCACAGCCGCCAGGGTCCGTCACCTGGGCGGTGAAGGCCTCGTCCTGCCAGGCGGTGATGGTCACGGACACCGTCTCCGCCTCCTCCAGGCGGCACACCGCCCCAGCGCCGTCCATAGGAGGAGATTGGAAGAACTGGACGCAGACCTCGTCCTGGGCGCTCTCCTGCCCCTCTGCCGGCTCCTCCCCGGCGGACTCGGCGGACAAAGCGTCCTCCGCTGCCGCCTCCTCGCCGGCGTCCTGAACCTGGACTTTTCCCAGCGCGCCCTCCGGGAGCGCCGTGTTCGCCGGAGCGGGGGGCGGCGCGGAGATGGTCTCCGTCTCCGTGCTCTGCGGCGTTTCACAGCCGTCGGTCCCATCGGAAGCGTCGGGGGAAACAGAGCTCTCCGCCCCGCTCTCTCCACCGGCGGTACTGTCCTGGGCGGCCGCTCCGGCGTCTTCCGCCGGGGCGCTCTCCGCCTCCTCCGTCGGACGCTCCTCACCGGCGGCGTCCCGGGCATACTGGATCACGCTGGTCTCCGCCGTATCCCGGAGCTTGCCGGGGCCGAAGGCCCACACCCCCGCCGCCAGGGCGCAGCAGGCGGCCAGAGCCGCCCAGCGCCGCCAGCTAGGGAAAACGATCCGCTTCTCCTCCTGGGGACGCTCCTGGGGCATAGCCCGGACCCGGGCCATGACCTGCTCGGAGAAGTCCGACGGAGCCTGGGCCTCCAGGCCGGTCAAGGCGTCGTGAATGGCGATCTGGTCGTCAAAATAGCTCTGGCAGGCGGGGCAGGCGGCCATGTGCTCCATGAGCTTCGCCCGCTCCGGCTCCGTGATCTCGCCGTCGATAAAGGCGCTGATGAGCCCCTCGTATTCCCGGCAGGCATCCATGTCAGCGCCCCCTTTCCTTTGGTTTCGATAGGTTAGACGGCAGATAGCCGGATAAGTTCCCGCTTTCCAGCAAAATTTTTCGCAGGGCGCCCCGGGCCCGGGCAATGCGGCTCTTCACCGTCCCCAGGTCCAGGTCCAGCGCCTCGGCGATCTCCTCGTATCGCATCCCCTGGACCTCCCGCAGCACCAGGACCTGCCGGTGGTCGTCGCTGAGCCGGCCCAGCCCCTCCGACACCGCCTGCCGCAGCTCCTGCCCCTCAGCCCGCTCCTGAGGGCCTGGCGCCTGGTCCGGGGCGTCCAGCCCCAGGTCCTCGTCGTCCAGGCTCACGTCCCCCCGCTGGCGCTTCACCCGGCGGAGGTGGTCGATGGCGGCGTTGGAGGTCAGCCGGTACAGCCACGTGGCGAAGCCCGCCTCCCCACGAAAGGCGGGCAGCCCCCGCCAGGCGGCCAGGAATGCCTCCTGGGCCACATCGGCGGCGTCCTCCTCCTGACCGCACATCCGCAGGGCCAGGTGGTATACCTTGTGCTGGTACTGCTCCACCAGCTTCCCGAAGGCGTCCTCATCCCCGGCCGCGGCGGCTCTGATCAGCTCCTGTTCAGTCATGCAGATCCCTCTTGATCCCTCTCGTCACCCGGTAGACGTCTTCCAGCGTCTCCATGCGGACGATCTGTTCCTTGTAATAGGAGGCGTGGGGCACCCCCTTGAGGTACCAGGCGTAGTGCCGCCGGGCGGTGAGCACCGCCACCCGCTCGCAGCTGTACCGGGCGGCCAGCTCGATCTGCCGCACGGCGGTGTCGCACCGCTCCGCCAGGCTCGGCCGCTCCGGCACCGGCTCCCCCGCCAGCAGGGCGGCGGCCTGTTGGAAGATCCAGGGGTTGCCGAAGCACCCCCGGCCGATCATGGCCATGTCCGCCCCGGTCTGCTTCAAGATGCGGGCCGCGTCCTCCGGGGAGAACACGTCGCCGTTGGCGATGACCGGCAGGGACACCGCCTCCTTCACCTCCCGGATGGTGGTCCAGTCGGCGGTGCCGCCGTACATCTGCACCCGGGTTCTGCCGTGGACGGCGATGGCCGACACCCCCACCTGCTCCAGCATCCGGCTGAGCTCCACGGCGTTGACGCTGCCCTTGTCCCAGCCCCGGCGCATCTTCACCGTCACCGGCACGGGGCTGGCCTTCACCACCGCCTCGGCGATCCGGGCGGCCTTCTCCGGGTCCTTCATCAGGGCGGAGCCGTCGCCGCTCGAGACCACCTTCCCCACGGGGCAGCCCATGTTGATGTCGATGAAGTCCGCGCCGCTGACCTGGGCCGCGATCTGGGCGGCCTCCGCCATGCACACCGGGTCGCTGCCGAAGATCTGGGCGGCGAAGGGCCCCTCCCCTGGGAAGGGCATCAGCAGCTGCCGGCTCTTCTTGTCCTGGTAGCACAGGGCCTTGGCGCTGACCAGCTCCGTGCAGGTCAGCCCCGCCCCCAGCTCCGCGCAGATCTGGCGGTAGGCCGCGTCGGTGACCCCGGCCATGGGGGCCAGGGCCAGCTTTGAGTCAATCTGTACTGTTCCGATCCGCATACCGCCGCCTCCTGTCTTGGAATCTTTTCCAGTATACCACGGCTTTCCGCCCCTGGCAACCGCAGAAGGGCATAGATTGCTCTTGTTACAAATCACAAAAATTTTTAGGTATCCAGAAAAAATATTTTTCGCTATTTACAATTTGTTCACAATAGACTATGATATAGGAGAGCAACTCCTCTCCCAAGTGTCATGGAGAGAGCGGGCCCGGGGGGCAAGGGAGAGGGGGACTACAATAAAAGGAGGAAAATCCTATGCAGCTACAGATCGTCCCCCTGATCATCGTGGCGGCCTACCTGGTGGGTATGCTCATCATCGGCTTCGTGGTGGGCAAGCTGAACATCAAGGACAGCTCCGACTACATGCTGGCCGGCCGCCGGATGGGCCTTTTCATGGTGGCCTTCTCCCTGTCCGCCAACAACATCGGCGGCGGGTCCACCACGGGCCTTGCCCAGAAGGCCTTCGGCGCATGGGGCATGTCCGCCATCTGGTACGTGCTGGCGGCGTCCATCGCCATGATCCCCCTGGCCTACTTCGCCCCCAAGATCCGCAAGACCATGGCTGTCACCATCCCTGAGGTGGTGGGCCGCCGGTTCGGCAAATTCTCCAGCACCTTTACCGCCGTGCTGGGGGTCCTGTCCCTGTTCTGCCTGACCTCCAGCCAGATCGCCGCCTCCGGCACCGTGGTGGCCACCCTGACGGGTATCCCCACCAACGTGGCCCTGGTCATCGCCGGCCTGGTGGTCATCCTCTACACCACCTTCGGCGGCATGATCGCCGACCAGATCTCCGACCTGGTCCAGTTCATCATCATTTTGGTGGGCCTGGCCATCGCCACCCCCTTCGTCATTGAGGGCTGCGGCGGCTGGGAGGCCATCTCCTCCGCCCTGCCCCCGGTGCAGCTGGACTTCGCCAAGATCGGCTGGGTCACCATCATCGGCTACATCTTCAACTACTTCTGCACCTTCCTGGCGGGGCCCGAGATGGTCTCCCGGTTCGAGACCGCCAAGGACGAGCGCACCGCGCAGAACGCCTCCTGGCTCTCCGCCATCCTCATGGCGGCCATGTCCATCTTCCCCACCCTGCTGGGTCTGGCCGCCCTGGCCGTCCAGGACACCATCCCCGGCCTGGCCGCCGACGGGAGCAACGCCATGATGGCCGTCACCAGCGCCCATGCCCCCGGGGTCATCGTGGGGCTGGTCTCCGCCGCCATCATCTGCGCCACCATGTCCTCCGCCGACTCCAACCTGCTGTGCATGTCCACCATGGTGATGAACGACCTGTACATGGGCCTGGGCGGCAAGCGGAATCTGTCGGAGAAGTCCATCATCTTCTACACCCGGGCCTGCAACGTGGTCTTCGCCCTGATCGCCATGGGCATCTCCATGTTCGGCGTGGACATCGTCACCATGAACACCTTCGCCTTCGGCATCCGCTGCTCCGGGCCCTTCGCCGCCTACGGCCTGGGACTGGCGGTGCCCCGGGCCACCAAGACCGCCGGCGTATTCTCCCTGGTGGCCGGCACGGCGGGCTTCCTGGTCTGGCAGTTCCTCAGCGGCGGCGACTTCCTCTTCGGCATTCTGCCGGTGGTGTTCGGCTGCGCCGTCAGCGTGGTGGCCTTCTTTGTGGTCAACGCCATCACCCTGGCCATGGGTCAAAAGCCAGCCCCCTCCGCCTACATCGAGGAGTAACGGCCGGTCCTCTCCCCCGCATTCCCGGCGGCCCGCGGTCAGCGGGCCGCCTTTTTTGACAGCGGCCGTGAATTTTTCCTTGCGTTTTGCCGAAATATGATGCATACTGGTGGGGGGTACTTGTGCAAATAGCCCCTGGCAAGTCAATGCCGCGGTCCGCCGCCCCTGTGGGCGAGCCGCGCCCAGCAAAGGAGGTCCGCCATGGAGCGCGTCAGTAAGGAGAACTACTACCTGGACATCGCCGAGACGGTCATCGGCCGGTCCACCTGTCTGCGCCGGCGCTACGGCGCCATCATTGTCAAGAACGACGAGATTATCTCCACCGGCTACAACGGGGCGCCCCGGGGCCGGAGAAACTGCGTGGATCTGGGCTATTGCGCCCGGGAGGCCATGCGGGTCCCCCGGGGAGAGCGGTATGAGCTGTGCCGCAGCGTCCACGCCGAGGCCAACGCCATCATCTCCGCCGCCCGGCGGGACATGGTGGGGGGCACCCTGTACCTGGCGGGGAAGGACGCCGCCACCGGCGCCATCCTCCCCGACGCCACCTCCTGCTCCATGTGCCGCCGGATGATTATCAACGCCGGGCTGGAGAAGGTGGTCATCCGCACCAGCCCCCAGGACTACGTGGTGGTCCCGGTTCGGGAGTGGATCGAACAGGACGACTCCCTGCCCTTGCGCCCGGGGCTGGAGGATAACGCGTAAAACGGGCCCCGCCGCGGAATTTTCCCGGGGCGGGCGCTTGAGATCAGATTACGAGAAGAGAGAGGAGACCGTCATGCTGAGCCCTGAGACCATCCATACCTATGTGGACATCCTCCGGGAGGAGCTTGTCCCCGCCACCGGCTGTACAGAGCCCATCGCCATCGCCTACGCCGCCGCCCTTCTGCGGCAGACCCTGGGCGCGGCCCCGGAGCGGGTGCTGGCGGAGGTGTCCGGCAATATCATCAAAAATGTGAAGAGCGGCATCGTCC
>ENA-ORNG01002786-ORNG01002786.1-human-gut-metagenome-genome-assembly--contig:-NODE-2786-length-10189-cov-2.030985_pt1 | contig 10189 bp, 8 predicted proteins | sample MGYA00242113_ERZ509018 | MGnify/ENA primary metagenome ERZ509018 (study PRJEB26280, sample SAMEA2338711) | human gut metagenome | biome: human gut; feature: human-associated habitat; material: faeces... | reverse complement strand
TAGGCTCATCAAATATCAGGATATCACAGTTTCTTGTCAGCCATTTTGCAATAACGACTTTCTGCTGGTTACCACCTGACAGGTTAACTACCAGCTGATCTGTACCAGGAGTCTTTGTTGCAAGCTGCTCAACATATTCCTGAGCAATCTTGTTCTCTTTCTTCTTATCAATAAAAGGACCGCTCATGAATTTTTCAAGTGTTGCCATTGTTGTATTTTCAGCAACTGATTTCTGTACAACAATACCATATCTCTTTCTGTCCTCTGACAGATAACCGATACCGCACTTAACAGCATCCTGTGGGCTCTTGATTGTAACCTTCTTACCGTTGATATAAATATCACCGCTGTCGATCGGGTCAGCTCCAAAGAGTGCTCTGGCTGTCTCTGTACGTCCAGCTCCCATCAGTCCGGAGAATCCAAGGATCTCACCTTTGTGAAGTTCGAAGCTTACATCCTGTACCATCTTACCAGCGTTCAGGTGTTCAACTTTAAGAACTACCGGTGCTCCCGGAGGTGTCATGTTCTTCTCCTTCGGATCTTCGTAAATAACACGTCCAACCATCATGTTGATGATGTCGTCTTTTGTACTTTCTTTTGTGATCAATGTTCCAACATAAGTACCATCTCTCATGACTGTAACACGGTCTGTGATCACTTTAATCTCATCCATACGGTGGGAGATATAAACAATTCCCATTCCCTGACTTTTCAGGTCACGGATGATCTTGAACAACTGCTCGATCTCTGTCTCTGTCAGAGCTGCTGATGGCTCGTCAAAGATGATGATCTTTGCATCATGTGAAATAGCTTTTGCGATCTCACACATCTGCTGCTTACCTACTGTAAGTTTTGACATTGTCTCTCTCGGATCAATATCAACATTCATTCTGTCGAACAGTTTCTGTGCTTCTTCGTTCATCTTCTTGTCATCGATCTTGATACCCTTCTTGAACTCTCTTCCGATGAAGATGTTCTGAGCAACTGTCAGATGACCAAGCATGTTCAGCTCCTGGTGTACGATGATAACACCATTGTCCTGTGCTTCACGAGCACTATGGAACTCAACTTCTTTACCTTCATATGTAATTGTTCCTGAATCTTTTGTATAAATACCTGTGAGAACTTTCATCAGAGTTGATTTTCCGGCACCATTCTCTCCCATAAGAGCAAGAACTTCGCCTTTTCTGATCTCAAGATCTACATGGTCAAGTGCGTGAACACCTGGGAAAGATTTATCAATCCCTTTCATTTCCAATATAACTTCGCCCATTTTATTACCCTTGCCTTTCTTTCAATCAAACATTTCGTTCATCATTCATAAAGCTGATCTCTTAATATAGAAGAGAAATTAGTTCTTTCTGCGTCTTGCAAGTACGTCACTGAATACTGCGACGATAACAATAACACCTGTAATGATAAGCTGATAATCTTTTGTAAAGCCAAGAGCCAGAATTCCTTCCTGAAGAAGAGCGATGATAAATACACCAATGATTGTCCCGCTGATGGATGCAAGTCCCCCTGCCATGGATGTACCACCCATTACACATCCGGCGATTGCTTCGTTGTTGTACTGATCTCCATAACCAGGCTGTACTGTTGTATATGCAGATACATAGAAGATAGCGCCCATTCCAACGAGAACTCCACAGATAATGAATGCAAGCATTTCCCATTTCTTAACATCTACACCTGAAAGTCTAACAGCTTCTTTGTTACTACCAAGGCAAAGGATGTAACGTCCGATTCTTGTCTTGTTCAGGATAATCGCACAGACAACTGCAACTACCAGAAGAATAACAAGTCCAACCGGGACCCCGTTATATCTTACAAGATTTCTGAACCATCCGTTGTCCGGATCTGCTGCCTGCGGCCAGCTGACTGACTGTGTCTTTGTGTAAACTGACGCAAGACCTTTTGCAATATTCATACTTGCCATTGAAGTGATGAATGAAGGTACTGACCAGTAAGCTACCAGGTATCCATTAAAGAGACCAAAAGCAAATCCCACAAGGATACTGATCAGGATTGCAACCGGCATGGAAATTCCATGTGTTGTCAGTGTATAACCTGAGATAAGTGCACAACAGAACATAACCGGTCCGATGGAGAAATCGATTCCTCCGGTTGCGATTACGAACGTAACACCAAGTGACAGGAAGCCCAAGAAGTATACATAGTTCAATGTGGACTTAATGCTGTCTCCAACAGGGAATTTATTTCCCAGCACTACCTTAAAAACTGCGAACATCACTATCAGAATACATACAAGTAAGATTCTGTTCAGTCCGAGCTTTTTGACTATTGGATTTTGTTTCAGCTTTTCCAATGTTTCACCCTCCTTAAAAGTTTTACACACAACTCTTGCGTTTTCTATATAATACCGTTAATTCTGCACAATTGTAATGGAATATCTTCCAAAAAAAGGTTAAATATTTACGGTTCGTACATAAATATTTAACCTTTTTTATAATAATTTCATTATTTACTTTATGAAAGCTTCAGCGTATTAAACGGAAAAAGCAGTTTTTCGATCTCACTATTGTACATATTGTCAGGTGTAACCAGTTCACAACCGGAATTCACATCTTTCTCATAATCTTTCCCTCTGAGCATACGTACAGTTTCCTTCACACCCATATACCCCATCTTGAAAGCTTTCTGAACAACAAGCGCTTTAAATACACCATTTTCCATCAGCTGAACAGCTTCCTGTGAACTGTCGACACCAACTACCTGAATCCGGTCTTTCGCTCCAGCTGCCTTAACTGCCCTTGCAGCACCTACTGATGAATATTCGTTCATTCCTGCGATCATCTTAAGATTCGGATATTTTTGCATAAGTTCATTTGTCAGTTTACGTGATTTCTCATACTGCGAATCACAATATACAACCTCAACAATATTATCTGCCAGATCTCCGAGTCCTTTGCGAAATCCCTCTTCTCTCTCCACTGCGGTGGATACACCCTTCACATGGGCCACGATCGCAATCTGATCATCTGGTCCGAGAAGTGATGCCGCAAATTTACCGAGTTTCTCTCCTGCTTCCAGATTGTCCGTTGCAACCGTCAGATCCTGCACCGGTTCTTCCGTATAGGAATCAATAAAACTGATCCTAATTCCTTTTTCCTTTGCTTCATCCAATATTTTGTTGGATTCTGTAAAACTGGATGGAGAGATCAGAATCGCATCCGGTCCCTCTTCAATCGCCTCTTTCAGTAGTTCATTCTGTCGTTCCACATCATTTTCTTCTGTCGGCGCCTTGATCTCGATTGTTGCATTGTACTCCTGTGCTGCCATTCTTGTTCCAAGAATCAGTGCCTTCCAGAAATCATTTGTCTTGTCTACGACCTTTGGAATATACACAAGCGAAAGCCTGCGCTCATCAATTCTTTTCTGGCGATACCAGATGCCACCTCCGATTCCGCTGATCAGACAGACTACCAGGAAGATACTCAGCCATTTTTTCTTTTTCATATCTGTCCCTCCTGTCTGCCTGGAATTGTGATCGTTGCAGTTGTTCCTTTACCCAATTCACTGGTATACGTAATTCCGTAATCTTCTCCATAATAGAGTTTTAAACGTTTCTGTACATTATAGACACCTACTCCGTTGGAATGATAATTCACTTTATGTTTATCATAAATATGAGCAAGAGTTTCTTCATCCATTCCAACTCCATCGTCAATCACCTGAAGGACTGCATTTCCATCCTTCATAAATCCTTTTACAATAAGAAGGCCCTTACTTTCTTTATATTTAAGTCCATGGTAGATTGCATTCTCTATGATTGGCTGAAGTACAAGCTTTATCAGAGGGATATATAATATAGAAGAATCTACCTCAATCTGGAATTCCAGTTTGTCCTTGTAACGCATTTTCTGTATCGTCAGATAGCCGCGCGCATACTCTACTTCATTCGCGATCGGAACAACTTCATCCTCATTGCTGATACTCTGACGGAGAAGTCTTGCAAGAGATGCCGTCATAAGAACAACTTCTTCATTTTTCTTTCCTTCTGCCATCCAGATGATCGAATCCAGCGTATTATAAAGGAAATGTGGATTGATCTGGGACTGTAATGCTTTCAACTCGCTCTTACGTTTTTCTTCCTGTTCGTGGACATTCTGCTCCATCAGTTCATGTATCCGGTGTGTCATCACATCAAAGGACTTTGTCAGACTGCCGATTTCATTTTTTGAATCTACCACAACATCAGAAACGCTGAAATCACCTTCCTGTACTTTTTTCATGGAATCACGGAGTTTCTGTATCGGAAGAGTAATACTCCTTGCCATAAATCTTGAAAAAAGAAGTGCCACAATGACCAGTATGATTGCCGTCAGTACATAGACACTCTGTGCCTGCCGACTTTTACTCAAAAGTTCCTTCACATTCGTACAGTCAACAACCGTCCACCCGGTCTTTTCTGAACGTGAGATGGAATACAGTTTTCCGTCGTTTCCGGTACCGGTCAGTACGGTATCTTCATCCGTATCCATGATCAGACTGATATTTTCGGTCTGCAGTTCATTGTAGAGCTGTTGCTGCTGTGGATGATAAACAATATTGCCCTTTGCATCCAGAATAAATGCATAGCCTTTTGTTCCAACCGTACTCTGATCGCAGAGTTCACTGATCGCGCTGTAGTTCAGATCGATAAAAAAGACACCTTCTTTTTCACCGCTACCGCTCCGGTCACGGATTCCACGGCTCAGTGTGATCACCCATGGGCGTTCTCCACTAATGATGTGCTGTACATGGGAAGAAGTCAGGATCGGACCATTAGGCTTTTCGAGTGCAGTAGCATACCATTCCTGCGTATTGAGATCCAGATCCTGATTTACCGATTTACTTCCATCATTAATCAGCATCCGTCCGTTCTTACTGATGATACCAACATTTCGAATATCACTCCGGCTGTCCAGGATTGTCTGGAGCTGATTTAAAATACGGTATCTTCCCTCGTTATCGATTTTTTCATCAAAAAGGTAATCCTGCACATCCTCGTTACTCGAGATCAGATACGCAATATTCTCCATATAATCAATATAGGAATCAATATTCTGATTCATCTGCTGGATGATCGTATGCGTATATTCCGATGAATTTTCAAAAATAGATGTATTGGTAAATTTCATGGAAACACCGGTAACGATCACAACCGCACTCAGGACCAGGACTGCAACAGTTGCAAAGATAACGCTCTGGATACTGCTGAATTTTCCAATAAATCTCGCCGACAGATTTTTATTTTTCATCTGCGCTTCTCCCTTGCATATTCCGTAGGTGTACATCCGGTCATTTTCTTAAATGAGATTCCGAAATAATGTGGATCAGAAAATCCGACTTTTTCTGCGATCTCATAGTTCTTTAAGGTTGTATTTTCCAGCAGTTCTTTTGCTTTTTCCATTCTGGTCCGAATCAGGACTTCGGTAAATGTCTCGCCTGTCTCGTCTTTAAAAATCGTACTGAAATAGCTGGTGCTGATATTCAGATAAGAACAGATACTGTTCAGACTCAGATCCGGATCCATATAATTTTTCTGTATGTAGTCAATCGCAAGTCGGGCCTGCCTCTTGCTGCTGGATGTATTCAGTTCAGAAAGGATCTCAAAAATCCTGTCCGTATGTTTCTGTACAACTTTGCAGGCATCTTCAAAAAATTTCTGATCTGTTATCTGGCGGAGCAGTTCATCTCTGTCTTCTCTGATCCTGTCCATATCAGCAGATACATCTTCGCATGCATTGTCCATTGTACGGATGACCTGCTGCAGATACATGCAGGCACGGCTTTTTTCCATAAGTGCCTGACGAATGGAATCTTCAATCTTTATGAGGATCTGGTAAACCTGCTCCTTCTGTCCGGTCTTCATGGCTTCTTTGAGTTCTGCCAGATCATCTTCGATTGCGATTTCCTGAACGGGGTGCTGTTCTTCCATATCAATAAGAAGGTTTCCACCAAGGAGATAACGATACTGAAGGGTCTGTGCAGCCATATCGTGTGACTGGATCAGTTCTTCTGGTTTTTTTACCCATTTACCGATACCCATGGATACGTCAAATCCCATAACCTCTTTTGTTTTTTCCTGAATCTCATGACAGATTTCTTTTGTTCTGGATGTAAAATTACGGCTCCATTTTTCCTGAAAAAGGATTCCGACTCGGTTATTGCCTTCCTGATAGGCAATACCGGCTTCTTCTCTGGTGACGATCTCATCGCTGATGTTGAAAAGAACAAATGCCATCAGTGCGCTTTCCTGACGTTTTTCTGTATCCAGCTGGTACATGCCGGAATAGAGGTCAATATCAAAGATTGCCACGCGGTAGCTTGCTGCGGAGATGTCAATCCCCATTTCTGCAAGACGTTCAATACTTGCATTCACATCTGTCGTGCAGTTTACAAGTGCTTCTATATTTTTTGACCGGATTATCTGCTTATTTTTACGATACTCTTCCGAGTTTTGGGCCAGTGCATCCATTTTACTTTTTTCAAGACGCTGCTGTTCCACTTTTTTCTTCATTTTTTCAATTACCCCGGTAAGTTCCATCGCTGTCACCGGTTTCAACAGATATTCACTTACTCCATACTGAATTGCCTTTTTTGCATATTCAAATTCTCCGAATCCGCTAAAAATCACAATTACAATTTCCGGATAATTATCATGCAGAAAATTGCTCAGTTCCATTCCGTCCATGTATGGCATCAATATATCTGTCAACACAATATCCACCGGATGTTCTTTTACAAATTCTGCTGCCTCTTTGCCGTTTTCACAATCTCCGACCAGTTCACAGTCCATGCCCTTCCAGTCAATGTTTTCTTTGATTGCATCTCGAACAAGGATTTCATCATCTACTAGTAAAATGCGATACATACAGTTTGTTTTCCCCCTGCTGATAAAATAACGTTTTCCGTTTTTTCCTTCTGGTAATTCAGTTTACAGACAGAAAGATACCCCTCATATGATAGTTACAGAGTTTTCTCCCACTGTCTACCATAATAAGGAGCATCTTAGATCATATGCTTATTTATTTGAGAATATCTTCATAGCCTCATAAGCATTTTTCTTCATGGCTTTCATTCCCCAGTCTACGATGTCATGATAGTAAACCGGAATTTCCTTTCCCTCTTCCTGAAGTAAATAATGCATCTTGTATTTCCTGCCCTGGTGAACAATTGGCATTTCTTTAAATGGAAGTTTGCTCTCTACACCAGTTCCGCCGGCTTTTGCCATATATGTATAGTAGTTGATCTTTCTTACGCCACGGGCGATAACTTTCCTGTAGTCTTCTTCACTGACACCAGATCCACCATGCATAACAAGTGGAATATTTACTCTCGCTTTAACATTCTCAAGTACAGACATATCAAGCTTCGGCTTGGTCAGATACAGACCATGTGCTGTTCCAAATGAACAAGCCAGTGCATCAATACCTGTTTCATTAACAAATGCTTCTGCCAGTTTCGGATCTGTATAGATTTTCTTCGGCTCATCGCCTGTCGGTATTCCGTCGTCATGTCCCAATCCAAGTTCTCGTTTGCCAAGCGTACCAATCTCTGCTTCTACGGATGCACCTTTTGCATGCGCAAGTTTGACTGCGATCTTAGTTTTAGCTACATTCTCTTCATAGGGAAGAGCCGAGCCATCAAACATAACAGATGTAATGCCTGGTCAAGATATGCAAGTGTTTCGCCATGATCCAAGTGAACACATACCGGAACTTTGGCAGCTTTGGCTCTTTCGATCATGATTGGTCCAATCACACTGATTGGCATCATTGGCTCATGTACTTCCGCATGCATTATGATTACCGGTACATTTAATTCTTCAGCTGCACCAATAACAGCCATAATACTCTCAAGGTTTGGTGTGTTAAAAGATCCTACAGCACATTTCTTAGCCTCTGCAAGCTGTAGGATCTCAGATAACGTTACGAGCATTTTGTAACTTCCTTTCTGTCCACTTCGGACTACAACAATATGTTAAGATTATAACACAATATAAAAATATTGTGAAGAGTTCCTATCATCTTATTTTTTCAAAATAAGTGCGATAAATTTGAGATCTTCTTTTCCATTATTCAGAAGTCCATGTCCTTCTCCATCATCACAAAAGACGACATCTCCTGCTTTTACCGGATACTTCGTACCATTGTCATTATAAATTCCGGTTCCGGTCAAAATATAATAGGTTTCTGATTCTCCTTCATGTACATGAAAAGCAAGATCACTGCCTTCTGGCATAACAACTTCTGTATACATTCTGCAGTGTTCTCCCAGCTCTTTGCCGTACAGCAAGGCATTTTTCTTTAATATACCGGAGCCTTCGCCGGTCAGTTCTTCGATTTCAATTTCCGGTCTTGCGATTTTTGCCATAATTATCTCCTATCTCTTCTCAAATCAAGCCATTCTACTTCTTCTTTTGCAAGTACAATATCCAAAGCCTTCGCATTGCTTGCGATCCTGCTCGCCTTTTTGGCACTGACAAGCGGAAAGACCTCAAAATCCTGATTCAGGATCCATGCAAGTGCAATCTGCGGTACTGTGCAGTCCTTTTCTTTTGCCAACTGTTCTGCTCTTGCAAGGCGTTCAAAATTCTCAGGATAACAGTATCCTTTCACTGCATTCGGATCCAGGATTTTCTTCGCCCCTTCTATGTCATCGCTTTTGACGATTCCGGCAAACATCCCTCTTCCCAGACTGGAATATGCAAGAACCGGAATCTGATTATCACGATACCATGCCCGCGCTTCCGCATTCGACGGACCGGAAATCGTCACACATCCCGGGCCGCCGCCCCAAGGATCTCCGATCTGATCACAGAGTCCGAAGTTCGGGCTTGAAACTGTAAAAGGAATTAGTCCGTGCTCCCCGGCATATTGATTTGCTTCTGCAATTCTCTGATGCGTCCAGTTGGAACCGCCAAACGCACCGATCTTTCCTGCCTTATGATATTCGTTTAAAATTTCTACCATCGACCCTGGTTCAACCTTCAGGTCATCTCTGTGCATCAGATAAATATCTATATAATCTGTGCCCAATCGTTCAAAAGACTGTTCAATATCATGTTTCAGATTTTCCGGAGTCACACGGTCTCTTCCATCATATGGATGGCATCCTTTGGAAATAATCACGACTTTTTCCCGGTTTCCACGGTTTTTGAGCCAATGTCCCAGAGAGGTCTCACTCAATCCATAATTTTCAGCTGTATCAAAAGTCGTAATTCCCTGCGCATAAACCTCATCCAGCAGTTCATCTGCATCTTCTCCCTGAATCATCACCGGTATTGCGCAGCCAAAAATGATCTTCGATAATGGTTTTGTGACATATTTTATTTCCTGGTATTTCACTTCAGCTTTCCTGCCTTTTGTTTTTATTTCTGATACAGTTTAATATCCACATGATAGTCAACTGCTTCTCCTGGCTTCAGGAATTTCAGCATTCCGGTTTTTCTCATGACATCTCTTCCGTCCGGATAACAGTTGCCACATTCCAGACCAAGCACATAATCACGAACCCCCATCATCTTCCATTCCACAAATCCATCCAGTTTAGAAGCGTCAAAACTGATTTCCAGTCCAACATTTAATTTTTGCTGATAGATGCCTGCTTTGCCATCAGCACCTTCGAATTTGTGATAATAGCATCTTTCCTGATAATCACCCTGAGGTTTTTCCATATGCATCCAGTTGGCAATGCCCTCCTGAGCATGATCATCACGTGCCCTGACTTCCACCGATGGAATCGTTACTTCGCTGTCTTCATCCAGAATCGGATAGCCCATGTTCATATGATACAGGATCTCCATTGGCTCTGTCTTGCTTCCTGTATTTTCAATATGATCATCAATAGAAAATGTATTTTCTTCTTTGGAAATCGTTACTGTTCTTTTGAGAACAAGCTTTCTTCCAAAGATCACTTCGTCTTTTGTCACTGAATGAATGCGGATTTCTTTTTCATTCTCGTCCCAGTAACTGTGTGCACATGGCTGATTTGCAATAGAACCATGAAGTGGAAGTTCTTCTCCATCATCTGTACATGGTGTTCCAACAGCCTGAAGACCACAGGTAGTTAAAAAACCTGCTGTAAATGACTGCAGCCAGTTTGAACCTGTTTTATCATAATATGCAGGAGCTACATAACCACATGGGGAAAAATAACTCATGTTAATGCCTTTATAACG
>ENA-ORNG01002780-ORNG01002780.1-human-gut-metagenome-genome-assembly--contig:-NODE-2780-length-10201-cov-2.154938_pt1 | contig 10201 bp, 5 predicted proteins | sample MGYA00242113_ERZ509018 | MGnify/ENA primary metagenome ERZ509018 (study PRJEB26280, sample SAMEA2338711) | human gut metagenome | biome: human gut; feature: human-associated habitat; material: faeces... | reverse complement strand
TTTATATGCTCATGGAGATTGTATACGGTCTGGTGGTGTGGATACTGCTCTTGACCCATGTGATTCAGTTCATTCTGCCGGCGCTGGTCTGCGTGGTTTGCTGCGGTGCGGCATTGGCAGCACTGGTGATTTTCCGGTGGGAACTGTTCCATGAGGAGATGCAGAAACGACTGCATTTTTGATATACAGGGGATTTTGTCATGCTGAAAAGCAGGGCAATCAAAAAGAATAGTAGATAATCAAGCGGAGTTTGCGCAATGTAAAAGGGTGGCGTCAAACTCCGTTTTTTATTTTGCAGAAAATTTTATGAATTTTTGCTGTAAAAATAAGAAATGATTTTTTGATAGAATAGCAGAGTATTTTTTTGGGAAGATTCCCGAATAGAACAGAAAGGGAGGTCTGCACATGAAAGAACTCGTTGTAACAAAAGCGGCTATCACATCCTATTTGCAGTTTTTGAAGATACAGGAAAAAAGCAAGGGAACTTTGGAAAAGTATCAAAGAGAACTGTTGGATCTAGAAAAATATTTGAAAGGCAAAAAAGTTACAAAAGAAGATTTGTTGGTGTGGAAAGAAGATTTGGAAAAAAGATACAGCCCTGCAGGCGTCAACGGCAGACTGGTGGCTGCCAATGGCTTTTTTTCTTATTCTGGCAGGTATGATCTGCGGCTGAAATTATTGAAGATTCAAAAAGAGATCTTTATCAGTGAAGAAAAGGAATTGACCCGTGCAGAATACGGCAGATTGGTACGTACGGCAGAAAAAAAGGGCAAAGAACGGCTTTCTCTGCTGATACAGACCATCTGTTCCACGGGGATACGTGTTTCTGAACTGGAGTTTATCACTGTTGCAGCTGTCAAACGGGGCAGGGCAGAAGTGAATTGTAAAGGAAAGCGGCGCGTGATTTTTTTGCCTGCACGTTTGCAGAAAAAACTCAAAGCTTACGCAGCTAAGAAAGGTATCACAGAAGGCGTTATCTTTGCATCAAAAAGCGGACGTCCTTTGCACCGGGGAAATATTTGGGCAGAAATGAAAAAACTCTGCAAAGATGCAGAGGTCAGCCCAGAGAAAGTGTTCCCTCACAATCTGCGGCATTTGTTTGCGCGGATATTCTATAGCTTAGACAAAGACATCGCAAAGCTGGCAGATATGCTGGGGCACAGCCATATTGAAACCACAAGAATTTATATTATGGAAAGTGGACGAATCCATCGACAGAAACTGGAACGAATGCGACTAGTGTTGTAACAGAATTCCCCTTCTGTCATATTTTTTTGACCGGAAAGCAGAAAATGTCAGACAAACTGGTCAAAGGAATTTTTCTTTTTTTTCCAAAAATAAAAAAAAACATCAAAACAAAACCGAAAATACGTTTTTTTTACAAAAACGTCAGATTCGGTTTTATTTTGATGTCATCACTTGCTATCATATGTAAAAAGTGTTATATTTGAAGTGTATCACGCTCGATTTCATTATGTGGTACAGCTTATTTTTACGACAGAAGGGGAATTTCGTTATAACGAGTGAGAAAAATGGAAGAAATCAAGTTTACAGAGGAAACAATTGAAGACTTTTTGCAGGAAAAAATAAAATCTGGCAATAAACCGGAAACCATTGCGGAATATCGCCGGATTTTACAGAAGTTCCAAAAGGAGCTTTTGCCGGAGGATGTGCTGCGGGAAAACACCTTGCAGCAGTGGAAAAACACCATGCAGCAAGAGGGAAAGCTGGCAGTGCGTACCATCAACCGCAGGCTGGCAGTGGTGAATCAGTATCTGCATTTTATGGGAGAAAGAAATTGGCAGGTATCCTGTATGCCGCTGGGAGATACGGAACAAACCGTTTTACAGCGTGGGGAGTATATTCGTTTGCTGCAGGCGGCAAAACAGCAGAAAAAAGAGCAGCTTTATTTCATCATCAAGTCCATTTGCACATTAGGTCTGCATATTTGGGAACTGCCCCAAATGACAGTGGATTTTGTAAAAACAGGCAGTGGGATTTTCAGCGGCAATGGGCAGGAAAGAAAGGTTGTCATACCACGGTCATTCCAGCGGGAATTGGTGGACTATTGCAAACGCAGCAATATGGAACATGGCGCCATTTTCCACTCCCAAAGAGGAACAAACATTCATCGCATTACCATCAACGCAGCCATGAAGCAGTTGTGTCAGATGGCAGATGTGGCGCCGGAGAAGGTAAATCCTAGATGTCTTTTACGGCTTTATGAACAGACACAAAAACAGCTGCAGGACAACGTGTCCATGCTGCTGCTGCAGTATTATGACAAGCTTTTGGAAGCAGAAGAAATGATGACAGGTTGGGAAACCAATGAAGATCCCATATCTGTGGAGGATAAGTCTGCTTCTGGTCAGTGATGTAAGATCAGGAACTGCTGACAAGTTTTATCAAACAGTGTGGTTGGCAGCGCCTATCTTGATAAATGGTTTTCTCGTTAGAAAGGGGAACCCAGTACCAAAGATGACAATCGGCAAGAAGAAACAGGAGGCGACTCAGGAAAATGCGGGAGACGGGATTTTGTCTTCTGTATACACGAAAGGGGCGCTTGTTTTCGTAGAGAGAGGAGGAGAGAGAGGAAAAGAACATGTCTGAGCATGTCATCTGCTTGGACAGAACAGTGTTTATGCAAAAGTATTGCGCATAGATGCGGGGTATGGGTGCGGAACCATTGCCGCACCATAAATGAAGGAGGAGTGAGAGAATGAGAAACAAAGTGAAGCGGACGCTGAGCTTCCTGTTGACATTCGTCATGCTGTGCAGCTTGCTGCCAATGACGGCAATGGCGAAGGAACTGCAGCCGGGCGAAGTGGCCGCAAGCAAAACAGCATCTTATGATGCACAAAAGAATGAAGTAACGATCACCATGCGTGTAGAGGGGAAAGAAGCATCCCAGATCACACCATCCAAGGCGGATGTTGTGCTGGTGGTGGATAATTCCGGCAGTATGGCGTCTAGCGTTGGGGAACCTTGTGGAAAGCCAAAAGAAGAATTTGAGAATGCTGGTTTATTCGGAGATGGATTTATAAAGCGTTGCCCTGATTGTGGAGCAAGATATTATCATGGTATCTTTGGCTGGTTTGTACCTGATATTTGTGAAGGGGAAAAAGGCTCTGAACCCAGAATTGATACAGCCCAAAAAGTTGGCAAAGCTTTTGCTGACAGCATTCTTTCAGGCGAAAATGATAACAAGATGGCGGTTGTTGGTTTTGCCGGAGATACAAATTGGCTTGGGCAGAAAAAAAATGCTATAAAAGTAAAACAGGATCTGACAAATAATGTTAATGCTGTAACAGGTGCTTTAGACGAAATGAACGCCGATGGTGGCACAGACTATACTTCTGCATTGCAGGAGGCTTATAATATGCTCCAGGATAGAGGTACAACAGATCGCCCCGGCTATGTTGTATTCATTTCCGATGGTGCGCCCGGTCTGCAGGGCAGTTCCATTGGTGACTCTAATTGGGATGGCTCCGACCAGGCGGAAGCAATCAAAGACGCAGGCTATGACTTGTATACCATTGGTATTGCATTGGATCATGAAGCAGATAATTATTTGGAAAGCTTGGCAAGTGATAACCACTACCAGAACGTAACCGGCACAAACTATGCATCTGAATTGGAAGAAATTCTGAAAGTATGGGCACAAGAAATCAATACTGTGCCTGCTGGTACAGATGCAGTCATGACCGATACCATTAATACAGAAGCTTTCGAGTATGTAGAAGGTAGTGCAGAAGCTAGCACAGGAACGATTTCTGTAGACAATGGTGTTGTAACATGGAATATTGGTGATATTCCAGCAGAAACAGCTACTGCAACATTCAAAGTGAAACCCATTGTAACACCTAAACAGGATACAGAATATTACACAAATACCGACGTTACTTTGACATATAAAGACTCTAACGATCAAGAGCAGACAATTCCAAAGGGACAGATTGGTGAACCTAAGGTTCTCATTCCTGGGACTGAAGCGGAAAAAGTTCTGCTGACCTATGATGCAAATGGTGGTACAGGAGCGCCTGCAAATGAACAGGTAGAAAAAGGTAAAACAGCTACACTGAATAATACAATAAAACCTACTCATGTTCCTGAGGGCGATAAAGAAGTTGAATTCCAAGGATGGAGTGCAGCCCAGACAGATATTATTTTTGAATCCGCAGATGCAGTACCGGAAGGTACAATCATCAAAGAAATTGCTGTTGGAAATGACCCTGTAACTGTCTATGCGGTATGGGCTTACGGCGATCCTGTTGACCCTACAACACCAGAAGAAAAACTGCCTGTATTTCTGTATGTACTGAATCAGACAGATGGGGAAACAACAGATGATCCAGCAGATTATTCTTATCTGGCAACTGGCGCGAAAGTAAAAGCAGGCACCAGCATGGAAACTCCTTATACAGGTAAAGAGGCGCAGAATCAGATCGCAAGTTGGAATGTAGGTGAACTGGGCAATCATGATGGTTATGCTGAAGTTTCCAGCACACCTGTAGGAGCAGAAAGCACATGGGAAATGGATGAAAATGGGAATGTAATTTCCTTTAGTTTCATCATTGATGGTGTGACATATACCGATGCGGATTATGATTTCACATGGCAGAAGCTCAACTATATTGGCGCAAGTTACAAAGAAAATGAAGAAGATGAAGAACTGAAACCTGCTTTCCATTTGGATGGCGTTCTGACAGAGAAAGAAGACCCTGTTGATCCTCCTGAACCTCCCACATGGGAATTGTCCAAGGATAAAACAGCAACAGCACTGGACAGCAATTACAATTCTAAAGTAACGCTTTCTCTGCCTGCAGGAGATTATCCACAGACAGTAGACGTTGTATTTACAGTAGACTGCACCAGTGTCCTTTTATACAATTACACAGGGATTATAAAAGAAATTGAGAAAATCGCAGATGAACTGGTGGGAAAAGACATCAATCTGAATGTCGGCTTAGTTGGATTTGGACATGAAAGCAAAGTATATCTTCCATTGACAAATATTACAGAAGAAAATGTAGATGCGGTTATGGAAGAAGTAAAAACTACAATTTCTAACGATAGAGATTGGCTGAAAAATAATGGCGGAACCAATATTCAAAAAGGTATTTTAACAGGCAGAGAGCTGTTAGATAACAGCAATACAGGCGCACTTCCCAATGACCAGTATTTTATCCTGATGACCGACGGTGCAGGATTCTGGTATAATAACGCGAATGGCGAAACTGTATGCACAGCACATAGAGATTCTAATCAGTCTTTAGGTAATATGGATGCAAACAACGATGTTGGCGGACCTACAAGAATTAATGACTCTATGTACTTAAGAGCAGTGAATGAAGGTAAGACATTTGGTGATTTCATTGCAGAACAAGGCGCAGCCATTGAAAAAAGTGCAGAACGTTCTTTCACAACTGAAGGGGCAAAGAGTGCTGGTGAGTTGGCATATACCACACAGGACGTACAGAACTATGATGTATATCCTTATTTGAATATGGAACGCGGCACTTATTTTGCAGCAAAAGCGCTGCAGGATGTTGCGGCTGAAGGATATTCTGTGATTACAATCGGATATAATTATAATAAATTTGGTCTGACCAGTTTAAATGCTGTGTCAAAAGGCTTCAGAGAATGGACTGCAGAAGTAGGAAGCTACTATACAGCCAGCATGTTCAATGTACAGGATGCTTTTGAAGGCGTTAGAGATGAAATGATTTACCTGCTGGATGCTGGCTCTCAGGTTGTCGACATCATCGGTCAGGACAATGACTACAACTTTGATGTTGTAAATCTGGACAATATGACCATCACTGTTGGTGGCGTAGAATTGAATAAAGTAAAAATCCAGTCTGATGAATTCCCTGGAAGCACTACTTATGGTTTCTTTGAGGGTGAAATCGCAGAGGGTGAAATCGCAGATGGTAACTACGATTTTGTAGTAACTTATTATCCAGATGGTGTGGCAGACGCAGACGGTGAAACCCGAGAACATTTTGTTTGGAGCATCAATGTGCCTGTTGGAAACTTTGCCCCTGCACAGTTCTCCTACGATGTACATTTGACAAATCCCCAGAAAGCAAAAGGCGAATATAAGGTAGAAACCAACGTAGAAGCCGTTTTGACACCTGTGGATTCCAATGGTACAGTAGGCAGCACCGAAACATTCCCTGTGCCTGAACTGACTTATGAAGTCAAAGGCGGCGGCAGCACAACAGAACACCTGATGACAGTTATCGTAGAAGGCAAAGGTAATGTCGTTGTAAAAGATGTTCAGACTGTTGGTGCAAACGATACAGAAGTTGTAGAAATTCCTTTTGGCGTTGAAAAACAGAAATTCGAAATGGAAGCAGCTGATGGCTGGAAACTGGACAAAGTAGAAGTTACCATTAATGGCAAAACAGAAAATCTGGGTGATGTAGACAAATATGAAATGGATGAAAGCTTGATTGATGGCGCTGTACTGAAAGCTGTCTTTGTGAAAGACAATGATGGTGGTTCCGGTGGCGGCGGCAGTCATAGACCAAACAACAAGCCTGATGAAACACCAGAAGCACTGAACGGTGACGATCACTTCGATTATGTGGTTGGTTATTCCGATGGTCTGGTTCATCCAGAACGCAATATCACCCGTGCAGAAGTGGCATCCATCTTCTTCCGTCTGCTGCAGGATGATGTAAGAGAAAAGAATCTGACAGATCAGAATCCTTTCAACGACGTATTTACAGATGATTGGTTCAATGTCGCTGTATCCACCATGTATGATATGGATATCGTATACGGCAGAGATAACAACAACTTTGATCCCAATGCGTATATCACTCGTGCAGAATTTGCAGCCATTGCAGCACGTTTTGACAGTGAAGGCTACAGCGGTGAAAACCTGTTTACCGACATTGATGGTCACTGGGCAGCAAACCAGATCAATCGTGCAGCTGAAAAAGGCTGGATCAGCGGTTATCCCGACGGCACTTTTGGTCCTGACCGCTACATCACTCGTGCGGAAGCAGTGACAATGATCAACCGCGTGCTGAATCGTCTGCCTGAAAGCGCAGATGCACTGCATGAAGATATGAATGTGTTCCCTGATAACATGGATACAACTGCATGGTACTATCTGGCAATCCAGGAAGCAACCAGCAGCCATGAATACGAAAAAGACAAAGACGGCGTTTATGAAACATGGACAGACGTTCTGCCTGATCGTGACTGGGCACAGTATCTGAAACTGAATTGAGTTTAAACAGCGGCGCGGCATGCCTAGTCGCTCCGTAAGTAAATGAAGATAGCTGGAATTCTTTTGATAGAAAGGGTTCCAGCTATTTTATTTTTCAGAAAAACGCTGAAAAAAATTTCTGGGAATTTGTTTTCCGGTCGACGCTGCCGTTGGGGGCAGAATGTCAGAAAGGTGCTGAAATAGGTTTTCTGCTTCCTGAAAATGAAGAGATATGTGTTGCAAAAGCGGTTGTTGAGAAATCGTTTTCTTGGTTTCTCAATAGAAATTGCAGCCCATATCTTTTTTTGTTGTCTGATAAGGATATTGACAGAAAAATAATGAAATGATATGATGTCTTACAAGATTAGTTTTTGCTAACAAAACGGAGGTGGAAAGAAAATGAAAAAAATGGTGTTGGCAGTATGCTGCTGCGCCGCATTGCTGGGGGGCTGCGGTGACAGATATGAAGCCAAATCGGGACTGACGCCCTACAAAGAGGAGATATTTGCCATGGATACCTTCATGGACATCACTGCTTATGGAGATCATGCAAGTACGGCTGTGGAGGCGGCAAGTGCGGAAATCCAGCGACTGGATGAACTGCTGTCTGTTACTGGGGAAAGCGGCGATGTGTATCAGCTGAACCAGTTGGGACAAAGACAGGTGGAAGCAGACACCCTTGCCGTTATTTCCAGAGCGGCGGAGGTATCCAAAGAAACAGACGGACTTTTTGACTGTACCATTACGCCGGTTATGAAGCTGTGGGGGTTCCGTGATGGTAATTTCCGTGTGCCGACACCGGAGGAATTGGTGGAACAGCTGGCAAAAGTGGATGGTTCTAAGGTACATATGGAAGGCAATACGGTAACACTGCTGGATGGCGTCACTGTGGATCTGGGTGCCATTGCTAAGGGGTATACTTCCCAGCGGATTATGGAAATTTATCAGGAAAATGGCGTCACTTCCGGCATTGTTTCTCTGGGGGGAAATGTGCAGACCTTAGGAAGAAAGCCCGATGGCAGCCTTTGGCGGGTGGCTTTGGAAGACCCCAGAAATCCAGAGGATTATTTCGGCATTTTGGATGTGGAAAACAAAGCAGTCATCACTTCAGGCGGATACCAGCGGAATTTTACGGAAAACGGCAGGGTGTATCATCATATCATCGACCCAAGAACCGGTTATCCGGCGGAAAACGGCTTTATTTCCGTGACCATTGTCAGTGAGGATGGTACACTGGCAGATGCCCTTTCGACATCACTTTTTATCATGGGACCGGAAAAAGCGGAGGCGTTCTGGAAAGAACACAAAGACCTGTTTGATGCGGTTATGATGACAGATGATGGAAAAATACTGATGACAAAGGGGTTGCGGGATATGTATACACCCAAAACGGCAGACCCCATGGTCTTATGGACATAAGCATTTGAAAAACGGCAGAAATGCCGTTTTTTTTGTTGCGGGGAAAACTGTTGTTGACAAGAAATGTCTGACATGGTATATTGAATTCATTGGTTAGTATATGCTAACTAAAGGGCGGAAATCGTTTTCCCGAACGGGGATACATGGGGGAAACAGCATAGTTTATGTACAAAAGGAGAAGAGGAGTGATACAAACATGGGAAAAGAACACCAGAAAAGAGTCCTTGCGGCATTGATGGCAGCGTCCATTGCCATACCGACACCGGTGCTGGCGGCTTCGCCGGCGGACTTTTCGGATTTCCCAAACAACTGGGCAACCAATGCTTTGTCCTATGCGGTTAGCAATGGCTTACTGAGCGGGGACAGCGGAAAGATTCGTGCCAATGACACATTGAAACGGGCAGAAATGGCAGCGATTCTCAATCGTCTTGCCGGTGCGGTGAAAGGGGCTTCACTGACTGGTTATACAGACGTGCCTACAACAGCTTGGTACTATGAGGATATGGCAAAGGCAGTGCAGATGGGCACATTTGCGGGGGATGGCGGCATGCTGCGGCCGGAAGCGCCTATCACCAGACAGGAAGTTTTTGCGGTGCTGGCAAGATTTTATTGTTTGGAACAATCCAATACCGATGTTTTGCAGCAGTACGCAGACAGCAGTCAGATTGCGCCATGGGCAAGAGATGCTGTAGCAGCCATGGTTCAGGCTGGCTATATCCATGGCAATGAAGGGAAGCTCAGCCCCCTTGCGCCCATTACCAGAGCGGAATTTTCACAGGTGCTTTACCAGTTGGCAGGAAACATCGCTGAAGATGGAAAAACGGCAGATGCCAATCTGGAAGGCAATCTCATTGTACGGAAAGATGATGCCTCTTTGCACAATGTGACCGTCAAAGGGGATTTGGTCATTGCTGACGGTGCACAGCGTGTGAAACTGGATAACGTGAAAGTGGAAGGCAGAATCCTCGTCCGCGGCGGCGCCGATGGCGTGGAATTTTCCAAAACCACTGCCGGAAAAGGAGTTCTGGCAGTGCATCCCACCCAGACCAATTTCACCGCGGCAGACAGTTCTTTGGGAGATGTGACCCTTTCCAGCGATACGAAGTTATCCGGTGATTTTGACAAAGTACAGATTTCCAAGCCCTTGTCCCTGACTGTGGAAAAGGGGAAAATCGGCGCGGTGCAGGTAGAAACTGGCGCGGAAAACGCCAAAATCCAAGTGGAAAAAGATGGAACCGTATCCAAGGTGGAAGCCAAAGCAAAAGGAACCCAAATCAGCGGCGCAGGCAACGTAGGCGAAGTCCATGCGGGCGGAGATGGCGTACAGGTTTCTACGGAAAATACAAAAGTGACCACTGGGGACAAGGTTTCTGGCGTTCAGGCGGGAGGAAAAGAAGTCCAGCCCAAAACCACTGTGACCACAGACCAGAAAAGCGCGGAAGAAGAACTTCCTGTGAGAAAGAAGAAACATTCCTCCAGCAGTTCCAGCAGTTCCGGCGGTTCTGGCGGTTCCAGCAGTTCTTCCGAAGAAAAAAAGAAGGGGGTTCTGGCGGATGG
>ENA-ORNG01002779-ORNG01002779.1-human-gut-metagenome-genome-assembly--contig:-NODE-2779-length-10202-cov-4.670346_pt1 | contig 10202 bp, 11 predicted proteins | sample MGYA00242113_ERZ509018 | MGnify/ENA primary metagenome ERZ509018 (study PRJEB26280, sample SAMEA2338711) | human gut metagenome | biome: human gut; feature: human-associated habitat; material: faeces... | reverse complement strand
CAAACTCGCCGCTGTCCTCCTCGCTCTCGCTCTTGCCGCAGAAGCAGTAGTAGGCGTGGCCCTTCTCCACCAGCAGCTTGGCGAAGTTGGCGTACAGGCCCCGCCGCTCGGTCTGGACATAGGGGCCAACCGGGCCGCCGATGTCGGGACCCTCGTCCCAGGTCAGGCCGCACTTGCGCAGGGTGTTGTAGATCACCTCGGTGGCACCCTCCACCAGGCGGCCCTGATCGGTGTCCTCGATGCGAAGGATGAAGGTGCCGCCGCTGTGCCGGGCGATGAGCCAGGTGTACAGGGCGGTGCGCAGGTTGCCCACGTGCATGTAGCCGGTGGGGGAGGGGGCGAAGCGGGTGCGCACGCCGCCCTTGGGGATGCGGCGCTCCAGTTCCTCAAACCAGTTCAGATCCATGGAAAAAACTCCTTTTTTTTGGTGATTCCATTCATTCTTCCCTATTCTATTTTTTCTCTTGAGGATTGTCAAGGGCAATTGAATATGATATGATAACACAATATGGGATGTTATGCCCAAATCGCCGGCTAACGGATTTCTAAGGGGTGTTTTCTATGGAAGAGAATCGCAAAAGAATTTTCAGCGGCATTCAGCCCAGCGGCAAAATTCACCTGGGCAACTATCTGGGCGCCGTGCGGAACTGGGTTCAGCTTCAGGACGAGTATGACTGCATCTACTGTGTGGTGGACGAGCATGCCATCACCGTGCGCCAAGACCCCGCAGAACTGCGCCGCAAGACGCTGGAGCTGTTTGCCCAGCTCCTCGCCTGCGGCGTCGATCCGGAGCGATCCACCCTGTTTGTCCAGTCTCATGTGACCCAGCATGCCGAGATCGCCTGGGTGCTCAACTGCTTCACCATGTTCGGGGAGCTCTCCCGCATGACTCAGTTCAAGGACAAGTCCGCCAAGCATGCCGATAATGTGAATGCGGGCCTGTTCACTTATCCGGTTCTCATGGCCGGGGACATTCTGCTCTACCAGGCTGACCTGGTGCCCGTGGGGGAGGATCAGAAGCAGCATGTGGAAATCTGCAGGGATATTGCCACCCGGTTCAACTACAATTACGGCGACGTGTTCACCCTGCCTGACGCCTATATCCCCAAGGTAGGTGCCCGTGTGATGAGCCTGAATCAGCCCGACTCCAAGATGAGCAAGTCCATTCCTGAGGGCTGCGTCTACCTGATGGACAAGCCCGATGAGATCATGCGCAAGTTCAAGCGGGCTATTACCGACAGCGACACCGAGCGGTGCGTTCGCTATGACCGGGCCAACAAGCCCGGCGTGGCCACGCTGATTGACATCTATGCCGCTGTCACCGGCAAGAGCTACGAGGCCATCGAGGCGGAATTTGAGGGTAAGGGCTACGGTGCCTTCAAGCCTGCCGTGGGGGAGGCTGTGGTGGAGCTGTTCCGTCCTATCCGGGAACGGACTGAGGAACTGCTGGCCGACAAAGCACAGCTGCAGCAGCTCTACCGTGCCGGTGCGGAGAAGGCCTCTGCCATCGCCGGCAGGACCCTGCGCAAGGTCTATAAAAAGGTCGGTTTCCTGGAGCGGTGAGCGCAGCCGGGAGCGCGGACAGCGCGTTCAAGACAGAGTAAGGAGCAAATTCCAATGCCAAGAAATCTGGATCTCCCCCTTATCGGTATGGTGGCCGCCGCTGTCAACGCAGGCGCTTATGATATGCAGCGTCGTTCCGTCCTTTTTCTTGAAACCGGAAAGCAGAAAAGCGTCCAGGTCTTGCCATACCTGTTCTTTGAGCATATCGCCGTAAATCTTCTGATACCGTATGCCCCAGCTCTCCTTTCCGACACCCCAGCCGACCACTTCCACCTCAAACCGGTCGTCCTGGACATCCACGCCCGCTGTCAGCACCAGCACCCCGTCCGGCACATCCGCATCGTAAACCTCTCTGCGGTTCAGCAGCACAGTGTCCTCCACCTGCTCGCCCCGCTCCTCCCAGGTCTCGCCCAGCTCCGTGTTCACCCAAACTTTCATGCCCTCCGGGTTTCCCTGGTCAAGCTGTTCTTTTGCCACAAGGAACTTTTGGACGATCTCTTTCCAGGAGCAGAAGGTGGATGCCAGCGTATTCAGGTGGAAACCTCTGGCCTCCGCCGCCGGATTTTCTGCCACGAACCGCCCCCGCTTGCTCGCCTGCTTCCACTGATATTCCCCGGATACCACCCCGCACCGCTCACACTTGTACAGCACCTCTCCCTGCGGGTTCTCCCGGTCAAAGATCACATTGGCCCACACGAACGGCTGGTAATGCCCGCAATCCGGGCACGGCACATTCCATTCCTCTTTCGTGCTTTGCTCGAACTCTGTTTCGATGCGGCTCTGCCCTTTGATAACTGGCGTGCTGACGATCACGGTTTTCTTGTCCCAAAAGGTCGTCTGCCGCTTCTGTGCCAGGCTCAAAGGGTCGCCCTCTGTTCCGGCGCTGGCCGGATAGCGGTCAACCTCGTCCGCCAGCAGAACCTTGATCGGGCGGCTGGCAAGGCCCGTGGCGCTGTTTGCGCCTACGATGGTGATGTGCCCGCCGGGGAAATTTTTCTTCATGATGGTGTTGCCGCTGTACCGGCTCTTAACATCCACCTTGTCCCGCAGCTCCGGCGTGTCCCGTATCATCGGGGCCAGCCGGTCTTTGGAAAAAGTCTGTCCCATGTCAAGCGTCGGCTGCATCACCAGGATAGGGGCCGGGGCGTAATCCATGTAGTACCCCAGCGGGTTCAGGATAAACGCATCGGTCTTTCCGATCTGCGCGGCACTCATAATGACTACCTTGCGGATATGCGGGTCTCCGATGGCGTCCATGATCTCCCGCTGATATGGGGCCTTGTCCGTGTGCCAGCGGCCCGGCTCTGCGCTGCTCTCCGCCGACAGCACCCGGTATTTGTCCGCCCACTCTGAAAGGGTCAGCTCCGGGGGTGGTTTCAGTACCGCCGCGCACCGGGCCAGCATATCCATGGTGGGCTTTGGCAGATCAATTATCTTTCTCTTTTTCATGTTCTTCTTTCCGTTCCAGCCACATCCGTTCATATTCCTTTCTCACACAGCGCTGGAATGGGCAGAGGACTTTGTTTCCCTCGGCGTATGCAGGCCACACGCATCCCTCGCATGGATTTTTATTCCGCTTCTTCTCCATCGCTTTCACCGTCCTGTACCGCAAAGGCCACCCGGTAGTCGCTCATTTCCTCCAGAATTTCGTCGATGGCCTGTTTCAGCTCGTCAAATATGCCAGTCTGGTTTCCCCCCATGGTCACCAGAGTTGGGGAAAGTTTGGCCGGGAGCGCCAGAAAGCGGCTTCTGATATTCAGGAACATGGACTTGATGCCCCGCTCAATGTCCTCTGTCCGGTGGACTTCTCCCTTGCGCAGTTCATTTTCCAGTTCCGCCGCTTCCCGCTTTGCCCTCGTCAGCTTCATTCGCTCGTTGGTCAGCGTCTCTTTCCCCGCTCCGCCGATGTAGGTGATATACCGCGCCACCGTCGGCTGGAGTTCATAAAGGCCCGGCCTCGCCTCCACGATCACGCCCTCGTCCCTGAGCTGCCGCACCCGCCGCTCGGTCAGGCATAACCACTGGGCCACCACTTTGCTTGTGTAGAGTGTCATGCTTCCTCCTCTCCGCCGTCGGCAAAGCTCTCTCCGCCTATTTCCGGGTCTGGTACATCCACCGCGCCGGTGGCCCGCATCCGCAGCAGTGCCAAGCGTTCCCGCTCCAGCTCTATGCGCCGCTCGCTTTCCTCCAGCGCCCGCAGGCTGTCTGCGATCTTGGCAATACGGCCCTGCACCTTGTAAAGCGCCTCCTGCAATTTCAGTGCCCGACTAAATGCGCTGTCCTTGCTGTACATTCCTATGCTCTGCACAGCCCCGTCCTTTTTGTCCTTTCCCCGCCCGCCCGGCACTCTCATGTCCATCAGGCTGGAGATATACAGACTATCTTCCGGGGCGCTTTCATACTCGGCGATCTTCGCCAGTATCTTGTGTTCCCGGAATTTCAGGATTTTCATTTCATGCTCCAGGGCCTCTTTGCTTTTCAGCGGCGTTTGCTCCACAAGCTCCCGCTCGCAGTCCGTCAGCATATCAAAAAAGACGGCGCTGTACGCTCCGTCCTTCTCCGCATTCTTGTTCCCGACCGGTGCGCCCGGATGGCTCCCCGCAGCGTTCTGTTTCCCGGCGCTATTCCGGTTCCCCGGCTGGCCGCCCCGCTTTCTTTTGGGCAGCGCCTCGTCCCACTTGTCCGCCGCTTTCCAGTTACGCAGCGTTTGATAGCCCACGCCTTGCTCTTTTGCCAGCTCCCGCAGGCTTACTTCCTCGCCCCTCGCTTTTCGGGCGATGTATTCAGCCTTGGCGGTGTCGCGCTTTTCGCTCCGCTTCGGCATTTCACACCTCCAAATGATCGTGCGCCCCGGCGCAGCCTACAAAAATACCCCGCGTAGGTACGCAGGGCTTCGGCTTGCGCAGGGCGCATCCAACGGCAAAGCCCGCAGCGTTTCCGCCACGGGCTTTATTGCACACTATGATATTAACACAGAAAACCTGCGAAAGTTGCTAACTCCCTAAAATATTTTCCGCACGGCCACTTCTATTTTTGAGCTTCATGTTATGCCGTGCATTTTCCTCTGCTATGGTTTCTGCCTTGATGATGCTCCACACGCATCTCCCCACCCGAAATAGGATAAGCCCATAAATGGCATAGCGCACAATTACCCAATTATAGAAAATCCAACCCAGGAACCCAAGCCCCAGTGCGCTCATTATTCCTCCAACGATAGCATCCATTCTCACGGCACCGGATGTCTCTGGTCTGCAAGGTTCTTGAGCCTGCGTTTTCTCTTTTCGCGCATTTCCCCCAATCGGTGCCATTTTGGCATCCAGGGCCGCGTCCAGTTCTTCTTCGGCTTGCAGCAGTTCCAGTGTATCTTCCAGCTCCCGCACATCATGCAACAGTCTCCTTTGTTCCGCCGTCCCGTTGTTGACGCGCCGCTTTTTCTGCCCGCCCACCTTCTTTCTGTATGATAGCCCAGTACCATACGCCGATGCCCGAATGTGCGCGCCCGTTGATGGGCTTATCGTAAATCCAGCGTGTTTCCCTCCAAAGCTCATGCTGGCGCTTTTCTTGTTAAAATTAAATTTAACCCCCGGTGCAATCTTAATCGTCTTATGGAAGCGGAACGGCATACACCCACGCCCTTTCATAAAATAAATTCAATGTTTAATCATCTTTTTTATAAGCATATCGCAACAAGGTGGTATCGTCAATATGCGAAAGATGATTAAGCACATCAGAAAGGTGGTGGCAGTGTGCGGCTCTATACCCTCGATGGGAAGAAGTGCAATATATCTGGAGAGCGAATAAGACAATGGCGGCTGAACGCTGGCCTCACACAAGAGGAGCTTGCAATTAAAATGCAGCTCAGTGGTTTGCAGATGGGTCAAATGGCGATCAGCCGCATAGAGACCGGTAAGCGGTTGGTTGCCGACTTTGAATTGAAGATATTTGCTCACGCCCTTGGTGTTACAATGGAATGGCTTACCACTGAAAACGAAAAATGAAGCGCCGTGCTTTTGCATGGCGCTTCATTTTTTATTCTCACTCTTGCACCAGATGGCTCCTTGTCGCATTTTTGACCCCCTGACTATTTCCCGGCCCGGCCCCAGGGAAGCGATTTTTTGACCCCTTACCTAAAAAAATTTTGCGCTTCCGAACCCGCAAGGCTTGGCCTGCGGCCCAGCAGTACCTTTCGCAGGCGCGGGCGTTCCGACTTCGCGCGGGCGGGCGAGGGCGCGGGCGCGTTTGGTGTGATCTTCGGCCTGGCCGCTGGCGTTGGTGCTGGCGTTGGCTGCCTGTTCCGCTCCCGCTGGTGGTGCGCTGTCCCTGCCTGGTGCGGTGGTTGCTGTCCGGTCTCCCGGCTGGCGGCTCCTGGTTGCTGCTTCTGCTGCCCCTCTGCCTGCTGGCGGCTTGCACTGCCCCTGGGCCTGCATGAGTGCGCCCCACCGCCCGCGCCCGCATAGGACGCAGCCACCACGGCGACGATCTGCCGCCCACGGTTCCGGCTCACACCATGCCACCCCCCGGCCCGATCTGCCGCCGCCGTCTCCCGCTGATCTGCCGCCCGTCCTGCCCCGGTTCCTGCCCGCCGCCGTTCTGCCGCCGATCATGCCCAGCCGCCCGGCGGAGGGTTTTATGCGCCCGGTCTGGTATCTTGATAGCCTGGATATATACGCCCCCTATAATCCCCCAAACACAGCATTTTCCACAAAAAATCACCCCGGAAATTTGTGCAAAAAAACTTCCCCAGTCCCCCCTAAAGGGGGACGGGGGAACGGTTTTGGCCCTATTGACGGCCCGAAAAAATGCCGCTATCATCCGAGGCAAGCGGAGGCCACACGGTCCGCCGCCCAGCGAACCACCCAGGGCCACCACGGCCCAGGCGACCAGAAAGGGGAGGTGAACATGACCACGCCAACAGCAAGCGAATTGCTTGTACAGCAGGCACGGGAGGCCGAACGGCTCCGGCTCTTGCTACTCGCCAGCGAGTGCAAAGACCTTGACGAGTTCCGCCAGCGGCTCCGCGATCTGCTGAACAAGTAAAGCGCCGGGCCACCCCACCAAGGCACGGCCCGACGCTCTCAACCACGGCACGGGCTGCGAGTTCGCCGCCGCCCTGCCGCTTGTATTCTACCACCGCCGCCGAGGAAAATCAACGCCCCGGCGTGGCGGTTCAAAAAAATTTCCCCCGTAGGGGGAACCCCCAGCCCCCGAAAAAAATTGCGAAAAAGTGCTTGACAAAACGACACGCAACAGTGTATGCTGAAAGCACAGAACGACACGCAACAGTGAACAGGCCAACGAGCCGGAAAGGAAAAACACCATGACAAACAACGAGATCATCTTCGAGACCGTCCGCGCCAGCTTTACCCCCGCCCAGCTTGCCGAGCTGGTCGCCGCCACCTACACCGCCGAGCAGATCGCCGCCCGCCGGGCGGGCGTGAAAATCACCGTTGCTGAGGGCAGCGACGAGACCCCCGACGCCGTGTTTCATGCCATGCTGGCCGCTGACACTTTCCACACTTTCGCGGAGTGGAAGCGCATGGGGTACAGCGTGAAAAAGGGCCAGCACGCCGCCCTGGTGTGCAACCTCTGGAAGTACACCGACAAGCCCGGCAAGGCCGCCAAGGAAGCCGCCGCCTACGAATGGAAGTGGTCCGCGGAACAGGATGAAATCGCCCTCAAGGAATGCCTTGCTCGCGGCATGGTCATCAATGACGTGTCCGACGAACCCGCCTGGACGGAGGCCGCCCGCTCCGTGTGGCCGCAGTTCTACGACAAGGTCGGCGGCAAGGCCGTGGTGGATGAAGCCCTCGCCATCATGCAGCAGTAAACGGACGCCCGGCGCGCGGGTTTCGGCTCCGCGCGCCGTCTTCATTCCTTGGAGGACGTATGTCTTTTTTCAAGCATCTCTACGACAACTTCGAAGAGGGGGCCTGTGCTCTGTTCGTCGCGGTCATGGTTCTCTGCCTCTTCCTTCAGGTGGCCATGCGCATCGCCGTGGGGTCGTCGCTGGCGTGGACGGAGGAGCTTTCCCGCTACAGTTTCCTCTGGGCCGTGTATGTCGGGGCCGCCCTTGCCGTGAAGCGCGGCGGGCATGTCCGCATCACCGCACAGTTCATGTTCCTTCCGACCCGCTGGCGGCTCGTGTTCCGCGCCGTCGGGGACATCATCTGGATCGGCTTCTCCCTTTATGTGGCGTGGATCGGGCTCGCCTGCATCGAAGAGGGCCTGTATTACCCCGAAGTGTCGCCTACCCTCGGCGTTGTGAAGGCGTGGGTGGAATGCATTATCCCGTTCAGCTTCGTGCTGGTGAGCTGGCGCATCGTTGAGGAATACGTCGTGCGCTGGCGGAACGGCACCCTCGGAGAACTGGTTCGTTACGAGGAGGCAGCCTGATGACGCCCCTAGCCATTGCCCTCATTGTCCTTGTCGCCATGTTCCTGCTGGGGCTGCCGATCTTCATGTCCCTGATCATCTCTTCCGTGGTGGCGATCCTCGCGGGCGGGGACATCCTGCCCCTGTCGGTCATCCACAACTCGCTTTTTGACGGCCTGAACCTGTTCCCGCTGCTCGCCATCCCCTGTTTTGTGGTCGCGGGCACGCTCATGGAGTTCGGGAACATCACGCAGCAGATCGTCGACGTGGTGAAGCAGCTTGTGGGCCGCGTCTACGGCGGCCTCGGCATCACCACCATCCTCGCCTGCACGTTCTTCGCGGCCATTTCCGGCTCCGGGCCGGGGACCGTCGCCGCCGTGGGTACCATCCTCGTCCCGGCGATGGTCCGCAACGGCTATTCCAAGGATTACGCTTCGGCGGCGGCTTCTTCCGGAGGCACCATCGGCATCCTGATCCCGCCGTCCAACCCGATGATCATCTATGCGATCCTCGGGAACCTGTCGGTGACCGCCATGTTCACCGCAGGGTTCATCCCCGGGTTCATCGTGGCCTTCGCGATGATCATGACCGCCTACCTGCTGGCGAAGAGGTACGGCTTCAAGGGCGACGAGAACGCCGCGCCCTTCAACATGAAGTTTTTCCTCAGGAGCTGCGGCAACGCCGGGTTCGCGCTGGCGACGCCGTTCATCATCCTCGGCTCGATCTATACCGGCTGGGCGACGCCCGTGGAAGCGTCCGTGGTCGCCATCGTGTGGGCGCTGTTCGTGGGCATCGTGATCAACCGGGTGCTCAGACCCCGGCACATCTACCGGGCCCTGCTGGAAGGCGCGATGACCTGCGGCGCGGTGCTGCTCATCGTGGGCGCGTCCACCCTGTTCGGCAAGATCCTTACCTTTGAGGAGGCCCCGCAGCGCCTTGCGTCCATCGTGCTCGGCATTTCCGACGATCCCCATCTCGTGCTGCTCATGATCATCGGCGTGCTGTATGTCCTCGGCATGTTCATGGAAACGCTGGCGACCATCATCATCCTCGTACCGGTGCTCCTGCCCATGATCCTCCAGCTCGGCATCGACCCGATCCATTTCGGCATAGTCCTTGTGGTGACCAACAACGTCGCCATGCTGACGCCGCCGCTTGGAGTCAACCTTTTCGTGGCGTCGCGGATAGCGGGCATCTCGGTGGAGCGCATCTCCGTCGCGGTCATCCCCTACCTGATCGCGCTGACCCTGTGTATCCTGCTGTTCACCTACGTCCCGGCGATCAGCACATGGCTGCCCAGCCTTATGGGGTACGGGCAGTAGCCCCGGCGGAGGCGCTTCTTTACGGTTCCGCCCGGCTTCTCCGCCGGGCGGATTCTTTTCCATTATAGTAACAACTTATGATTTCTTGCTTTTCGGCATGTGATGGGGCATAAGGAGAAGATGCTTCGAGAAACGATTCACAAACTAAGAACGGACATGTAATGTTGCAAGAGTATCTTGATCAGCTTTTTGACGCCTTCAAAGAGGGGATCTGCATCTCCGACGTGGAAGGGACCGTCGTGCATTTGAACAGGCGCCATGCCGAAATCACGGGCATCCCCCGCGAAGAGATGCTGGGGCATTCCGTGATGGAGTTCGTCAGGCGCGGCAGGCTCGACGTGGTGCTGAACCCGGAGGTCATGCGGACGGGGCAGCCCGCCACGCGCGTGCAGACCGGTTCCGACGGGCGGAAGCTGATCCTCGAAGCCAATCCGGTTTTCGACGCGCAGGGCAAGCTGGTGCTGTGCATCACCTTCCTCCGCGACGTGACCATGCTCTCCGAGATGCGGGAGCAGATGAGCGTCCAGAAGGAGCTGCTCGAAGCGTTCCAGCAGCTCAGTACCGCCGGGGACGCGCAGGAGCTTTCCCGCAAGACGCCGAAGCTGTTCACCAGCAGTGCCATGATCAAGCTCTACGGCGAGGTGAACACCATTGCGGAGACGGACGCCACGGTCCTGCTGCTCGGTGAGACGGGCGTGGGCAAGGACGTCATTGCCCGCCGCATCCACGCCCTGAGCCTGCGCAAGAACAAGACCTTCATCAAGGTGGACTGCGGAAGCATCCCCGAAAATCTTATTGAAACCGAGCTGTTCGGCTATGCGGCGGGCACGTTTTCCGGCGCGAGCAAGACGGGCAAGATCGGCCTCATCGAAGCGGCGGCGGGCGGCACGCTGTTCCTCGACGAAAGCGGAGGGCTGCCCATGCCCATGCAGACGCGGCTGCTCC
>ENA-ORNG01002778-ORNG01002778.1-human-gut-metagenome-genome-assembly--contig:-NODE-2778-length-10204-cov-11.726968_pt1 | contig 10204 bp, 6 predicted proteins | sample MGYA00242113_ERZ509018 | MGnify/ENA primary metagenome ERZ509018 (study PRJEB26280, sample SAMEA2338711) | human gut metagenome | biome: human gut; feature: human-associated habitat; material: faeces... | reverse complement strand
CTCGGAGAGGGCCTCGCGGCGCTTTGCGCTCTCCGCCGCGTGTACTCGCGCGGCGTGCTCCTCCGCGAGGGCGGCGATGCCGTCCGCGGAGCCAGTACCGTATTTCCCGAGCAGGCGCTGGAGCTCGGAGGCGGCGCGCTCCGCGGCGCGGCGAGCCTTTGAATATTTCGAGAAGCCGTAAACGGCGAGGGCGGCGAAAACCGCCGCGCCGGCGAAGGCGTATACGCTCCAGACGGCGCCGAGGACTATGCAGACGGCTGCGAGGACGGCGAGGGCGGCGGCGGGCAGGGCACTCGCGCCCTTTTTCGCCGCGGCGGCGAGCTTTTCGGCGCGGGAGCGCTCCTCATCGGCCTTTTCGGCCGCCTCGGCGGCGGACATGCCGCCGAAAACGCCGCCGGCGGCCTCGGCCTCAGCCTCGGCGGCCTCCTTGGCGGCGGCGTACTTCTCGTCGTCCGTCATGCCGTCGGTGTAGATGGGCTCGCCGTTCACGTCCACGGAGTAGGCGATCTGGTAGCCGTCATCGGTGACCTGGGGAGCGGCCCAGGAGGTGTTGGAGATGGGGTAGTTGATGACGGAGGCGGTCTCGCCGTAGTAGGAGTTGATGCCCTCGTCGCGGTAGACGGAGATGATGGTGGCGATGGACTTGCGCAGGTTCTTGGAGGCGTCGGAGTCGGGGTCGTCGCCCACCTTCACGCGGTTGGGGTTGACGCCGATGTAGCCGTAGCCCAGGAAGTCGTACAGACGGGTGGTGATGACGCTGCCGTCCATGTCCTCGCTGCCGTTGATCTCAGCCACCTGCTGGGCCACATCGGTGGAGTAGCTGGGATCAGCGATGTCCAGGGTGCCGGTCTGCAGGCCGGTGATCATATCGGCCTCGGAGGTCTCCTGGTAGATGAAGTTCTTGATGACGGGCTCGCCCAGGTAGTAGCTGGGGTTGGCCTCAAAGACCACCTGGCCGTTGGAGTAGCTCTGGAAGATATAGGGACCGGCGCCGATGGGGGTGCTGGTCACGTCCTTCACGGTGGACAGGTCGCCCTTGGTGAAGCCGAACTGGTTGTTCTCGTAGTCGTACATGCTCTCATCGCCGTAGTAGTGCAGGGGGGCGATGGGCAGGGACAGCTGGTAGATCATAGTGGCGTCGATGGTGTCGGTGATCACCCGCAGGGAGTAATCGCCGGTACGCACGATACCGGAGATGTTGGGGGCGGACTCGCCAGTCTCCACGTTGATGGAGGTGTAATTGTACACGTCCTCGGGAATCAGGTCAGACAGGGCGGAACCAGCGGTCTCAGCCTCCATGGCGGACCAGTTCCAGTCGTAGGCGTCGCCGATGGCCAAGGCGAAGTCCTTCACAGTGGCGTCCTCCGCCAGGCCGGAGAAAGCCCAGCCTGCAGCGGCCTCGGCCACGGAGGAAGCGCCGCCGCCACCCTCTTCAACGGGAGTCATCATATAGTCCACGATCTCCTGAGCGAAGGTCACCAGGCCGTCGTTCACAGCGGCCCAGAAAGCGGTCTGCTGCTCCTCGGTCACCAGGGAGAAGTCGGTGTTGTCCTCACCCAGCTGGCCCAGCAAGGCGGACAGGGTAATGTTGTTCTGCAGATACTCCTTCAGGCCCCGGATGGGCAGGGAGCGCATGGTGGAGTTGCCGTCATAGGTGGGGTCCAGGTACACATAGATGCCGAAGATCACATCGTCGATGGTGGCGGGCTCGCCGTCGGAGAAGACGATGTCATCCCGCATAGTGATGTCGTAGTACACGGTGCCCTCGGGCTCACCCTCGGGGCTCTCGGTGATCACGATGTCGGCGGGGCCGTAGTAGGTATAGTCGGTGCCGTTGTACTCGCGGGTCTCGCCCTCGATGCCGTTGAGCACGGGGTTGCCCACACGGTCCACCGTCAGCAGGTACAGCTGGGCCAGGGTCACGACCTCGCTATCGGCGTTGGACAGGTAGAAGAAGGGGGAGAACTTACCCTCCAGGCCCTGCTCGGTGGCCACCACCAGGGGGGTGGTCTCGTTGGGGTCCTCAGCAGGCGTCTGGGTGTCGTCCGTTTGCGTATTGTTGGCTGCGCCGCCGTTGTTGGCGGTGTTGTTGGTATTACTGCCGCAGCCGGCCAGCAGGCTCAAGCCCATGACCAGTGCGAGAAGCAATGCCAAGAGTTTTCTGCTTCTTTTCATAGTGTATCCTCCTACGTATATTCTGAACTATGTAAACGGGATTATGCCCATAGTTCACGGATCGCCGGCGCCCGGAGAGCGCCGGGAGGGGGAAACCGGCCGCCCTCCGCTGTAAGCGGAGGGCCTCGCCCTGTTTCGCGCTCTGGCGCAAAACAGAAAGAACTCTGTATTCGGTCTCCCTTTCGCCGCGCCCGGGCGGGTGCGGCGAGGGCCGCGCGCCGCATCCGGCGGCACAGCCTGTGCAAAATGTCCGCTGGGGAAAAAGACGGCCTGCCTCCCGGCGGGCGTGGAGAAATGAGCGGGCGTCCTTGAGAGGGCTTCAGCGGTCCTCCTCAGAGCCAGTCCACTGCATGGCGCGGCTCAACCGACGGAACAGCAGGACTCCGGCCAGAACCAGTCCGTGGCAGAAGAGAAAGAAAGAGGCGCCAAAGACCAGATCCCCCGCCCCGTGCAGAATGAGGTAAACCGCTTCGCCGATCAGGGTGGCGGCGGCTCCCAGGACGGTCAGCACACACCGCAGAGGAAATTGCCGCACGGTGGCCTTGTAAACATAGTTTCGCAGAGGATCGCCCCCGGCGATCAGCCGCCCCAGCCCCCAGGCCAGGGAGCAGGTGGACAGCAGGCAAAGGCAGTAGGGCAGCACCACATAGACACAGCGCCCTGTGCCCGGCGCGCTGACGCAGCCGCTCGCCACGGCGGCAGCCAGCATCACGGCGGCCAGACCGACCAGAGCGGCCAGCTGCTTCCGCCTCTCCCGAGGCGTTCCCTGAAATGTATAGGTGACACCAATATAAATATAGGAGCCGTCCGGGGCCTTCGTGAAATCGTCAAGATCAGACCAGCGCCCACGGCGCCGCTTGTTTTGTTTTTTCTGCAAATTCTGAACGTCAGGATTGTTCTTCTGCAAATCAGGCTCCCACCAGAGCATAACACGCGAACCGCCTTTCATCACAGAGTAATATACATTATAGAGTGAATATCCGCAAAAGTCAATGAAATCACAAGGATTTGCGTCCAATTTGTAAAATTTCAGCTTCATGCATCAATCTTTGGGGCATGGGTGGAGACAATCTGGTGCAATAGTGAGAAAAAACTGAGAAATCTTAAAATATTGCGAAAAAAATGCCGGTTTGGCGGGGAAAGGCGTCAGTCTTGTTCCAGCGACGCTCTCCGGGGCTTGCAGCTGGAATATGCAGTAATTTGAGAATATTTCAAACATTTTGAGAGAAAATTGGGGAACCGGCAAATAAAAATTTTTCCAGATAAAAGACAAAAAGAAAAATTATGTCCGCGGGATGAATACAGACCTTCTCTGGAGGCCAAAAAGGACTTTTGCAGCCCTGATGATGAATACTTGCAAAACAAGAAAAACAGCCGGGACACAGGCCTGTGGGGCCGTGTCCCGGCTTGCGGGAGGGATCGCTCCGAAAATAGGAATTACAGCGCTTTGAGCACCGCCAGCACGAACCGCCAGGTCCGCTCCACGGAGTCGATCCCCAGCCGCTCCCGGGTGGAGTGGATCTCCACGATGTCAGGGCCGAAGCTCACCGCGTCCAGGCCAGGGATCTTGTCCATCAGCAGGCCGCACTCCAGCCCGGCGTGAACGGTCTCCACCACCGGAGCCTTGCCGTAGAGCTCGGTGAAGACGGACACCATGGTGTCCCGCAGCTTGGACTCCCGCCGGTACTCCCAGGGGGGATAGGAGCTGTCCACGGCGAAGGCCGCGCCGAACTCCGTGGCGATGGACTGGAGCTTCTCCGTCAGGCCCGCCTGCTCCGCGGCCACGGAGCTGCGGACCAGGAACACCAGCTGGGCCTTTCCATCCTCCAGGCGCAGGATGCCCAGGTTCAGGGAGGTCTGGACCTGGCCGGGCAGGTCGGGGTTCATGGCCTGGACGCCGTTGGGCACGGCGGCGATGAGGTCCGTCAGCTTCCGGCTGTCGGCGGCGGAGAGGGCCTTCGCCTCCCCCTCCCGGACGGTGACGGTGAGCGTGAGGCCCGGGTCCTGGGGGCACTCGGCCTTGACCTTGGCGGCCCAGCCTTCGGCGGCGGTGCGCAGGGCCTCCGCCTCGCCGGGGGTGACCAGCACCTCAGCCTTGGCGGAGGTGGGGATGGCGTTGTCCTGGAGGCCGCCGAAGAGGGAGACCAGCCGGGGATAGCCCGCCTGGGCCAGACACTGGGCCAGCAGCTTGTTGGCGTTGGCAAATCCCATGTGGATGGCGGTGCCGGAGTGGCCGCCGGAGAGGCCCTCCAGGGACAGGGTGCACACCGCGCCCCGGGCTGTCTCCGCGGGCTGGTCCAGGGAGATGTGGCAGGCGGTGCCGCCGGCGCAGCCCACCGTCAGAACGCCCTCCACCTCCGAGTCGATGTTCAGCAGGTACTTGCTCTTCAGGTCGGAGCCGTCCAGCGCGGCGGCGCCGGGCATTCCCACCTCCTCGTCCACGGTGAACACCGCCTCCAGGGGGCCGTGGGGGATGCTGTCGTCATCCAGCACCGCCATGGCCATGGCCACCGCGATGCCGTCGTCGCCGCCCAGGGAGGTGCCCCGGGCCTTGATATAGCCGTCCTCCACGTAGAGGTCCAGGGGGTCCTTGGTGAAGTCGTGGTTCACCCCGTTGTCCTGGACGCAGACCATGTCCAGATGGCCCTGGAGCATAACGGTGGGGTGGTCCTCATAGCCGGGGCTGGCATCCTTCCAGATGACCACGTTGCCCATCTCATCCCGGCGGCAGCGCAGGCCCCGGGCCTGGGCGAACTCCATGGCCCAGGCGGTGGCGGCGGCGGTGTTGCCGGACCCGTGGGGGATCCGTGTCATCTCCTCGAAGAAATGAAACACCTTCTTCGGCTCCAGTTGTTCCAGTACGTTCTTCATGTCGAGACACCTCTCTATCATTATTTTGATCAGTTATCCGTAATAAATGTAAATAGAAGCATACTCGTTCCGGCCGTCCTTTGCGGGGACCATTTTACAGGAGCATCACCCCGGCGGCCTCGCAGGCGGCGGCGAAGGCCGCCGGGTCCTGGGCGATGGGCGGGAACGTGTTGTAGTGCATGGGGATGGTCAGCCCCGGCTTGATCATCTTCACCGCCCGGAGGGCGTCCGCCGGCCCCATGGTGTAGAAGTCCCCGATGGGCAGCAGGGCCACGTCGATGTGCGCGTCCTCCAGCAGGGCCATGTCCGTCATCAGGGCCGTGTCGCCGGCGTGGTAGATCTTCTTGCCGCCCATCTCAAAGATGAAGCCGCAGGACAGGCACCCGGCCACGCCGCTGCCGTGAATGGCCTGGAAGATCTTGGCGGAGCCGAAGGGCATGGGCATGGTGCCGCCCAGATTGCCGGCCTGGAAGTCGACCCCGGCAGGGCCGAACACGCCCTCCCCCAGATCCACCGTGCAGCAGACCGGTGCGCCGGTGCGCTTGGAGATCTCCACGGCGTCTCCCACGTGGTCTCCGTGCCCGTGGGTGACGAAGATGAAGTCCGGCTCCACCGTCTCCGCCAGGGCCGTCTGGCCGGTGCCGGAGAGGAAGGGGTCCGTCAGGACCTTATAGGAGCCGTCGTCCAGCAGAAAGCAGGCATGGCCCAGAAATTGCAGTTCCATCATTGCAGCACTCCTTTTTTGGTATTGTCCGGTGATGGTTCAGTCGTCCAGTGTGACGCCCGCGTCGATGGTCCGGGCGATCTGGGAGGGCACCGGCGGGCAGCCCTTGCAGAAGGCCCGCCCCTCTCCCCGGAGCCTGGCGGTGCAGTTGCCCACCAGCACCACGCGGCCGCCCCGGCAGTCCTCCTCCGTGGCGTCGCCGCCGAAGATCAGCGTGGCCTCCGGCCCGTTCTCGTACTCCTGATGGTGGTAGCGGAAGAACTGGACCATGGCGGCGTGGCAGGCGCTGCAGGCGCCCCGGTCCACCACCCGGGGGTTGGGATAGCTCAGGTGCAGGTCGTGCTCCGAGGCCAGCTGGAACCGCCGTTTCCACTTCAGGTAGTCCGCCGGATGGACCCGGATGTCCGCCAGGTCCAGTCCCCGGTCCTCCCGCAGCAAATTCAGGTGGGGAACGGCGTCCGGCGCCATGCCCATCAGCTGGATGGCCGTCAGGTCCGCAGACAGGGCGTCCTTGGAGGACAGCACCATCCCCATGTCCACCGGCGGGCCGCCGGAGGGGCCGAAGCCCTCCATAGCCACCACGGCGTCCATCACCACATAATCAGGATAACAGACTTTCATCAGATCCACAATCCCGTAATCCAGACATTTTCCTTTTCGGATGTCCGGGGGTGCCTGGTTGATCCGGTGGAGCCGGGTCTTGTCCTTCTGGTACAGACACCCCTTCATATTCTTTACCGACAGCGTCACGCCGGCGTACATGTGGGTCTTCATCACCGGAACGGAGACCACACGATCCACCTGGAAGGGCAGTCTGCTCATCTTCAGCTTTTGGACCATGACGCCGCCGGGGATCTCCCGCTCCTCCATGCCGCTGTCGTCCAGGTTCAGGCACTCCACGCCTTCCTGGGCGCACACGTCCCAGATGCCGGCGGACTTCAGGGCCTCCACACTGTCCACGCCCACGATGGAGCTGTCTCCCACATAGAGCTTCTTTACATGCTGGTCTCTGAAGAATCGGATCAGACCCCGGACCACCTCCGGATGGGTGCACAGGCCGCTGGCAGCGGGGCCCTTGAAGCCGGTGTTCACCTTCAGCAGGACAGACAGGACGGAGGCGTCCTCGTCAAAGATCCGCTCCGCGGCCTCATAGGCCATCCGGGCGGGCTCGCCGCCCTGGAAAACATAGACATCAGGCATGGGCCTTCCCCTTTCCGGCGGTATCCTTGCGATTCAGCTCATCCACCATCTCCTGGACATAGGCGGGGGGCGCCTTGGTCACAAGGCTCACCGCCACATGGACCACGCCCGTCACCACAAAGGCCACCAGGGTATAGTGGCACCAGGTGTTCAGCCCCAGCTGGTACCAGACATACACGGCGATGAAGCCCACGATCATGCTGACCATGGCCCCCTCCCGGGTGGCACGCTTCCAGTAGAAGCCCAGGATCAGGATCGGAGCGAACACGGACAGTCCGCCCCAGGCCCACCAGTTGACCCAGAGGATGCTGTCAAAGGGGTTGTAGGCCAGGTAGATGGCGATGACGCCGATGACGACGGCCGCCACCCGGGCCACCACCAGTACCTGCTTGTCGGTGGCCTGGCCCTTTTTCAGGATCTTGTTGTAGAAGTCCTGGGTCACGGCCGTGGTGGCCACGTGGAGCAGGGCGTCCGCCGAGGACATGACGGCCGCCAGGATGGCGGCGGTGACGATGCCAACCAGCCAGCTGGGGGTGTACTCCGTGATCAGCAGGATGAAGTTGGCGCTGGTATCGGCGCTGTCCGGGAACAGCACCATGCAGCACAGGTTGACAAAGAAGGAGCCGAACAGCAGGAACACGCCGGTGGTGCCGGCGATCACCGCGCCCCGCCGGGAGGATCCCGGGTCCTTCATGCCCATGAACATCTGGACGATCTGGGGCTGGCCCATGTAGCCCAGCCACCCGGCGGACAGCAGGCCGGCGATGGTGACCGGATTGATCCAGGGAGACGTCAGCGCCGGATCCATGGCCCCGATGGCCGCCATCACGTCCGAGAGGCTGCCGGCGTTGCCGAAGGCCACAAACAGACCCACGAATACGGCGAAGATCATCAGCATGCCCTGTACAAAATCTGTCCAGGCCACCGCCAGCAGTCCGCCGGCGGAGGTGTACAGGATCACCACAACCGCGCCGATCAGCACGCTGATCCGGTAGTCCAGCCCCAGCACTGCCTGGAAAGTCGTGCCGGCGGCCATCAGCTGGGAGCTCATGTACACCGTGATGGAGATGGCGATGATGACCGTGGAGATTATCCGCAGCACCTTCCGGTCGGTGTCGTAGTACCGGGCCTCGATCAGATCGATGAAGCTGCGGGCCTTGGTCATGACGGTGAACTTGGCCGTCCGTCTGGCCATGACGAAGAAGTTGATGAAGGGGGCAAAGCCGGAGGAGAAGGCCGTCCAGATGGCCCCCAGGCCGGAGCCGGCCACCTGCTGGGACCAGGCGATGAACAGCCACCCGCTGAGGCCCGCCGCCTGGTGGGCGATGGCGGTGATGACAGAGCCGAAACGATTTCCGCCGATGAAAAAGTCCGCGGACGTCTTGACGCTCTTTTTGGCCCGATAGCCGATGTAGAGCATGGCCAGCATGTACAGTGCGATGACGGCTAAGATCTCAGTCATGGTATCCTCTCCCTCTGTTCTGCTTCTCTATCTCTTTAAAGTCATATCGCTTTAAATTGATATAATGTCATTATAGCACAATGCCGCAGGATGTAAATGTCGCATTTTCCACAAATCTCCTGTTCTGCGGCGGATGCATGTCCGCCCTTTTGGGGCGCCTCTCCGCAGGATTGCATAAAGTCACAAAAACGGCAGCAAAAAATTGGTGATATTGCGCTCTTCCCTCCGGGGCGAAAAACTCGTAAATTATATATATTGGGACATGGCTCCCAAATCATTTTCATGGCCCGCACATGCTCTCCATTTCTCAGCTGTGCGAGGACCCAAAAAGGAGGAAATCATTCCGTTACGGCTTACGGTGCGGCAGTGTGGAGACCTGTCGTAACGTGCGGCGCCCCTGCGGCTCCGCACAAGGCAGCTTTCGCGGAGGCGTGGCTGTCAAAGCCGGTGAAACATGGCAGGATTGTCTTTGGTAAATGTCAAGAAGATCTACCCCGCGTCCAACGACCAGAAGAAGGCCAAGAAGGCCAAGAAGCAGGAGGCTGCCTCTGACGAGAAGAAGGCCCAGCTGCAGGTGACCAGCGAAGGCGTCGTGGCGGTCCAGGACTTCAACCTGGAAGTGTCCGACAAGGAGTTCATCGTGCTGGTGGGGCCCTCCGGCTGCGGCAAGTCCACCACCCTGCGGATGATCGCGGGCCTGGAGGAGATCAGCACAGGCGAGCTGTACATCGACGGCAAGCTGATGAACGACGTGGCCCCCAAGGACCGGGACATCGCCATGGTGTTCCAGAACTACGCTCTGTATCCCCACATGACCGTGCGGGAGAATATGGCCTTCCCCCTAAAGCTGCGGAAGGTCCCCAAGGATGAGATCAACCAGAAGGTGGAGCAGGCCGCTCAGATCCTGGACATCACTCAGTATCTGGACCGCAAGCCCAAGGCTCTGTCCGGCGGCCAGCGCCAGCGCGTGGCCATCGGCCGCGCCATCGTCCGTGATCCCCAGGTGTTCCTGATGGACGAGCCGCTGTCCAACCTGGACGCCAAGCTTCGTAACCAGATGCGTGCCGAGCTCATTAAGCTGCGCCACGAGATCAAGGGCACGTTCATTTATGTTACTCACGACCAGACCGAGGCTATGACCCTCGGTGACCGTATCGTGGTCATGAAGGACGGCGTTGTCCAGCAGATCGCCACGCCGCAGGAGGTCTTCAACCATCCCGCGAACATCTTCGTCGCCGGCTTCATCGGCGTGCCGCAGATGAACTTCTTCGATGCCCAGCTGGTGCGCTCGGGCAACGGCTTTACCGTCAAGACCGAGGATATGAACGTGGCGCTCGCCCCCGAGACTTGCGCTCAGCTTGCCCTCAACTGGGACGGCGGCGACGTGAAGGAGATTACGGCCGGCGTGCGTCCCGAGCAGATCCTGCTTGCCGACAAGGGCGAGGAGGGCGCGCTCCAGGGTACCGTCGAGGTGACCGAGCTCATGGGCTCGACCGAGCATGTCCACGTGACCGCTCCCGACGGCCAGTTTGTCCTGATTATCCCCGTCGTCGACCTCGAGGCCAAGGGCGCGCTCAAGGCTGGCGACACCATCTGGTTCAAGTTCGAGAAGAACGCGACCCACCTCTTCGATAAGGTGTCTGGCAAGAACCTTATCTAGGCCCGGTGCATCCAGGCCCTCCCTTTGGGCGACTGCGGTATTGCCATCCTTTTGCCGCGGTCACATATAAGGCTCCCCTCCCGTCCACTGGGCGAGAGGGGAGCCTTTCTTT
>ENA-ORNG01002777-ORNG01002777.1-human-gut-metagenome-genome-assembly--contig:-NODE-2777-length-10206-cov-2.941385_pt1 | contig 10206 bp, 9 predicted proteins | sample MGYA00242113_ERZ509018 | MGnify/ENA primary metagenome ERZ509018 (study PRJEB26280, sample SAMEA2338711) | human gut metagenome | biome: human gut; feature: human-associated habitat; material: faeces... | reverse complement strand
GGATGCGGGTGCAGCAGGCCAGCCGGACCCCCGCCTCCCGCAACAGTTCAAAAGAAATCTCCATGAGAATGACCTCCAGTGCCGCCGGAAAAGGCACACCGATCCGTGCCTCCCAGAAAGATAACAAAAGCGGTGTCGGCAGAATCTGTGTGTGAAAATTTGTCACCGCCAGATACAGTCCGGGGAGTGTCATGGCAAAAAAAGCTGCCATGTAACGCAAGATCCGTGCAAACGTTGCCACACCAAACCGATTATAATAGTCATCACTCGTCTTCAGAAAAGAATTCAGGTCTGTCGGCAGAATGAGAGCGACCGGAGAATTGTCGCATAACAATACGATCCTTCCCTCCAGCACCGCAAGTGCTGCCCGGTCCGGTCGCTGTGTCGTCTGAAACTGTGGAAACGGTGAATACCATTTCTTTTCCGCCAGCTGCTCTAAGATTCCGCTGTCCATGACCCCGTCAATCTCATATTCTGTAATTTTTTCCCGGATTTTTTCCAGCACGGATGTATATTTCAGATCTGCCATATACACCAGGTCAATTGCCGTATGCGAACGCACCCCCTCCTGTACTTCTTCTACTTTAACCCGTGTCGATCGCACACGCTTACGGATAAGTGCCGTATTCGTTTTGATGGAATCGGTAAACCCCTCCTTCGAACCACGGATCACCTTTTCCGAATCCGGTTCCTGCACCCCCATGCCGGGATATCCTTTGTCGGCAATCTTTAATGCATGTCCGTATCCATCCACAAAAAGGATGGCATCCCCCGTGAGCATCCCCTGTGCTGCATCCTCTATGGTATCGTACGGTGTCACATCTGAAATCCCCATCGCATTCTCATTGAGTACCTGATTTAAGTCTCTGTCCGGCAGCTCCGATAATGCCGCCAGCAGTCTCCCCAAAGCCGTCGTTTCCAGCAGCATATTGCTGACTGCCACCTCAATATATGCCAGAAAACATCGTCTTCTTTTTCCTTTTCCCAGACGCATTTCCTTCATTTTAATATCTGCACTGTCTGCAAACAGCTGTTGAAACTGTTTTATATTCTGCTCAATATCGGTCGAAATTTTTGTATGCTCCATTTTTACATTCCTATCTCTTTTCATCCCATAAGGTGCCTGTATACCAAAAAAAAGACAGACACCAAAAGGTATCTGTCCTTACTATTTCCATCTGTTACATAAACTATTCATTTTCTGCTTCATCCTGACACTGGATTACACTTTTTACTGCCACTGCCTGGTTTTTTACATGCTTGTGCATGGCAAGCGTTGCCGCTTCTTTATCCCTGTTTTTCAAGCCCTCCGCAATCGCATTATGTTCTGCGATCAATACCGGATAATTGTCCGGATTTTTGATATATTCCACACGGTACCGGTAGATCTGCTCCCGCAGATTGTTCAATAACGTCACGAGTTTCGGATTTCCCGTTGATTCAAAAATAACATCGTGGAATTTTACATCCATCTCGGCAATCATTTTCACATCTCCGGTCTTTGTACTGTTTTCAAACTGATCTTTGACTTCTAAAAGTTTTTGCAGCTCTTTCTCCGAAATCTTATCACATGCAATCTTTACGGCAAGTTCATCCAGTGCCTCCCGGATTTCCAGAACATCTTCCATATCTTTGAGCGTCATCTTTGCAACCTCTGCCCCTTTGCGTGGCATGGTTACAGCAAGTCCCTCCTGCTCGAGCATACGGATGGCTTCACGGATCGGTGTACGGCTCACCCCAAGCTTTGCTGCCAGCTGTAACTCCATAAGCCGCTCTCCCGGTTTGAGATCTCCTTTTAAAATTGCCTCTCTTAACGTATTAAATACAACATCTCTCAGTGGCAGATATGCGTCCATATTGAGCGTCAGATCATCTGTCATGTTATCGTCTCCATTTCTGTTTGTGTGAATTATTACTTTCTCCTGTTGTTGTAGATCGTGGTCAGATATACCTGTTTTGCAAGACCGGAGCGTTTCATTTCCCGCAGCGCACGCTTTGCCGTTTCTCCATCTTCAAAAAGACCGAATACGGTAGGACCGCTTCCGCTCATCATGGAAGCTTTTGCACCCGAACGCATCATCTGCTGTTTGATCTCTGCAATTACCGGATAGTTTGGTATCGTAACCGATTCCAGTACATTTCCCATATGTGCACAGACACCGTCAAAATCTTTCTCCCGGATATCTTTCATCAGTGCATCAATATCCGGATGGTTCGTCTGTTCATCCAGCTTCAGGTTCTGATATACAAATCTGGTCGATACCGAAATGGATGGTTTTGCAATCAGCACCGGACATTTGATCATCGGCGGAAGCTGTGTCAGTTTTTCCCCGATTCCTTCTGCCAGTGCCGTTCCACGCATAAGACAGTAAGGAACATCTGCCCCGATCTGTACCCCACGCTTCATCAGTTCCCTGCGGGACAATCCCAGATCATACAACTGATTCATCGCATACAGCATGGCGGCAGCATCCGTGCTTCCTCCTGCCATCCCCGCCGCTACCGGAATTCTCTTTGTCAGTTTTACGGAAATTCCATCTGTAAGCGCAAACTCTTCCTGTAACAGCCGTGCCGCTTTATAGACCAGATTATTTTCATTTACCGGCAAAAAAGAGAGGTTGGAAACAATCTGTATCCCCGGCTCCCGGATCTTTTGAATCTCCAGAAGATCGTACAGATGAATGGTCTGCATGATCATGCGCACTTCATGATATCCATCTTCCCTGCGCCGGACCACATCCAGTCCCAGATTTATTTTTGCAAGTGCTTTGAGTGTTATTTCATCCATTTGTATTTCCTCAGTATTTTGTATACACCGATTGTACTACAAAAAATACAATCGGTCAAATTCTATTCTCCCTGTTATTCTTTCCACTTTCTTCCGAAAAAATAAGTCACAAAATAGATCACAGATGCGATAATTACAATCATTGGGCCGGTTGCAACGTTTGTATAATAAGACAGAATCAGCCCCATGACGCCCGAGAAAACGGAAAAAATTATCGAAAAGACATGGTATTCCCGCATGTTTACCGACAGATTTCTGCTCGATGCCGCCGGAAGGATCAGCAATGCATTGATGATCAGAATACCTACCCACTTGATGGAAAGCATGACAATCAGTGCTACAAGTACCGCAAAAACATAATCCATCAGTTGTACCGGAATCCGCTTGCTCTTTGCCAGTGCCCGGTGAATACAGATGGCATTCAGCCAGTTAAAACAGGTGATCCAGAACAAAATCGTAACGATAAAAATAATAACAAGATACCCGATTTCCTTTTTGGTAATGCTCAGAACATCCCCGACTAAAAGACTCGAATATTTACTGAAATTTCCGCCTTTTGACAGGATTGCCAGACCAATCGCAACCGAACAGGAGGAAAAAACCGAAATAATCGTATCGGTTGATACGGTACTTCTGCTTCCGATTTTGTTTAACAGCAGCGCGAATACAATTGCAAAAATCACCATGGAAATATTCGTATCCGGAATTCCGCATACCACTCCTACAGCAATTCCCGTCAGTGCGGAATGCCCCAGGGCATCCGAAAAATATGCCATTTTTTTATTGACAATCATGGTTCCCATCAGCCCAAACAGTGGTGTAATGATCAGTATTGCGGCCAATGCCATCTTCATAAAACCATAATCCATCCAGGAGGTCCAATCAATCATTTGTCTCATCCTCCTTTATCCATGTTTCTTCTTTTCCCGCAGAAAAAATCCGTTCAAATTCGGAACTTTCGTATACTTCTTTTACCGTTCCCTGCCTGAGGACCGTCTTGTCCAGAAGCACTACATGATCCGCATATCTTGCCACGTAATCCAGATCATGTGAGATCAGAATAATCGCAAGGTCATAATGTTTTTTCAGATAATCCATCGTTTTAAAAAAAAGTTCCATGCCATTCTGGTCAATTCCGGATACCGGCTCATCCAAAAGCAGCAGATTCGGCTCATCCATCACCGCCAGTGCAAGAAGCACTCTCTGCAGCTGTCCTCCGGACAGATTACAAACCTGTTTGTCGATCAGTTCTTCTGCCTCAAAAATGCGCAGATGCGCTTTGATCTTTTCATATAATTTCCGGTTTTTCGGCAGAAACACCGGATATCTCGACTCATAGCTTGCCAGCAGGTCATAGACACTGACCGGTGTATTTTTTTCGATGTTAATCGATTGCGGGACATATCCGATTTTTAAATTCTGCATCCGTCCGTCTTTGGTATCCCGAAACTCAATATCTCCCGTATGCGGGATGTCCCCCAGCATGGCACGGATCAATGTCGATTTTCCGGCACCGTTTTTTCCGATAATCGCATTCAGCGATCCACAGTGCATATGAAGATTCACATCTCTTAAGATTTCCTGCTCACTGAACCACACCCCCAGATGATTCACCTTGATGCAGTGAAATCCACACGGACTAATGATCTTTCGCATAAAATGCCTCCTCAAGTATCTCCATGTTTTTTTTCATACCGTTAATATAACTGTCTTTTTCGTAAGTTCCGCGATTCAGCGGGTCCAGATATAATACCTTTGCATCGGACTCTTTCCGGATCGTATCTCCCATACTCTTTCCATACAGTTCTTCTGCAAGAATGTATTTTACATGCCCCTTGCGGACAGCAGAAAGCACATCCGATACTTCTCCTGCGCTGACCTGCCGTTCCTCATCGAGATCCAGCAGATAGTTTACCTGCAGTCCATAGTCCTCAGCAACATAGGCATATGCTTCATGAAACAGAATCACCGACTGACCGGAAATTTCCTGTTTTAATTTCTCCTGACGTTTTTTCAGTCCGTCCAGTTTTTCCAGATATGCCTTTGCCCCATTCTGATAGGCACTGCTTCTTTCCGGATCTGCTCCAGATAATCCATCGGCAATCGTCTGTACCTGTGTCTCATAAGCAGAAACGCTCATCCATGCGTGGGCATTGACATCCCCATGGGCATGTTCTTCTTCTGTTTCCCCCTCATGATGATGTGTATCGTCCTCCTCCCCGGAGAGCAAAGAAATATTCTCACAGGCTTCTATAATTTTCAGATTCGGGTAAGCCTCTGCAACTTCCTTCATAAAGCTTTCAATTCCACCACCATTGATGATAAACACATCCGCCGTACTGAGTAACTTCATATCTTCCGGTGTCAGCTGGAAATCATGCAGGCAGCCGGTCTGCGGCTCACTTAAATTTTCCAGACGCACTCCGTCTGCCCGATTACATTCTCAGCCGCAATATACATTGGATAAAAGGAAGTCACAACCGTCAGTTCCTGTCCATCCGTCTGTTCCTGTGTCTGGCTGACGTACCATCCGGTCAGTCCCATTCCTGCCACCAGAATGGCAAAAAGCATGATTGCAGTATACAAATACTTTTTCTTCATTCTACCTTTTTTTCACTTTCTTTTTCTGTTCTTTTCGAAGTGTCTTTTTGGCTACCGGGCGGTCTGTCTTTTTCCAGCGCTCTTTTTTCTTCGGTTCCTGCGGTGCCGGCTGCTTTTGTTTTGCCTCTCTTTTGGCATTTTCCGCCTCGATGTACCCTTGCGGAAGTTCAATAACGGATTCTACAATCTGCCAGATTTCTTCCCTGCCCTGTTTTGACTCCGCAGAAAACGGAATAACGATCGTTCCCGGCTCTACTTGCAGGATATCCTTTATCATTTGCACATGTTGCAGGATTTGCATCTTTTTTAATTTGTCCGATTTTGTTGCAATGATGATTGGCGCAAATCCCTGATGAACCATCCACTCATACATCATCTGATCATTTTCCGACGGTTCATGACGGATATCAATCAGAAGAAAAACTGCTTTCAGCCGTTTGGATGTATGCAGATAATTTTCGATCATCTGTCCCCATTTCGCCTTAATCTCAATATTTGCATTTGCGTATCCGTATCCCGGCAAGTCCACCAGATACATTGCCTCATTGACATTGTAAAAATTTATGGTCTGCGTTTTTCCCGGCTGGGAAGAAGTACGCGCAAGCGATTTCCGGTTCATCAGCGCATTGATCAGCGATGACTTTCCCACATTGGATTTTCCGGCAAAAGCCACTTCATCCAATAGGTTGTCCGGAATCGCACTTGTAATTCCACAAACTGTCTCCAAATTCACATTTTTGATAATCATATTTATTCTCCTGCAAAAAGAATTTGGGCTGCATTATACAAATGCAGCCTTAATTACCTGATCCATATGTTCTACCGGTATGATCTCCATATCTCCAACGATCTCTTCCGAAATTTCGGCAAGATCCTGTTCATTCTCTTTTGGAATACAGACCGTCTTCATTCCGGCATTCTTTGCCGCAAGCAATTTCTCTTTTAATCCGCCAATCGGAAGTACACGTCCGCGCAGTGTAATTTCCCCTGTCATGGCAACATCTGCCCGTACCAACTTCCCGGTGACCGCAGAAAGAATTGCGGTTGCCATGGTAATTCCGGCAGACGGTCCGTCTTTTGGAACCGCACCTTCCGGAACATGGATATGGATGTCATGTTTCTGGAAAAATTCCGGATCAATATGGTAATCTTCACTGATGGACCGAATATAACTGATTCCGGTCTGTGCAGACTCTTTCATGACGTCTCCGAGTTTTCCCGTCAACACCACACTGCCCTTGCCCGGCATCAGATTCACCTCAATCTCTAAAGTTACACCACCCACACTGGTCCATGCCAGACCGCGCACAATGCCTACTTCATTCTTTTTGTTTTTCTTCTCCGGACGATATTTCGGTTTTCCGAGAAAATCTTCCAGATTTGTGCCGGTTACACGAATCATTTTCTCATCGCCCTCGTAGATTCTGCGGGCTGCTTTGCGGCAGATTTCTCCGATCTGCCGTTCGAGAGAACGTACACCTGCTTCTCTGGTATAAGAAGAAATCACCATTCGCAGCGCTTTGTCCGTAATCTTTAGTTTGCCATCTGCAACTCCGTTTTTTTCAAACTGTTTCGCCAGCAGATGATCCTTTGCAATATGGAACTTTTCGTTTTCCGTATAACTGCTAACCTCTATAATTTCCATACGATCCAGAAGCGGTCCCGGAATATCCTGCATGGAATTGGCACTTGCAATAAACAGTACCTCGGACAGATCCACCGGAAGCTCTACATAGTGATCCCGGAATTTATGATTCTGTTCCGAGTCAAGCACTTCCAGCATGGCAGAAGCTGTATCTCCCTTATAATCGCTGCTCATCTTGTCAATTTCATCCAGCAGCATCAGTGGATTTTTGACTCCCGCCATCCGCAGTCCATTGACGATTCTTCCCGGCATTGCTCCCACATAGGTTCTGCGGTGTCCGCGGATCTCCGCTTCATCCCGCACACCTCCGAGTGAAATACGAACATATTTTTTATCCAGCGCACGGGCAATCGAACGCGCAATGCTGGTTTTTCCGGTTCCCGGAGGTCCCACCAGGCAAAGTACGGTGCCGCGAATATTCGGGGCAAGCTTCCTGACCGCCAAAAACTCGATTATGCGCTCCTTGACCTTCTCAAGGCCGTAGTGGTCCTCGTCGAGTATCTTTCTGGCCTTTTCGATGTCCAGCGTCTCCTTGGTGGTAGTGTTCCATGGCACTTCGAGGCAGGTGTCGAGATAGCCGCGTATCACGCTGGCCTCCGCGGAGCCGAAGGGCTGGCGCGAAAGGCGTGAGACCTCCTTGAGCAGCTTCTTCTCTACGTCCTCGGCAAGGTGCAGCTCACGGATGCGGCTGCGGTACTCGTCGAGCTCCTGCGGTGTGTCATCCTCGCCCAGCTCGGACTGTATCACCTTCATCTGCTCGCGGAGGTAATATTCGCGCTGGTTGCGGTTCATCTGCTCCTGCGTGCTTTCGCTGATGTCGCGCTCTATGCCCTGAAGCGTTATCTCGCGCTGCACCAGCTGGCACAGCCGGGCAAGGCGGCGGCTCGGACGCAGCTCTTCCAGCAGCTGCTGCTTCTCCTCCGGCTTGAGGTAGGTGTTCTGCGCCACGAAGTTCGAGATGTACTTCGGGTCAGTGTTCGCCATTATGCTGACCAGAGTCTCCTGCAGTAGGTTGTCGCTGGCCTGCAAATACTGGCTGTACAGGGACACGCAGCGGCGGCACAGGGCCTCTATCCTCACGCTCGGCTTTTCCTCCATGTCAGGAAGCGGCTCCACCTCGGTGTAAAGGCAGGGCGAATCCGTAATCATGCCCACTATGCGGCCGCGTCCTATACCCTCGACCATCACCCGGATTGTCTTTCCGCCCGGCTGCCTCAGCATCTGCCTTACGCGGCATACGGTGCCGATGTGGTAAATGTCGTCCAGGAAGGGGACGTCCTTGGCCAGGTCCTTCTGCGCGGTGAGGAAGATAATCTGGTCCTCGCTCATCGCCAGGTTCAAAGCTGCGGCGCTCATGGGCCGCTCTACATCGAAGTTCAGGAGCATTCCGGGGAATACGGCGAGGCCACGCAGCGGCAATACCGGCATGGCACGCTGAACCTTGAATTCGTATTCGCTCATATTGCACTCCTTTCTGTCAATCGCTTATACGCGCATGGGGACGGATGACTCCGTCCCCCATGTTAATGCAGTCTTTATCACGAGGCGCTCTCTCCGGCCTCGCCCTTGTGTATGACCAGGGGCTCGGTACCGTTCTCCACGCACTCTGTTGTGATTACTATTTTGGCTATGCTCGGGTCCGAAGGCACCTTATACATTATGCCCGTCATGACCTTTTCCATTACGCTGCGCAGACCGCGGGCGCCAATCTTCATGGCTATGGCCTTGTCGGCTATGGCCTCGAGCGCAGCGGGCTCAAACTCCAGCTCCACGCCGTCGTACTTCATCAGGGTCTGGTACTGGCGCGTGAGAGCGTTCTTGGGCTCGGTCAGGATGCGGACCAGGTCGTCACGCTTGAGCGACTGCAGACTTGTGATGACCGGAAGACGGCCTATGAGCTCGGGTATGATGCCGAACTTGAGCAGGTCGTGGCTCTGCACCTGGCTCATGAGTTCGCCCACGTCGCGCTCCGCAGCGCTCTTAATATCCGCTCCGAAGCCCAGGCTCTTGCGGTCGGTGCGGCGCTCAATTATCTTGTCGAGGCCGTCAAAGGCGCCGCCGCAGATGAAGAGGATGTTCTTCGTGTCGACGTGTATGAACTCCTGATGCGGGTGCTTGCGTCCGCCCTGCGGCGGTACGGAGGCCACCGTGCCCTCGAGCAGCTTGAGCAGCGCCTGCTGCACGCCCTCGCCGGACACGTCGCGCGTGATGGAGGTGTTTTCGCTCTTGCGAGCTATCTTGTCGAGCTCGTCGACATAGATTATGCCCTTCTGAGCCCTCTCCACGTCGAAATCCGCGGCCTGGAGCAGCTTGAGCAGGATGTTCTCCACGTCCTCTCCCACATAGCCCGCCTCGGTGAGCGTCGTTGCGTCCGCTATGGCGAACGGGACGTTCAGCATCTTCGCGAGCGTCTGGGCAAAGAGGGTCTTGCCGCTGCCGGTGGGGCCGATGAGCAGTATGTTGCTCTTCTGGAGCTCCACGTCGCTTTTCCCGCCGTGCAGTATGCGCTTGTAGTGGTTGTAAACAGCCACGGAAAGGACAATTTTAGCCCTCTCCTGCCCTATGACATACTCGTCAAGGTGCGCACGTATCTCCGCTGGCCTGGGCAGCCGATCCATGCTGAGCCCGCCCTCTGCCTTGGGGGCCTCCTGGGGCTGGTCCTGCGGGTAGCCCTCGTCGATTATACTCATGCACAGCCGGACGCACTCGTCGCAGATATACGCCCCGTTGCCGGCTATCAGCCTGTTTACAAGCGACTGCGGTTTGCCGCAGAATGAGCATCTGATGCTCCTGCGGTCATCTGTTTTAGCCATTTTGCTCCTTCCGGCGGAGACTCCGCCAGTTAACGATGATAGATGACCTCGTCAATAAGGCCGTACTTGACCGCCTCTTCGGCGGGCATGAAGTTGTCGCGCTCGGTATCGACTGCAACCTTCTCCACGCTCTGCCCGGTGCAGTCGGCGAGGATCTGGTTGAGCTTTTCGCGTGTGCGGAGCATCCACTCGGCCTGGATCTTGATGTCACTGGCCTGGCCCTTCGTGCCGCCGGAGGGCTGGTGGATCATTATCTCCGCGTTGGGCAGCGCGAGGCGCTTTCCCTTGGTGCCGGCGGCAAGCAGAACGGCGCCCATGCTGGCAGCCATTCCCACGCAGATGGTGCTCACGTCGCATTT
>ENA-ORNG01002776-ORNG01002776.1-human-gut-metagenome-genome-assembly--contig:-NODE-2776-length-10219-cov-5.576151_pt1 | contig 10219 bp, 10 predicted proteins | sample MGYA00242113_ERZ509018 | MGnify/ENA primary metagenome ERZ509018 (study PRJEB26280, sample SAMEA2338711) | human gut metagenome | biome: human gut; feature: human-associated habitat; material: faeces... | reverse complement strand
TGAAATGCAAGTATAACGGCGGCACCCCCACTTTCGGCTATGTCATCGACAAGGATAAATACTATCAGATCGACCCGCACACCGCCCCTGTGGTGTTGGAGAGCTTCACTCGGTACGCCAATGGAGCCACCATGAAAGAGGTCATGCAGTACCTTGTGGAAAGCGGCTTTACCACAGTACGGGGCCGGAAAATCGACCTGAATTTTATTTCCCGCCTGCTGAAAAATCGAAAGTATATTGGGGAATACAGTTACCGCCACATCGTTACCCCCGGCGGTATTCCTGCTATCGTTCCGCAAGACCTGTTCGACAGGGTACAGCAGAGGCTTGAGGCGAACAGGAAAGCGCCAGCCCGTCACAAGGCCGAGGATGATTATCTCTTGACTACAAAACTCTTTTGCGGCACCTGCGGGGCCATGATGGTGGGCGAGAGCGGCACCAGCGCCAGCAAAGGCCGGAAATACCATTATTACCGCTGCGTGAACACCAAGAAAAACAAGACTTGCAGCGCCAAACATAAGAGTGTCCGTAAACTGCCGTTGGAAAACGCCGTGGTAAGCGCAACGATGGCGAAAGTGATGAATGATGATTTTGTGGAGTACATAGCGGACGCTGTGATGGACTTGCAGGGTAAGGAAAGCAGCGAGCTTCCCGCCCTCCGCCAGCAGTTGGCGGAAACCGAGCGGGGCATAGAAAATATGCTGAACGCTATCCAGATGGGGATTATCAACCAGTCCACGAAACAGCGCCTTGACGAGCTGGAGGAACGGAAAAAGGAAATCGAGTTGCATATCATCCAGGAGGAAATCAAAAAGCCCATGCTCTCCCGTGAAGATGTGACATTCTGGATTTGCCGTTTCCGAAAATTCGATGTGAGCAAACTGGAAGAACAGCGGCGGCTGATTGACAGTTTTGTAAACTCCGTGACCATCTTTGATGATTACATTTTGATAACGTTCAACTACAAAGACGGTGAAACAAGGCTTGATTTTAAGGATATTGAAAGTTCGGATTTACAATCGGTCGGGGGACCAAAGCCCTGTAAAATCATTCGATTTTACAGGGCTTTTCTTTGTTTTTATTGCAAAATAAGCAAAATACGCTCAAGCACTTCCCAGTGGGAAAACTTGCCTCTTAAAAGGCAGAAAAAGCGTGTCTGACGCCCGGCTTTCCTCCCTGTTTCCTTGTCCCAGCATTGCGTCTTGAGCAGTCCACGAGCATAATAACCCGCTTTGAATCGGCAGCATTCAAAGTTGGTTATCTTTGATTATAGCTTGTTAAATACTGATACGCCTAATGCGAGAGCATGGTTGTTTCAATGGAGATTCCTTTGAGCTTAGGTACTTTGAGGGTGACCTCCCCAGAAGTGGTGGTGAGGTTGCGGCTATAGTGGCCACCGCGGTAGCCCTGGCGCTACTCATTGCGCTTGTACCGGGCTGCCTGGGTCAGTTTCTGTGCCCCAACTTCCAGCAACTCGTTGAGGGTTTCCTCTACGCTGCCTCGTACCAACTCTTTGATTTGATCCTTGATTACTTCCTCATTAAGCTGTACAATCTTTTCAGACATGGTTTGCTGTCTCCTTTCAGAATGGTGTGTCGCAACTTCATTCTACCAGAGATCTGCAAACCATGTCTCTTTTTATCTACTTTTCAATTTGCGAAACTTATTCTACCTCATCGTGCATTCGGATTGCTATGAGTGTAAAAGCAATGAAAAAGCATCCGACGGATGTCGGATGCTTTTTCATTATACAATCCAGCTCACTTCGAAATAAACCTCTTTAACCGAAAACAGTGTCAAAAAATGAATTCTGCTTAGCTTTAGAAATTCACAGAATATTTTACATTACATATGCATAATACTAAATAATATTTGATGGAAAGGAGTATAAATAGATGTTAAAACCATCAATGGCACAACTCATTGCAAATTTAGCAACAATTCAAAATTTAATCGAGGAGCAAAAAGTTATTCCACTGGAGCTGTTAGACTCTATCAAGGAAGCAAAACAGTTAGCCATTGCTATTGAACTTCTAGACCTTTCATCACATATAGAATAGTTTCATCTTAACTATTTGAAAACATCGCATTATAAATATCGCGCATCGCAACCGGTATATCAGAATTAATAGCATTGGTTATATGACGTTTCATTACTTCGGGAGAGCAATCAACAGAGACATACTTGCCATCATAATGAAATTGTCCGGGCACCATATTTTTTAGGGCTTCTGCGTAAGTTTTGATTTTTGCCGTTGGATAAGTGGTTTTGAGCTTCTCGTTGATTTTAAGACGAACAACTTCAATGGTTGGAGTCTCTCTATCTTCTTTTTGTAGAGAGTAGACCACATCAACCATATCAAAATAAGGTCCTTTATCAGGTTCTTCTTCAATCCACTTATCAATCCAAGCCTTTGTGTCAGCAGGTGCATAGCAAGTTTCAAACAATTCTTGTAATTTCGCTAATCCGAGTTGTTTGGGAACAGCATAAAGTAAAAGCCTTGCTAAATCCTGCACACTTAAGATTGTAACTTTCTGTTGATTTGCTTCCTTAGTTATTGCACTTTCTGGATCTTCTTCGCCAGCATATCCTATGGCTATCTCCATTGAATATGTTGCATTATAATCTGCTTGATGCCGTTTCAAACCAGATAGTTTTGCTGTTCCAGCGGCAATTCGCTTTCCCTGAGTACTTTTCGCATCATATGTTAATGAATAATTTTTAGAAGTACCATCTTGGTTATAACCCAAACATGCTTCTGCATAGCCATCAGGTTTTCCGTTGCCACCTATTTTTTGTGCTTCAAAACCAAGAGATAGCAACGCACGATAAACCGCATCCTCCAAACCTGTTGGATTGGCGACAGAGTCATGTAACAGCTGTGCAGCCGCAGGGAGGCTTTCGCGATCAGAAAGTGCAAGCTGCCGGAACGTTTCATCTCTCTTTTTCATGATGGCGTGAACATCGGTTTCGTCAATTCCAAGCTCATATAGGTGTGCTTCTGTCAATACTTCTGTTAGAACTAAGCTTTCTAGAGGAAGAGTGCTTCTGTATGCATCACTATAATTTGCAATGTAGGGATGGAGTGAATTAATTGTCACAGTTTTAGTTTTCAAATTTAACTTAGCGATCGGGGCTTGAGAACCAAGAATTCCCCAATCAATATGTTCAATTACCTGTGTTTCTTCTTCGACATCATCATACTGTGGGAGCAACTCGTCGATAGTTGAATCTGTTGGTTTTTCAATGAGAAAGGGATTTGTAATCTCATGGGCGTAGAATTTTTCTATAAATTTGTAAATTGGCTTTCGGGACGTGGTGTATCCCGTCTGTGATAAACGATAACCGACACTTTTTCGCTTCTCTTTTTGCTCCTCATTCTCAAAATAATACTTTCTAACCTCATTATTGAATTTTTTCTTAATGTACTCTTTTAGCTCATTAAGAGGTTTTGAGTCCTTAACAGATTCGCGTGTAGAGGTAAGATTTTCATCCAACCCGTCGGCATCAATCATGATTCTGCATCGATTGAACGGGCCATGAGAGAACGGCTCCATTCCCAGTAATGGATCGTCCAAATTAATAAGGCGACCACGGATACTTAAAAATATGCCATGACTTCTCCCGTAATCCGCAGACTTTCCTCCTAGTAAGGAATCCTCATACAACGTGAAACTACCCTTAACATTTTTTAGTGATTCAAAATCAACGGAATACTCATCAGTCTTCTGCTCATACACAGGCTTCGCAAAATCAAGAGCTTCGGCAGTTGCATCTTCCTTGCCAATAATCCATTCTTTCATAACTGGAGTATTGACTTTAGATGATTCAATTCTGTCACAGTTATAATATAATATAAAACCAGGATTAAGCGGTAGTGCACTTCTCAAGATCCACTTCAAGCGGCCTTCTTTTATTTCTGCGGCCTTAGGCTTAAGATCGGTTAGGATTGAAAGGGTCCAAGACGGTTCGGAATTCGGTCCAAACATAGAAAATGCCACCATATTTTTCCCATTTATCTGCGTAAATTTTTGGACAAGATTTTTAGCACTATCTTCTGGAATTTCCATTTCATCAAGAAGTATTTTTTCAGTATCGCTCTTTATACGATTGTAATCCATTGTAACAAGCAGATATGTCCCATCTTTTTTTGAGATGTACGTAAGATTACGTGTAAGTATATAAGTAGAAAGTTTTCCGATGCCAAACCGTCCTATTGGCAATCGGCCTCCACTTTCTGCTTCTACAGAACGCTTGCTTGATTCACCGATTTTCCATAAGTTTTTAAGGTCTTCAGCATTAAGGCCACTTCCATTATCGCAAACCCATATAAACGCATCTTCAACTGCAAGGTCGGGAGAAACATACACGGATACCATGTTGGCACCTGCATCATAAGAATTGCATATCAATTCTTCAAATGCTTTATTAGGACTTGAATATAGGCCCGCAGAGAAAAGCTCAATAATTTTATAGCTAATGCTTACCTCAATATCATCGATTTTTTTGGCGCCTTTATACTGCTCAAGATTAACCATGATGAACCTCCTCGCTCTTTTCACCAATTATCACAAATTCTTCATGGTAAATCTTTCGTTTATCCTTATCTGTTGTAAATTTACCATATTCATCTCTATATGGTGTCAGAATTTTTTTTGAAATTTTCCGTTTGGAGACACGAACGGAACTAAACCCACTACTTAGTAATGCTTCTATTAGGTGTTTAGAATTACAGATCTTAATACCCTTATATTCGGTATCGCCAACTACAAACAAGGCCAGTCCGCCAGAATTCAACATTTCAAAGCATCTGTTAGCGGCATGTTGCATATCAATGAAGTATCTGGCTACAGACTTGATTTTCGAATTTTCAATTTTTTTACCAGATCGTAGTTCTTGAATGATTTTTCTTCCCGTGCTATTCAAATCCATGATTTCAAAATAATAATCATCACAATTATATACACTACCAATAGTTCCTCTGCGCAAGGCTTTGTAATCCTCTGTAAATCCTAGCCACAATGATGAAAGCTGATGTAAATCCGCATATTCATAGGATGTTACATAAGGAGGGCTAGTAATAATTAAATCCACTTTGGGAAGATTTTTTTTTGTTAGAAAATTGCCGGTTACAATATCAACTTTAGATTTTGTGTGGACACCTTCTTGCTCTAAAATCTTTATAAATTTATTGTACTGCATCTCAAAGGCAGAAAATACATCAGCTGGAATTTTGTTAGGATCAATTTGAGGCTTGATGGATTTTGTCAACCAACGTGAGCAACTTTTTAATATAGATGAAAAAAGGCAGAGAAATGCCCTCCTATATTTGTTATTAGGAAGCCTATTAATTGATAACAATAACCGTTTTAAATCATTATAGTGCGCTTGATCAAACCAGTATTGCAAACGCTCATTTGCTTGCAAATATTCACTTTCATTGATTTCAATAGAGCTATATTCATCGCATATAATATGATAATCATTGATTAGTGTAGAAAGATTGTATTCTTCGCTCTTAACTCTAGCAATTAGAGTAGCAACGGGATTTATGTCACATCCCCAAAAATTGATATTTTGACGTTTTGCTTCAAAAGCCACAGTTCCACAGCCACAAAAAATATCAGAAATACAGGAAATATTCACGCCATTTTCTTTAGCATATTTGATGGCTTTATCGGCAATAAATGCAGGAAACTTAGCCGGATATGCGTGTATTGTATGAACCTTAAACTCAGGTTCATTTCCTATGTTCCATTCTTCATCAATATCAACCGTATCCATATTACATGGCAATACGTCCTCAATTCTCTTAAAAATAGTAGCCATAGGTTCATCTCCTACTTAAATTTGCCAAATATAATGCAATAGAATCTGATAATTGGTCAGATGCAAGAGTAATGTTCTTTACAAACAAGTCTTATCTAAATTAAGTTCATTTATCAGTAATATAGAAAATATAATTCACATTTTTTCTATTAACCGCAAAACCACTTCCTGCTTTTCCTTATCTAAACACGACCAACACTTCAATAACTCACGCTGCGCTGCTGTCAACGAAACAAGTTCTTCACCTTCTGCAAATAGCTGGGATAAGGTAATGCCAAATGCAGCACAGATTTTTTCTAGAGAAGGAAGTGACGGAACCATACTTTTTCGGTACCACGATGAAATTGTAGACTGCGGTAACCCAGCGTGCTCTGCAAGTTGATATTCTGTCCAACCACGTTGATTTCGATATGTCGTTATAACTGAAAGAATATCTTTCATTAGTAAGCACCTCATCAACACTTTTGTTTTTCGTATATTATACTTCAATTTAGCGCAACAAGTAATAAATGTTTTCGTATGACTATTACGATAAAGCGTTATTAAGATGTGATTTTTATACCAAAGAGAAATATAGAACCTCTAATATGAGAGTTCTTCATGTTGGATGAGCAGATTAAACGTCATCAATTACGTAGGTCGCGGGCGATCTATTTGTAAAAATTCAAATCGGATAGTTATCAACTTTGTCAGAGCATTATTTTTTGTAAAGGAGGTATTAAAGAAATGGCAACTACACGCATCATGCCGTTGCATATCGGCAAGGGCCGGACCGAGAGCCGTGCCATCAGCGCGATTATTGACTATGTGGCCAACCCGCAAAAGACCGATCACTGCAGGCTCATCACCGGCTATGAGTGTGACAGCCGTGTGGCCGACGCCAAGTTTATGCTGGCAAAGTGCCAGTATATTGCTGCCACCGGACGAGTCCGTGGAGCGGACGATGTGATCGCCTACCACGTTCGGCAGTCCTTTTGCCCTGGAGAGATTACCCCGGAGGAAGCGAACCGTTTGGGCGTGGAGTTTACCAAGCGATTCACCAAGGGCAAACACGCCTTTAATTGTTTGCACTCACATCGACAAAGCCCATGTTCATAATCATATCATTTGGAGTGCTGTCAATCTGGATTGTGACCAGAAGTTCAGCAACTTTTGGGGCAGCACAAAAGCCGTCCGGCATCTGAGCGATACCCTCTGCATTGAAAACGACCTGTCCATTGTCGAGAACCCAAAGCCCCACGGGAAAAGTTACAACCAATGGCTGGGAGATTAGGCGAAGCCCTCCCATCGGGAATTGCTCCGTGCTGCTATTGACAACACCCTTGCACAAAAGCCTGCTGACCTGGACGAGCTGCTGAAGCTGCTCTGGGAATCCGGCCGTGAAGTATCCAAGCGCGGCAAATCCTACCGCTTGAAGCTCCCCGGCTGGGCAAAGTGTCCCGCCTGGACAGTCTGGGCGATGGCTACACCCTGGAGCATCTGCGGGCTGTCCTCGCCGGTCAAAAGGAGCATACACCCCGTCAGAAACCGGTCAGGCAGGCAGATCCGCCGAAGGTCAATCTGCTACATCCAGGCAAAGCTCCAGGCCGGAAAAGGTGCCGGGTATGTGCGGTGGGCCAAGGTTTTTAACTTGAAACAGATGGCGCAGACCGTGAATTATCTCACCGAGCATAATCTACTGGAGTAGCATCGTCAGATGCAAATTCAAGTTAGGAGGCCTTAACAAAAGCGACCAACGTTTTACGGTTGATCGCTTTTGCCTTGGTCACTTATTTGATTTCGGAGGCAATGATTGTCTCTTTGATTTTGTTCCCATCTCCAATAGAAGGATGCATCAGAGATACATTGCACGCAAAAACGAGCATAACAAAGGCGACCAACTTTTATAGCTGGTCGCCTTTGCTTACTGGTTATCTGATACGCTCTCCTCAGTATTTTTAAGGTACTTTTCCTTGTTTTTTTATAGCTTGTTAAAAACTGATACGCCTGATGTCCTAAATCAAGTCCGATTCATGATAAATCTCTTAAAACATGACAAGAATACTTCTTGAAAAGGTCATCAATAAGTGGTATTATTATTTCGTTAATTACGAACTAATTTTTTCTTGGAGGGATTCTAAAATGATTCTCATGGATATAAAAATGGATAATATTTATGGATTCATTGATTTTCATATGAACTTTTCCTATCCAAAGAAAATTGTGAATTCTGTAATCGACAGTGAGTGGTTGTCTGGGTATCCAAACTTCCGATACAAGAAGGCTGTTATCTTAATGGGTGCAAATGCAGCGGGTAAAACTACATTAGGCAAGGCACTGCTGAATCTGTTCCGCTTCCTCAACGAACAGGCTATTGCAGAATTGCCTAAAATGTGTTTGCCAGGCAGGGAAGCCAGATTCTCAATTGATTTTATTAACGAAGGCAATACTCTTCATAGAATAAACGGCTCTATGGAAACAGATAACAGAAGTCATGTAAAAATGCGTCTTGGACATAGCGATACTTCTATCGGTAAAAAGGATTCTTATGAAACCTGTGCGGCGCGTCTCAGCCAAGAAACACATGAAGTTGTAAATTTTGAAGTATTAAATCAGGTGCGTAATGCGATCGGAAAAATCCACTATGTATTTTCCTGCCCGGACATCAAGCCTTCCTTTGAAATCTCCAATATTGATCAAAATCTTGCATTAAAGGTACTCCATGCAGTCATCGGAACATTGGATCCCACGCTGCAAGATATATCCGTCTCTAAGGATTTGAAAAACTCATTTATTATCCGTCGAGGAACTGAAGAAATTATCATTCAGGATGGAAAATTACTGAACCGGGATGCCCTCTCCAGCGGCACTGCCGAAGGAATCGATATTGCATTTTTCCTTTCTCTGTTATTTGCAGGAAAGAATGGCTTTTACTACTGTGATGAGCACTTTTCCTATATACAAAGCGATGTTGAAAAGCGGATTTTTGGCTTGATGCTGGAGCATTTGGGTGAAAATGAGCAACTGATTTTTACCACACATAATCCTGATATGCTTGATCTGAACATGCCAAAGCATTCTTTTGCATTTCTTCGCAAACAAGCCCAGCCTCCACATGAGACCTCTGTTATATATGCCTCCGATATTTTGAAACGGAATACCGACTCTGTCCATTGTGCTCTCGAAAATGACATGTTCGATTCTATTCCCGATGACACCCTACTGAACGAACTGGAAAAGGGGTGTCTTTGATGCGCAAAATGAATCGGGTAATCTATTTTGTAGAGGGTGAATGTGAGGCCAAACTTATCAACGCATTAAAAGAAGCTCCTGCGGTTATACGTCCCGGGAAAATTAAGATCATCAATGTGATCCAGAATGTGCTCAGTTCATCCCAACTTGTTCAGATACAGGCCGGAACAACCGTTGTCCTGGTGTTTGATACGGATGTTCCTAAAACTGATTGTCTGCAAGAAAATATCCGTCAACTGCGAAAAAAATGCACAAAAGTCGAACTTGTCTTTTTAGCCCAAGTCCGTAATTTTGAAGAGGAACTCGTCCGGTGTACTGACGTAGAGCGGGCATCAGAATTGACGCACAGCCGTTCAAACAAAGATTTCAAACGTGATTTTTGTGCCACAACCAATACGAGATATCTGTTGGATCGTCACAACCTTGTTTTGAGCAAACTTTGGACAACTCATCCGCCAGAGGAGTTTTCATTTGTTACAAGCAACAGCGACATTATAAAACAGAATGCGGAATAGAGAGACCTGTCCATACTATTACAGATACACCGCCTGAAAGTCTATATATAACATATAATCACAATTGGAGCAAAGCCCTGGCTCTATACCCAGCCGGTCTTGATCCTGGCGGCCTACGACGAGAACGGCACCCCCAACGCCATGAACGCAGCCTGGGGTGGCATCAGCGATGAAAAGGAGCTGAGCATGTGCATCAGCGCCGACCACAGGACCACCGCCAATGTCCTGGCCCACAAGGCCTTCACCGTGAGCATGGCCACAGTGGAGCAGCTGGTGGCCTGCGACTATGTGGGCAGCGAGTCCGGCAATAAGGCTGCGGACAAGGTGCCCAGGGCCGGCCGGCACACCACCAGGTCAGAGTTTGTGGACGCTCCCCTCATCGGCAAACTGCCCATGGCGGTGGAGTGCCGCCTGGTGAGTTACGACCCGGACAAGCTGCGGCCCATCATCTTCGACCCCATCCACAACACCTACCGGGTACTGGGCGAGAAGGTGGGCAACGCCTTCCGGGACGGCGCCAAGCTGAAATAACCCAGGAAGAAACGAGGGACGGAGGCGCAGCCTCCGTCCCTCGCTCATTTGATGGCAGATCATCTCCGCCCCTTCTTCTGCAGCTTGCGGAAGTCCGCCTTGATGGCGTCCT
>ENA-ORNG01002775-ORNG01002775.1-human-gut-metagenome-genome-assembly--contig:-NODE-2775-length-10220-cov-4.537531_pt1 | contig 10220 bp, 9 predicted proteins | sample MGYA00242113_ERZ509018 | MGnify/ENA primary metagenome ERZ509018 (study PRJEB26280, sample SAMEA2338711) | human gut metagenome | biome: human gut; feature: human-associated habitat; material: faeces... | reverse complement strand
AAGTGATTCCAAGACGGCGCTTTTCTGTTGCGGATCAGAGCGAACACTTCACGGCGAAACCGCCGCTGAAGAAATAGGTGTTCGTCCAATACCTGTTTGGTAAATAGCCTTACTTTAATAGAATGAACCCCCGGACGCTTGGGGGGTGCATTTTCAATTTAAGGGAAAGTAGTGATTTTTATCGTTGCTCTTTGCTTATGGCACAGGCAAGGATATACACAGTCATCGACCACAAAGAATTTCGGAAAAGTTTCCTTTTAAGAAATGCCGATACTCCGGATGATTGGATGCGTTCTCGTATTCTTCCAAAATCGTCTTTTTGTTCCATGCTTTCATTTTGTCATTCATTTCTTCATATCGGATAATAGTAAGCAGGCCTTCTCGCTCCGCCTGCAAAATTGCTTCATAGGCATCAGGGATAAACTCCACACCGGATATATCGACCGGTATGCTACTGGTAGCGACATCCGGTATTTGAACCGAAAAACCGGAATCTGAAATTGTCTCGGCAGAATAAATATAACCGGATACGCCTTTGTATGTGCTTATCAGAGCATTGGGATAATACTCTTCCAACCGTTGCCGCCCATCTTTACCAAAACCGTACGGCCCCCATTTTTGGCATTTTCCATTATAAGAAAAACCGGTTTCCACGCAATACTTTTCAATGGAATTGCTCAAATAGACCAATACGTTTTCTCTTTTTGTGGAAAAATAAACCAAAGGGATACCATGATTCGAGCTCTGCGGCGTTAGTTGTGTAATACCCTTAACAGATGATGCGTGATAGTACATTAGCTTTCTTCCCTCCTAACGCAATTTGCTCCAAGCGTTTTCGACGGTGTACAGGTGCTCTGATAATTCTCGCATAGGCATATTTCATCTTAGCAGATAACTGGCGCCGAAGCAACAGAAAGATCCACCGTAATTCTATCAGAATTACGGTGGATCTTATGGTGGACCTGATGGGATTCGAACCCACGACCTCTCGGATGCGAACGAATTAAAAGCTCTGATTTGTATTGATTTTCAAACATTTCCAGCGCTTTCGGCTGGAATGTAAATGGTCTTGTGACCTCTTTTGCCCACTTTCTCCATGTGTCCCGGAAGCGTCTGTGGTATGTGTTGTGGTCATGAGAAAGCAGGAGGAAGAACATCCGGCAGCCGTGCGTTTATCATAGCCCAAAAGAGAGAAAGCGTCAACGATTTTCTTGACTGTTAGCAGAGCAGACGGTGGGATGCCATAATCAAAGAGTAAGGGCAGACGAATAATTTGAGAGCGCAAGTACTATCAAAATAGTATTTGCGCTCTCAAATATTTTGGGGCACAGGATATAAGTCTGCGGGGCAGCAATGCCTTTTTTGTATCAACCACAATGCTTATATATCGAGCAGCAATCAATTAAAGTGAACAGCAGATTCAACTTACCATGCTTTTTAGGTGTATAACATCGCTGTAAATACAGGAAAAGTGGTCGGCTGTCATGAGCGGCCGACCACCTTCTATGTCAGAACAATTCCACGATAATATCTGCGCATTTATCAATTCGCAGCGCACCGCTGTCCAGCGTCAGGTGGTAATTCTGAGCGTGTCCCCACTTCATGTTGGTGTAGAAGCGGTGATAGGCGGCCCGGCGTTTATCCTTATCCCGCAGGCGTTCCTCCGGGGACTGCTCCCGTTCACCGTACACTTTGACGATGCGCTTAGCCCGGAACTTCATATCTGCGTGGATAAAGACCTTCAGGCAGTCCGCCTTGTCCTGCAAAATATAGTTGGCACAGCGGCCAACAATGACGCATGGGCTTTTTCCGCCAGTTCGATAATAACCTTGCTCTGGTGCTCCCACAGGATGTCCTCGTTGGTGGGGCCAAACATTCGGTTGGAGAAAGCTGCCGATAGGAAGCTCCCCGGTGCGTACTCTCCCGCTTCTTTTACATAGTCCGGTGCAAAGCCTGTTTCCTTTGCCATTTCCTGAATGATCTCCGCGTCATAGTACGGAATACCCAGCTTTTCCGCAGCCTTTTTGCCGATGGTGCGTCCGCCGCTGCCAAACTCACGGCTGATGGTAATGACTCTGCTTTTCATACTTTCTGCACTCCTTCTGTATGCAATTCCCGATAGGTTTTCACGATGATGACTGCTGAGATGATAAAGGTCAGAATATCCGATACCGGCATGGAATACAGTACGCCGTCCAAGCCGAAGAACACCGGCAGCAACAGGGCAAAGCCAACACCGAACACCACCTCGCGGAACATGGACAGCAGCGTGGAAGCAAGCGCCTTGCCCACTGCCTGCAGGAAGATAAAGCACGCCTTGTTGACGCAGGCCAGCACCATCATGCAAAGATAGGTGCGGAACGCCTTAATAGCAAAGTCCGTATAATAGCTGCTCTCATTGGCAGCACCGAAAATGGCGATGAGTTGCCGGGGAAAGCCCTCCGCCAGCACCAGTGCCACCGCGCCCACCAGTGCTTCGGCAATCAGCAGCTTAGTGAACAACTCCCGAACACGCAGCTTCTTCTCCGCACCCATGTTATAGCCCACAATGGGAATGCAGCCTGCCGCCATGCTCACCACGATGGAAATGACGATCTGGAAGAACTTCATCACAATACCGACCACAGCCATGGGGATCTGCGCGTATTGTGCCTGTCCAAACACAGCATCCATCGCTCCATATTTGCGTAGCATATTGTTGATAGGCGCCATGGCCGCCACCAGACTGATCTGCGAAAAAAAACTGGTGATACCCAGCGTCAGCATCCGTCCACAGACACTTCCACGCAGGGCATAATCGCCGGGTGCAGGCTTAATGATTTTCATGTTCAGCAGATACCACACAGCAAGGAACGCTGTTGCCACCTGACCGATGACCGTGGCAACGGCTGCGCCCATCATGCCCCATTTGAAGATAAAGATGAAGATGAGGTCAAGAATAATGTTGATCACAGCACCCACCAGCGTGGAGATCATGGCAAACTTGGGATTTCCGTCTGCACGAATGATAGGGTTCATCGCCTGACCAAACATATAGAACGGGATGCCCAGCGTGATATAGAAGAAATACTCCTGAGAGTGGTGGAAGGTTTCTTCGTTGACTGTGCCGCCGAACATGGCGATGATGCTGTCCGCAAAAATGAGGTAGACTGCCGTTAAAACAAGACTGCTGGCAACCGATAACACAACAGCGTTGCCAACGCTGAGCTTTGCTTTCTCCATCTCATTTCTGCCCAGCGCCATGCTGACAAAGGCACAGCAGCCGTCGCCTACCATAACGGCGATGGCCAACGCTACGACGGTCAGCGGGAAAACCACAGTGTTGGCTGCGTTGCCGTAAGAGCCGAGGTAATTGGCGTTGGCAATAAAGATCTGGTCCACGATGTTGTAGAGCGCCCCCACCAGCAGGGAGATGATGCAGGGAACGGCATACTGCCCCATGAGCTTTCCGATATGCTCCGTCCCCAAAAACTGATTTCCTGTATCCATTCCATTCACCTTTCTTTTCAAAAAAAGAAATGCGCAAGCCCATGAAAACCCGGCCTTACGCATTTCTGCTACACGATTTGCTGATGAACTTTTCCCCATTTCCGCAAAAAGACGTGCGGCGTTTCTGCAACCGGATTTACGCAGAAACGCCACACATTGTATGTGTATTATATCGGATTTGACGGAAGATTTCAAATGTTTTTTGAAAGTTCTCAGGTAAAAGGTGTCCGTATTTGCTCTGATGGTCAGGCATCAAAAGATCAGCAGCCCGATGTGATAGACAACAGGCGACCAGCAGAGCCCCAAGGGTATAGAACACGCCAATCTTTGCAGTCCATCTGACCGAGTGCGTTTCTCTCGCGGTAGCGGCCAAGGCGCTGACACAGGGCATATTAAAGCTGATGGCAAAGGCACTGCTGCGCATCCTTGACGATACGCGAACAGCCTCGATTATAGAAACGCTTAAAAAAGAGAAGGAATAAAGGGTATGCTTCCAATATGTATCTTAAGCATTGAAGACGAAAGTGACCGGGAGTTTATGACCAGGGTCTATACCCGGTATCAGTGGCTGATGTACGACACCATAAAGCAGGTGATAGGCGACCACTGGTCTGCGGAGGATGTTGTACAGAACACATTAATAAGGCTGATAAACAAGATTGAAAAGCTAAAGACTTTGGACGAGCGGCACATGGTAAATTATATCATCACCGCTTGCAAGCACACGGCGTATAACGAGGTGCGCAACGCTTTTTGTGTTCTTCGCGATATTCCTTGAACACCTCATCGCCCCATTTGCGCTGTGTCCCTGTGTGGATAACTTCTTCCCGTTTAATATTGCGGATTTTCAAACATGATGATGTTTCTTTTGTTATATTTCACCGGAATCACAGCAAGGACAAGCACCGTACACTCGGCAATGCCGTAGGTGTACCGGATGATGCTCTTGCCAACCAATATGGGCAGTTCTCGGAGGGTGGCGCATTGAAGGACAACATACGGCGGATGCAAGCGTGCTGCCATTTATATTTTGTACCAGTTTGAACCTCTAAGCAGTTGGATGGTGAACCGTCTATCTTGGACCTTGCGAACCGGGTATCAAATATAACGCCGTTGTGAGCGACTGCATTTCTCAATTCTTTAATCGCAAATATTATTTTCTTTGTTAAAAACGCATCGGAATCTACAGGTTGATGCGGGCATGAAAAAGTCCGGCTACGGATGGCAGTCGGACTTTTGAAAGATGGCTTCAATTGCTTTTGCCCAGCAGCCGGTCTGCGAGATTCTTCGCACGGCTGCGGACAGCAGCCTATCCAGAAGCCGCTGCAGTTTATAGCGAGATTGACATTTACTTTTCTTTATGCAGCATCCGCCACAGAGTGGAGCGGCTCACGCCGAGTTGGATCGCCGCCTGACTTTGATTGCCGTGGACTCGGCGCAGGGCGATCTCTACCAGTTCGCGGGTCATCTCCTCCAGCGTACGATTTGTGTCAAATGTCGGAGCCTTGGCCGCAGGCTGAGGGGACTCTAACAACAATTGCTGTCGGACGCTTTCGGCGGAAATATAGGATCGCTCCGCCGTCAGCGTCAGCTGTCGTATGACGCGTTTTAACTGGTCCATATTTCCGGGCCACGGATAGCTTTGCAGAAGCTCCATCGCCTCCGGAACAAAACCGATGACTTGATGGGCGCTTTCGGCATTAAACTCGTTGAGATACAGGCTGCACAGAGCCGGGATTTCAAAGATGCGTTCCCGCAGAGGAGGCATTCGCAGCGTCAGACAGGAGCATTGCTGGCGCAGAACCCGACAGATGGGACAGTCCTCAGCTTGAGGAGTATCTGTAACGACCGAAAACAGAAATCGATTGTTTCCTCCCGACAGGATATGCCGCGCCAGAGAGTCCGCCTGTTCCTTCGTAAGACAGTTGCAGTTTTTAAAATAGAAGGTGCATCCGGCATCGTATAGCGGAGAGTCCGTTCGCGTTAGAAAACTCTTCCAGAATTTGCTGTCCGCCCGGTCGCAATCCACCACGCAAAGGGGGTGGTCACGATGCAGACCGTTGGCATACAGAACATTTGCGGCCCGATCCTTGTGTGTGCTGATCTCGCCAAGGATCAGCACAGGAGAATGGGATACTGCATAGCGCTGCAGATTTTGGTGAAGGGCGGAGTTGATGTACTTCTTGAAATACTGCTGCGAAATATCTTCGCAGCTGAAAAAGCTTACGACCTCACTGCGGGTCATGTCCTCCGGCAGGGGCTCGGCCTGCAGAAAGAAATAGGAGGAACCCTCCAGAAATACTCGCTGACAGGAAATCTTCCACGGCTGTTCCTGAATTCGCCGTATTTGCACGCCGCCCTCCGCGCCGTCCGCTTGTGCGGCGATTTTTTGCATCATCTTCCGCAGTCGGGGCTTTCGGGCAAGAGAGGGACTCTCCCAAAATGCCGTTAGGTCCTCCTGCAGAACAGCCAGCTCCCATTGATGCTGACGGGCCTGACGCTCCAGTAGTGCGTCCCGGACACGAACTGCGGTCATCAGATGATGCAGCTGCAGCGCTTGACGGATCGAGTTTTCCAGACTTTCCACGCCGGAGGTAATCAGAATAGCGTCCAGTGAATGCTGCTTGGCATACTGCGTCGTCACCATATCACCTATGATCAGGGTGACGCCTTGCTGAATCAGCTCATCTACCGTTTTTTCCAGCGTATCTCCCTGCGAGATCGAGTAAATCGGCACTTCATATTGCAGCACGCTGCACAGGAGCGTTGCCATACGGGCAATGTTGGGATAGGCGACCAGGGCATAGCGGCCGGTGTAATTTTCCGCCAGCTTTAAGGCGGACAGCACATCATAGCTGGATAGCTGGATCTCCACCACGGGAATGGAAACAACGGACCGCAGCACTTCCGCCGTGCCGCCGCGGGAGATAACGATATCAAACTCTTCCTCATCGATTTCCTGCACCAGACGCGCACCCTCGCCGAGGTCGCCGACCATCACCGTCAGGCGGACCTCCGGCCTGTCCTTGCAGATAAACAGCAGAATGTTCTTCATGCTCTCGTAGGGCGCTATGACCAGGATCCTGCACGGGATCATACGATTCACCACCTGTCTTATTTTGAAACACATTTTTCTTGTTGCAGAATTTATTTTACACCAATTACAAGAGTGTTGCAATATGAAACTTACTTTTTTGATTTCACCATTGATTTGATCGAACCGCTGTGATAAAAAAGGACAGGAAGTAAAAATACGGGGCGCATACCCCAAGGGAGGTATATATGGAGATCAAAGGTATCATTGCCGCCATGGCTACCGCCATGTACGAGGATGGAAGCATCAATGAGTCCGAGATCCGCAATCAGGTGAACCGGCATATTCAAGCCGGGGTAGACGGCATCTTCTGCCTGGGTACCAACGGGGAGTTCTATATCCTCAGTACGGAGGAGAAAAAGCGGGTCATGCGCATCTGTGTGGATGAGGCACGAGGACGGGTACCTGTCTATGCGGGGACCGGATGTGTGGGCACGCAGGATACCATTGATCTGTCGCTGGCGGCGCAGGAGATCGGCGTAGATGTGCTGTCCGTTATCACGCCGTATTTCGCGGCGCTGAATCAGGAGGAGCTGTACCGTCACTATGCAGATATTGCCGCCGCGGTGACGCTGCCTATCGTGATGTACAACATCCCCATGCGCACCGGCTGTGCCATTGAGCCGGAAACGGTATCCCGGCTGGCGAAGGACTTTTCTAATATCCGGGGCGTAAAAGACTCCAGCGGAAAGTTTGAAAATATTCTGGCATACATACACGGCACAGATCCGGAGCATTTCTCCGTCCTTTCCGGCAACGATGCGCTGATTCTGAAAACGCTGCAAAATGGAGGTAAGGGCGGAATTACCGCAGTTGCCAATATTCTGCCGGAAATGATGGTGAGTATCTATCAGAATTGGAAGAAGGGCGACATGGTTGCCGCTGAAGCTGCCCAGCAGGGTATTCAGCCCATCCGTGACTGCTTCAAGTACGGCAACCCCAACTCTATTGTTAAGCGGGCAGCCAACCTGATCGGACAGCCTCTGGGTCCATGCCGCAAGCCGTTTGGAATGGTGAGCGAGGAGACGGACAGAGTCATTCTGGATACCATTGACCGATACTATTCGGTCTACAAGCGCTGACAAGGAGGTGCGGAGATATGATTAGTCTGAAGTTGCCTGTGTGTACCCACTTAGGGGAGGGCAGTGTGAAAGTTGTCCCGGAGATTATTCGCCGGGAGAACGCGAAAAAGGTTGTCGTGTTCACCGATCAGGGTGTGCGGCAGTCCGGCGTATGCGATGTGCTGCTTCGTGAGCTGGCAGATATTTCCTATGCGGTGCTGGACGATATACCGCGGGAGCCGAGCTACCTGGATGTAGAGAAAATCGCCGGGCAGCTGGAGGCAATGGCGTGCGATTTGATCGTAGCGATCGGCGGCGGCAGTGTGATGGACACAGCTAAGCTATGTTCCATTCTCAAGGGCGCCCCCTATACCATCCGAGATCTGCTGCAAGACCCTGCACAGGGGCGCAAGCAAGTAAAGACGGTGTTCCTGCCCACCACCTGCGGCACCGGGTCTGAGGCCACCTGCAACGCCATTGTGGCCATCCCGGAGGAGAGTGTGAAAAAGGGCATCGTCAACGATGCCATGATCCCGGACTATGCGGTTTTGGATCCGCTGACGATCCGCCATCTGCCAAAATCCATTGTGGCAGCTACTGGTGTAGACGCGCTGGCACATGTAGTGGAGTGCTACACCTCGCTGAAGGCTACAGATTTCAGCAATATGTTTGCCATGACCGGCGCCAAGCTGATTTTCAAAAACCTGGTACGCGCCTATGAGGACCCGGACGATATGGAGGCCAAGACTGCCATGATGCTGGGTGCATTTTACGGAGGCGTGGCTATTACCGCCAGCGGCACCACCGCCGTGCATGCACTGAGCTATCCGCTGGGCGGCAAATTCCATATTGCCCACGGCGTATCCAATGCCATTCTGTTTGCGCCGGTGATGCGCTGCAACCGTCCCGCCTGCGAAAAGGAGTTGGCGCAGTTGTGTGACGCGGTGTATCCCGAATGCCATGAGCAAAGTGCTGAGGAAAGATCTCTGCGTATCATTACTGCCATCGAGGAGGTTATCCGCCGCACGGATATCCCCACGGATCTCAAGCCCTACGGTGTGCAGCCGTCGGACATTGATTTCCTGGTCACCTCCGGCAGCCAGCAGCGGCGCCTGCTGGACAACAACCGCAAGGAACTGACGCTGGAGGAGATCCGGGCTATTTATCAAAGCGTCCTGTAAGGGCTGCAAAAGAATCACAAGGAGGCGTTAAGCATATGAACCGTCCGATTTTAGGGATCACCATGGGAGATCCCGCCGGCTGCGGTCCTGAGATCACCGTCCGGGCTTTGTCCGACGCCACGGTGTACCAACGGTGCCGGCCGTTGGTGATAGGCGACATCAAGTGCATCCGCGACGCACTGCGGGTGACGAACCTGTCGGAGCTGAAGCTCCATCAGGTGGATAGACCCAGCCAGGGGCTATATGAATTCGGTACCATAGATGTGCTGCATATGGAGCTGGTGGACTGGGACAGGTTTTCCTATGGTAAGGTAGATCCCATGTGTGGAAATGCTGCTTTTCAGTGTGTGAAAAAGGTCATCGAGCTGGCTATGGCGGGAGAGGTAGACGCTACCGTTACGAACGCACTGAACAAGGAGGCCATGAATCTTGCCGGACATCATTTCAACGGTCATACTGAGATCTATGCCCATTACACCGGGACGGACAAGTACACCATGATGCTGGCACATGATGACCTGCGGGTGGTACATGTGTCCACCCATGTATCTCTGCGGCAGGCCTGTGACCTGGTAAAAAAGGAGCGGGTGCTGGATGTCATCCGCATTGCCCACAAGGCATGCCTGGAGTTGGGTATCGCAGCGCCCAAGGTGGGCGTATGCGGTCTGAACCCCCATGCAGGGGAGGACGGCATGTTCGGGCGGGAGGAAATCGAGGAGATTGCTCCTGCTATTGAACAGGCCAAGGCCGAGGGTATTCAAGCCCTGGGGCCCCTCCCGCCGGACACCGCCTTTTCCAAGGCGTTGGGCGGCTGGTATGATATCGTGGTCTGTATGTACCACGATCAGGGGCACATCCCTTTGAAGGTCGTGGGCTTTGTATACAACAAAGATCTGGGCCGCTGGGATGCGGTGGCAGGTGTGAATGTAACATTGGGCTTGCCCATTATCAGGGCCAGTGTGGACCACGGAACCGCTTTTGGACACGCCGGAACCGGCGTTGCAAATGAACTGAGTCTTGTAAATGCTATGGATTACGCCATCCGTATGGCAAATGCCAAAAAAAATGTATCCGCCGTAAAGTGAGGGGCCTATATGTATTTCATCATCGCCGATGATCTGACCGGCGCAACCGATACAGGAATTCAATTCCAAAAGCGTGGTATTGCCACCACGGTTCTGGTGGAGCCGCCGAAGGAAACATGGCCCTGTCTTGGCGAGAACACTGCGTTGTCCATCAATGCAAGCTCCCGGGAGCTGTGCCCACAGGAGGCGGCGGTCCGCACACGGGAAGTTCTTCAACATATGGTCCTGTGCGATCAAGATACACTCTTTAAGAAGGTCGACTCGCTTATGCGGGGAAACCCCGTGGAGGAGTTGGAGGCAGCGCTGGAGG
>ENA-ORNG01002774-ORNG01002774.1-human-gut-metagenome-genome-assembly--contig:-NODE-2774-length-10222-cov-3.840858_pt1 | contig 10222 bp, 6 predicted proteins | sample MGYA00242113_ERZ509018 | MGnify/ENA primary metagenome ERZ509018 (study PRJEB26280, sample SAMEA2338711) | human gut metagenome | biome: human gut; feature: human-associated habitat; material: faeces... | reverse complement strand
ACAGCGCTGCGGCAGCTGATATTTGCAAACTCCGGGCCGAGCATTATCGCCCGCGAGAGCGTGGAAATGCTCCGGAACAGCGACGGTGGGATGTTTGTGCGCTTCTTCATCGTGAAGCTGAAGAGGTCGCCCAGGGAGTCGAAGGGGCAGTCGGCTATGACGCCGGCCACCGCCTCCGGATAGCCGTCCTTCATGGCCAGCAGGCTGCTCACCGCGCCCATGGACGCCCCGTGCATCCAAATGCGCTCCGAGCCCAGTATGTACCCGGCGTACTGCGCCCAGGCCACGGCGTCGCGCTGCTCCCTGGTGCCGAAGGTGATTTTCCCGCCCTCGCTCAGGCCGTGCGAGCGCTCGTCGGCGGCAATGACGGTGAAGCCGTGCCGCACATACCACTGCGCAATGCCTGCAAAGTCGTTTTCCGGGCTCGAGTGGTAGCCGTGCATTAGGATTACCGCGTCACCGCCGCCGCGTACAACGCGCCCGTGGAGCTTCAGCCCGTCGAAGGAGCTTATGTACACGTCCTCCCAGGGAAGCTCCCGCATGGACAGGATATCCGGTATCAGTGTGTCCGCGTATCTGGCGAAGCGCGTACCTTCCAGCCCGCCCAGGGTCAGATCCTGCGCGGCCCCGGGCCGCATCTCGTCCGCGAGGCGGACGCACAAGGTCGCCAGTAATATCAGCGCGAGTATCAAAACAGCCGCAACGGCTATGAGAATGACGGTCAAGTTATCCCCCCCGGGAACGACACCGGCGGGGCCGAAGCCCCGCCGTCCTTAAATTACGAAACTTACTTCTTCATGAGGTCGCGGATAGCGTCGCCCAGAATCTTGATGCCCTTCTCGATAGCCTCATCGGAGCTGTTAGAGTAGTTGATGCGCATGGTGCGCACGTTGCGATCCTCTTCGTAGAAGGGGTCGCCGGGGCAGACGGCCACGCCGCGCTCGGCAGCGTAGTCCATGACGTCGACGGCCGCAAGGCCCTCGGGCATGGTGGCCCAGATGAACATGCCTCCCTCGGGCTTCGTGTAGGTGACGCCCTCGGGGAAGTCCTTGGCCATGCAGTCCATCATCTTCTCGGCCTTCTCGCCATACATCTTCTTGATCTTCTCAATCTGGACGTCGAGGTCGTTGTCGGCCAGGTACTCGGCCAGGACCATCTGGCAGAAGATGTTGGTGTGGAGGTCCATGGTGGACTTATAAGCCAGCAGCTTGCCGTAGAGCTCGGGGTTCTTGCAGGCAATCCAGCCTATGCGCATACCGGGGGCAACAATTTTGGAGAAGGTGCCCAGCTCGCAGACCTGCTCGCCGAGCATCTCGGCAAAGGTCTTGCCGCCCTCGCCGCGGAAGCGCAGCTCGCCGTAGGGGTTGTCCTCGATGACGGGGATGCCGCTCTCCTTGAGGATGGCGGCGGCACGGTCACGCACGGCCTGGGTGTAAGTGAGACCGGTTGGATTCTGGAAATTGGGTATGACGTATATGAACTTCGGATCGTGCTCTTTGAGGGTCTTTTCGAGCTCGTCGCAGTCTATGCCGTCCTCGTTAAGGTTGACGGACAGTACCTTCGGGTAGTACAGGTGGAAGGTCTGAAGCGCGGCCAGGTAGCTCGGCTTCTCGACTACGACCTCGTCGCCCGGGTCGATGAGGCAGGCGGAGACCATATCCAGCGCCTGCTGAGAGCCGTTGGTTATGATGATGTTCTCAGGCGCGTAATCCAGACCCTGCTTGGCATAGCGCTCGGATATGAACTTGCGCAGGGGCATATAGCCCTCGCTGTTGCTGTACTGCAGGGCACGCACGCCGTCGCGCTCAAGCACCTTGGTAACGGCGGCTTCCATCTCCTTTACGGGGAAGGACGCCGGGTTGGGCAGGCCGCCGGCAAAGGATATTATGGACGGATCACCCGCAGCCGCAAGTATGCGCGCAGTGAAATCCCCCTGAAAGTCGGGCTTGGTCATGCGTTCGGAAATCCTGAGTTTCATGTTGCTCCTCCTCTACTTTACGGCGAGAACTGTGTCTGCGCCGATTTGTAATGCAGTGCTCTCTCATTTTTTGATGTACGAGAAACATGATATCACCTTTTCCAGCAGATTACAAGCATTTGCACTTGTTAAGAAAAAAATAAAATTTCATAGATAGAAAGTTGATGGTCGTAGGGTATTTCTAGTTGCAGGAGATGAGCAAAATGAGTTATATTTATATAATGCTAACCAGAACGAATACCGTCTATTCACGTCTGATACATGCGATGACCGGCGATGCATACACCCACGTTTCGCTGGGCCTCGGCTACGCGCCGGACTGCTTCTATTCGACCGAAGCGCTCATCGAAGCGCTTCAGCCGCTTAAAAATTCCGGCATTCCCATCACAGTCCATATGCGGCAGGAAGGCAGCGGCGTGGTCGATGCGCTCCGCGAAATGATCACCGTCGCAAAGGCACTGCATACCCCCGTCGAGGTCAGCCACCTTAAATCCATCGGCAAGGCCAACTGGCACCGCTGCACGCCGGAGATGCTCCGCCTGATGCACGAGGCCCGTCAGGACGGTATTGAGATCGCCTGCGACGTCTATCCCTATACCGCCGGTTCAACCCAGCTCGTCCACGTTCTGCCGCCAGAGAGCCAGAAGGGCGGCCTGGAAGCGCTGACCGAGAATCTGGCCGATCCCGCGTTCCGCGAAGCGCTGAAAGACCGTATGCTGACCGGCAGCGACTTTGAAAATATTTCGCTTCTCGTCGGCTTTGAGAATATTGTCGCGTCCAGCATCTCGCGGAAGGATTTGCGGCAGTATGAAGGGCAGAGCATCGCCGCCATCGCGCAGCAGCAGGGGAAGGACCCCTTTACCGCACTGTTTGATCTGCTGCAGGCTGCGCACTGCGACGTGACCATGATCGATTTCATTGCTGCCGAGGACGATATCTGCGATATCCTGCGCGACGCACACAGCTGCGTGATCTCCGACAGCACCTATCCCACCACCGGGATGCTCCATCCGCGCGTTTATGGCACGTATACAACGCTCCTGGAGCACTTCGTCCGCGAAAAGCGGGCGCTTTCCATCGAATCTGCCGTGCATAAATGCACGGGCCGTGCTGCAAAGGTCATGGGCCTGAAAACAAAGGGCATTCTCGCGCCCGGCATGGATGCAGACCTGAATATTTTTGATCTTTCCGCCGTCCATACCTGCGCAACCTATTCCGATCCTGCGCAGTTCTCCGCCGGTATGGATACTGTCTTCGTCGCTGGCCGCCCGGCCATCCTGAACGGCGCCTTCACCGGCAGCATGGCAGGCACGGTTTTGACGAGATAACCACAAATACAGAGCGCCCGGCAGACATTCGGATTGTCTGCCGGGCGTTTTGCAGAAAGGATCTTGTTTGATATTTCGTGATAAATGATACACAAAGAGAAAATCCGCAATCCTTTTGGATTACGGATTTTTCATCTGGCAGGGGATGAGGGATTCGAACCCCCGCAAACGGAGTCAGAGTCCGGTGTGCTACCGTTACACAAATCCCCTAGCTGAGCTTCTTTCCGAAGCGCATGATTATTATAACGATTTATTCTGAAAAGTCAAGACTAATTTTTCTTTTTTTGCAGAAATTAAATTGAGATGGAAACTGCAATTCTGGATTTCGGCGGAAAAGCAGGGCCTATTTGCCGATACACGCTTCTTTTTTCTCGAAAAACGGAGAATTTCTAATTCATGACAAGGAAAACAGACTTTCTTTTACATACGCCATGCGCGGTTTCTTTCCGGCTCGGCGGGTCAAGATAATGGCGCTGAGACTTTTGCGGAGAGGATGAGAACATGAGGCGGAACATTTTTTATAGAAAAATACCGGCCGCGCTGGCCGCGTTCGTTCTTGCGCTTGCGCTGTGCTGCCAGACTGCCGCAGCCGGACGCGCGCTGGTTCCGGGCGGATATACAGTCGGCATCAGGCTCTATGCGGAGGGACTGATGGTCACGGAGGTAGAGAGCGGCACACCTGCGCAGCAGGCGGGGATCCGGAAGGGCGATGTGATCATTGCGGCGGACGGAAAGAAAACAGACAGCGCGCAGGCGCTGCTCGGAAGCATTCAGAAAAGCGAGCCGATTGTCGTGCGGGTGGAACGCGGCGGAAGGGAAGCGGAGTTTCTTGTCACGCCGGAAAAAACGCCGTCCGGCTACCGGCTCGGCGTTCTGGTACGCGACCATATCGCGGGGATCGGGACTGTCACCTATTATGACCCCGAAACCGGAAGCTACGGTGCGCTCGGCCACGGCGTCAGCAGTCTGGACGGGACGCAGCTTCTGATGATGCAGTCCGGCTATCTGGTGCGGTCGAGCGTTGCTGAGATCCGCGCCGGTACACGCGGAACGCCGGGAGAGCTGCACGGACTTTTCGATGTAACGGACACGGTGGGAACCGTGGACAAAAATACAGCCTGCGGGATATTCGGCACGATGACCCATCCGCGTCAGGGGCAGACAGTCGAAACGGCTCCTGCTGAGTCGGTCGTGACCGGCCCGGCGGAGATCCTTTCAAATGTCGACGGCGATCAGGTGCAGCGTTTTGCCATCCGCATTGACCGTGTGGATGCAGACGCGAAAAATGGCCGGAACCTGCTCATTACCGTGACGGATGAGGCGCTGCTTGCCAAAACAGGCGGTATCGTGCAGGGGATGTCCGGCAGCCCGATCCTGCAAAACGGACGGCTGGTCGGCGCAGTCACGCACGTGCTGGTCAATAGCCCGACGCAGGGCTATGGCATTCTCATCGACAGAATGCTGCAAGCCGCAGAGGGATAAAAGCTGACCCGGCTTTCCTGCGAGGAAAGCCGGGTCAATATTTAGAAAAAGCTTAAACAGCCGAACCCTCCGGTGCGCGGTCGTCTCCAAAGAAGAATACCGCGACGGTGCCGGGGCCGGAATGCGACGCGACAATCGTGCCGATATCGCAGATGCGCACCTCGCCGTTCAGATGCGGAAACGCGGCTTCGACGGCGGCCTTCGTCGCCTCGGCATCCGCAAGGCAGTTGGAGTGGCAGATAAACGCCTTGCCTGTGTAATTCTCTCCGTTTTCGGCGTGGCGCTTCATCGTCTCGACGGTGCGCGCGACGGCGTTTTTCTTGCCGCGGACCTTGTCATAGGCAATGATGCGGCCCTTGTCGTCCAGACGCATGATGGGGCAGATGCCGAGCACCGTGCCGATCGCTGCGGCAGCGCCGGACATACGCCCGCTGCGGCGGTAGAATTTCAGCTCCGTGGAATAAAACTGGTGGTGGACCTTCTGACGCTTTTCGAGTACCCAGTCCGCGATCTCATCCATGGATCTTCCTTCGTCGCGCAGATTGGCTGCGCCGTCGACCAGCAGACCGTAGCCGGAGGACGAGCAGAGCGAATCGATCACGGTCAGCTTCCGCTCCGGGTATTTCTCCCGCAGCGTCTCCGCTGCAAGCATCGCATTCTGCACGGACGCCGTCATACCGGAGCCGAACGCGATATGCAGCACGTCGCCCTGCTGCAAAAGTGCGTCAAAAAACGTCTCGTACTGAAATTCGTTCAGCTGCGCTGTGCTCGGCAGCTTTCCGGCGTCCAGAAAGCCGTAAAACTGCGGCAGCGCCTCCGGATCACGCCCCATGTCGTCCTCATAGCTGACGCCGTCGACCTGATAGGAATAGAACAAAACGGGAATGTCACGCTGTTCGCAGTAGGAATAGGGGAGATCAATGGTAGACTCACAGGAAAGAATAAAGCCGGAACGCATATCAGGAACCTCCGTGAAAGCATGATGTATTACATGATATCATAGCAGATGCGGGGAAAAAGGGGAACGGGCAATCAGCACGGAATGCCTGTATCGGCGTCCTGCCGCGCCATTGCCTCAAACCCGCCGCGGTAAAGCGTGCAGAGCCTGCTGAACTGCGCCTGAATGTCGTACTTCATATCGTTGGACAGCCACTCAACGATCTGCCCATAGCATTCGCACTGCCAGAAGCGGATCAGGATCTCCCGGTCCTCTTTGCTGAGCGGCAGATCGCCATAGGCTGCCGCCGCGTAGGCCTCGACCGTGTGGCGGCAGATCTGCATGAGATAAAACGCGACGGTATCGTGGCTGATCGAACGGTACATATGCATGACCGCGCGCCGGTTTTCCGTCATGAACTGCACGGCGGCATTCAAACACGCCTCCGGCGAATCCGGGTTGGCGTACTGCCGGATGATCTGGTCAGCCCGTTCGGTGATGATCTCCGTCGCAAGCGAGGGAATGTCGGTAAAATGATAATAAAACGTGTTGCGGTTGATGCCGCAGTCCTCCACGATTGCCTTGACCGTGACCTGATTGAGCGGCCGGTCATTAAGCAGCTTCAAAAATGAATTTTTAATGGCTTGCTTGGTGTAAGCGGACATAGCTTGACCTCCTGTGCCGCAGCATAAATACACCATAAGAATACCAGACAGGCGCAGCAAAGTCAATCTGTGCACAGACGGGTTTTTGCCTGAAACGGCACAGCGCACGGCCTGATTTCTACTCTTGCGGTCACGGGCTTCCGGTGATATAATACTATTATTTAGAAAGAAATAAAGAAATTGAGGAGTTGCTTATGAATCGGCGTTTTGTACGCAGTCTGCTGCTGGCTGCGCTGCTGGTCCTGCTCTGCACACAGGTATTTGCCGCGCAGGAGACGCTGGCTGCGCTGCGGCTCGACCCGGAGTCGGGCTTTACGACCCGCATGGAGGACACAGACGGAAATACCCTTACGCGGAGCGGCGTTCTGAATCCGGACGGGCTTGCGAATTCCGTCCGCTCTGCAAAAATCGCCTCTTATTCGATCTATTATAACGGACGGCTGCTGATGACCGTCACGCCCGTCGGCTTCTCCGAGCCGGATGCCGCCGTGATGAGCGGCGGCGCGCCCACCTGCACCGGTTTTTACAAGACCACGTTTTCCATCGACGATACGCGGGAAATTTTCCTGACCGGCCTGACAGAATCGACGCTGGAGCAGGTGCAGACAGAGCTGACGGCCAGTGCGCTGGAGGACCGCTATTTCAGCCTCACCAACGTGGACTTCATTGACGCGGAAAAGGAATTCACGGACGTTGCGGAAGGGGAGATCGCCTCGGACGCCAACCTCTGCTGGGCTGCCGCTTCGTCCAATATGCTCCGGTTCAGCGGCTGGGGGAGCGAAGCGGGCTTCCGGACAGAGGACGATCTGTTTGAGTCGTTCATTTCAGCGTTTACAGACGCGGGCGGCTCGTATACATACGGGCTGGACTGGTTCTTCAACGGCTATTACGCCATGCAGGGCAATGACGGCTGGGCGCAGCTGCGCGCGCCGGGAGAATCCGGAAAGTATCTTTCCGAGTATCCCGCCGACAGTCTGTACCAGACCTATGAAATTTCCAACCACATCGACAATCTGCGGCCGGTGCTTGACGCGCTGGAGCGCGACTGCGCCGTCGGCATTTCCATCGGCAACTATCTCTCCTCGTTCCGCATCGGCGGCCACGCTATCACGCTCTGGGGCTATCTGCACGACACGTCCGCCAGCCCCTACAGCAAGGAAACCTATCCCGCCATTTTCATTTCCGATTCTGATTCCGATAAATACGACGGCGCACTGCGCCGCCAGGCGCCGAACCGGCTGCGCGTCATGATGATGGACGGGATGTTCGACGGCTTCGGCGCCGACAGCTGGGAGCTGGACTATCCCTCGACGTTCCCGTGGCGGCTCGAAAGCTTTACCGTTCTGGAACCCTACCGCGCAGAGCTGGAGCAGGACGCCTCCGGTACCCACAGCAAAAACACCTCGGCGGATTTTTCCGTTCAGGATCTGTACGTCCGCGCTTCCACGTTTGATGATCTGGAGCTTGGCATTGATACGATCCCTGCCAACCAATCCTTCAAAATCGGCGGGATCGCGCTGAACAACAGCGCAGTGAACCTGAGCAGCGCAAGACTGCAAATCGTCACAACGATCACGCAGAACGGCCAGACCGTCTGGGAAAAAACCAGCCAGCGCTCCGTCAGCAGATTCTCGGCCAATGCCTATGTCAAGCTTTCGGAAACCTGTAATTCCCTTGCTGCCGGCAGCTATGAAGCCACGATCCGCGTAACGGCCAGCGGCATATCGGAAGCCTATCTTCTGAACAACACGCGTTCCATTTCCTTTACCGTCAGCGCTGCCGCGCCGGACGCCTCGAACGCGTCCGTGTCCGTATCCATTCCCGAGTTCGATGGAAGAACGGGCGGCTATGGCACGCTGCGCTTCGGCGGCGTCGATTCCTTGTATCCTGCCGGGACGGAGCTGACGTGGTCCGTCTACGAAAAATACGACTCGGTTCTGTATGACGACTGGGTGCTGGCGTATCAGGGCTATCAGCAGCCGGAATCCGTCCGGTACGAGGGCATGACAACGGCTGTTCGGACCCTTGTGGTGCTGCGGCCGGTCGACCCGTCGCTTGCGTGCGTGACGCTTGATGCGGGAAGCCAGAAGCTGCTGTACCATAGGGTGTATACATTGGCTGCCGATGACAATACCGGCATCTGCTCGGCGATTGCTTACGGACAGAACACGCTGGCAGCAGGGGAGCAATTCAGCTTTTATATTTCCAATTTCACGACCTGCACGCCTTCCATTACGGTGACGCCGGTTGTTTATGCGATCCGAAGCTCCGATAATCTGCGGATCGACCTCTGGCGCGGCGAGGCTATGCGCATGGCGTATGGAGAATCTACAGAGAATGCGCCCTGCCGTGTTGCAAGCTGGAGCGCGGAGCTTCTGCCCGGCCAGTATACGATCTATGGCGAAGCCGTATATGAATACGGCAGCAAAACCGTGAAGCTCAGTACGCTTCAGGTCAATGCGGACAAGCCGTGGTGCTCTGTCATGCAGACGTTCCGCGGAGATGGCCGCTGTGCGGTCATTCTGGCGTGCAGCGGCCCCGAAGGAAGCCTGCCGTTCGGTGTTGAATACCGGAAAGACGGACAGGAGGAGGCAAACCGTGTTTCGTCGAATCTTTATCTGAACAAGGGATATATCACATCCTTCTGCATTTCGTTTGAGAGCGATGCGTCTGCCAAGTATTCCTTCCGTGCGTTCTGTGAAGCGGACGACGGGACAATCTACACGGATTGGTATGAATGCCCGGCTCCTGCCGCGCAGCTGCTCACGCTTGACACGCAGAAGACCGGCAGTACGGGGGAAACAGTCTGGGAATTCTTCGCGCCGGAGGACGGCGTATATGTCCTTTCCCTCAAATCCACCGCATTGGCAGAAGTCTATGAAACGAGCCGCACTTATCGATCCGGCGTTTTGTCGGACGATCCGATGGCACGCAATTTCTATCTGAAAAAGGGCGAAAGTACCCTCATCCGCATTCAGACGGAGGGCAGCTATACCATCGGGTTTACAACGATACCAGAGTTGGAGTTAGGGCAGACAACATCCTGTCTCTACAAAACCGGCGACAGCGAACGCTGCTTCCGGTTTACAGCACCGGCTGACGGCGTCTATCTGTTCACTGCTGCCGGAGAATCCTATGCTGCGGTGTATATATCTGATGGGAGCGTCACGCGCTGGGAGCGTCGTGGCGCACTGCAGTCCGGATCGCCTGCAGTAGCGGGAATGGAACTCAAGAAAGGACAGACCGCCTATGTCCGCCTTCAATACATGACCAGAGACTACCGGTATTCTGTCTCTGTCTTCCGTCCCGCGCCGGAGGTTTCCGTCTCAGACGAGGGCGTGAACGTCAGTTATGACCCGGAGTTCACCGGCCTGCACCTGATCGCGCTTTATGACGCGGACGGGCGGATGGTCGATGTCCAATACGTACCCGTGCAAAGTCTTGATACGCGTATTTCCGTCGTTCTGCGAGGTACGAAGACCGGCTTTGTCCGCGTGTTCCAGTTGGACGCAGAGAAAAACACGCCGCTCACCGCTGCAAAGCAGATCGAGCTGGTGTGAACCCATGATCGACAGACAGGAGATTTGATTTGGACGGATTTGTAGCATGGCTGAAGCAGCTCCAGTTTGACGGCGTATGGCAGACGGCGGTGCTCGTCGCCGCGTCGCTGCTGTGCATCACGTTTCATGAGACGTGCCACGGACTCGTGGCCTATTGGCTCGGCGACCCGACGGCAAAGCGTGCAGGACGGCTGACACTCAACCCGCTGCGGCATATTGATATCGGCGGTCTGCTTATGATGGCGCTGTTCCGCTTCGGCTGGGCGAAGCCC
>ENA-ORNG01002770-ORNG01002770.1-human-gut-metagenome-genome-assembly--contig:-NODE-2770-length-10229-cov-2.147533_pt1 | contig 10229 bp, 12 predicted proteins | sample MGYA00242113_ERZ509018 | MGnify/ENA primary metagenome ERZ509018 (study PRJEB26280, sample SAMEA2338711) | human gut metagenome | biome: human gut; feature: human-associated habitat; material: faeces... | reverse complement strand
TATGGCGTGCTCGGTGAGGTGGTAACGCTCTGAAAGAGCGGCGACCGAGACTCCGTCCCGATACTGCCCGGCAATCGCGCGGTCACGTTCTGCCAGCTCGCGGCGGCAGCCTGACACTTCGCCCCAGCGCTTTCGGTTCCCGGCGTCGGTGGGGACGTATATGTATCCACCCTGGACATAGCGCTTTAATTCGCATACCAGCGCCTCAGGAAGCAGTTTTTCTGCGTTGTAATACTTCATGCGGGCTCCCTCCTTGAATTCCTTCCGGGAAGCAAAGCCGGCATGACTGCGACTATTTACTCCATGCAAGCGTCGCCCATATCCGGCTTTGCATGGAGCTGGGCTTTGTTGCTCTTCATTGTTTGTCACTTCTTTCTGCTTAACGCCAGACCTTCGGCAGACGTTTGCCTAAACGGCTTAGGACTTCATTGGTTATAGTACCGCATTTTGCGGCAAACTCCTCGCAGGAGATAAACTCGCCGCCATCGCGTCCAATAAAGGTGGCGGTATCTCCGCGATGTACGCCCGGGACATCAGTCACGTCCAGGCAGAGCTGGTCCATGCAGATACGCGCTACAATAGGACAGCGCACACCGCGCACGATGGCTTCAGCGCCGCCGTGCATTGCACAGCGGAACACCCCGTCGCCGTAACCGATAGGCAGAACGGCAAGCTTCGTTGCGCGGTTAGCGGTGAACTCGCGGCCGTATCCAACCGTGTCGCCTTCAGCGACTTCCCTTATCAGGCCGATACGGGCCTTCAGTGACAGGGCAGGACGCAAATCCGGCCAGGCCCTGACGCCGTCGTGTTCATCGCTCTTGACGCCGTAGAGCGCCACGCCCGCGCGCCCATAGGCGCAGCGGCCCTCGGGGTAGTTCACTATGCCGTAGCTGCTCTGCGTGTGCAGCTCACCGTGGTCTATGCCCCTGCGCTCGAGCTCGTCGGCGAGAGAGAAGAAGCGCTCAAGCTGCTGCTCAGTGAAGTCCACGTCCGGTTTATCCAGCGCGTCCGACACGCACAGGTGTGTGAACATGCCGGTTACTCGCAGGTGGGGCAGGGAATAACACGCGGCTATCTCGTCGACGTGCTCCCAGCTCTCTCCCAGGCGGTGCATACCCGTGTCGACCTTAAGATGGACCCTTACGGTGCGTTTGGCGGCGGCGCTCAGCTCATGTGCATAGTCGGCATCAACGACGCACTGTGTGAGCTTATACCGTGCAAGCGCGCGCCATTCGCGCACATCCGTGTAGCCCAAAATAAGTATCAGGCCCTTCACGCCGTAGCGGCGCAGCTCCACGCCCTCTGCACAGCAGGCGACTGCAAAGGCGTCTACTCCGATGCGGTTCAGCTCCAGCGCTGAGCGCACGGCCCCGTGCCCGTAGGCATCGGCCTTGAGTACGGCCATCAGATGCGTACCCTCGGGCATAAAGCTCTCCAGCGCCTCAGCGTTGTGCAGGAGTGCGGAGCTGTCTATTTCTACCCAGGCGCGGGACATATCCGAGACCTTGCGCGGCTTTATCAGCGACCAAACCCAGAGGATAACGATGCTCGCCGCCGCGCTGCCTATGCAGACGGCCATGTAATGTCCGAGGCTGTTCTCCACTAGGACGTCCCAAAGCCCCAGGAAGCGCGCCGCGCCGCGCACCGCGATTATCACAACAGGGTGGAGGATGTACACGAGCAGCGAGAAGCTTCCGAGCGGAAGCTTTACATTTCCCCTTACACGCGTCAGCAGTGCAAAGAGGAAGTACATCACGAAGGGCAGGAAAACATACATGCTGTCGTGCCGCTGCCAGCCCTGGCCGCGCGCAAAGAGCGCCTCTGCGAGCATGAGCGCGAAAGCGGCTGCCAGCCCCATGAACTCGAAGCCGACGCCGCTCTGCCTCGCGTCGCGGAGCCTGGCGCCCATCAGCATGAACATCGGCGCGAAAAAGAGCCCGTTGCGCGTGTAGCCCATGAGCGCAAAGAGTACGCTGTACACACTGCTCACACCCGGGACGTCCTCGATGAGTCCCCAATAGCTGTCGCCCAGAAGTCCGAATACATAGAGCGCCGAGACTATGGCGAAGGCCGCGCCTCGCGAGCAGCGGCGCATGATGAGGCTCGTCAGCCAGGCGCCGAGGATGGCGGCGGGAAGATACCAGAGGTGGTAGAACGTGCCCTCGAAGAACGCTTCCCTCACCAGGTCGAGCAGCGTCCACTCCTGCAAAAGCCCGGCATAGACGTTCACGGGCAGGTACAGCGCCGCGCTGGCCGCGTAAATTATGGCGGTCTTTTTTATAAAGCTCCGTACGCCCGTGCCCTTTGAGAGGACGAAATAGCCCGTTACCATGAAGAAGAACGGCACCGCGACGCGAGCTATGACGCGCGTTAGGATAAAATCCGCCGTGACCGAGTAGATGGTAAGCGGCGAGGTGTGAATCGCCACAACCAGGAACGCCGCCAAAACGCGGAATATCTCTATGCCCTTATAATTGCGTCCTTTGCTCATTCAGAAGTCCTCCGGAATGTTATTATAAGCCCGCCGGCGTTGCTGTCCTCGACGGAGCTGACGCCGCAGGGAAGGAATTCATTGTGGGAAACAAAAGCCGTCTCCCCAAAAGGCTTGCCATGCCCGGAACAAAGCATTTCCATGTACTCCTCAAGCGTGAGGCCGTGCGAAACCATGTACGTGGCGTGAACCGCTCCGACGTATCTGAAGTGCCACGGTTCTGCAGAGATGCGCGTGATATGCTCCTTGCCGGCAGGATAGCGCTCGATAAAGCCGAACTCCGCCGCCAGCGCGCGGAATTCGCCGCATACTCCTTCATACGGGAAATACGGGCGAATGAAGTCTATCCCGCCGCCGGTGTTGAACGCCAGGTCAATGGCAAGGCCCGTCTCATGCTCGCTGCATCCCGGAACAGCAACGTACTTTCGGGTGAATATCTCCCCATAGTCGCGCATTGTCTCATCCCACAGAGCCTGCTGCTCGTTATGCGGGCGGTAACCGCTCACCGGGATGATTTTGTCCCACGCATCTATTCGCCCGAGCAGGGCGGTCAGGGCCGACGCGCATTCGCTCTCCAGCAGTATTTCGCTTCCTGGCAGGGCAGGGGACAGGGAGGGCGGCTCATAGCCCTCCGGCAGCGGATGGGAAGGGTTTACTAGAAAAATATGGCCTTTCACGCCTCAAATGCGTAGTCAACGAGGTGGTCGAGCAGGGTGGGGAAGTCAAGGCCGATACCCTTCATCATGTTCGGGAAGCGGCTGTGCGGGGTGAATCCGGGTATAGTGTTGACTTCATTGAACACTATGCGGCCGTCTGGGGTGAGGAACATGTCCACGCGGGCCATTACACGGCAGTCCAGCGCGCGGTAGATTTTGGCTGCTGAGGCTTGGATGCGTTTTTCGGTGTCCTCGCTGATACGGGCGGGCATATGTATTTTAGCGGTTTTGAGCGTGTACTTCTCCTCGTAGTCGAAGATATCGCCGAATATCTCTATTTCGTCGACACGGCCGATTATCAGCTCGCTGTTTCCCATAACGGCGCAGCCTACCTCAAACCCGCTGATGGCCTCCTCAATGATGACCTCACGGTCGAACTGGAAGGCGAACCTCACTGCGTCCATGAGAGAGGCAGGGGACATGACTTTAGTTATGCCGAAGGACGAGCCCGCACGTACCGGTTTTACAAACACAGGGTATCCAAGCTGAGCAACCCGGGTCGAGAGCTCTTCTTCATCGGGCATTGCCTGCAGCACTATTGCGGCCGGGACATCCACGCCCGCGAGCCCGACAAGCTTGTGCGCCCTGTCCTTGTCCATGCACAGTGCGCTGGAGAGCGCGCCGCAGCCCACAACGGGTATACCTGCCACTTCTATAAGCCCCTGAATGGTGCCGTCCTCGCCGTTCTGGCCGTGCATAACAGGGAAAGCGGCGTCAATGCGCGTGGTCTTGATTCCATCGGGGCCAAACTCTATGACGCCGTGCACCTCGCGGTCGGGGGATATGCACGCGGGGACGCACTCTCCGGAGCGCCAGGTGTCGTTTTCGATGCCCTCAACGCCGCCGTAATAGCGGTACCACTCGCCCCCCTTTGTGATGCCGAGCAGCACAAGGTCGTATTTTTCCCGGTCGAGGTTTGATATAACGGCGTTCGAACCCTCAAGAGATACAGGATACTCGGGCGAACAGCCACCGAAGATAACTGCAATAGTCCTTTTGTCCATTTAAAAATGCCTCCTTGGCCTAAGCCGTGGTGTATCTGCCATTTTAGCACGTTGCGCGACAATATTAAAGACGAAAATTGATTAAGTTTGTTTTAAGCCGCGAGGAAAAAACGTTAAAATTGCCAAACGCCCCCTCGATGTGCTACAATAGCCCGGAACGGAGCTGATACTTTTGAATGCTTTCATACTAATGCTGCCATTTTTCTTTGTAAGGCTGATTGTCCTGCCGGTCAGGAACCGTGCCGCGTCCAGCCGCGCGGCCGAGTCCGCGCCGCTCTATACGGGCGGAGAGAAGTTTGCGGGCAACTTATACCAACTGACAAGTGTGGCTATTTTTATTTACCCTGTGCTCATGCGCGTGGAGTTTGACTTCTCCTGGCAGCTCTGGCTGGGCGCCGTGCTCTATGTACTTGGCATTGTACTATTGACCGCCTCGGTCATAGCATTTGCCAATCCAGATGGGCAAGGTATGGTCACAGGCGGTATTTACCGCTTTTCACGCAACCCGATGTACATTTCGTATTTTCTGACCTTTCTCGGAATAACAGCCCTGGCCAAATCTCCTATGCTGCTCAGCCTGACGCTCGTGAACCAGCTCTCTGTACACTGGGTCATACTGGCCGAGGAGCGCATGTGTGTCGATGAGTTTGGAGAGGACTACAAGCAGTACATGCAGCGCGTCAGAAGGTACATATAAGGAGGTAAACATGCACAGAATGGACGACAACATGCCCTTCCTGCTCAGGTACGAAAACGTGGCCTGGTATGACAGCGGAAAGGTGCGTATTCTGGACCGCCGTGTGTTCCCAGAGGTGCATTTTGTGGAATGCAGCACGTACCGCGAGGTGCGGCAGGCCGTGGCGGATATGGTAACACAGAGCACAGGGCCTTATGCCGCCGTGGCCATGGGAATGGTGCTGGCCGCAAAGCAATCTGAAAACCTCGGCGTTGGAGAGCGCGAAGCCTTCCTGCGCCTCGCCGCAGACGAGCTTGCCCATGCCAGGCCGACTACATCCAACCGTTACGCCCTCATAACTGGCAAGTGTCTGGAGGCGGGGCTATACGCCTTGAAAGCGGGCCGCGACCCGGTCAGCGACACATTTGACTGCGCACTGGAAACGATGAATGAGCGCTACGGCCGCATGCAGCTGGTTGGCGACGAGCTTTTGAAGCTCATACCTGAGGGCGGAGCAATACTCACTCAGTGCTACGGCGAGACGATAATCGGCACGCTCATCCGTGCGGCGAAGCGGGAGGGGAAGGGCTTCCGTGTCATTTGCGCAGAGACCAGGCCATATATGCAGGGAGCGAGACTCACCTCAGCATGCTTTGCCGAGATGGGCTTTGACACGACGGTAGCCACTGATAACATGATAGCCTACGCCATGCAGCACGAGGGCATAGACCTCTTCACTTCGGCCGCAGACTGCATCACCCTTGACGGCCACGTCGCCAACAAGGTCGGAACGCTGCAAATAGCTATCCTGTCCAAATATTTTGGCCTGCCTTACTATGTCACAGGCGCGCCGGACGCCGGAAAACACAGCGCCGAGGACATCGTTATAGAGATGCGCGACCCGAGCCAGGTTCTCAACTACCGCGGAATACGCACAACGGTCAACGGCGTCAAGGCAATCTACCCGGCCTTTGATATAACCCCGCCGCACCTTATCTCCGGCGTTGTCACGGACAAGGGTGTGTATGTCCCATACCTGCTCGACGGATACTTTGACGGAGAGCATGGACGGGACAGCTTCCTGGTATGAGAAAAGGGGGAGTGCATAATGCTGATGCGCGATGAGCGCGAGGCGTTGGTTGAATACGGCAAGCGTCTGAGCCTTGCAAGGCTGTGCCCAGGTACCAGCGGAAACTTGAGCATATACGACCCTCAAACGGGATACATGGCTATAACGCCCTCCGGTATCGACTACTTCAGCACCCGCCCGGAGGACATCGTCGTGACAGATTTGGACGGTCATATAGTCGACGGGAACCGCAAGCCTTCAAGTGAGCTGAACCTGCACGCGGCGTTTTATGCCCGCAAGGACGATGTGAGAGCAGTTGTGCACACGCACTCGGTTTTCTGCACCACGCTTGGCATACTGGGAGAGCCTCTGCGAGCTGTCCATTTCATGATAGGCGCCGCCAATGCCCGGGAAATACCACTTGCGCCATACGTCACCTTCGGAACGGAGAAGTTAGCGGAGGTGGCGGTGCGCTTCTGCGGAGATGCAAAGGCGGTGCTGCTGGCAAATCACGGGCTCGTCGCCTGCGGGAACTGCCTTGCCGACGCCTTTGACCTCGCCGAAACTCTGGAGTATGTCGCGGAACTGCAATACCGAGCGCGATGCGCAGGCAGCCCGAACGTACTGACCGACGAACAGGTCGACGCGGCGATAGAACGATTCGGTTCATACGGTCAGGGCAACAAGTCATAAAAGCGGCACAATGTGCCGCTTTTATTTATCCCGTTATTGCAAACCAAATCAGCAACGCTATTCCTATCGCCAGGCATACCAGGCCTACATATAGATATGGTTTTTCTTTATACATACTGTATTTGTAGATTAGTCCTGCGGCCACGCCGAAAAACAAGAGAGATAGGCTGCCTCTCCATGCGCTGTTGCCTTTGACGGCGCATATCACCGTCAAAATCTGCGTCACGCAAATCATAATCTCCAGCGACCAGTTCTTTGAGTCACGGTCAATCATTTCATCCCGCTCATCGCGCAGCGGCTTCTCTTTAGGTGGATTCACCATAGTTTCGCTTACTCCTTATTTTCGTAATGTATACCAACGAAAAGCTCTATGATGAACAGCAAGCCGAGCGTAAAACCAGCTACTATTACCGCCATTACCCACATCGTATCCTGGGTAAACCCATATCCAATCATAGAACCTATGGTCCAAATGAAGAGCAGGACTTCCGCAATCTTGAACATTGTCGAGCCGGTCTTGAGCTTGATAAACCGGCTTCGCTCGTCGCGCTCTTCAACCATGTCCTCGCGCGTCGCCGCTTTGGAAAATGCGCGAACGACCTGACGCACGCCAAAGAGTATGAGCAGGGAGAAGAGCACAATGTCGCGTATAAACACCGCTGTGTTGCCGCTCGGGCGAACAAATTCCAGAACCAGCGCCGACACGCCGAGAATTGTCCAGAACAGGCCGAAAACCAAGCCTTTTTTGTTATAGAGTTTCATATTCCACTCCTTTACAAATTGCGCTCGTAGAACATCAGCAGTGCCGCCTTAATAAGCCAGGAAACTGCCAGTATGCCGTACAAAGCAACACCGACAATTGCATGAGTTTGGCTGTCGATAACGTCAAAAAGCTCCAGCAGGGGAGGCGTTACCAAAATGAGAAAGGTTACAATGTCAAAGCTCCAGGCCTTGGCCCTCATTCGTATGTCGGCTGAGCGCTCGTCCGGCGGGTGCTTGCGGTCGTTGTTGGTGCCTTCATAGGACAAACTGTAGAGCAGTACCGAGACGCCGGTAATAATGATTTCGACGCTGAGCAATGTGCGCAGCGCGCCTTGTATGCCGAGGCCCCGCCACAGGAGCAAGGCGGCTCCGAATATTATAAGGACGATACCGCAGACAAACGCTGCAAAGCTTTTAATTCTTTTCATAGCACCGCCTCATATCTTCCTGTCGTAGTAGATGAGCATTATAGCGTATATGAGCCATATAAGCGCAAATACACCGAAAAGGGTCACGCGTATGTAACCGGCGGCGTCATCATCGAAAATGTGCATAGACAAAAGCGCCATCGCGTTGAGTCCAATACTCATGGCATAGAGCGTTGAGTGACCCGCCTTCATGCGTATTAGCTGCGAGCGCTCGTCCGGCTGGTTATATATGTCTCGCGTCGCCTCATAGGACATACTGATGGCTACCAGCGCCGCACCGAACAGAAAAAATTCTACCAGCGTGGCCAGGCCCAGGCCCAAGCTGCCGCGCACAAGCAGGTAAACAGAACCGAAAAGACTTCCCAGCGCGATGGCGCAGCCGATGATAAAATACCACTTCTTATATATTTCACATTCCGCCCTCCATTTCAAGGTTTTCCTCAAGACAGCAAAGCTCTTCAACACTGACCCCGAACCCCCGGGCCATTCTGTAGGCCAGCATCAGGGAGGGGCTGTACTGCCCCTTCTCGATTGAGATTATCGTGCGCGAGGAGACTCCCACTAAATCTGCAAGCTGCTGCTGGGTCATACCGTGCTCCGCGCGCAGCTCTTTCACTTTGGTTTTCATCTCACCTCACCTTTCTATGTGAAGTTTGCTTCACGTGAAGTTGACTTCATATTAGCACAAGTACATGTGTATGTCAATACGCCAAGCATATGTTCGTTTCACAAATAGCAAAAACAGCAGCGCCCCGGCTGGGGAACGCTGCTGTTGCCCTCATATTATTAAAGGTCTACCACTGCATGCTTCGGGTTAGACGGGTCTACAAAAACGAGCACTGTTGTAAATACAGGTTTGCTCCACAGATATTGGCTGCTGACAGTATAAGTTACGCCCTCCCAGACGTATTCACACAGCACTGTCCACGGGTGCTTGCTGTTCACCCTCACATATCCCCGCTGCTCAACGGCAATGACACGGGCCTGTATAGCCACGCCATGAGCAGACAGGTAGTCTTTCCGCCACCTTTTAAACCCGGCCAATGACAGCGATATGATACCTGCCAGAAGCAATGCAGAACCCAGCGGCAGAAAATCTTCCGGTTTTCCACTGCTCATGTGTATTTCAACTACAGGGCTTAAAGTCCAGAATAAAAGGTAAAAGAGACCGAGAGATATGAAAATTATTGCCAGCACAGTGAAAATCGATTTAGGCCCCTTCAAGCCAATCACCGCCTTTTTTAAATTATAGCACTATGCCTTTACGGTTGCAATCATATCAAAACAGCTATATAATATATGGGCCAAAAGCAAGACCTGTTTAAGAGAGGTAGACAACATGAAAGAGCTTTCCAAGATAGCACTCAAGGTGAATCCTTCCACCACTTTGGCGATAGATTCTCTGGCCAAGCAGATGAAGGCCGACGGCCTGGACGTCATCGGTTTCGGCACCGGTGAGCCAGATTTTATGACCCCGGACAACATTTCTGAGGCCGGTATTGCCGCAATTCACGAGGGCAAGACCAAGTACACCCCCGCCGCCGGCATTGTTCAGCTCCGCAAGGCGGCCGCAGAGCGTCTGAAGGCCGACTGCGGCCTTGACTACGACTACACGCAGATTGTCATAGCTTCCGGCGCGAAGCACAATGTGTACATAGCCCTGCGCGCGCTTGTAAATCCCGGCGACGAGGTGATAGTCCCGGCTCCATACTGGGTCAGCTACTGCGAGATGGTCAGCATGTGCGGCGGCGTACCCGTTGTTGTCGAAACCACCGAAGCTGCGGATTTCAAGATGACACCCGACCAGCTGGAGGCCGCAATCACTCCCAAGACCAAGGCGCTCATGCTTAATAATCCCTCCAATCCGACCGGCATGGTCTACAACAGCGACGAGCTGCGCGCAATTGCCGACGTCTGCATGAAACACGACCTCTACGTCATCGCCGACGAGATATACTACAAGCTCATGTACGACGGAAAGCCCTTCACCAGTTTTGCCAGCCTCGGAGAGGACGTCAAGGAGCACACTATAATTGTCAACGGCGTTTCCAAGAGCTACGCCATGACCGGATGGCGTATAGGATATGCCGCGGCCAACAAGCAGATTGCCAAGGTCATGAGCAATTATCTTAGCCATTCCACCGGCGCCCCGTCCACCATCAGCCAGTGGGCCGCCGTTGAGGCGCTATCAGGCCAGCAGGAGACAATTGAGGACATGCGCAAGGTGTTTGAGGAGCGCCGCAACTACTTCGTTAAGCGGTTGAACTCCATCCCCGGCGTGAGCTGCATTATGCCCGAGGGCGCGTTCTACATAATGATGAACATCGAGAAGCTCATCGGCCGCACGATAGGCGGAGTGGAAATAACTGACGACGACGTGTTTGCCGAGG
>ENA-ORNG01002765-ORNG01002765.1-human-gut-metagenome-genome-assembly--contig:-NODE-2765-length-10247-cov-3.329180_pt1 | contig 10247 bp, 11 predicted proteins | sample MGYA00242113_ERZ509018 | MGnify/ENA primary metagenome ERZ509018 (study PRJEB26280, sample SAMEA2338711) | human gut metagenome | biome: human gut; feature: human-associated habitat; material: faeces... | reverse complement strand
TTTACCACCGTTCGCTCGGCGGATTTTCCGTTGTTTCCGTCCAGCCCTGCCCGCTCCGGTTCCGTTCTGGGTCAAAAGTGGGTCAGAGAAAATTTTGAAATTACAAAACAAAAGTTGTCAAGCGTTTGTCCAATATAATTTTTATCACGTTGACACACGTGACTTAGAGTGTGGGTGTCGATTGTCCATACTATGTTTCAGAGCACCCTAAGATCATACTTTTTGAGTTCGCTTCCCGCTGTTTTCCGAGCCGCGTACTTCCTCGTGGTAAAAATAATTCACAATGACCGGATGCCCCGGCTCTGCTCGTCCGTAGGGGAGTTCGTTGTCCACAAAGGGACAACCGCATTCTCTTGCAAGGTGCTCCGCCTGTTCTTCCAGACCACGGAAGTAGCTTCTGTCTCTCTTGTTGTAGATAGCGTCGTACAGCGGAACCAAGTCAGGATATTTTTTACAAATATAGTTCATGATGTCTTTTTTGAATCCGCCTCGCAGGTTTAGATTTTCTAACCATATCAGGTCGCATTGATTTCTGACCTGATGGAAGATAGCCTCAAAATCCGTGATACCGGGAAAAACCGGAGCGATAAAGCACACGGTGCGGATACCTGCGTCATAAACCTGTTTCATGGCATCCAGCCGCCGCTTGATGCTGACGGCATTGTCCATATCGTTTTTGAACCCCTCGTCCAGCGTGTTGATTGACCAGGAAACACGGGCGTCCGGAAATGTTTTGATTAAATCCAGATCCCGCAGTACAAGGTCGCTTTTTGTAGCAATACTGATCTTGACCCCGCTGCCTGCAAGCTGCTCCAGCAGCGCGCGGGTGCGCCCGAACACTTCTTCCTGGGGCAGATAGGGATCGGTCACTGAGCCGATGAACAGCTCCTTCCCGGCATACCGCTCCGGGTGGCGTATCTCCGGCCAGATCTTGACGTCCAGAAATGTACCCCAGGGTTCCGGGTGGCCGGTAAACCGCTTCATGAACGAAGCGTAACAGTACCGGCAGGCATGAGTGCAGCCCACATAGGGATTCACGGAATAGTCGCTCACCGGCAGGGTGGGTTTTGTAAGCACGCTTTTTACTTGTATTTCTCGAATACTCGGTTCCGTTGCAGCATCTCTCGAATATTCGTTTATTTCCATCTGCCATAGTGCAGTTGTTTATCAAGATCGGCGAAATTTTGCTCCAGTACCGTCTCATTCAGGTCGGCATAACCGATCCCGATAAATACTGAAATCATATAGGTCGGCGGGACCTTCAATTTCGCTTTTACAAGGACAGTTTTACTTGTAAGGTATGTGGCAAACCGGTTGTTGTCACCGGTGCAGGAAGTAATCACCGCAATCACTGTCCAAATTGTTTAAGCAGTCTACACTTAGATAACGAACCGGGTGACAGGGCGGCTGATTGCGGCGGTATCATGGACCCGGTATGCGTATGGGTGCGCAAAAATGGAGAATGGGCAATTATACATCGGCGCCGCAGATGCGGACACTTGAGTTCAAACCGTGTCGCAGCAGATGACAATCCGATGAAACTGATGTCGATTGCAATGAGACCACTGGCTCAGCCTCCCTTTCCTTTGGAAAGAATTGAGGAAATGACTGCGCTCATGGGTGGCGATGGGCAACTATCTCATTGAAAAAAGCAAATGATAATACTTGACGCGATGGTCTTTTTATACTACCACGTCCAATTTTTATTATATTATAACGAAGAACCGAATTCTGATGCTTTATTTTTTCTGTTTTACAGATTTGGAACTTTGTTATGAAATAATAACCGCCTGCATCTGCAAGCGGCTATTACTTAATACGCTATATTTATCTTTATGCCTTTTTATAACCACACTTCGGGCATACGCCATTCTCATTCAGCGCAATGCCGCAAAGCGGGCACCGATCGATTTTGTTTTTCGTCTCAAATTCGGCACTTGCTGCATTAACACCACTGGTAAAGGTGAGTTTAGCTATGTTTAGCTTGTCTTTCAGCAGTTCATAGACAATCTTGATCATGCCTTCCACTGTCATAGTTTCTTTTGTGACAACAAGACGGCAGTCAGGATATGCAGTAGCAAGCTCAGTCTGGAAAGCTGCCCCCTTCATTTGATTTTGTGGGGCGCCATCTTTAATGCCCTGTTTTTCATAGACATCAAGAACTGCGGGGAGCAAAGGGTCATCCTCTCTCAAAACCAACGCATGATCGAAATTCTTTAAGACCTCCCATGCTGTTTTTTGGATTTCGTTGCAGGGGAACACCATATTTACCCCTTCGTTAATAGAATCCTCTACTTCAATAGTCAAAACGCCAGTGTGTCCATGCAGATACTGCGCTTCGCCTTTGAAACCATAGAAACGGTGGGCGTACTGCAGATCAATCGTTGTAATACTTCTCATTTTCTACCTCCTTAATAATTTTCTTCATGAATTTCAAAGTAGCTCTGTGGGTGATTGCAGGCAGGGCATACCTCCGGCGCGGCAGTGCCGACTACGATATGCCCGCAGTTACGGCATTCCCATACCTTGACTTCGCTCTTGGCAAATACTTCCGCCATCTCCACATTGTGCAGCAGGGCGCGGTAACGTTCCTCGTGGTGCTTTTCGATAGCGGCAACCAAGCGGAATTTTGCAGCTAATTCTGGGAACCCTTCTTCCTGTGCTGTTTTGGCAAATCCTTCATACATGTCTGTCCACTCGTAATTTTCGCCTTCAGCGGCGTGGAGCAGGTTTTCGGCTGTGCTGCCAATACCATTTAGCTCCTTAAACCACATCTTGGCGTGTTCTCTTTCATTTTCGGCGGTTTTCAAGAACAATGCAGCAATCTGCTCGTAACCTTCCTTTTTCGCTACCGAAGAAAAGTAGGTATATTTGTTGCGGGCTTGGGATTCACCGGCAAAGGCTGCCTCCAAATTCTTTTCAGTCTGTGTTCCGGCGTATTTGTTTGCTTTCGGTTCCTCATCAATTTTCTCAAAAGAGGAGGCCGGCTGTTTGCAGACCGGGCAGGTAAAATCTGCAGGCAATTCCTCGCCCTCATAAATATAGCCGCATACTTTGCATCTCCATTTACTCATACTTTGTTTTTCTCCCTTCTTAGTGTCATTGCATGGTATCAGTTCCAAAAGTTTTTTTGCCGCTTCTACAGGGAATTCCGGGGAAGGAGGATTTTCAACCCAGCCGCGAAGCAGATCGTGTGTATTTCCGCTTTGAGGAAGCATATATCCGGCTTCCCGCAGCAGATCCTCATTCACCAGCCGGACAGATTTGAAAAAGGCAGTCATCAAACGATAAAGATTATCGTTGTCGGTTGTTTCCGCCAGCTGCAGTGCAATCTTTTCCTGTTTTGCCTTGCTTTTGGCAAGGGCGTTGGAGAGCGCAACTACAGGCTCCGCTTTTTTCTGCTGAGGCGGATATTCCACGGGAACCATGGAAATAGCGCCGCTTGGACAAGCTCCTGCGCAAACGCCGCAGCCTATACATTTGCTGATGTCAATAATGCTGTTCTCGGTATCCGTTGCTCCTGTGGGACATACATACAGACACAGGCAATCTTTGGTGCAGAGCCGCAAATTTCTTACCGCTACCTGTTTCATGCCAAAACCCTCCCTTCGATTTTTTCAAACTTCCATGCGGGTACCTTGCAGACAGGACAGAGTTCAGGAGCCGTATCCCCTATGTAGACGAAACCGCAAACGGTGCAGACCCATACTTCGGTGTCCTGCATAAAAGCATCTCCCTCTTTTTCCCAACGCTGCAATAGGATGTTCAGGATGTTCGTTACTTTTTCGCCCCATACGCAGATACGCTGTGTGCCGCGATCCTCATCAGATACGGCGGCTGACCGCAGGGCGGGGTAACCTTCGCTTAAGTCTGACTGGATCAGTTCGGCAAGCTGGGTCATATCAGCATCCGGCACAGCGGGTGTAGCGGCAGCAAAGTAATCAGAGAGTTCGCGGAACAGCGCCGCCTCCTTCTCCTTGTATTGCTTCTCACATCCCCGCGCCAAATTAGAGCAAAGGGCGGAGAGTTCTCCGGCAGATAATTTTTTCATATCCTCATCAATGTGGATAGGCGCTGCCGGTGTTCTGGGGGCTTCGGCCGCTTGCTCGGAACGAAATGCGGACTTGGCAGCCCCGCAGATAGGACATACCCATGAATCAGGCAGTTCGGCAAAGGGCTTGCCTTCCTTCGCTTCATCATAGACATATCCGCAGATGGAACAGACGTACTTCATAGCGTGGTCTCCTTTCGTATTTTTATTTTTTTGGCTGTTCTTGAACAGCATTGGAACCAAGGGAACCTTCGGCAGATTGGGCTTTTTGACAATCCGGGCAGATGTAGAACACTTTGAGGTCATAATATAAAAAATCGTTCCCAAGCTGCTTGGATAAGGTCTGCGTCAGGTCATTAAAACAAATATCGGATAATTTCCCGCACTTCTGGCATACCAGATGGTCGTGCTTGGCAATCCGGTCATAACGGTCTGGTGAATCCTCCAATGACACCCGACGGATCAGCTTTACATCGCACAGCTTATTTAAGTTGTTATATACAGTGGCGCGGGAAACAGTGGGGGATGACTTTTGCAATTCACTGAAGACCTGTTCTGCTGTCATATGCTCATCGGAGGCATTCACGATGTCATAGATTTGCTTTTCATATTTTGTCATCTGAACCCTCCTTGATTTTAGACTTATTCTAAATTTATTATAACAGTTCTAACCCAAATGTCAAGCATTAATTCCTACCGTTTTGCTAAATGTAGTAACACGAAAATGACGTTTACTATTTAAAGTTATTGTCACAGTCTTCGCCCTAAGCCATATAGCGTAAATTAGACTTGAGAATAATTAGCTACGCCTATCAGTCCGCACACATCAGCTCATAAAAGCGCCGTATACACAAACAGTATGTGCGATTGTGAGAGGATTGGGCTAATCACCTGCTCCTGCTTGATTTTTACACTTATATCTCCGTCCCATCCTTAAATGTCACCCGGATGTCCTTCTCGCTGTATAACGTTACGAAATCCACCAAGCTCGACCACAGCTGTTCATCAAACTCCGTGACTGGCGCTTGGCTCTCAACTGTGTGGAGGAACTGCTCCAGCAGCTTTTTGCGGTCAGCTCTGTCAGCGACCATCTGGGTAACCTCATCGAACTGTGCCTTGACCGCCTCATAACGGCTGACCAGCCCATTGTAACGCTGTGTATACTCGTCCTGGTCAAGGGCGACACGGGCATTCTCCGCAACGCACCGCTCCACCAGACCTACCACAACCTCCAGTTCTTCCTTCAGTTCCGTCTGCCGTTTTTCCAGTTCCGTGCTGTCGCACAACATGGCGATAACCATCTGCACATTGGCAGCCAGTTCTTCGTTCTCCGAGAGCAGGACATTGACCGCTCGGACAAATGCGTCCTTGATCTGTTCCTCTGTGACATGGGGCGTACCGCAGTGCTTGCCGCCTTTGTACTTGTGATTGCACTGGTAGATGACCCGGCGATATTTGTCTGTAGAGTGCCATACCTTTGAGCCGTACCAGCAGCCGCATTCGCCGCACTTGATCTTAGAAGAAAACATACTCACGCCGCTGTAGCGGTGCTTGTCCTTCATCCGCCGCGCCATCTCCGCCTGGACATAGTCGAAGGTGGCAGGATCGATGATGGCTTCGTGGTTGCCCTCCACATAGTACTGCGGGACTTCGCCCTCGTTCTTTTTCGTTTTTTTCTGGAGAAAGTCCACCGTGAACTCCTTCTGCAGGAGTGCATCGCCTTTGTACTTCTCATTGGTAAGGATGCTGCGGACGGTACTTTGGCTCCAGACTGCCTTGCCGCCCGGAGTCGGCAGTTTCCGCTCCGTCAGCTCCTTTGCGATGGCGTGGCAGGTCAGGCCATCCAGAAATAACTTGTAAATCAGCTTGACGGTCTTTGCCTGTTCCTGATTGACCACAAAGCCGCCGTTCGGTCCCCGGTCATAGCCCAGGAACCGCTTGTACGCCACACTTGCCTTGCCATCGGCGAATCGCTTTCTCTGCCCCCAGGTGGTATTCTCCGAAATGCTCCGACTCTCCTCCTGGGCAAGGCTGGACATGATGGTGATGAGCAGTTCGCCCTTGGCGTCCAACGTCCAGATGTTTTCCTTCTCGAAATAAATCTCCACGCCCTTTTCCTTCAGCATCCGCACGGTGGTCAGGCTGTCCACTGTATTTCTGGCGAACCGGCTGACACTTTTTGTTACAATGAGGTCTATCTTGCCGGCAAGGGCGTCCGCCACCATCGCCTTGAAGCCCTCGCGCCGCTTGGTATTGGTCGCAGAGATTCCTTCGTCCGTATAGATGGCAACGAACTCCCAGTCATCCCGTCCCTTGATGTAATTCGTGTAATAGTCCACCTGCGCTTCGTAGCTGGTGACCTGGTCTTCGTGGTCGGTGGAGACACGGGCATAACCGGCGACACGACGTTTCTGCTTGCTGCCAATGGGAACAGCGGTGTATTTCGTGATAGTCGCCGGGATCGCCGTTACTTTTCTCTGCGCCATTTGTCTCCACGCTCCTTCCGTAATTGCTTCATGTGTTCGCTCATCTGCCGGCACCGCTCTGGCGTATAGGCTCCCTTGATGGATTCCTTAAATTTTGTCCTCTGTTCCTCCGTCCAGGGTCTGCCTACACGCCCCGGCGGCTGCCACTTGCGGCTGGCTGTTCTGCCGTCTTTAAAACGGAAGCGTAATTCCGAAGAGGAAAGCACCTCGACTCGGTCGATCTGCTCACGGAAAGCGGCGGCATCAAACGCATCCAGCCCAAGCACCTCTGCGACCATCTGTTCCAGCAAATTCTCCCGCAGGCTGGGGGCATCGCAACCGTTATGCTCTGCGCACCGCCAGTGGCTGACCTTGCTGCCATCTTTGCAGTTCCGTGTTGCCTTGCGGAAATTACAGCCGCAGGATACGCACTTTATCTGCCCCGTGAAGCAGGATGCACCGATGGGATTCGTGCCATTCTTACGCCGTTTCGCGGACACTTCAGCACGCCGCTCCGGCGTCCAGCAGTCCCGATGTCCCGTGTTCGGACACCTCTTTGTCACCACACTGCCATCTGTCATGTGAAACTCCAGTGTATAGCGTTCTGGCACATCGATGTGGTCTACCTTTTCCAAGAAGATGGCTTCATCAAATTCATCAAGCTCCAGAACTTCCGTGCAGACCTTGACCATGTTTTTGTGGTTGATGGTGCCGCCCACAGGACAGCCGGTGCCTTTCTTCTTTTTCTTTTTGCTGCCGCAGTTCCAGAACTCCATATCGCCCCTGTCTGTCCGCTTGTTGTGCATATAGCTCTGGCCGCAGTATGGGCATTTGATCTTTCCCGTAAAGCAGGATGTGTTCAGGCTCTTGTTTGCCATCGGCCCCAGCTCCCTGCGCCTTGCCATCTCCTCCTGCACAAAGTCAAAAGTGGCCTTGTCGATAATGGCAGGATGGGTGTCCTCCACATAGTACTGCGGAAGTTCCCCTCGGTTCTTTTTCCGCTGCTTGGAGATTGGGTCGGAGATAAACTCCTTTTGCAGGAGAAGGTTTCCCGTGTAGGTCACATTGGTCAGCACCACCTTGATGTTGGAATCCACCCAGCGACACCCATCCCTGGTAGTGATGCCCTCGGCGGCAAGCTCCCGCTCGGTTTCCAGCCTGGATTTCCCGTCCAGAAAGTTCTGAAAGATTCGTTTTACAATCTCCGCTTCCTCCGGCACGATGACCAGCTCGTCACCCTTCCAGCGGTAACCGTAGATACGGAAGTGTCCGTTGGGGATGCCATTCTGCATCCGTTTTCGGATGCCCCATTTCACATTGTCGGAAATGCTGCGGCTTTCCTCCTGGGCAAAGGAGGCCAAGATGGTCAACATCAACTCGCCGTCCCCGTCCATAGAGCGGATGCGCTCCTTCTCGAACCGCACCTCGACACCTAAGTCTTTCAAACGCCGCACCGTTTCCAGAAGATCCACCGTATTCCTGGCAAACCGCGAGATGCTCTTTGTCAGGATGATGTCGATCTTGCCGGCTTCGCAGTCGGCAAGCATCCGCTTGAACTCGTCGCGCTTTACCGTGTTGGTACCGGAAATAAAATCGTCTGCGTAGACCCCGGCATACTCCCAGTCCGGGTTCTTCTGGATCAGCCCGCTGTAGTAACTCACCTGTGCGGAAAGGGAGTGGAGCATCCGTTCCGACTGCATGGACACTCTGGCGTAAGCGGCGACCTTCTTCTTTTCCCGGATTGCAGGAACTGCCGCTTCGATTTTTCTTAAATTTGGCATGAAATCACGCTCCTTTCCGCTACCATACATCACTCTAAAAGGCTGTAAAGTCAACAGATTTCAGAGAATAATGTGCCGAAAAGAGGGCGGTATTTTGCCAGGAACATTGTATCAATCTGACGGTACTCTTCCTCGGTGATAAGCCCCTCCGCAAGCATCTTTCTGACCATGTTCATGGTCGCCTGGTAGAGCTTTTCCTGTCTCATCTGCTCCTTACTCATCCGCGCCACCTCCGAACCGATGCCGGATGTAGCAGTCATGGCTACAGTACTTCCTCGCCGTCTGTCCATAAACCGAAAAAGTCTTACCGCATCCAGCGCAGGTGACCTCCCGGATTGCCCTGCGGTCAACCTTATCGAGGTGGGCGTTCCACCATTTGTTCCTGCACTTGTCAGAGCAGAACTTCTTTTCCTTGCGCCCGGCGTTCTGCGCCACAGGCGCTCCGCAGCAAAGACACCGATGCTCGTCTGCGCCAATGACCGGCTTATCCTCTTTCTGTGCGTTCCTGCGGCAGAAGGATTTTACTGTATTTTCTGAGATCCCGACTTTCCGGGCGATTGCGCCATAGCCCATGCCCTGCGCCCGGAGAGCGGATACGATCATTCTCTGTTCATTCGTCACCGCGCTGTCCCTCCAATCTGTAACCTTCTACCTCTGAAAGGACAGAAACCGGGGATTTCAGCGGATAAAAAAAGACCCGTGCGCAGCCGACCATAGAGAGCCGATTGCACACGGGTTTTCTTGTTTCCTTATTCGGTTTTCACTGCATAGTCCAGAGAAATCCAGCCAGCGCCGGACTTCAGCCGTCCCCAGCCAGCAGTGGAACCTTGGCCGGACTGGACCTCCACGATAGTAAACACGCCCTTGCCGGTAAACTTCCCGGTCTTGGCATAGTCCGTCCCCGGCCCTTTGCGGATGTTCAGGTCGGAGATGCTGACCTTGACGGTAAACGGTACGCCCTCCGCTGCTGCAGCAGAGCCGTTCGGCGTATAGATGTTCACGCCGTTATTGTCAAACACACTGTAACCGGGATTGGCATCAGCGCACTTTTTGGCGTTGGAAAGGATCTTGTATGCGCCTTTCTGCGATTTGCTGTCAGACCATGCCTTGCGGACACGATAATAGCCCGCTGTCAGCTTTTCGGGATACTCAGTCTCTGTGTCCCCGGATGCCCCGCCGCCAAGCTGTGCTGTGACCTTTACGGCAAGATCACCCATCCTGGCATACATCCAACTGCCCGGACAGGACTTATTGGCAAACCAGCGATGGACAGTCAGCACCATCTCATCGGACTTCGGTTCATAACTGAGCGTCTTGTCTTTATCACCCAGCCAGAGGAGCTTTTTCTTGCCGTTTCGCTTGCAGATATCCACGCAAAGAGTAATCAGCTTCTGATAGACCACATCCTTAAACGCATACGGCTCCGTGGTGTCAGACGCGCACTCAATAGTGACCGCCCGCTGGTCGTTGGCGCTGGAGGAGGAACACCAGGAGCGGTTTTGCTCCTCCACATACATTCCCACACGGCCGTCCACGCCGATGCCGTAGTTACAGCTTGCCTGTCTGGAAGTTGGCAGGAAGATACTGCCCAGCGTCTCCACCGAGCATTGCCCCACCACGCAGTGTGGAGTGATGCGGTCGATGCTGTGTGTCCGCAGCCCAGAGTGGTTAGGGCTGAGTTTCGTGTAAGATACCAGTGAACTGTTTGTATAAGCCATTTAATTTTCCTCCTTTTCCGCTCTGTCGTGGAGCTGTGCCAGGATGTCCTTCATCTTCTCCGGCACGGGAAGTCCCAGATGCCCTGCATTCTCCAGCAGGCTCACGCCTTCATTGGAGATGTAGAAAAAGATCACTGCTGTCCGTAAGACCGCCCCGGTGCCGACCACCTGCACATCGATGATATTGGCAATGCCGACCAGCAGGAAAATCAGCACCTTGCGGAAGATCCCT
>ENA-ORNG01002764-ORNG01002764.1-human-gut-metagenome-genome-assembly--contig:-NODE-2764-length-10248-cov-2.208182_pt1 | contig 10248 bp, 6 predicted proteins | sample MGYA00242113_ERZ509018 | MGnify/ENA primary metagenome ERZ509018 (study PRJEB26280, sample SAMEA2338711) | human gut metagenome | biome: human gut; feature: human-associated habitat; material: faeces... | reverse complement strand
GGCAGTTAGTGCGACAATTGGTATTTGCGGAAATTGTTGGTGGAGCACTCCCATTTGTGTGTATTCCGGACGGAAATCATGTCCCCATTGCGAAATACAATGAGCTTCATCAATAGCAAACAGAGAGATGTTCATATCCCGCAACAAATAATCTTTTTCTGCTAAAAGTTTTTCCGGTGAAATGTAAAGCAGCTTCAGGCGACCTTCAATGCATGCGCGGCGCAGATTAGCGTTTTCTGTTTCGTCATTACTGCTGTCGTATATATACTGCTTAGCTTCAAGAACTACTTCAAGCGCAGCTCCGCTGTTTTCAGGCACTTCAAATGCCCCTTTACTCAATATATACCTATCTAGTTCTACCTCATAATTATGGGTTCCCGGAAGCAGTCTTGCAGATACCATTCCATTTTCATCAGTTGTCATAATCTGACTGTCTATTTTAACACTGGCGCCTGACAGCAGATTTCCGCTGCTATCTTTCACGGTCACTACACTCTCAGGAAGCGGCGCATAGTATAAGTTAGGCTGAACATATTCTGAAATATCTTTGTCATATCCTATGTAATAGCTTTGATGCGGAGGCTGATTATATGCGGTATTCTGCCAAGCTATAGCACTGCGGTATTGGCTGTCGTGCATAAATGTTGTAAACTTATAGTCGGTCGGACTGATAGAAGCAAACACACGCAAAGCTGAATTGTCAGAATGCCTTAGTATTATTTCCTCTCTCCAGTCACCAAACAAATCTGCCTGCAGATTTGGATTAGTCTTCGTGCTGTTAATAAACTTTACAGAATTATTAGTATAAATAGTCCAGAGTCTGCCAAACGATAAGGTATCGTCATTCCACTTACTTATTCTGTCGCCGTTAAAATGCTCACGGTACAAATCCCCGTCCCAATAAATCGGAAAGTTAGGATATGATCCATCATGCAAAGTTGTTTTGCTGATTAATTCGCCGCCAATAGTACGTACACCAAAAGCTGCATCCCAAGCGAGCACTCCATATTTAGGACTAAAATAATCCATTACTCCTCTTCCGTCGTCACCGCTCGCTTTAAAATGCCATATCTCTTTTCCCGCCGCATCTCTAAACCCGGTTCCCCAGTTAGGTTTTTCTTCTAAAACTCCGAAAATTTCCTGTTTTCCGTCATTATTAAAGTCTGAAACGTGAATAGCGTCTCCATGTCCCCATCCTGTTGAATGAGCCACAGTTCCGTCATTATCTATAGCAGCGCTGCCGTATACTATCTCATCACAGCCGTCGCCGTCCAAATCCGCTACGGAAACATTATGGTTACCCTGTCCCACAAGACTGCCGTAACCTGAGACCGTGCTGTCACATCTCCAGCGCTTATTTAAGTTCTTTCCGTCCCAGTCATATGCCACTACAATAGCTTTTCCATAATATCCGCGGGCAGTTACAAGACTTGGATGTACTCCGTCAAGATAAGCTGTGCATGCCAAAAATCTGTCTACTCTGTTTGTCTTATCACTGGTCTTTCCCCAAGTAGTGGTATCTCCTCTTCCCGGGTCATAATCAACCGTCTGCATTGCCGCTCCGGTCTGACCGTTAAAGATTGTCAGATATTCAGGTCCGTCAATGATAAATCCGCTTGAGTTAACATAAGACGCCGAATTATCAGCGCTTTTTATTGCCTCTGTAGTTCCTGCCTGTGTTACATAATTACCTGCTCCGTCTATAGTTCCGGGCGCTGTTTTTACCGCTAATTCAGCCCTTCCGTCTCCGTCATAATCATAAACCTGGAATTGAGTATAGTGTGCTCCGGCTCTGATATTAACTCCCATATCGATTCTCCAAAGCTGGGTTCCATCCATTTCATAGCAATCCAAATATACTCTGCCTGTTTTTCCTGACTGAGAATTATCCTTTGAATTATTAGGATCCCACTTCAGAATTATCTCATACTCGCCGTCGCCGTCAACGTCACCAACCGACACATCGTTTGCTCCGCCTATAGGACTGTTTGACTTTCCGCTGTCATATACTATCTCATAATCACTTGCCGGTGACGGAATATTCAGCGGTATATCAAAATATGTATACGGAACGGATTCCTGTCCCTTATCAGCATGACCTGCCAATATGGTTATAGGTTCACATTTCTCGCCTTCCTGTCCGTTAATTACAGGCGCTATTGTATACTTATCCGTCTCTGAACCTTCAAGATCAGTAAAATTGGTATTATTAATGGAATCCACCAATTTTTGGTCGTTTTTATAAATGTTAAAAACAGTGTCCATGGGCTCGCTTCCTAATAGCCTCCAGCTCAAATAAACTCCGCCTGACGGTGCCGTTGCTCCAAAAGCACCTCTGTCTAATTTCTCCATCTGCCTTGACTGCTCTGAACTCTGCTGTAATTCAGAATTCAATTCAGGACCATCCTGAACTGCCATTGCAGGAATACATCCTGCCAACATTATGATTGACAGTATAACGCAAAATAACTTTTTCTTCATAAAATTAACCCTCCAATCGAAAAGATATATACAAATTATACCACTCTTTTTATAAATTTTCATTATAAAAAGACGGCATAATTTACAGTTATTTTGCTTTTTTATTTGACTAAATAAATTTCAAGTTTCATATACAGCTATTTTGTTTGAAATATTACTGTTTTATAATATTTTTTAAGCTTTTAATAGAAGAACAAAATCACAAAATAAATACAATGATGAGACAGGTAATATATATTTTTTCAAATCTGTTTCATAACTATATTTTTGTAAATATATAATTAATCTGCAAAAGTTCCACTGTACTCCAATACATTATGAAATACATCTATTTCGTTCGCAAAATCAAACTTGCCGCATTTTTACTTTTCAAAAATTTTTATTTACTTTAATCTGAAAAGTAACAATTATTTACGCTATAATAAAATTGTTTTCCCTAAAATTATATATAAAAAATCCGGAACAATTTTGTCCCGGAATATATTATATTTAGCTAATCTACTAAAATAGGTGCGTAGTCTTCCTTCCAGGGAAGTCCAAACTTATTTAAATCCTCCATAAACGGGTCGGGATCCATTTCTTCAACATTATAAACCCCCGGCTTTTTCCACTTTCCGCTGAGAACCATTGCAGCGCCAATCATTGCAGGAACTCCAGTAGTATATGACACCGCCTGGGAGCCGACTTCTTTATAGCATTCCTGATGGTCGCATACGTTATAAAGATAATATGTCTTTTCCTCCCCGTCCTTTTTCCCGGTGAATATACATCCTATATTAGTTTTACCCACAGTTCTGGGTCCCAATGAAGCCGGATCAGGAAGCACAGCTTTTAAAAACTGCAGCGGTATAATTTCACGGCCCTCATAAATTATCGGTTCTATTGACGTCATTCCAACGTTCTCCAAACATTTTAAATGAGTGAGATAACTCTCTCCGAATGTCATAAAAAACCTGATACGTTTTATACCTTTTATATTAAGCCCTAAAGATTCAAGTTCTTCATGATGAAGCAGATACATATCTTTAACGCCTACTTCGTCAAAATTATACTCCCGTTTTATTTCCATAGGCTTTGTTTCTATCCATTTGCCATCCTGCCAGTAGCTTCCGTTTGCCGAAACCTCACGAATATTTATCTCCGGATTGAAGTTGGTTGCAAACGGATACCCATGGTCGCCGCCATTGCAGTCGAGTATATCAATATAATTTATTTCATCGAATATATGTTTTTGAGCATACGCACAGAACACACCGGTCACACCAGGGTCAAAACCGCTTCCCAAAATGGCTGTTATTCCAGCTTTCTCAAACTTTTCACGATAAGCCCACTGCCATTTATATTCAAACTTGGCAGTATCGGGCGGTTCATAGTTTGCAGTATCCAAATAATCCACTTTCGTCTCAAGACACGCGTCCATTATAGTCAAATCCTGATACGGCAGCGCGACGTTTATTACTATTTCAGGCTTATATGAATTAATTAACTTTATAAGCTCGTCTACGCTGTCAGCGTCAACCTTAGCAGTTTCTATATTAGTGCCGCTCCCGACTTTTTTCTTATACTCTTCACAGCGTTCTTTCAGCTTATCACATTTCTCTTTAGTTCTGCTCGCTATCATAATATCTGAAAAGACTTCAAAATTTTCACAGCACTTATGTGCCACCACACCGGCCACTCCGCCGGCTCCAATTATCAATGCTCTGCTCATTTTATCCTCCTAAAAACATATTCTATCTTCCGCTCAACGCTAAAAGTAATTCTCGCAATATTTTGCACGCAATTGCTGTACTGGCACCGCTTTGATCATAATGCGGACAAAGCTCCACCACGTCAGCTGCTATTATATTCAGACCGCCGCACACTTTAATCACCGCGTCCTGAAGTTCCTTATAACTTATGCCGCCCGGTTCCGGCGTACCGGTTCCCGGAAATACCGAAGGGTCTAATACATCTAAATCCACAGTGAAATAGACAGGCAAGTTTGCTTCCTTTAACTCACATATTAAGTCGTCAAGACCATTTAAATCAAACTTATTTATAGTATTATGTTTCTTTGCCCACTCAAACTCATACTTCTCTCCGCTTCGTATACCAAACTGCCATATCTTTTTATCGCCTAAGAGTTCTGAACATCTTCTTATCACCGTAGCATGACTGAGTTCCACTCCGAACATTTCATCTCTTAAATCAGTATGAGCGTCAAAGTGTATTATTCTTAAATCATCGCCGTATTTATCATAACAAGCCCTTACACCGCCAAGCGTAACTAAATGTTCTCCGCCAATCATCACAGGGGTTTTGTCCTCTTTAATAATCTCAGCAGCAAAATCTTCAATTATAGATAACACCTGCTCAGTATCTCCCAGCGGAAGTTCTAAATCGCCGCAGTCAAATATTTTTGTATCGGTTAAATCCCTGTCCTGATAAGGGCTGTAGGTCTCAAGACCCCAAGAATCGGCTCGCATGGTCTGAGGTGCAAAACGCGTTCCCGGTCTGAATGATGTCGTTGAATCAAACGGCGCACCGAAAACACATATCCTTGACTCCTCATACTCAGCGTCACAGCCTAAAAAAACCGGCAGATTTGATATAATAGTATTATCAGGCATTCTCAAGCAACTCCTTTACATAATTCGGAATGGCAAAACTGCCCTTATGCAGGTCAGTATTATAATATTCCGTCTTTATCCCCAATTTATTCCATTTGTCAGCGTCCAAATCCTTAAGCGGGTCAAACTTATTAGACGCAAACCCAAACAGCCAGTGACCTGACGGGTAGGTCGGAATATGAGCCTGGTATAGCTTATGGATTGGGAAAACCCCTTTTATTCTGCTGTGAGCCCGAACTAAAGAGTTAGCATAATTATCGTAATATGGGCTTTCGTGCTGGTTTACAAATATTCCATTCTCATTAAGAGCTTTTGAACAGTTTCCGTAAAACTCTCTTGTGAACAGACCTTCACCGGGACCAAACGGGTCTGTGGAATCCACTATTATTAAATCATATTCATTCCTTTTTGACCTGATAAATTTTAAACCGTCCTCATAATACACCGTAACGCGTTTGTCTTCAAACCCCACTCTCATTCCGGGGAAAAACCTCATCGAAACTTCAACAACTGCCCTGTCTATCTCTACCAAATCAATATTTTCTATTCCTTCATACCGCACCAGCTGTTTTACAGTGCCTCCGTCTCCGCCGCCTATCACTAAAACATTTTTTATTTCAGGATTAACAGACATCGGCACATGGGTTATCATCTCGTGATAAATAAACTCGTCTTTTTCAGCCACCATCATTAAGCCGTCAAGCGTTAAAAATGTTCCAAACTCCTTTGAGGTCATAACATCTATTCTCTGATAATCAGTTTTTCCGGTATATAATTGTTTGTCTACCCTTATTGAAAATTTTACATCTTCGCTATGATTCTCAGAATACCACAGTTCCATCTTTTCACCCCTTTTAACAACTACTAAATAACATTTATATAATCTATATTTATATCCTCGGCGCCGGTCATAAAACAGCCCTTCTCTTTAGCATAAGCAATATAATCAAGTATATCGGGCGTTATCATTTCACCGGGAGCCAATATTGGGATTCCCGGAGGATAACACATAACAAACTCACTGCATACCATCCCGGCACTCTTCTCTATAGGAACAGATTTTTTATCCGAATAAAAAGCTTTTTTCGGCGTCATTATCACTTCAGGTGAAATATACTCATGGTCGAACATTCCGGCACTTGGCTTTCTATGTATCCTCTCTATCTCACTCAGCGACGAAATAAGACGCTCAATCATCAAAGGAGTATCTCCGACTGAAATAATCGCAAGTATATTCCCTATATCGCCAAACTCTATTTGAATATCATAATAATCCCTCAGCATGTCATATACTTCGATACCCGCAAGCCCTATATCCCTGGTGTGTATAGAAAGCTTCGCAAGGTCAAAATCATATATTGCGTCTCCATCCACCAAATCCCTGCCAAATGCGTAATATCCACCTATTTTGTTTACCTCACCCCTGGCATAATCGGCAAGTTCCAAAACCTTTCGGTATATTTCCTTTCCGTTCAAAGCCAGATTCTTTCTTGAAAGGTCAAGAGACGACATCAAGAGATATGAGCCGCTCGTTGTTTGGGTCAGGTTTATAATCTGTCTTGTATACCCCTCGCTCACATAGTTATTTATAAGCAAAAATGAGCTTTGAGTGAGAGAACCGCCGTTTTTGTGCATACTTACGGAAGCCATATCAGCTCCGGCCTCCATAGCACTGACAGGCAGATTATCACCAAAATAGAAGTGAGTTCCATGAGCCTCGTCAACAAGAACCAGCATACCGGCTCTGTGCGCTATTTCCACTACCTTTTTTAAATCACTGCATATTCCGTAATATGTGGGATTATTCACAAAAACTGCTTTTGCGTCAGGATTGTTTTCTATAGCTTTTTCAACTTCCTTTACGCTCATTCCTAAAGGTATCCCCAGAGCTTTGTTCACTCCGGGATTTACATAAACCGGTATGGCGCCGTTCACGACCAAAGCATTAATAGCGCTTCTGTGAACATTTCTTGGAAGTATTATTTTTTCTCCTTCTTTTACTGCCGCAAACACCATTGCTTGTACAGCGCTTGTTGTGCCGTTTACCATAAAGAAAGCGTGTTTTGCGCCGAACGCTTCGGCGGCAAGTTCCTCCGCCTCGCGTATAACAGACACCGGATGACAAAGGTTATCCAGCGGCTTCATAGAATTAACATCTACGTCCATACACTGCTGACCCAAAAATGAGGTCAGCTCAGGATTTCCTTTGCCTCGCTTATGTCCCGGAACATCAAAAGGCACAACACGCATTGATTTAAATCTTTTTAACGCCTCATAAATAGGGGCTTTGCTTTGCTCCAAACCATCAGTCCCCCTAATATATATTCTTTCCGCTGAAAATCTCAATCATCTCACGTCTGAGACTGTTGCTGATGTCAAGTCTAACCTTAGGCTCTAACTCATATACATCAGTTTTAAACAGATAATTCTGCAAATCTATATCTTTAATCAGCATTCTTGTGTGAAAAATATTCGACTGGTAAACATTTACGTCTATAGCGTCATATTTCTCCAATGTTTTTCTGTCTATAAAGTCCTGTATCGAAGTAATATCATGGTCAATAAACAGCTTTTTTCCATCCAGGTCGCGCGTAAATCCCCTGACTCTATAATCAGCTGTTATGATATCTGAATCAAAACTGCCTATTAAATAATCCAAAGCTTTAAGCGGAGATATTTTACCGCAGGTAGAAACGCATATATCCACTCGAAAAGTTGAAATAGCATTATCAGGATGATATTCAGGATAAGTATGAACCGTTACATGGCTCTTATCCAAATGCAGCATAACCTCATCAGCCGTTATATGGCTGACAGGAGGCTGTGAAGGAATCATAGACTCATCGCTTATCATAAGATTGACGCTGGCTCCCTGAGGGTCATAATCCTGCTTTGATATACTAAGAACGTTTGCTCCAATAATATCTGTGACATCGCATAGAATTTTTGTCAGACGCTCAGAATTGTACTGTTCGTCAATATACGCAATATAATCCTTTTGTTCGCGCTCACTCTTGGCATAGCACACATCATATATATTAAAACTCAAAGTTTTTGTCAGATTGTTGAATGCATAAAGCTTAATTTTATCCTGCATATGTCACATCTCCTTGCACATTTTAGGAATTTTATCAAGGAAACAATTATACTATATAATAGAAAGTATTTCAATACATTTAAGGCAAAATATTTTTATTTTATGAAAGGAACTTTTAAATGACTATTACTGTTTTACTTTTTCTTGTTGGCCTGTTTTTAATAATAAAGGGCGGAGATGTATTTGTGGACAGAGCCGTTTGGATTGCAGAAGTATTTAACATACCAAAGTTTATAATCGGCGCGACAATTGTAAGTATAGCCACCACATTACCTGAAATTTTGGTTTCCACCATTGCAACGTTTTCAGGCAACAACTCAATAGCTATGGGCAACGCCGTCGGGTCTGTGACCGCCAATACAGCAATGATTATGGCTATAAGCATAATATTTCTGAGTTCAACAATTGAAACCAAAAATTTTAAATTCGGTATGATATGTCTCATATCTTCAGCATTCATCCTTATGATGATATGTAAAAACGGTACGGTATCTGCGCTCGGAAGCCTTCTCGCTTTTGGAGTGGTTATTATATTTACTTGGAACAACCTTTCATCATCAAAACAAAACTCTGTCCTGAAAACCAATAGCGGAAATATAATACTTCCGGCGATACCTATAATAAAACCAACTAAAAAGCAGGTTTTTATAAATTCTTCATTATTTGTGCTAAGCGCTGCAGCCATTACAGTAGGAGCCAAACTCCTAGTCGAATCAGGCACAGATATAGCAAAAGCATTAGGTGTATCCGAAAGGGTTATCGGGCTGACAATTATCGCCATCGGCACCTCTCTCCCTGAACTTGTTACGACTATTACCGCCATTGCTAAAAAACACAGCAGTCTGTCAATAGGTAACATAATAGGAGCTAATATAATAGACCTTTCATTAATAATACCAATATGCTCATTTATATCAACAGGAAAGTTCGGCGTACCTCTGACCTTTGAACCGCAGTATGAAATGCTTGATATTCCAATCTGTCTTGGGTTTATACTTATTGCGTGCCTGCCTCCGCTGCTTAAAAAGAAATTTTACAAATTCCAGGGGGTCGCTTTGCTAGTATTATATTTCCTATACATAGGTTTTTCGGTACTTTAAAAAATAAATATTGGCTCATTCAGCAAATTGCTGCTTTTTTACCATAAAAATATGCACCACTAAAAGTTAAACACTTTTTATGGTGCATATTATATCTAATTCTTATCTTATATATTTTTTATTTTTTCTAAGCGCAAAATATACTACTATATAAAGCAAAAAATAATGCTTGCTTTTCATAAGTTTAAACATTGTGGAATCAGACTTATAATCTTTATCCGGCATCTCTTTTACACATCTTACAGAAATTTCTTTAAATCTTTTATACCGCTCCTTAAAGCTTAACTCCCATTTTGGGTTAAAGAGAAGCATCATGCTTTTTGTTGTGCTCTGGATAAAGCCTGAACAAATATCATTCAATACCTGACGATTCTCAGGATTCCAGCTATATATGTATTCCATTCTGAATCCGTTCAAACTACTGACTATTTCAAAATAATCAATCGGGAATTTATTAAATGCCAGCCGCATATCATTGGGATAATGAATATAAAATATCTCATCAATTAAGGCTATCTTTTCAGCCGAATTCACATAACGCATTACAAATACTTCATCCTGGTTCCGTCTTAAAGCCGGGAACTCAACATTATTCGACTTAATTATATCCAGGCTGAAAATCTTATTCCACGGAGCGCCCTGAACTTCCCATCTGCGTTTATCGCCTGTGAATATGTCATAATTCTGTCTCACATAACTCCCGGTAAAAACTTCGTTTGGATAATCATTGAACTTTCTTTCAGTCCCATCGCTGAATATCATTTTATAACCAAACACTATCATATCGCAGGAATATTTTTCAAACTTTTCTATGAGCGACTCAATTGCGTTCGGCACCATACAATCGTCAGCGTCCGGAAAATAAGCGTATTTTCCTGCTGCATTTTTTATTCCGGTATTACGAGCCGGACCCGACCCCTGATTGTCCTGATGAAAAACCTTTATTCTGTTATCTTTA
>ENA-ORNG01002763-ORNG01002763.1-human-gut-metagenome-genome-assembly--contig:-NODE-2763-length-10249-cov-8.630665_pt1 | contig 10249 bp, 5 predicted proteins | sample MGYA00242113_ERZ509018 | MGnify/ENA primary metagenome ERZ509018 (study PRJEB26280, sample SAMEA2338711) | human gut metagenome | biome: human gut; feature: human-associated habitat; material: faeces... | reverse complement strand
AAGCCGTGACGTCTCCCAGGTTCACCACACCACTGCGGACAAAGCCCAAGGTGTTGAACACGGTGACGCCGGTTCCTTCCCCGGCCAGGAGGTTCAGGCGCTCCTGCAGAAGCTTCCCGGCGCCAGCGGCCAGGTCCTCGTATTCCTTCTTGGTCACTTCATAGACCTCGGCGATGGAGCTGCCAGGCAGAATATCATGGAACTGGTTCAGCAAAATGGTATCCCGCCAGAAGCACCGCAGATCCTCCGCCGGATAGGGAAGACGGCCATCAGCCAGCACACCCAGCAGCTCCAAGTCCATCATCAGCAGCTCACTCTTCCGGTTGCCCCGTTTGTTCCGGGCCATGGAGGTGTAGGTGCCCCGGTGGTACTCGAAGTACAGCTCGCCCTCCCAGGTCTCCAGGTGGCGGTTGTCCTTCACCCGCTCGTTCAGCTGGTCAAAGTAGACGCGGGAGGTCTCCTGGCGGACCTTGGGGATGCCCTTGACACCCTTCTCCATCCGCAGGGAGGTCTCCAGCATGTCCCGGGTGGGGCCGCCGCCGCCGTCGCCGTAGCCGTAGGAGATCAGAATGTCGTTGTTGAGCTCCTTGTTCTGGTAGCGCTCCCAGCCGCCCATAATGGCGTCGGGGTGGAGCAGGCCGTTGTAGGTGGTGAAGAAGCTCTGCTTGGGGTCCTGACCCACGCCCAAGGTGGTGATCAGGTGGGCCAGCACCTCGCTGCCGTCGATGCCCCGCCAGACGAAGGTGTCGTTGGGGATCTTGTTGATCTGGTTCCAGGCCAGCTTGGTGGTCATGAAGTAGTCCACGCCGGACTTCTTCATGATCTGGGGCAGGGCGCCGGAGTAGCCGAACACGTCGGGCAGCCAGAGGATCTTGTTGTCCTGGCCGAACTCCTCCCGGAAGAACCGCTTGCCGTGGAGGAACTGGCGGACCAGGGACTCGCCGGAGGTCAGGTTGCAGTCGGGCTCCACCCAGGTGCCGCCCTCGGTCTCCCAGCGGCCCTCCCTCACCCGCTCCTTGATCTTCTCATAGAGCTCGGGGTAGCGCTGCTTGAGGAAGTAGTACAGCACCGGCTGGCTGGACATGAACTTGTAGTTGGGGTACTCCTCCATGAGCTTGAGTACCGTGGCGAAGGAGCGGACCACCTTCTCCCGGGTCTGGGCCACGGTCCACCACCAGGCCACGTCGATGTGGGTGTGGCCGATGCAGGTGGCCACCACGTCGTCGTAGCCCCCCATCTCCTCATAGAGATGCTTGGTGATATAGGCCTGGGCCTTCTCCAGGGAGGCGTAGAAGGCGGGGGAGTAGGGCTGGCGGAGGTCCAGCAGGTTGACGGTATCGTTGAGCACCGTGCGGATGTCCAGGCGGACCTTGTCGTCCTCGCCCATCCGGGAGAAGGACTGCAGGGGGATCAGCAGGTCGTAGTACAGCCGGTTGATGTCCTTGTCCAGGGTGTACAGCTCCGCCAGGAAGTTGAACTCCTGGTGCAGGGTGCCGGTATAGGCCTGGATGTCGATGTGGAGGACCTCGCCGGCCTTGGCGGGATCCCGGAGGAGCACCTCACGGTGGTTCATGTCCGCCCCCTGGACCACCTCGCCGTTGACGAAGATCAGGAACTGGGGGTTTTTCCCGTCGTCCCACTCCTCGATCTGGGTGCGGATCTTCAGCCACACGGACTTGCCGTCCATGCTCTCGGGGATGACCACATCCCCCCGGAACCAGTAGTGCTCCCCGGGGATGCCCTTGAAGTCCGTGGTCTGGCCCTGGAACTTGCCCTCAAACTCGTTGGAGCCGTCGCAGGTGGCGTACCAGTGCATGTGGCGGCAGTCAAACTTCTCCCAGGGGGCGGCGCTGGCCTCCGCCTCCTCCGGGCGGAAGAACTGGCCGTGCTTGTACTCCCAGTCGGGGAGCTCCTGGCGGTCACGGAACCGGAAATTGCCCAGCTGGTTGCAGATGACCTGCACCCGTTGCTCGATGAAATACATAAATCACCCTCACAGTCTGTAATAAATGCGATTTTCCTGTTTGCAGGCCAGAACCCCCGAGAGCTTCTCAGGGGGTCTGGTCCGTAAACAGATAGGATGTCCCATATACCCCAAAAAAGTGGGGCTGTTGCAATCTAAAATTACAGCAGCCCCACTAAGGAGGTCAGACTAACCGATCAGGGTCAAGTCCAGGGATCAGCCGGCGTTTGTGGCGTCGGCGGCAGCCTCAGCGTCAGTAGCAGCCTCAGCGTCGGCGGCACCGGTGTCAGCGGCGGCGCCGTTGCTGGCGACGTAGGCGTCCAGCTGGGTCTGGGCCTCGGCGATGATCTCGTCAAGACCGTCGGCGCGGAGAGCGTCCAGCATCTCGGGAACGACAGTGTCGGGATCACCGGCGCCGGTGACCAGCAGGCTCTTGTAGGTCAGCCAGGTGGCGGTGCAGGCGGCCAACTGGTCGGCCACGTTGGTGGTGTCGAAGTAGAAGCCCAGAGCGGGGGAGGACAGGGCGTTCTCGTTCTGGACAGCCACCTCATCCAGGTAGGGGTTGCCGACGGTGCCGGACTCGGGGGTCATGGTCATGTTGGAGCCCTGGGTGTAGGAGGCGGCGGACCAATCCTGGTTCAGCTTCTTGATCTTCTGCATGCCGTCCTCTTCCACGTATTCGAAGTTCACACCCTCGACGCCGTAGGCGAACCAGTCGCGGACCTTGGTGTCGGTGTTGACCAGCTCCAGCAGAGCCAGGGCCTTGTCGATGTTGGGGGAGGAGGCGTTGATGCAGGAGATGGAACCCTGGACGGTGTCATTGGAGACCACGGAGTCACCGAACTGGCTGACCACGACCTCAGCGCCGCGGCCCTGGCCCCAGCCCACGCTGGCGCTGGGCCAGCCCTGGGCCACGCCCACCGCGCACATGCCCTGGAAGTTGTCCAGAGTGTTGGCGTCGGAGTTGATCAGGCCGTCGTTGTACCAAGTGTGCATCTGGCGGAGCTGATCCAGAACGTCGTCCTGCTCAAAGACGGAGACCACCTTGGCGTCGTCGCTGTAGTAGCTCACGCCGATGGCGGGCAGGCCGCTGCCGAAGTTGTCGTAGCGGTTGCCGATGATGCAGGAGATGCCGTCCTTGTTGAGCATCATCGGGGTCTCGCCGGTGCCCTCATAGATGGCCCGCAGACCCTCGTCGATGGAGAACAGGTCGTGGTCCTCAGCGTAGTCGGGATAGTACTGGTCCACGTAGTCCTTGGTCCAGACGAAGAAGTTGGTCATGGAGGAATCCTTGTAGGCGGGGATGCCGTAGAGCTTGCCGTTGATATTGCAGGCCTTCAGGTACTCCTCGGGGATCAGATCGGTGAGGCCGGGAACGTTGGCCATCAGATCGGTCAGGTCGGCGAAAGCGCCCATGTTCACGTTGGAGGCATAGGTGCTCATGTCGGTGAAGATGATGTCGTAGTCATCGTTGGTCTGGACCAGCATGGTGCGCCGGTCATTCCAGCTGCCCCAATCCACCACCTGCAGGTTCACATGGGCGCCGATCTTCTCCTCTAAGTAGGGGTTCACCTGCTCATACCAGGCGTCGATGTCGGCGGGCTGGCCGTTGCCGACCTGGTACCAGGTGATGGTGGGAACGCCGCTGTCGTCAGCGGTGGTGTCATTCGTCGTGTCATCCACAGTGCTGTCATCAGCGGTGGTGTCGTCCGCCGTGTCATCGGTGGTACTGCTGTCGTTGGTGGTATCATTGGTGGTGGTGTCGTTGGTGGTGCCGGAGCTGTCGTCGTCGCTGCTGTTGGATGTGCAGCCCGCCAGAGCGCCTACGCACAGGATAGCCGCCAGGGCCAGCGCAAGAAACCGTATTTTCTTCATTTGTTGTTTCATAAGTATTACCTCCAATCTGTTTCCAAAGAAAGGCGGCGGAGCCAGCGGCCCGGGACCGTGTGGCCGTCCCCTCCTTTCGCGGACAGTCTACCGCTGAAAGCTGAAATGAACCTGAAAAAACAGCGGTGTTCACAGAAGGTTTACAGATGGAGGCAAGGTGTGTTCAGCCGCCGCCAAACAGGAGTTGACGGTGCCTGGGCAGGATGGTATCATGGGGGCATAACAGCACGAAAGGACGGTGCCCTATGCCCAAATGGCTGGACCACGCGGTATTCTATGAGATCTATCCCCAGACCTTCCTGGACACCAATGCCGATGGAATCGGCGATTTTCAGGGGATCATCAACAAGCTCGACTACATCAAAGATTTGGGCTGCAACGCCATCTGGCTCAACCCCTGCTTTGTTTCCCCCTTTTCTGACGCCGGCTACGACGTGGCGGACTACTACCACACCGCCCCCCGCTACGGAACCAACGAGGATCTCAAGCGCCTGTTTCAGGAGGCCCACAGCCGGGGACTCCATGTGCTGCTGGACCTGGTGCCCGGGCACACCTCTGTGGAGCACCCCTGGTTCAAGGCGTCCATGCGGCCTGAGCGGAATGAGTATTCCGACCGCTACATCTGGACGGACAGCGCCTGGGAGTGGACGGAAAACATGCCCTGCCTGCGGGGGATCTCCCAGCGGGACGGCTCCTGCGCCGTGAACTTTTTCTCCACCCAGCCCGCCCTGAACTACGGCTACTATGAGCGCACCCGCTCCTGGCAGCAGTCCCCGGAGGACGAGGGGCCCCGGGCCACCCTGGAGGAGATGAAGAATGTGATGCGCTTCTGGCTGGGCCTGGGCTGCGACGGGTTCCGGGTGGACATGGCCGGGAGCCTGGTGAAGAACGACCCGGAGGGCAAGGGCACCATGGCACTGTGGCGGAAGGTCCGGGCTTTCCTGGACGAGGAGTTCCCCGAGGCCGCCATCATCTCCGAGTGGGGGGAGCCGGACAAGTCCCTGCCCGGGGGCTTTCACATGGACTTCCTGCTCCACTTCGGCCCCTCCCACTACAACGACCTCTTCCGCTGTGAGGAGCCGTTTTTCTCCGACCGTGGGCAGGGGGACGCCTCCGCCTTCGTGGAGAAGTATCTGGAGACCTGCGAAAAGGCGGGTGGAGACGGCCTGATCTGCCTCCCCTCCGGCAACCACGACATGGACCGGCTGGCCAAGTATGTGGAGGGGGAGCAGCTGAAGCTGGCCTTTGCCTTCCTGCTCACCATGCCCGGCGCGCCCTTTGTCTACTACGGCGACGAGATCGGCATGCGCCAGGTGGAGGGCCTCACCAGCGTGGAGGGGGGCTACAGCCGCACCGGCGCCCGGACCCCCATGCAGTGGGACGGGGGCGTCAACGCGGGCTTCAGCGCCGCCCCGGCCAGTGAGCTGTATATCCCCCTGGACCCGGCGTCAGACCGCCCCACGGTCCAGGACCAGCAGGGGAAGGCGGATTCCCTTTACAGCTGCGTGAAGGGCTTGCTGGCCCTGCGGCGGGAGCACCCCGCCCTTCAGAACCGCTCCGACATCCGTTTTGTCGGTGACGGAGCCCCCGGCGTCCCCCTGGCCTATGAGCGGGAGTGCGAGGGGGAGCGGCTGCTGGTGGTGGTTAACCCCCGGAGCCAGACGGCCTCCTTCCCCTGGAACGGCGCCCTGGGGGAGGCGCTGCTCTGCCTGGGCGCTCCAGCCGTTCAGGCGGCGGGAGCGGTGACGGCTGCCCCGGCCTCCGCCGGGATCTACCGGATCTCCTGACGCAATGGCTCCTCGCGCGGAGCGAGCGTCGCAGGTCCCGTCAGGGACCGAGGCGCAGAGCGCAGCGAATCACCTTTGGCGGAAAAGGCGCCAGCCTTTTCGACAGTCTCAGCCCTCCCGGCCGCGGGAGGGCTGTTCTTATCGGGAGAACGGGGCGGAGAACCAGAAAAATGATGCGGCGCCAGTAGTTGCTATTTTTGCCGGAATGCGTTACACTATTTCCTGTACGCCCGGCCCTGCCACGCCGGGGCCGGACGGCACAGAAAGTTCCGCGGATCGACCGCGCAAGGAGAGACTCCTATATGGAAATCATTCAACAGCAAATCTTCGATCAGGAGCGGGCCCTCTACGGCAGCCGGGACCTGCTGGTAAAGGACTGCTCCTTTGACGGCCCCGCCGACGGGGAGAGCGCCTTCAAGGAGTGTTCCGACATCCAGGTGGAGCGGTGCTTCTTCAACCTGCGCTACCCCTTCTGGCACGACCACGGGCTGAAGCTCACCGGCTCGGAGCTGACGGCCCTGTGCCGGGCCGCCCTGTGGTACTCCGACCACATCGAGATCACCGACACCAAGCTCCACGGCATCAAGGCCCTGCGGGAGTGCCGCGAGGCTGTTCTCCGGGGCTGCGACGTCATCTCCCCGGAGTTCGGCTGGTCCTCCCGGCAGGTGCGGATGGAGGACTGCACCGCCGAGAGCGAGTACTTCATGATGCGGGCGGAGGACCTCCAGTTCAAAAATGTCCGCATGAAAGGGAAGTACTCCTTCCAGTACATCCGGAACGCCGTCTTCGACCACTGCGACTTCGACACCAAGGACGCCTTCTGGCACGCGAAAAACGTGGTGGTCCGGGACAGCGTGGTGAAGGGGGAGTACCTGGCCTGGTACTGCGAGGACGTGACCTTTGAGCGGTGCCGGATCATCGGCACCCAGCCCCTGTGCTACTGCAGGGGCCTGAAGCTCATCGACTGCGAGATGGTGGACACCGACCTGGCCTTTGAGCGGTCCGAGGTGGAGGCCACCGTCACCACGCCGGTTCTCAGCATCAAGAACCCCCTGTCCGGGCGCATCACCGTCCACGCCGTGGGGGAGATCATCCGGGACATCCCCCAGGCCAGGGGCGAGGTCCTGGTGACGCAGACGGGAGGTCCCGCCTGCGCGTAACAGCGCGGCCCATACGCGAAGCAGGCTTCCGCCAACTGCTCTGTTGGCGGAAGCCTGCTTTGTATTCCGGCTGTCGTCCTCACAAGGGGGCGAGCCTGAGATCACGCCCAGGGGTTCTCCGTGGGATAGGGCAGGGCCTTGGGCTGGTTGTAGGCGATGTCGCCCACGCCCAGGTACTTCATGACCTCGTACAGGGCCTTGCCGCAGTGGGCAAAGGCCACCGCCCCGTGGTGGGGGTACCGCTTCTGGATCAGCACGTGGCGGTAGAACCGGCCCATCTCCGGGATGGCGAAGACGCCGATGCCGCCGAAGGACCGGGTGGCCACCGGCAGGACCTCACCCTGGGCGATGTAGGAGCGCAGAACGCCCTCGCTGTCGCACTGGAGGCGGTAGAAGGTGATATCGCCGGGGGCGATGTCACCCTCCAGGGTGCCCCGGGTGAAGTCCGGCGTGCCGCCGTTTTCCAGCAGGCGGTTCTGGATCAGCTGATACTTCACCGCGCAGCCGCCGCACATCTTGCAGCTGGGGGTGTTGCCGCAGTGGAAGCCCATGAAGGTGTCCCGGATGCCGTAGGGGAACTTCCCGGCGATGTCCTCGTCGTAGAGGTATTGGGGCACGGAGTTGTTGATGTCCAGCAATGTCACCGCGTCGCCGGTGACGCAGGCGCCGATGTACTCCGAGAGGGCGCCGTAGATGTCAACCTCGCAGGCCACGGGGATGCCCCGGGCCGCCAGGCGGGAGTTGACATAGCAGGGCTCAAAGCCGAACTGCTCCGGGAAGGCGGGCCAGCACTTGTCGGCGAAGGCCACGTACTTCCGGGCCCCCTTGTGCTGGTCCGCCCAGTCCAGCAATGTCAGCTCGAACTGGGCCATCCGCTCCAGCAGGTCGGGGTAGACCCGCTCGCCCATCTCGGAGCGCATCTCCTCCATGACGGCGGGAATGCGCCCGTCCCCGGCATGGGCCTTGTAGCTGACCAGCAGGTCCAGCTCGGAGTTCTCCTCCACCTCCACCCCCAGCTCATAGAGGCCGCGGATGGGGGCGTTGCAGGCGAAGAAGTCCTGGGGCCGGGGACCGAAGGTGATGATCTTCAAATTTTTCACCCCGATGACGGCCCGGGCGATGGGGATGAACTCCCGGATCATCTCCGCGATCTCCTCCGCCGTGCCCACGGGGTACTCCGGGATGTAGGCCTTCAAATGGCGCATCCCCAGGTTGTAGGAGCAGTTGAGCATGCCGCAGTAGGCGTCGCCCCGGCCGTTGATCAGGTCGCCGTCCCCCTCGGCGGCGGCCACGTACATGACGGGGCCGTCAAACCGCTGGGCGATGATGGTCTCCGGGGTCTCGGGGCCGAAGTTGCCCAGGAACACCACCAGGGCGTTGCACCCCGCCCCCTCCACGTCCGCCAGGGCCGTCAGGGCGTCCCCCTCGTTCTCCACGGTGACGGGGCACTCGTACAGCCCCTCGCCGTAGGCGGCGGCGATGTTCTGCCGCCGCCGGGTGGACAGGGCGATGGGGAAGCAGTCCCGGGACACGGCGATGATGCCCAGTTTTACCTCTGGAATGTTTATCATGATCCTTCTCTCTCCTTTTTACGATTTTATCAATAAGCTCAAGACGTTTCTCAGTCTTCGGCCAGGGCCGCGAACAGGTCCTTACAGGCGGGGTAGATCCGCCGGAACTGCCGGTACCGCCCCTCGTATTTCTCCGCCAGGGCGGACTCTGGCTCCGTCACCGAGGCCACGGACACCAGCTGTTCGCACACGGTTTTTACGTCGGGATAGGCCCCGGCGGCCACCATAGCCAGCATGGCGCCCCCCATCCCCGGGCCCTGCTCCGAGGCGGGGCTCTCCAGGGTGATGTTCAGCACATTGGCCAAAATCCGCCGCCACAGGGGGCTTCTGGCCCCGCCGCCGCAGAGCTTGGAGGAGCGGATCTCAAGGCCCAGGCTCCGGGCCACCTCCACGCTGTCCCGGATGGCGAAGGCCACCCCCTCCAGCACCGCCTGAGTCAGGTCCGCCCGGGCGGTGTCCATGGTCATGCCGAGGAAGGTCCCCCGGGCGTTGGTGTCGTTGATGGGGCTGCGCTCCCCCATCAGGTAGGGCAGGAAGTAGACGTGGTTTGCGCCCAGCCAGTCCTCCCGGATGGCCGCCTGCTCCCCGGCGTAATCCGTGGTGTGGAAGATGTCCTCCATGAGCCACTTGTTGCAGCTGGCGGCGGAGAGCATACATCCCATCAGGTGGTAGCCCCCGTCGGCGTGGGCGAAGGCGTGGAGGGCGTTGTTCCGGTCCACGCCGAACCGTTCGGAGGAGATGAACACCGTGCCGGAGGTGCCCAGGGAGATGTTGCAGCCCCCCTCTCCCACCACGCCGGTGCCCACCGCGGCGGCGGCGTTGTCCCCGGCCCCGGCGGCCACTTTGGCGGTCTCCGGGATGCCCAGCAGGGCGGCGATCTCCGGCTTGACCGTTCCCACGCAGTCGTAGCTCTCGAAGAGTCGGGGCATCTGCTCCTCCCGGACGCCGCAGAGCGCCAGCATCTCCCGGCTCCACCTCCTGTTTTTCACGTCCAGCAGCAGCGTCCCCGAGGCGTCGGAGAAATCGGTGCTGTGGACCCCCGTCAGGCGGTAGTTGATGTAGTCCTTGGGCAACATGATCTTCCCGATCCGGGCAAAGTTTTCCGGCTCATTCTCCCGCAGCCACAGGAGCTTGGGGGCGGTAAAGCCCGCGAAGGCGATGTTGGCGGTGAGGGCCGCCAGCCGCTCCCGCCCGACCACATTGTTGAGATAGTCCACCTCCTTGGCGGTCCGGCCGTCGTTCCAGAGGATGGCCGGGCGGATCACCTGGTCCGCCTCGTCCAGGATCACCAGGCCGTGCATCTGGCCCGCCGCGCCGACGCCCGCCACCTGGCCGGCGTCAAAGCCCGCCAGCAGCTCCGGGATGCCGTGGGACACCGCGTCCCACCAGTCCTCCGGGTTCTGCTGGCTCCAGCCCGGCCTGGGGAATTCCAGGGGATAGTCCCTGGAAACCACATGGAGGATCTCCCCCGCTTCGTTCATCAGCAGCAGCTTCACTGCCGAGGTGCCCAAATCAATTCCAATGTACAGCATCACATACCTCGTCTTTCCGAAACCCCGGCTGTTCGGGGTCACATAGGTTAGGTCTATTATATACGAAACCTCCCGGCGTTTTCAACCAGCTTGTCAAAATTAGCCACGGCAGCAGCATGGCTCCCGCGGATGACATTCCCAAGGGGAATTTTGTTGCACGCAGTGAGATTTGCCAATGAGCCAGTCAATCCAAAGGACTGACTGGCTCAGGGTTCCGGTTATATCAGTTGCCAGGCAAAGGAATTACTCCTCGGTCATGTAGCGCATGAGGATGGTGGCGAACTGTGCCCGGCTGGCGGAGGCGGTGGGGCTCAGGGTGGCGGAAGCACCATTGCCGATGCCGTTGATA
>ENA-ORNG01002760-ORNG01002760.1-human-gut-metagenome-genome-assembly--contig:-NODE-2760-length-10252-cov-4.467294_pt1 | contig 10252 bp, 9 predicted proteins | sample MGYA00242113_ERZ509018 | MGnify/ENA primary metagenome ERZ509018 (study PRJEB26280, sample SAMEA2338711) | human gut metagenome | biome: human gut; feature: human-associated habitat; material: faeces... | reverse complement strand
TGCCCTCACCTACGGCAAGGAGAAGCACGTGTCCTTCGCCTCCCTGCCGGGGATGAAGGAGCGCACCATCCTGGTGCAGGGCTTCTCCAAAAGCTACGCCATGACAGGCTGGCGCATAGGCTACGCCGCGGCGAACAAAGAGCTCGCCAAGGTCATGTCCAACTACCTCAGCCACAGCACCGGCGCACCCTCCACGGTCAGCCAGTGGGCCGCCGTCGAGGCGCTGAGCGGTCCGCAGGATACGATAGAGGCCATGCGCAAGGTGTTTGAGGAGCGGCGCAACTATCTCGTCTCCCGCCTGAACAGCATCCCCGGCGTCAGCTGCATCACGCCGAACGGAGCCTTCTACGTCATGATGAACATTGAAAAGCTCATAGGCCGCACCCTCGGCGGCAGGCTCATCGAGAACGACGACGATTTTGGCGTCGCCTTCCTGGGAAAGGGCCTTGTCGCCGTCGTGCCATGCTCGGGCTTTGGCATCAAAAACTTTGTACGCTGGACATACGCCACTTCGATGGAGAACATCAAGGAGGGCCTCGACAGGCTGGAAAAATTCCTGGCAGAGTAGTTAAAACAGCCCGTCCCGCATAGAGTTTGAGGGAGGGGTGATGTGCTATGGCTATTTCTGTCCGGCTTAAGGACGTTTTGCCGCTGCTGGCGGCGCTGCTGCTGGTGTTTTTCGCGTTCAGCCTGCCTCCGTTTTATGAGGAGGCGGAACCCGCCTCGGCACAGGCGGAGAGCGGGCGCGTGCTCATAATAGACGCCGGCCACGGCGGGGAGGACGGCGGCGCGACTACGGCTGAGGGCGTGCCGGAAAGCGGCATAAACCTTGCCATAGCGCAGAAGCTGGAGGCCCTAGCGGGCCTGTGCGGCGTCGAGTGCGTCATGACGCGGGAGAGCCAGGAAATAGCCTACCCCGAGAGCGCCTCCACCACGGCCCAGCGCAAGCAGTCGGACCAGAAGGCGCGCGTCGAGCTTATAAACGCTCAGGAGGATGCTGTGCTGGTCAGCATTCATCAGAACTTCTTCCCGGACACGCGGCCGTCCGGCTGCCAGGTGCTTTACGGCAAGCCGGAGGGCAGCCGGGAATTGGGCGAGCTGGCACACAAGAACCTCACGGAAGCCCTCTGCCCCCAGAGCCGCCGCGTTGCAGCGCCCATCTCGGAGGATATTTACCTCATGCGCGCTGCGAAGTGTACCTCGATACTCGTGGAGTGCGGCTTCCTTTCAAACCCGGGCGAGGCGGCGCTGCTGCAAACCGAGGGCTATCAGCTCAAAATATCCGCCCTGCTGCTGGCATCCTATCTGCAATACGAGGCGGGGCAAGACGGAATGGTGTTATGAAACAAAGGACCTTATTCTACTGCACTGAGTGCGGCAACGAGACGGCCAAGTGGTCGGGCCAATGCCCCGCCTGCGGGGCCTGGAACACGCTTGTCGAGGCCCCGGCGCAGGCCAAGTCCGGCAAGGCCGCCGCCGCGGCCTCGAAGCACGGCAGCGGCAAGCCCAAGCTGCTCTCGGAGCTGGATACGCAGGAGGAGATACGCTTCACCACCGGCGTCGGCGAGCTTGACCGTGTGCTTGGCGGCGGGGCCGTGCGCGGCTCTGTCGTCCTCGTTGGCGGGGCGCCCGGCGTTGGCAAGTCCACGCTGCTCCTGCAGCTGTGCGGACTCGTCGGAGGTTCGGAGCGGGTGCTCTATGTGACGGGCGAGGAGAGCCGCCGTCAGCTCAAGATGCGCGCCCAGCGCCTGGGCGTCTCCGAGGGCGAAATTTACGTCCTCGCGGAGACCCAGCTCGCGGAGATAGAGGCGCAGATCGAGGCGGTACAGCCGACGGTTGTTATAGTGGACTCCATTCAGACCATGTTCGACACCGAGATAGCCGCCGCGCCCGGCAGCGTCAGCCAGGTGCGGGAGTGTACGATGTCCATCATGCGTCTTGCCAAGGCCGACGGCTTTACCGCATTTGTAGTGGGACATATCAACAAAGAGGGCAGCATCGCCGGCCCGAAGGTGCTGGAGCACATGGTGGACTGCGTGCTCTACTTCGAGGGCGAGCAGTCCATGAGCTACCGCATACTCCGCGCGGCGAAGAACCGCTTCGGCTCGACGAATGAGATAGGCGTTTTCGAGATGGCCGACACCGGCCTGCGCGAGGTGCCGAACCCATCGGAGACCATGCTCTCCGGCCGCCCGCTGGACACGCCCGGCACCTGCGTTACCTGCGTCATGGAGGGCACGCGGCCCATCCTGGCCGAGATACAGGCCCTTGTGGCCCAGTCCGGCTACGGCAACTCCCGCCGCAACTCCAACGGCATCGACTACAACCGCGCCATGCTGCTGCTCGCCGTGCTTGAAAAGCGCGGGGGCATGAGCGTTGCGGGCTGCGACGCTTATATAAACGTCGTGGGCGGCCTGCAGCTGGATGAAACGGCCGCCGACCTTGCCACGCTCCTGGCCGTCGCCTCCAGCTGGAAGGACGTGGCCATCGGCTCCGACCTCGCCGCCGTGGGTGAAGTCGGACTCTCCGGGGAGGTGCGCTCCGTGAACCAGCTCAACCACAGGCTCTCGGAGATATCCCGCCTGGGCTTCAAGCGCTGCATCATCCCAGCCCATGTGAAAGGAGACGTGCTCCGGCCAAAGGGCCTGGAGCTCATCAGCGTCAAAAACGTGCGCGAGGCCATCCGGGAGGCGCTCGGGTGAGCGCCCGCTTCATAGAAACGCCCCACCTGCCGCAAGGGAAGGTGGGGCTGTGCGCTTTGGGCGAAAAATATCGCGAGAACCTCGAAAAACCGCTGCAAAACCTGGGCATAACCCCATTCTGGCTGCCCGAAAACCGCGCCGTTGACCCGCGCCTTTCCGGCCATGCCGACCTCGTGCTGCTGCACCTGGGCGGGAACAGGGTGCTTACATATTTGGACAGGCTGCCGGATATCGGGCTGGACGCCGTTAAAGTAACGGGACAGGGGAGGGAGTACCCGGCGGATGCGAGGCTGTGCGCCTGCGTCGTAGGGCGCTTCTGCATACACAACTTCCGCATTTCCGAGGCCGGCATCGCGGGCTTCGAGCGCGTAGACGTGCGCCAGGGCTATGCCAAGTGCTGCACCTGCGTAGTGGATGCGCACAGCGTTATCACCTCCGACGAGGGTATAGCGAGGGCCGCAGCCCGGCACGGCCTGGACGTGCTCAGGATACGGCCCGGATATGTTGATTTGCCCGGCTTCGACACCGGCTTCATCGGCGGCGCGGCCTTCAAAAGTGCGCCGGACGTTCTGGCCTTCACGGGGAGGCTTGATCATCACCCGGACTGGCCGGAAATTGAGCACTTCCTGCGCGGGCGCGGCGTTGAGCCGCTGTTTTTGACTGATATGCCCGCCTTTGATATCGGCTCCGCCGTGCCGCTCACCGAGGCGGCAGGGAAATCTTGCCCATAATTGCGGCATTTGCCGCACCGGTGACGGCAGGCAGGCTGTTCGGCAGGCCCGCGAGGCAGCGGTCGCCCAGAAGGGCGAAGGCCACGGCCTCCTTGGCGTCGCTGCTGAACCCCAGATCCTCCTGAGTTTTGACCTCGACCCCAAAGCGCTCAAAGCGCGTGGAGAGGCGGCTTAGGAGGGTCTTGTTATAACTGCCTCCGCCGCCGACGAGCAGCTCGGCGGCTTTGTATTTCGGCAGGACATAGCGCTCGTAGGCGTCGGCTATCGACCAGGCGGTCAGCTCCGTTGCCGTCGCGGCGAGGTCGTCCCAGCCCAGGCCGTGCTCCCGGCCCCAGTCGAAGATGCCCTCGGCATACTGTGCGCCGAAAAGCTCCCGGCCCGTGGACTTCGGAAGGGGCAGGGAATAGTAAGGCTCGGCCTTGAGCCTGTCCAGCAGCGCCTCGTCCACGCGGCCGCGCGCGGCCATCGCGCCGCCTGCGTCGTAGCGCTCGCGCCCGCCTGTCGCGGCGCTGGCCACGGCGTCTATCAGCATGTTGCCCGGCCCGGTGTCGAAGGCGTACACCGCCTCCGGCGCGCAGGCTGCGGGCAGGACGGTCATGTTGCCTATGCCGCCGATATTCTGCAAAAGCCGCGTCCTGTCCATGCTTTTATATAAGAGGTACTCCGTAAACGGCACGAGCGGCGCGCCCTGACCGCCCGCCGCGACATCCGCGACGCGAAAGTCTGAGACAGTTACAAGACCAGTCCGCTGGGCTATCACAGCGCCCTCGCCTATCTGCACCGTGCAGCGCGCGGGCAGGCCGCAGAACGCCTCCTCATCCGGGGCGTGCCAGATAGTCTGGCCGTGGGAGGCCACGGCGTCCACTTCCGCCGGGGTAAGTCCCGCCGCCGCGATGACGGAGAGCGCCGCCTCCGCGTAGAGCCCGCCGAGGACATAGGACATTTTGCCGACCCTGTCCACCGTCGCATTGGCCGGGTCAAAAAGTTCGAATATGCACGCACGCACCGACTCAGGGAAAGGGCGGTTCTCAAACGCCAGCAGCCGGAGTTCCGGCGCGTCCTGCGGCCCGGAGAATTCCACCAGCGCCGCATCAATGCCGTCCACCGAGGTGCCGGACATCAGCCCGACTATTCGGCGCCGGGCTTTGCCTGCAAAGTCTATCAGCATGAAGCTCACCTCTCGCCGTAATGTTAAAAAACTGTGGCGCTAATCGTTACACTATGCACAGTTGCGATTTAAAACACAGCGTGATATAATGTTCCTAAATCAGTTAATATTATGATACAATATTTCCACGCAAAAGAAAAGGGGAATTTTATGCTTGCCGCGGAAAAGCTCATCCGGCGCGGGGTGGAAAATGGGGTCTTTCCCTATGCCGAGTGGGCGGCTTTTGACAAGGACGGCATATTCAGCCGCGGCTCAACGGCGGGGGAGGGCGGACGCCGCTTTGACCTTGCCTCGCTGACCAAGACCTTCACGGCCACGGCGCTGCTGAGGCTCATATCAGAGGGAAAACTCCGCCTGGAGGACGACGCAGCCTCAATTCTGGAGCCGCCCTCGCCGAGGCTGAGGGACTATCTAGGACAGATGAGCCTGTACAGGCTCATGACGCACACGGCGGGCCTGCCGGCCTGGTATCCCTTTTACGCCGACGGGCGGCCCTTTTTTGAGGCTCTGGAGGCGCAGCCGGATGCGCAGGGGCCGGAAGAAGGCATGGTTTACAGCGACATCGGCTTCATGCTGCTTGGACTTGTGCTCAGCCGTGTGAACGGCAGGCCGCTGGAAGAGGTGATAGACCCCTTTGGCTTCGGCGCAGCGTACAAACCAGGACCCGGACCGGATCTTGTGCCCTCATGCCGCGACAACGCGGTGGAGGAGGGGATGTGCGCCGAGAGGGGCTTCACATTTTCAGGCTTTCGGGCGCACATCCGGGATGTAACGGGCGAGCCGAACGACGGCAACGCTCACTACTTCTGGAACGATGTGAGCGGCCACGCGGGGCTTTTCGGCACGGCGCTGGCCGTGGCGAGGCTGGGAGAGTTCTATCTCGCTGCGTCGGAGCAGCCGTATCTCGGCGGCGTTACGCCCCAGCCGGGCTGTGAGGGGCGCTGCCTTGTCTTTCACACCGGGGGCGCTTTCCCGACGGGCTGCGGGCACACCGGATTTACAGGCACCAGCTTATGGATAGACCGCGAAGCGGGCCTCGGCCTTGCCCTGCTGACGAACCGCCTCTGCTATGACCATCTGCCCCGGGCAGACATGAACGCCTTCCGTCTCGCCGTGCACGAGGCGATTCTGGAAGAAAGAAATTGAGAGAAAGCGGGTAGGAATCTGAATGATACAGCTCGACCAGCTCCCGACCGAGCAGCGCAACCCCAAAACCGCCTGCATTGACAGGCTCTCCACGCTCGAAATGGTGCGCAGGATAAATGACGAGGACAAAAAGGTCGCCTACGCTGTGGAGAAGGAGCTTGATAACATAGCCGAGGCCGTGGATGCCATATACGCCGCGCTGAAAGACGGCGGCAGGCTCATATACTGCGGCTGCGGCACCTCTGGCCGGCTTGGCATACTCGACGCCGTCGAATGTCCGCCCACCTTCTCAACAGATCCGGAAATGGTGCAGGGCGTCATTGCTGGCGGAGAACCGGCGCTCGCGCCGTTGAGGGTGCGGAGGACAATATGTCGGCCGGTAAAGAGGACATGATTGAGCTCGGGCTCTGCGCTAAGGACATACTGGTGGGCATCGCGGCCAGCGGCCGGACGCCATATGTGCTCGGCGCCATGGCCTACGCCAAAGAAATAGGCGCACGCACCGTCGCCGTCACCTGCAACAAGCACTCACAGATGAACGCCGCCGCGGACATCGCAATAGGCGTGGAACCCGGTCCGGAGGTCATAACCGGCTCCACGCGGCTCAAATCCGGAACGGCGCAGAAAATGGTGCTCAACATGCTATCCACTGGCGCGATGATACGCCTGGGGAAAGTATATGGCAATCTCATGGTGGATGTAAAGCCCACGAATGAAAAGCTCGTGCGCCGGGCGATAAGCATTGTCTCAACGGCTGCAAATGTCAGTGAGGATGAGTCCAGGCAGGCCCTGGAGCAGTGCGGCTTTTCGGCCAAAACGGCCATCGTCATGTTGACAAAGGGCTTGCCGGCGCAGGAAGCCGAGCGCAGGCTGGCCGAAAACGGAGGCATAGTTGCCCGGGCTCTCGACGAGGAGGATTGAGCATGGACGTAAAAACCGCCGCCGGCCAGCACATAATGGCCGGCCTGCCCGGCACCGAGATCGACCCCGCCTTCGCCGCGCTGGTACGGGAGTGCAAGGTAGGTAACGTTATCCTGTTCCGCCGCAACGTTAAAAACGCCGCGCAGCTTGCCAGGCTCTGCGCCTCCTTGCGTGAGCTCATAGTCTCTGAAACGGGCATGGAGCCCTTCATCGCCATAGACCAGGAGGGCGGAGTAGTTTCGCGCTTTTCACCAGACATGGCCACTACGCCGGGAGCCATGGCCCTGGCAGCCGCGGGAGGGGATGCGCCTTACAGAGCGGCGAGGCTCACGGCGGCACAGCTTCGCGCCGCAGGTGTGAATTTTGACCTCGCGCCGGTGCTTGACGTGAACTCCAACCCGCTCAACCCTGTTATCGGTGTGCGCAGCTTTGGAGATTTGCCTGAGGAGGCCGCGGAGAGGGCAATGGGTTTTATGCGCGGCCTGCTTGACGGGGGCGTCATGGCCTGCGGCAAACATTTCCCGGGTCACGGCGACACCGACACGGACTCGCACATCGGCCTGCCGCGCGTGGATAAGAGCCGCGAACAGCTGGAAGAATGCGAACTGCTGCCTTTCAGCCGCGCCATTGAGGCCGGTATACCCGCCATAATGTCCAGTCACGTGCTGTTCCCGGCCCTCGAACCCGAAAAGCTGCCCGCCACTATGTCGCGGCGCATACTCACGGGACTTCTCCGCGAAGAGCTGGGCTTTGGCGGCGTGATAATCAGCGACTGCATGGAGATGGACGCCGTTGCGAAATTCTACGGCACCGTAAACGGCGCTGCGGCTGCGCTCAAAGCCGGAGCGGACATCGTATGCATCTCCCACACTGCCGCACTCGCGCGCGAGACCGCTGAAAGGCTTTGGCAGCGCTATGAGGCCGCAGAGGGGGAGGAGAGACGCGAGCTGGAGCGCTCCGGCGAGCGGATCGCCGAGGCAAAGCGCCGCTTCACCGCCGTGCCAAAGGCTGAAACGCAGATTTTCAAGCTCCGCGCACAGGCCAGGGACATGCTGGAGGAGAGCTTCGTGCTAATGAACGGACCTATACCTCCACTGGGGGATAGCCCGTTTTTCACAGGCTGCGCCAACAGCCGCGCAAGCCAGGCCTCCAGCGCAGCAAACGGCGTTCCGGCCCTGCCGACTGTAATGGCCCGTCGTTTTGGAGGCGGCTGCGCCGTCTGCTCAGATGACCCTGATTCCGAGGAGATAGCCGCAATAGCAAGAAAGGCCCGGAATGCCAGCTGCATTGTATTGAACACCAGCGGCGCATTGAGAAACAGCGGCCAGCTCATCCTCATGCTGACGCTGGGGAAGCTCAAAAAGCCCATGCTCGTCATAGCCATGCGCGAGCCTTACGAGCTGCGCTATCTGCCCAAGCACGCTGCGGGCATAGCGGCCTGGGAATACAGCACACGCTCGATCGCCGCGCTGGGCCACTGCCTGTCCGGAGACTTTGAGTTTACCGGGCGTATGCCGCTGGCATATTTCCCCCTCGAAAGAATCAATCCATAATTCTTGTTATATTGAACTTTTATTTCTTTACAAAGGATATAGCGCATGGTATAATATGCCCAATAGGGCAGCCCGGGCGGAAGAGCCGGGCTGTAAGTGATAAAATATACATAAGGAGGACGACATGAAGAAACTACTTGCTCTCATCCTGATGGCCGCGCTTTGCCTCGGCCTTCTGGCCGGCTGCGGCGAGCCCGCTGCCTCCGACACCAGCGAGCCTCCCGCCACCGACGCGGGTGGGGAAGAGAACCCCAGCGGCGGCAATGCCGCCACTGAGCTGACCGTCTGGCTGCCTGTCTACCAATTCGGCGACGGTATCAGCGACGAGGACTTCTGGAACGAGAAGTTCGACGCCTTTGAGGCTGAGAACAACTGCACCATCAAGGTCGAGATCCAGGGCTGGACCGACTACGCCACCAACATCTACACCGGCCTGCTCTCCGCCGAGGGTCCGGACGTCGTTTACGTCACCGAGTATTACGACATCATCACCTCCGAGCTCATTGTCCCCCTGGACGCCTATCTGACTGAGGAGGACTATGACCTTTACCTGTACCTCACCCAGGGTGCCTACAACTCCAACAGCGAGCTGTGCACCTTCCCGATGATGCCGGGCAACCCCTGCGTCATGTACTTCAATATGGATATGCTTGAGGCCGCCGGAGTCACTGAGCTGCCCACGACCTGGGACGAGTTTTACGAGGTCTGCCTCAAGCTCAAGGAGGCCAACCCCGACGTCATGCCCTTCACCTCCTCCTGGGGCGCTTCCAACGGCGTTTCCGCGCTGCTGACCAGCTTCTGGCCCTTCTTCTTCCAGGCCGGCGGCTCCGTCCTCACCGAGACGGGCGAGCTCAACATGGACAGCGAGGCCACGCTTGAGGCCCTCAACTTCATCAAGAAGCTCCGCGACGCCGACATCCTCGACGAGAGCGCCGTCTCCATGGACGACCCGGGCGGCAAGTTCGTGAACGGTGAGGCCGCCATAGTCATTGTCGGCACCGGCACCAGCGGCAGCTTCACCGAGGCGGGCATCAACTGGGAGTGCATCTTCGCGCTTGAAGGCCCTGCCGGCGCTGCCACCAACTTCTCCGTTGACTCCCTGGCCATCAGCAAGTTCTGCGAGAACCCTGAGCTGGCCGCGAAGCTCATCAAGTACATCACCAGCGCCGCGTGCATGGACGACTTCCACAACGAGATCTACGGTATGCCGTCCCTGACTACCGACGCCACCTACACCGAGCCTGAGCCGTTCCAGAGCATGTACGTCGATCACGCCGACGATATGTTCGCCGTGCCGTCCTTTGAGGGCAGCGCTTCCTTCATGGACACCTTCCAGCAGAACGTGCAGGGCATGCTCATGGGCCAGCTGACTCCGGAGCAGGTCATTTCTGAGACGATGACCTATTACAACGAGCAGATAAAGCAGTAACCCTTTGACACAAGAAACCGGGCATGGCCGGATAAAGACTATGCCCGGTTTCTCCTTATCTTTTTGCAAGGCGTGGTGACAGTATGAACAACGCGAGGCGGCGTTCCCCTCTGATGCGGCGGCAGGCGGCCTACGGCATTGCCTATATAACTCCGGGCATGTTTATTGTCCTGGCTTTCTGCATCCTGCCTATTTTTATGACGCTCTATTACAGCTTCACGAGCTACAATCTGGCGCAGGAGCCTAAGTTCGTGTTCCTTGATAACTATCAGAAGCTTTTTACGAACACCCAGCTGCGCAAGGCGCTGTGGAACACGGTCATCTACGTCATCATAACCGTGCCACTCCAAACGCTGCTCGCAATGTTTGTGGCGAACTTCCTGGCGGAGTATCTCAACAACCGCTATGGCCGCTTCCTGCGCAGCGTCATCTTCATCCCGACTCTGGTGAGCTACGTCGCGGCGGCGACGGTGTGGGAGATAATCTATGCCGACAAGGGCGGACTGCTCAACGAGTTCCTCGGCCTTCTGGGAATCAAGGGCATGAACTGGCTGGGCGACCCGAAAACGGCGCTTATCTGTGTCTCGCTGGTCGCCGTTTGG
>ENA-ORNG01002759-ORNG01002759.1-human-gut-metagenome-genome-assembly--contig:-NODE-2759-length-10258-cov-4.233755_pt1 | contig 10258 bp, 16 predicted proteins | sample MGYA00242113_ERZ509018 | MGnify/ENA primary metagenome ERZ509018 (study PRJEB26280, sample SAMEA2338711) | human gut metagenome | biome: human gut; feature: human-associated habitat; material: faeces... | reverse complement strand
GTAATCTTGGTAGCCACTGTCGATTCCTCCTTCTCAGCGGTCTTCGCCGCATATTTGTCGTAGTAGGTCTGGCCGTACCCGGCCCGCTTTTCCTGCATCGCTGCGCTCTGGTCAGCCGGCCGCTCAAACTGAAGCAGGACGGCGTTGGATGCGGCCTTCACGGTCGTTGCAGATCTCAGCGTGGTCAGAACGGCCTTGTAGCTGGTAGACAACTCTTTCATTAGCAAGCCAAGCTGGGCCTCCAGGTCGCCGACTGATTGGGGTAGCCAAGCTTTTTTTCGTAGCTGTTTTGGAGGTTTATAGGGTTCAGGCCGCTCTCAGCCTTCAGGTTGCCCATGCGCCCTGCCTCTCCGTAGTCGGATAGGCCAGCAGTCTTGGGGTAGTTCAAAATCTTCTCTGCGTTTGCCTTGCCAATGAGGCCCATAAAACTCCCCCTTTATGGGTCGTTCCACTCAGAAGTTTCCGCAAGGTTCGTAGCTTCCTCCGTCCTTTTTTCATCCTCAATCTGCCACCTACGATCTGTCTGCCGCTCTTTCGTGGTCTTGATCCACCCCATAACGCCGCACTCACCGCCGCAGAAGCCGAACACCATAGTAATCAGCGTATCCGGAACAGTTTGGTACATCTCAAAGAGCTGGATCATCTTCAGCGTAAACAGTAGCAAGGTCACTCCCATGATGACCAGAATGAGGTCCATCTTCCCAATGCGAGGCTTGTCCTTTCCGGCAGTCTTCTTCGCTTCGGAGGCTTCGGATCTACGGCTTCGCATATTCACCTTTTTCCGCTCGCTCCTCTTTTTTCGGATCACCGCCGAAATTGCCAGCAGCGCATAGATGCTCACTGCGCCTCCAAAGAAGGCCCCCACAGAAGCCAGAATAATGCCGATCTCCATTTCACTTCTCCTTCATCGGGTAAAGCCCTTGCACAATAGTAGGAGGCCCGAGCCGATCGAGGTTGTCCATCTCGATAACGGTCAGCGCCTCCATCTCGGGAATAATTTTCGTATGAACATATCCGTCGCCGTTGTAGCCTTCATAGTCGCGGATGATCTCCCAGAAAGCATCAGCTTCCATGCGGTTCCACACCTGTCTAGGGTTCCTTTCTTTATCGGTGTAGTACCGGTAGCTTTGGATAATCATGTCTCGGAGCTTATTTCTTTCGCTCCGGCGACGCTCCTCCTCGATTTCCTCAAGCCTCCCTCCGAGCTCAGCGATTTTATCGTTCAGCTCTTTCTGTATCTTCAAACTCTGTTTGCGGTAATTGGGGTAGTTGCTTACCACTTCCAAAGCTTCTTTCAGTTGCTGGTCCTTGGCTTTATTTGCCTCATACCGCTTTACCAGATAGTCTTTGACTCTCTTGTAAACGAACAGCAAAAAGACCGCCGCAAGCACCAGTTCAATCACGTTCAGCACAGTAATGTTGCCGAACAATTTCTCAAACTCATTCAGTCCCGTCAAAACAACACTTCCAATCTGCCTGCGGCCTTTGCCAAGGCAAGAATTTGGTTCCCACTTCCTGCGGGGCTAATACCATGAAATTGGCGGGGGCTGCACCAGCCAGCCCCCGCCTTTTCCAGGCCTCTTGTTAAACTGCTTATTGTGGGTATCTCTTTCCTTCGCCTTATCATCTCTATCTGCTGCTTCAAAAGGAACTCAGCTTCCCGTGTGTTTATCGCCGGTGATTTCTTCATACTGCTCGGCAGTAATCCACCCCTTCTTGACCGCGTTGGAGACGATAACCGAGTCACCGGATTTGGAGTACAATCTTTTGATGGTTTCAAACATAGTGGATTCCTCCTTAAATTTTATTGCTTGACGTACCAGTAGCCGTCGGTATGCTTTCCGTTTGTCGGATATGCGTTGGGATTCTCACTGGTCACTTGGTCAACATAGTCCCCCCGGTCAAACTTCACATTTACCAAGAGCTTATACAGGCTATCAGTGGCGGCATCTGTTGTGCCTAATCTGAATCGAGAAAATGTGTGGTGAGTATATCCAGAGGAAAGACCATTCTTCGGGTTACTTGGATCTCGGAAACAAATAGACGCACCATACAAACTACTTCCACTGTAGTACACATATTGTGGGTCCATTACATACTCCCAATATCCACTATCACTATCAGTGTGGCTTATATAGCTGAACCCACTTTGCGGTCCGAGATAAAAATATCGGGCATATCCAACATTAACGCTATCCTCATTATCATTTATGAGAGTATCAATGTGTTCGTTTACTGTCCGAAAATTAAATCCACCGGTGCCGCTAGAATTTATGGACTTAACCTTTCCGTCATCTGTGACAACTAGGTTTACCCCACTACCAGCTGTTGCAAGATACCAGCTACCTGATGCATTTAGGCTGTATGTTCCGACATAGGTATATGTGTGAAGTATGTTCCTCGTGATCGTGCTGGCATTGACGATGGTATATCGGCTCCAAGTGGTGATTCCTGGGAAGAACTGCCTCGCCACACCGCTTACTCCAATATATCCGCTCTTTACCTTGCGCGCGATGCCGCTCACACCGACATACTCACCGCTGACCTTGCGTGCGATCCCGCCAACGCCGATATATTTCGCCTTAGCCATGCGAGGTCACCCCCGCATGGAAAATGTTAGAATTTAGGAGGAGTCTCCCCCAGCGCTTTAACACATTAAAGTGCATAAGTATCCCCCTTAAAGTTGTGTTTAACCCGATCACTGCATCAACGCATCCATGACCAGCACGTCCACCGTGTCGATCAGGCTCGCCAGCTGGCTCTCGGTATAAGTGCGCTGGCTCATGGAGACGGTGATCCTGTCCTCATAGATGGCCTCCGCCTCCTCGGTCACAGGCGTGACCTCGACGGCCTCCTTTTTCAGGCCGGCCCGGATCGTATAGCCCTTGTGGAGGTAGCTCTGTTCCGTGGTGGTCCCGTCCGGGTCCTCCACGGCTTCCAGGACTGTGATGCTCTCGCAATTCTCCGTCGAGAAAGCGGCGTCCAGCGCCTCCATACCCTCGGTGGCGGGGAAGATAAAGTTCAACGTGTCCCGGTTTGCTCCCTGTACATAGCGGGTCTCGCCTGTGGCAAGGATGGGAGAAAGGACCGTGCCGTTGGAAAGTTTAATTTTCATGTGTTTTCCTCCTCACAAAATTTATTGTTTGACATACCAATATCCATCAGTGTGGATGCCGTTTTCGGGATAAGCGTTTTCGTTCTCAGATGTGACATCGGAAACATATTGATTGATACTGCCCACCGGCTTTAACCGCCTGATATCAACAGCTGTAGGGCCAAGTATTGCGCAGGACGTAAACATTCCATTCTCTGAGTAGCTGGTTGTTTCCCCTGGCCTCATATGCAGTGTTCCTTGCATCAGCTCTTCACAAGTCAAATCAACTCGATTCCTATAAGTTCCAGTATCAGTGTCTATTGTGCGCGTAACTTTCGCATCAATTACCCCTGGAACAAAAACACAATATGTTGTTGACGTGTAATTATATCCATAGCGGGTGTTTGCATAACGACTATTGCGGTTTGATGACATTGCTGATGCGCTTACGCACATGCAAACTGTATCATCACAATATCCAGTCTCGTTGTAACCTCTCCACCTACCATAACTGGCTTCACTTCCATACCATACGTTTGGCCTGTTCATTGATAGGTAAAAATCCCATTTATCTGATTCAACGAGTGGAATGGTCTTATACGTTTCTACAGTTGAAGTGTTTTCGTATCGAACCGTATATTTCTTCCAAGTGAATTCACCCAGAAAGAATTGCCTCGCCACACCGCTTACTCCAATATATCCGCTCTTTACCTTGCGCGCGATGCCGCTCACACCGACATACTCACCGCTGACCTTGCGTGCGATCCCGCCAACGCCAATATATTGTGCCTTAGCCATGCGGAGTCACCTCCGCATGGGGGTCAGTTCTTAGGGAGTACCCCCCCACTTTAATGCGCTAAAGTGCATGAATATCCCCCTTAAAATCGTAAAATTTATAGCTTGACATACCAGTATCCATCAGTGTGGATGCCATTGTCCGGATAGGCGTTCTCATTTTCGGAGGTGACTCTGCCGAGATATGAGCCTTGAGTTTGCGGCCCACTACCTTTGACCACCTTATAAAGAACACCATAATTCTCTCCAGCCACATGAACTGCATAATCAGAAGTCGAACCGCTGTCCATAAATGTCGGGGTAAAACTCTCGTTATCGCTGTCGTAGATGTAGCTGGAGGCCATGAAGGTATAACCAACTGCCGAACCGGGGTCTTTGTTTTTGTAGTTGGCTGGCAAAGTTATTGTGCCGGTTTTTACAAATCTTCCGGTTGAAATGGCTGCGTCTGTCCTCTGCGTTGTACACCAAGTATGACTGCTTGCATAGTTGGGTGGACATTGCGAATCCCCATTGCATCCCCTTTCAATTACTTTTTCACAAGTGTATTTCACTTCGGTTTTTACACTGTATTTATTCCAAGTAGAATACATCTGGAAAAAACTTTCTAGCGATTTTATTCACACCCACATATCCATCGCTAATCTTCCGTGCCACCCCGGAAACTCCCATATAGGGCTGTTTTACTTTCCTCGCAATACTAGATACTCCAATAAAATGTGGCATGTCAGCTCACCTCACTGATACGCAAGATAGATACATCCCGTGGTCAGGCTGGTGCTCCCCGAAGACATGTCGGATGTCCCTGCATAGATCTGGCGTACCCCCTTTGTGGTGACCGCCGGGGTGAGGGTGGTCTGCCCTGTTCCGCCCCGGGCCGCAGAGAGGGTCCCGCTGGTTATGTTGGAGGCGGTATGGTTGTGGGAGGCCGCAGCAAACAACGCCCTGATTTTGCTCCACAGCACCCGTTTTGAAATATTTTTGTCTTCGCTGTCTGTGATTAGCACAGCATCATTATTATTTGGAGCGTTCTTCTGATCTGTGTTGACAAAAGCTTCGGAAACATTTATATCGGGGAGCTGTTCTTCGGACAGCTTTCCGCTCTCATTCAAATCTGCCTTTTTCTTGAACACGGTATCGAGTGCGTCCTGAACATTGGTGGCGTCAGTCTCAGATTTCTTGTTGTCGTAGCTGATGTTGACTGCGGCACCGGCCATCTCAGGGCCAGGGCCACCGCCAATATTAACCGATCCAAAAGCCATTATCTGTTCTCCTTTCCGGCTTCAAGCCAGTATTCTGCTGAAATAGGGGTTGTCGGAGCACTTTTTGCCCTGATGCGGATAGCACCTGTCACAGTTTCACAGGTCGGACACAGATTACAGGCAATAGCTACGGACATACTCTCGGGAGCAATCATAACCGATGCTCGGTCCTTGTCTGTCACACTCTTGTCCACTATGTCGTAGTAGGACGGATAGGCAGTCATGCCTTCATCATCCTGCCAACCAGTGGCCGGGATAGTCACCGAAACAGAGCCAGGTTTGTCTGCCTTGACTGTTTCAAACTCCTCCAGGGCTTCCGTTACCGTCTGGGCCAACTGCCCAATAAGGCCGTTGGTGAAGTTCTTTGCTGCCTCCGCACAGGCTTTCAGATGCTCCGTAAGTGTTACTTTACCCATGCGTTATTACCTCCGTGAGAATGAGTAAGGGCGGGGGGGAATCCCCCGCCCTCCTGTCTGGCAGATCAACTCTCCAGTGTAGTGGTGAACACCTCATTGAGCATTTCAGAAACGTCGTCATCGCCGGCAATCTGTACCACAGAAACCTCGGCACCATTGATTTTGATGTTGCCGGCAGTGCCGCTGGCCTCGACCTTGGTGGCGCCCTTGGTGATGCCGTCCAGCTTAATCTTGTCATCGGGAGACAGGGCGCCGGCGGTGGTTGTGGTCGCCAAGTTCAGCTTAAAACCAGCAGCGCCCACCTCCAGGCCGTTTGCATTGGCGGTATCGACTTTGGCAGAGATCACGTTCTGGGGGCTGACCTCAATGCCGTTGCCACCGGTGTAGGCGTCCACCAGCTCATTGACGGGCAGGTAGATGTGGGTGGCAGTGTCGTCGGCGTTCTTGGAGTTCACCACAAAGTCGATGTAGAGGTCGCCAACCGCAGCGCCCTCATAGGGATCATTCTCAGTCTCGACCTCCAGGATGTCGGCGCTGTTCACCAGGAAGTCCTTGGGAATGTTGATCTTCTCGCCGACCTGCTGGCCGTCCTTGGTCAGATAGTAGGTGGACAGATAGCCGGCTTCGGCGGCCTCCTGCTTGGTCACGCCATACTCAGGGATCTTGATAGCCTTGAGCTCCTCCTTGGTGGCGTATTCTCCCTTGATCTTCTCGGACAGGGACTTCAGTGCTGCCAGTTTGACCAGTTTGTTAGTGTCGTAAGCCATTTGATATTCCTCCTAAGAATTTCTTATTTGCTCAACGAGTGTCAGGTCTCGGACTGCTCCGCGCCAAATACCTCGTCAAACATCTCTTCGACTTCCGTATCAGTAGCGACGCTTACGGTAGCGGTGCCCATAGGCTCCAGCTCACCGGCTTCGTTCTTGATCTGATAGGCGATGGACACTCCGTTCTCTACGACGGAGATATGTTGCCCCACATAGGCCAGGGGGCTGGTCTGGGCGTAGGTCTCCGCCTCAGACATGGAGTAGAACACCGAGCTTTTGTCCAGCGGAAAGGCATCCTGCCGGCTCATGCTCAGAGGGAACTCCATAAAGGCAAAGGACTTGTCAGAACCGTTGATAGCCATACTTCATTCCCTCCTCTCAGCCCAAGGTAACCTTCAGGGTAGCGGCGTTCTCATACGGCACAGCCGGCTCAAACACCCAAACCTTGTAATCCTGGGCAGTATAGCCATTGGCGCCCTCGACAGCCACGGTGGACTGGACGAAGGTGCTGGTCACATCGGCGTTCATGGCGGTCTCGTTGATAACCTTGGTTACGCCGGTCTTATCGGCTAGGCAGGCGATAGCCACACGCTGCGCCCCTGCGGGTACATTGATCGTGATGGTGCCGGCGGCATAAGCCTTATTGCTCTTGGTCAGGCCCCGGATGTAGGTGCTGTCGAGCCCAGGCTTCCCCTCGGTGGCACCATAGAAGTAGTTGCGGTACGGGGTGTAGGCGCCGGTGGTCTTCTCCTTCGTACCAGCAGCAATCTTCACAGCGGGTTCGGACTCGCCGCCCAGGTTGTCCTTGGCGGTCACGCCGGCTCCGTGAGTAGCAGTCACCTTGTACTTCAGGCTGGAAACGACATTCTCTCCGCCCTTGTCACCGATGACAAAGCCCGCTCCGCTATTGTCGTCGGAACCGGCGTCCAGAGAGGCGGCGTCCACGCTGGCAATCTGTTCCGTGCCCTGGTCGGTGATCCGCTCAACCTTCCAGTTGGATGCGGCAACGCCGCTCTCCGGGCCGTACTGGTAGGAACCGGGGTTCAGGGTTCCGGCGGTGTAGCTGGCGCTCTCCAGCTCAGTGCCCGCCTCCACCGCCTTTGCCCCGGACAGGTTGAAGCCGCTGATGCTGGGCTGCGCCGTGATGGTGGGCTGGAGCCGCTTGCTGAAGATGTCGGTCAGAATGTCGGCAACAGACATACCCTTCGTGGCAAACTCCGCAGTACCGTTCTGGTCCTTGGTCTTGTTGCCAACCTGCGTGTAGTTGCCGGCCATGGTGATGTTGTCCCGCATGATGACCTTATCAGCGTCAACATTACCGGTGATAGCGACCCACTGCTCGCCATCGTACCAGTAAGAGGACATCTCATAGGTCACCCCACCAACAAGGGTAGTGACGATGAACACATCGCCTTCCTTTGGAGTGGGGGCCTCCTCTTCGCCGAAGAAGGCAGAAATCACATCGGAGTCGGCAGTGGTAAGGTCGGTCTTGGTTCCGGCATACATGGTGCCGGCGCCCAGGTCTTCGAGAGCCTGGGCCAGCTCCTCCTCGGTGATATATCCATCGAGGGCAACGGTCGTGTCGTCAATCAGCTCTACAACACCATCCACCAAGGCGTAGATGTCATAGTGCTGTGTCTCAGCGTTCTTGACCAGATACAGGACATTCTCCTCCGCCGCAGCCGCTTCCGGTACGGCATCTGCCTTCTGGAACCGGGCGTGGCCTGCCTTGGAGATGGCAGACAGGTACTCCGCCTTAATGCGGGTCGCCGTGTCCTTCAGGGCCTGGAGGTTTGCAAGTTTCGTAGAATCGTAGGCCATACTTTTTCCTCCTGATGATTTGTTATTGCTCTGTTAGGGTTCCGGTGGGAACACCTCGTCGAGCATTTCCCCAGTCTCCACAGTCGATGCCATGTCCTCTTCGGAAACAGAGGCACCGGTTGCAGAGATCGTGCCGTCGGCGGTCACGCTGATGTTATCGCCGATCTTCACGCCGCCGAGCCGGGTCTTGGTCGCTACTGGTAGCACATAGGCCCCACCCCCTCCGCTGCTCCCGCCGGAGCCGCTGGAGAGCAACGCAACCGTTGCGGCCATATCTGCGGCGGGTTCCTTCTTTGCCCAGAACCGCAGAACACCGGCGAGAGACTGAGCCGTAGGACAGAATCCCACCTCGTTTGCGGTATGCAGGGCGCTTTTATGCAGGGCAACATCAGGGAAATGGTCGGCGGTCGCCTCTGCCATCGCTACCTCCACACGATAGCGATAGCTGTCCTCCCCTGCTTCGCCCGATCCATCAAGATCCGGGTCCAAGGCCCAGCCTGCGGCCGGGATCGTGATGTCCTTGATGATGGTGGCGCCGACACTACCTACAATCTCCGTGATAGATTCGTTCACCATGGCCTGGACAAGCTGTTCAGCCTCTTCTGCCGTAATGAAGGCCCCGGGATTGTAGGTAACCTGAATGTCGGCATCCACCTCCAGCGCAATCGTCACTGGATAGCGCCGGATGTCGATACGGTTATCCTGGTAGGCGTTGACCGGCTGCGGGCTGTCCCCCAGCGTGGCGTAGTAAAGCAGCACTTCCTCGCTGTTGGCAGTCTTAGCGTAAATACCAAATTCCCGCAGCCAGAAGCCAGTCTTTAGACCGCCGTTCATGTCGTTGCGGTACTCTACCACCAGGGACAGGACGCCATTCTCAACGGTGGGCACCGTCGAGGTGGCCTCAGCGACCGGGTTCACCAGGTCTTCCATGTCGATGGGCTCCACACCTTCGGGCATTTCCCCGGAGCCGACAACGATGCGGGTGAACTCAATCGTTTCCCCGGCGATCAGGCTGGTGATGAGGTCACGGCCTTTTACTGTGATCGTTCCGCCGTAGTAACTCATTTGCGTAGTTCCTCCTTACTTATCGTTTTGGGGCATTATTCCTGGATTGAAATGCCGTTGATGGGCGTCTCCATGATGCTGTGGACTGCGCTGCCGGAATCGAGCTTGGCGGCATAAGAAATCCCCCGCTCAAGGAGCGGGAGATCATCCTGGCTCACACTCTGGAAGCTCGTTCCGAGCCTGATTTTGTGGTGCAGCTTATAATCACGCTCAATTCCAGGAAGTGTGTCCTCCGTAACAGTCTGGATGCCGGAGCCAACCCGCACTCTGGCCCCGTAGTTAATCTGCCTCTCTAATACCGGCAGTGTAGTCACCGTTACAGCGTACCCAAGGCCGCTTCTGATACGAAGCCATGCGGTCTCCATCTCCATCGTAGTCCGGGCAATCAACCGTAGGGTGATGCCGGCCGCCCGAATGAGCGGAGTCTTGAACAGTGGCGTGGTATCCACATTTCCCGGGAGGTCCCCGGTATCGAAGATCATGGTGGCCGGCTCATCTGGGTCCTCGGTGTAGTACAGGGGGCGGTCCCAGAACATTCGGAACGCCTTGATGATGTCGGGATAGGTGCAGTCACAGGTGTTCTTCAGAATCTTGTAGATGAGGTACTGCCGGTAGGTATCATCGTCAATGACTTCAAAAGGGATTGGCTTCCCGGCAAGCTGCCCGGCTTCTTTTCGGGTCATCACAGCAATGTCACCCACGCCGTCAAGCTGCTTGCCCACGGCGGTATAGACATCCCGTTCATTTCGGAGTTGTTCGTAGAAGTCATAGACCGCCTGAAGCTGGATGCCGATGACTTCCACCAAGCCCTCGATGTTCTCTTTGCCCCGGAACTGTTCGACCAAGTCGGCCTTCAGGGCGGATACAAAGTCAGCCATCAATATCCACCTCGATCATATCTTCCGAAGTGTAGGCTCTCTGGCGGGCCGTAATCACGGCGCTTCGGACAGGATAATCCGTAGGCTCTGCCCCGGCGTCTGCCGTTGTGAAGAGCTTGATGTCGATGTAACTGATGCCGGAGCAGGCTTTGTAGAGTTCAGA
>ENA-ORNG01002758-ORNG01002758.1-human-gut-metagenome-genome-assembly--contig:-NODE-2758-length-10258-cov-9.877683_pt1 | contig 10258 bp, 10 predicted proteins | sample MGYA00242113_ERZ509018 | MGnify/ENA primary metagenome ERZ509018 (study PRJEB26280, sample SAMEA2338711) | human gut metagenome | biome: human gut; feature: human-associated habitat; material: faeces... | reverse complement strand
CCCCCGCCGTCAAGCGCCGGCAGCGGCAGCATGTTCATGACCGCGAGGTTCACGGCGATGAACGCCGAGAAATAAGCGATGTTCGAGAAGGCGGCCGCCTTTGTGGCCGACTCCTTGCCGACCTCGTTCATCATGCTCACGATGCCGACCGGGCCGGACAGGTCCTTGACACCGACCGCGCCCGCGAACAGATCGCTCAGGCCCATCCAGGCCATACGCACGAAGTCCATTGCGCTGTACCATGTGGTCTGGAGCTTGGCACCGAACGTCGCCGGCTTCGTGCCGAAGTAGAAGCCGTACATCTTGCTGTCCTGCCCCGGATACTCCCGCGCGACAAGGTAAAAATCATTGAGCGCGACCTTCTCGCCGTCACGCTTGACGACGATGTCATGCGTGTCGCCTCCGCGGGCGAGATATTCGCTGACATTGGTCGTGAAATAGATGCGATGCCCGTCGATGCTCCAGATCGTATCGCCCACCTGCAGGGCGTCCTCCCCCTGATAGGCACGCAGCAGCCGGTACACGGACTCCTCCACCCGGGAGATCTCCGCCCCGCTCTCCGCCAGCAGGCAGCCCAGCTCCGTGGCCAGATTCAACAGCTTGTCCGAGTCCATGAGACGCCTCCTTCCGCTCCTTTAAGATATGCGTTTTCCGGGAAAAACGCAAGGGATATTTTGACGAAGCACCGCCGCTGTTTGACGGCCCCTATTGACAGAGAGAGGCTGTATTCGTATAATGGTCCGGGAATTTGTCCGAAAACGGATTGAGAGGTGAGGGAAATGAACGCTTCAGAGCTGGCGGCGTTTTGGAAGGACTTTAACCGCCTGTACAATGAGAATGGCCAGCTGTATCACCGGGTGGCCCGGTCCTGCGGCCTGTCGGACTGCGCCCTCTGGCTGCTGTACACCCTGCGGGCGGAGGATACGCCCCTGACCCAGACGCAGCTGAGCGAGACTCTGTCCCTGTCCAGGCAGACGGTGAATTCCGCCCTGAAAAAGCTGGTGGAGGCGGGCTATCTCCGGCTGGAGGCGGCGGATGGAAATCTGAAAAACAAGCAGGTCCTGGTGACGGAGGCGGGGGACGCCTTCCTGCGCCGGACCGTGGACCGGGTGTTCGACATGGAGAACGCCGCGGTCTCCCACCTGTCCGGGGAAGAGCGCGCGGCGCTTCTGGACCTGAGCCAGAAGCTGCTGGACGCCTTCCGGACGGAGACGGAGCGATTTCTCAAGGCCCAGGACACAGGAGACTGAAACAGGAGAATCCAAGTATGCAGATCAAACTCTCTGACCACTTCACCTACGGGCGGCTGCTGCGGTACACGCTGCCGTCCATCATCATGATGATCTTCACCTCGCTGTACAGCGTGGTAGACGGGCTGTTCGTGTCCAACCTGGTGGGAGATCTGGCCCTGTCGGCAGTGAACATCGCCTTTCCCATCACCATGATCATCGGCGCCTTCGGCTTCATGCTGGGCACCGGCGGCAGCGCCATCGTGGCCCGGACCCTGGGGGAGGGAAAGCCGGAGCTGGCCTCCCGATATTTCTCCCTGTTCATCTGGTGTGTGGCGGGGCTGGGCGTGGTGCTCTCCATCGTCACCATCGCCTTCATCGAGCCCATCATGCGCTTTGCCGGGGCCAGCGACCTGCTGTTGCTGGACTGCATCGCCTATGGCCGGATCCTGCTGGCGGGCAGCGCTGTGTTCATGCTGCAGAGCGCCTTCCAGAGCTTTTTCTCCGCGGCGGAGAAACCCAAGCTTGGGCTGCTGCTCTCTCTGGCCGCCGGAGCCACCAACATCGTCTTCGACTACGTGTTCATTGCCCTGCTGGACATGGGTGTGGTGGGCGCCGCCTTGGCCACGGTGCTGGGCTACTGCGTGGGCGGCGTCATTCCGGTGGTGTACTTCCTCATGCCGCGGCGGGAGGGCCTGCGGCTGGTGCGGACCCGGTTTTACGGCCGGCAGCTGCTCCACGCCTGCACCAACGGCTCCTCGGAGCTGATGAGCAATATCTCCGCGTCCGTGGTAGGAATCCTCTACAACATCCGGCTGATGGACCTGCTGGGGGAGCCCGGCGTGGCGGCCCACTCGGTGATGATGTATGTGGACTTCGTGTTCGTGGCGGCGTTCCTGGGGTTCTCCATGGGCAGCGCCCCCATCGTCAGCTACCACTACGGGGCGGAGAATCACGATGAGCTGAAGAACATCTTCCGCCGCAGCGGCGTCATCATCGCCGTCACCTCCGTGGTGATGGTGGCGGCATCTGAGGTGCTGAGCCGGCCCCTGTCCGCCGCCTTCGTGGGCTACTCTCCGGAGCTGCTGGAGCTGACTACCCACGGCTTCCGGATCTTCGCCCTGTGCTATCTCTTCTGCGGGCTGAACATCTACGCTTCCGCCTTCTTCACGGCCCTTTGCAACGGGGCGCTGTCGGCCCTGATCGCCTTCACCCGCACGCTGCTGCTGCGGGGCGGGCTGGTGCTGGTGATGCCGCTGCTCTTCGGCGTGGACGGCGTCTGGTGGTCTGTGGCGGCGGCAGAGCTGCTGGGGGCCGTGCTGTCCGCGGCGCTGCTGATCCTCATGCGCCGCCGCTACCACTACGCCTGAGAAAAAGCGGATATTCTGCAAGACAGGGCCCTCTGCGGTGTGGTACGCTGATCGATGCTGACAGGAGGGAAGACCGACAAACGATGCGGACCGCCCGGCATGACCCGGTCCTGGGACTGGATGCCTACTGCCTTCGGGGGCTGGAGCGGCCCTTTCCCAGCCACTTTCACGGCCACTATGTGATCGGCGTGGTGGAGCGGGGGACTCGGACTCTCACCTGCGGCAGACGGCGGGAGGCCATCGGTCCCGGAGACGTGCTGCTGCTCAACCCCGGGGACAGCCATGGCTGTGTCCGGGAGGACGGGGCGCTGGACTACCGGGGGCTGAACATCTCCAGGGACACCATGATGTCCCTGGCGGAAGAGACCCAGGGCCGCCGGATCCTGCCGGACTTTACACGGCCGGTGGTCCGGGACCGGGAGCTGGCCCGCCGCCTGAGGGATCTGCACCGGGCGGTGCTGGAAGGCGGCTCACCTCTCCGACTGGAGGAGGCGCTGGTGCTGGCCTTTGGCCGCCTGCTGCCGGACTACGCCGGACAGGCAGAGACGGCCGCCTGCCGGGCAGAGGTGGCACGGGCCTGCGTCTTCATGCGGGACCGCTTTGCGCAGCCCCTCACCCTGGCGGACATCAGCCGCCAGGCGGGATTGAGCAAGTCTGCCCTGGTCCGGGCCTTTGCCCGGGAAAAGGGCATCACGCCCTACCGCTATCTGCTGGCGCTGCGGGTGGACCGGGCCCGGCATCTGCTGGAGCGGGGCCTGTCCCCGGAGGAGACCGCCCTGGCCGCAGGCTTTTCCGACCAGAGCCACTTCACCAACTATTTTACCGCCTATACCGGCCTGACGCCGGGGGCCTACCGGGCGCTGTTCCGGGAGGAACGGGAGAGAGGATGACGCAGCTGTGGAGACAAATACTGCCCGGGGCCATTTGGCGGCCCTGCTGACCATTGCCATCTGGGGGACCACGTTCATCTCCACCAAGGTGCTGCTGGAGGACTTCCGGCCGGTGGAGATCCTGTTCATCCGCTTTCTGATGGGCTATCTGGCACTGTGGATCGCCTGCCCCCGCCGCCTGCGGGGCGCGACACGGCGGCAGGAGGGATCGTTCGCCCTGGCGGGGCTGTGCGGCGTGTGCCTGTACTACCTGCTGGAGAACATCGCCCTGACGTACACCATGGCCTCCAACGTGGGGGTCATCATCTCCGTGTCCCCCTGCTTCACCGCCCTGCTGACCCATTTCCTCATGCGGGGAGAGGACCGGCTGCGGCCCACCTTCTTCGCGGGTTTCGCCGTGGCCATGGCGGGCATCTGCCTCATCAGCTTCAACGGCTCCGCCCTGGCGCTGGACCTGCGGGGAGACCTGCTGGCGCTGCTGGCCGCCTTCGTGTGGGCCTGCTATGCCCTGCTGACCCGGAAGATCAGCGCCCTGGGCCACCCCACGGTCCTCACCACACGGCGGACCTTCTTCTACGGACTGGTATTCATGCTGCCGGTGCTGGCGCTCTCCGGCGCCCGGCCGGACCTGGCCTGCCTTCTGGACCCGGTGGACCTGGGGAACCTGCTGTTCCTGGGGCTGGGGGCCTCTGCGCTGTGCTTCGTCACCTGGAACTTCGCGGTGAAGGAGCTGGGGGCGGTGAAGACCAGCGTGTACATCTATCTGGTGCCGGTGATCACGGTGGCCGCCTCGGTGGCGATCCTGGACGAGCCCTTCACCTGGATGACCGGCGTCGGGACGGCGCTGACGCTGATGGGGCTATTCCTCTCTGAAGGCAAATTCCAACGGAGAGCAGGAGCGGATCGTGGGACAGGAGCAGGACAAATGCGTCCTGATGATTGAGGGGACCATGCCCCGCGGCTCCGGCATCGGGCGGACCGGCTGACCGGCAGTCTGCCGCTGCTGCGGTGAGGGCATGAATGGAGGGAGAGGGCCGCGCATAGCGCTGCCCTCTCCCTCCATGTTAACAGATGTTGCTTGCGGCAACGGCCCGTTTCCTGTATGATCGTGCCAGCAGGAAAGGAGTGCGATCCATATGCTGAACGAAAACCTGAAAGCCATCCGAAAAACAAAGGGCCTCTCCCAGGAGGAGCTTGCCATCAAGCTGAACGTGGTGCGGCAGACTGTCTCAAAATGGGAACAGGGGCGGTCCGTGCCGGACGCGGAGCTGCTGCTCTCTCTGTCAGAGGTGTTGGAAACGCCCGTGAGCACACTGCTGGGGGAGACGGTGGCGGAGCCGGAGCCCGATGCCCTGAAAGCCCTCTCTGAAAAGCTGGAGGTCCTCAACCTGCAGTTTGCACGGCAGAGGGAACGGCGGCGGAAGCTCCTCCATGGACTGTGCATCGCGCTGTGCGCAGGCGTCGTCCTCGCCTTCGGTGTCCTGTTCACAGTGGGAAGCCCCTATCTGGACTGGAACTACCAGGACCCGGAGACCGCCGTGATGGGAACGGCGCTCCACGCCATGGAGTGGCTGTTTGTCAGAACGGCGCCGGTCCTCCTGATCGGGGCGGCCGTCGGGGCGTTCCTGACGCGGAGGCGGACATAAGCCGTGGAGAGTTAGGAATTAGGAATGAGGAATTAGGAATGAGGAATTAGGAATTTTTCGGAAACAGGCCGTAGGGGCCGACCTGTGTGTCGGCCCGTTCATGGATGACGGAACAGCCCCCTTCCGCGCCGTAGGGGCGGCAATCTGCCGCCCGGGGGATGCGCGCGGAGAGTGGAGAGTTGAGATAAAAGGTAAAGGATAAAAGATAAAGGATAAAAGATAAGAGATACCCCCTCCGCCGGGAAATATCTCTTATCTTTTATCTGTTCACTTTTATCTTAGTCCGCTTCCCACTCCGCCTTGTGTTCCTCCCACCACGCCGGGAAGGCCGGGTCTTTTGGGGAGAGGGTGGGGGTAATTTTGTGTTTGAACCCGGAATTTCCACTTAAAGTAAAAGGAGCAATCGTATTAGAGCCGACGCCCAAATGGAAAAATTGCAACAACGTATTTTTGTTCATCGTCCAGATTTTTCCGTGATAATTCGTCATAACATTGTGTCGGTTCTCCAGAGAAGTACTAATGGAGTTGCTCTGATGATGTGCTGTCATTAGCTGACCATACAGATACCCAATGTTTTTCAGATTGTCCAGAAGGGCTTTCTTATCAAACAGAATGGGATTAGAGTCCTCCGCATAGCCATGCTCCTTTTGATACAGCACACTTTTAATACACTCTGTGGTGCTGTCTGTTGCCAGGCACCGATTGAAGATGGCCTGGACATTGGCCTCGTTCAAATCAACCGGAGTAAATTCCGCTTTCACTTCTTCCACAATGTCATCATCAAAAAAGCCCACAACACAAGCCCCCTGCCGCGCCAAAACGGCGCTGTATCATGATGATCTTATCCTACCATATCCTTCCACCCTTTGCAAGGCCGGCTGCTCCCCAGGTGACAAACCGGGAAACCTGTGGTAAAATAATCCGGTATGAAAATTTCTGTGATGCGGGGAGCCGTCTATGGAAAACTATTTTGAACCGAATCTCACCGCCGACCAGCTGCGCGCCATCAGCTCCATCGGCCTGGCCCACATGGGGGACGCCGTGTTCGAGGTGCTGGTGCGCACCTGGCTCTGCGCCCACGGCAAGGCCACGGGGAAGGGGCTGCACCAGGCCACCATCGCCCTGGTGCGGGCGGAGTCCCAGGCGGAGAAGGCGGAGCGGATCTTACCGCTTCTGACAGAGGAGGAGGCCGCCGTGTTCCGCCGGGGGCGGAACGCCCACGTGAAGTCGGTGCCCGGCCACGCCACCCGGGCCCAGTACGGCGAGGCCACGGCTTTGGAAGCGCTGTTGGGCTGGCTGTACCTGCAGGGCCGGCGGGAGCGGATCAACCAGCTCTTCTGCGTGATGATGGAGGAATGAGACCATGCCATTGGATGGAGTCTGTATGCAGGCGGTGGCGGAGGAGCTGCGGCCTGCCCTGCTGGGGCTGCGGATCGACAAGGTCCAGCAGCCCGCGAAAGACCAGGTGATCCTGCTGCTGCGGGGAAACAAGCGGCTGCTGCTGAACGCCGGGGCCAACGCCCCCCGCATCCAGCTGACGGGCCTCACCCGGGACAACCCGGCGGAGCCGCCCATGTTCTGTATGCTGCTGCGCAAGCACCTGTCCGGCGCGCGCATCCTGCACGAGCTGAACCTCATCTTCCGCGAGGACGAACCGGAAACCTGCCTGCGCCGCCTCAACGAACTCGGCGTACTGGCCGCAATCCATCCGAGCCTCGTCCTGAACGCCGACAAGAACGAACTCCTCGACTCCCTGCGCGAAGTCATCGACTGGTACCGCCTCCTCTATTTCAAGGAAACGCCGGAACTCTCCACCCTGTACCTCATGGCCCTGTGCAGTGCCGTCCCGGCCATCGAGACGGCGGACATCCTGCACCGCCTCGGGCTGACGCCCACGATGCGCGAAGAAATCCTCAGCCTGCGGGAAAGCGTGCGCATGACGCTGGTGGAACTCATCAACTGGCACCGGGATACGCAGAAGAAGGGGCAGGCGGAACAGTCCGTAAGCCGCTTGTGCGCCCTGCTTGCTCCCCTGCCCCTCGAAAGTACGCTCTACCTGATGGCCCGCTCCGACAACGAGGAAATCAGCAGCAGCGTTTCCCAGTACATCTACAAATGGCGGCAGATCAAGGTAGACATCAACGGCGACGACCTGCACCGCCTCGGCCTGGAGCCCGGGCCGCAGTTCGGCAGCGTGATGCGCATGGTCCTCGCCGCAAAGCTGGACGGGAAGGCCGAAACGAGAGAAGCGCAGCTGAAACTGGCTGAGGAACTGATCAGGAAAGGATTTCCGGGAAACGGGACGGCGGGCGCCGCCCCGAAGAAGCCGCGCTGAAGCCTCCTCCGCAAGCGGGAAGGGCTTGCCGTGAGCGCCCTTGCCGTGTAGAAGAGGAAAAACGATTTTCACTCAAGATAAGGAAGCTGTCGTATGACACATCCTCTGTGGGCCCCGTGGCGTATGGACTATATTTTGGGGCCGAAACCGGATTCGTGCGTTCTGTGTCTCCCTCCCGATGATCTTTCCCATGACGAGGAACGGCTCGTCCTGTACCGTGGCAAGACCGCTTTCGTCATCATGAACAAATTTCCGTACAACAACGGGCATATCATGGTGGCTCCCCTGCGGCACGTCATGGATCTGCCGCTTCTGGCGGCGGAGGAATCGACGGAAATCATGGAATTGCTCAAGCAGTGCACGACCATTCTCAGGGAGTTTTTCAAACCGCAGGGCATCAATGTAGGCCTCAACCTCGGCGAAGCCGCCGGAGCGGGCATCCGCGACCACCTGCATTTCCATCTCGTCCCCCGCTGGAATGGCGATTCTTCGTTCATGGCCGTGATGAGTGAAACGCGGGTCATCCCCGATCATCTGGCTTCGACCTATACCAAACTCAAACCCCTTTTCGCCCGGTTGCGCCCGGGCCAACCCGCATGAGGAGAGGTCTATGCGTTACATCAAAGTGCTGCTGCTGGTCATTCTGTTTTTCCTGGTCATGATGTTCTTCGTGCAGAACCAGAGTGCGTTCTCGCAGGCCGTCGCGCTGAAACTCGACCTTCTGTTCCTCCCTCCGGTCGAATCCGCTCCTCTGCCCTTCTACACCCTGCTGATCATCTGTTTCGTCCTTGGCGCCCTGTGCATCCTCGCCATGCTGATGTGGGACCGGGTTTCCCTGTCCGCCAAGCTGACGATGGCCAACATGCGTGCCCGCGGCTTTGAAAAGGACGTCGCCAAGGCCCTCAAGACCAACGAGGCCCTTCAGAAGAAGCTTGACGCCGCCGAAGCCAAGGCCGCCCAGCTCGCCGAAGATGTCGAAAACGCGAAAAAGTCCGCTTCAGCGCTCACCGAACAGGCGTAACCCTAATCTTTCATAATGCCCACGGATGGTCCCTCGCAGGACCGTGCGTGGGCATTATTGCAGCATATGAGCCAACAGCCCGCATCTCCCCGCCTTACTCCTATGTTCGAACAGTACCTCCGCATCAAGGAGGGCTATCCTGACGCCCTGCTCTTTTATCGCATGGGCGACTTTTATGAACTTTTTTTCGAGGACGCCGAAGTCGCCTCGCGTGAGCTTCAAATCGCGCTGACTTCGCGCAATCCCAACGCGGAAGCCCCCATTCCCATGTGCGGCGTCCCGTGGCATGCCGCCGAAGGCTACGTCAGCCAGCTCCTGAACAAGGGCTACAAGATCGCCTTCTGCGATCAGGTCGAAGACCCCAGAGCCGCCAAGGGGCTTGTCGAGCGTGCCGTCACCCGCGTCTACACGCCCGGGACCGCCGTTGAGGACGTCAGCCTCGAGCCCAAGGGGCATACCTATCTCGGGGCCCTGTTCTGGAGTGCCGACACGGATCGCGGCGGATTCGCGTGGGTGGACGTCTCCACCGGCTACTGGGCCGGGCTGCACGTCAAAAAGAGTCAGGAACTCTGGCAGTGGGCGCAGAAGATCGCCCCGCGCGAACTCCTGTTGCCGGAAGACGCCGACGTCCCGGCCTCGCTGCACCTCACGGACATTCAGGCCGTTCGCGTCCCGCTGCGGAGCCATTTCGACTACAAGCGTTCCGCCGAGCGCGTCCTTGCCGCCCAGTCCGTCGCCGAACTGGGAGCCTTGGGTCTGGAAGGCCGCAAAGAGCTGGTGCAGGCCTGCGGCGCACTGCTCGCCTACCTGGAACAGACGCAGATGCAGGACACCAAACATCTTGCGCCGTTCGAGCCTCTGGATCTCGGCCAGCACCTCCTCATCGACGACGTTACGGAGCGCAATCTGGAACTGTTCCGCCGCCTCGACGGGCGTAAAGGCGTGGGTACGCTGCGCCATGTGATCGACTCCACGCAGACGCCGATGGGCGGCCGCCTGCTTGAGGAGCGCCTGCGCAACCCTTGGCGCGAACTTGCGCCCATTCAGGAAACGCAGGATGCCATTGCATGGCTTATCGCACATCCCGAAAACAGGAAAAAGCTGCGAGAAACGCTTTCCGGCGTTTATGATCTTGAGCGGCTGTCTACCCGTATCGCCCTGAACCGGACCTCCCCCCGGGACATGCTGTCGCTCAGGCAGAGCCTTGCGGCGCTTCCTCCGGTCAAGTCCGCTATCACGTCCTCCGATGCCGATACGCCCAGAGTGCTCCGCTCCATTACGGAACATTGGGATGATCTCGGCGACCACGCCGCCACGCTGCAAAAAGCCCTTGCCGACGATCCGCCGCAGTTCATCACCGAAGGCGGGCTGTTCAAGCAGGGCTACAACGCCGAACTGGACGAACTGCTGGATCTCGTCGAGCACGGGGAAAACAGGGTCAAGGCGTTGCTCGACGAGGAGCAGAAAGCCTCGGGCATCAGCAAGCTCAAGCTTGGCTACAACCGGGTCTTCGGCTACTACTTCGAGCTGTCCAAAGCCGTTGGCGGCACGCCTCCCGAGCATTTTATCCGCAGGCAGACGCTGGCCAACGCCGAACGTTTCACGACCGTCCGCCTCAAGGAGCTGGAAGAAAAACTGCTTTCCGCCGCCGACCGGCGCAAATCGCTTGAGTACAAGCTGTTCCAGCAGCTTCGCGGGGCATTGGCGGAAGCCCGCCCCCGCATCCTGTTCATGGCCGACATGCTGGCGCAGCTGGACTATTGGCAG
>ENA-ORNG01002755-ORNG01002755.1-human-gut-metagenome-genome-assembly--contig:-NODE-2755-length-10263-cov-4.816516_pt1 | contig 10263 bp, 11 predicted proteins | sample MGYA00242113_ERZ509018 | MGnify/ENA primary metagenome ERZ509018 (study PRJEB26280, sample SAMEA2338711) | human gut metagenome | biome: human gut; feature: human-associated habitat; material: faeces... | reverse complement strand
TTGCCGGTGATGGTGCCCTTCTTCAGGCCGTTGAAGGCGGTGGCGTCGTCCTTGTAGGAGACGATGACCACCTCGGGATCGTCGGTGGCGTAGACCTTTTTGGCTTTGCCCTCATAGAGCTGCTCTTTCTTTTCGTAAGCCATATCAAAATTCCTCCCTCTGCATTTTTTGATCTTTTTGGGCGACCTCTTGCGCCATATCGGATTTAAACCGGGTGAGACGGTCCGCCAGGTCGCTGTCGGAGAGGGCCAGCATCTGGGCGGCCAGGAGCGCCGCGTTCTGCGCTCCGTCTATGGCCACGGTGGCGACAGGGATGCCGGATGGCATCTGCACGGTCGAGAGCAGGGCATCCAGCCCGTCCAGGGTGGAGCTCTTCACGGGGATGCCGATGACGGGCAGGGTGCTCGCCGCAGCGAGGGCCCCGGCCAGGTGCGCCGCCTTGCCCGCGGCCGCGATGATGGCCCCGAAGCCCGCCTCCCGCGCCGTGAGCGCGAAGTTCCGCGCCGCCTCCGGCGTCCGGTGCGCCGACATGACGCGGACCTCCGTCTCTATGCCCAGCGCCTCCAGCTGGCGCACGGCCTTCTCGACCACGGGCCAGTCGCTGTCGCTGCCCATCACGACGGCTATCTTCTTACTTACCATGCCCTCGCCTCCAAAAGTGATAAATAAAAATGTAACAAGGCCACGGCATACAGTCATGGCCTTGCTATTTACGCATTTATGCTCTTGTCCCACAGGGGCGCTCCCCCGCCGGGGAGCCGCGGAAGGGCGCACTGGGCCCCGGCAGTTCCAAACAGAAGCCGAACCAAGGCCGCGCCACCCCCCTAGAGAAGATAGCTCAATGATATAGGTTTTCCCCCGAAAACTCAACGGCTTTTCCGGCCCCCGGCGCATTTTCATCCAAAGCGACAAGAATTTCTCCCGCCCGGCCCGGATTTTATGCTGATTTTACACGCTTCCCGCCCCGGACTTGTGAAATCCCGCCGGACGTGGTAAAATACCCCTGCCCAAGCGGGCAAATTTCTGAAAGACGTGATGAAATGACCATAGAAAACATGCGCCTCGCCGTCCTCATAGACGGGGACAACGCGCCGCGCGACTGCCTCAAGGGCATCATGGAGGAGATAGCCATCTACGGCACGCCCATGATAAAGCGTATCTACGGCGACTGGGCCTCCCAGGGCCTCGTGAGCTGGAAAAACAGCCTGCTGGAGAACGCCGTCACCCCCAAGCAGCAGTTCGCCTACACCAGCGGCAAAAACGCCACGGACTCGGCCATGATAATAGACGCCATGGACATCCTCTACACCGGCAAGACGGACGGCTACGTCCTCGTCTCCTCGGACTCGGACTTCACGCCCCTGGCCATCCGTCTGCGCGAGAGCGGGATGTACGTCATCGGCATAGGCGAGGAGAAGACGCCCAAGGCCTTCGTCCAGGCTTGCGACAAGTTCATCCGCGTCGAGGTCATCCGCGACAAGTACAAAAAGACCGCCAAGGCCGCCGCAAAGCCCGCAGCCAAGAAGACCGCGGCCAAATCCTCCGCCGCCAAGGCCGCCGAGAAGGCCGAAAAGCCCGCCTCCAAGGCCGCCGCCAAGAAGGCCGAGGACAAGAAGCCGCCCGTGCCCGAGGAGATCATCACCCTCATCGCGGACTCCGTCGCCGACCTCGCAGACGACGACGGCTACATCGACCTGTCGAACCTCGGCAACCTCATTATAAAGAAACAGCCCGACTTCGACCCGCGCACCTACGGCTTCGGCAAGCTCTCGAACATGCTCAAGAACCTGCCCCGCTTCGAGGTCCAGGTCCGCGAGACCTCGGACCCCAACGTGAAGCCCATCTACATCCGCGACCAGGAGGCCCAATGACTAAGCGGCGCTTGTTCACAGCCGCCCTGCTCGTCCTCATCGCCCTTTTCGCCGCGCTGCTGCTGCTGTCGAAGCATGGACTCTCCGTCACAAGGCTCACGCTGGAGTTTTCCGGCCTGCCCCGGGGCTTCGACGGTTTCAAAATAGTCCAGCTGAGCGACCTGCACGGCTCCGAGTTCGGGCAGGACAACGCGCGGCTCATAGAGGCCGTGGCGGCCGAGGAGCCGGAGCTTATCGCCCTCACCGGCGACTTCCTCGACGAGGGCGAGGCCGGGCGGGAGCTGCCCGGGGTCGAGGCCCTGGTGCGCGAGCTCGTGAAGCTCGCGCCCGTCTATTTCGTCAGCGGCAACCACGACTGGGCCTCCGGCGCGGAGCAGGAGCTCTTCGAGGCCCTGGAGGCCGCGGGCGCCGTCTGCCTGCGCAACGACTTCCTCAGCCTGGAGCGCGGGGGCGACAGCCTCATCCTCGCCGGCGTGGAGGACCCGAACGGCCCGGCGGACATGGAGACTCCGGAGGAGCTCGTCTCGCGCCTGCGCGAGGCGGCCCCCGCCGCCTTCGTCCTGCTGCTGGCCCACAGGGCCTACTGGGCGGAGCGCTATCCGGAGCTCGACGTGGACCTCATCCTCTGCGGCCACACCCACGGCGGCATAGTCCGCCTGCCCCTCCTGGGCGGCGTCGCGGGGACGAACTTCTCCCTCTTCCCGGAGTACGACGCGGGCCTCTTCGACACGGGGCGCTACAAGCTCTTCATCTCCCGCGGCCTCGGCAACTCCGTGCCGCTGCCCCGCTTCCTCAACACGCCGGAAATCGCCTCCGTCACCCTCAAATGCGCCTGAGCGCCCCCAAAAAGGGGCGCTCCTTTTTTGCCCCTTGACAGGCAAACTGTATTATGCCTATAATACAGTCAAGGAAACTGTATTACTCGACTGACACACTTTCCCCGGAGGAGGTGTGGGCATGATAGACTTCGGAGCCTTCCGGGCCGAGGATGGGACGCCCATCTATTTGCAGATAATAAAATATCTGAAGCAGGGCGTGGTCTCGGGCGCGGTGGCGGACGGGGATGAACTGCCCTCGCGCCGGGTGCTCTCGGCGCTTCTGGGGCTCAACCCGAACACGGTGCAGAAGGCCTGCCGGATGCTGGAGGAGGAGGGCCTGCTGGTCTCGCACGCCGGGGCGAAGAGCTGCGTGCGCGTGACGCCGGAGCTGCGGGAGCGGGTGCGCGCGGAGCTCATCCGCTCGGACGCGGTGGCAGCGGCCTCGGCCTTCCGGCGCATGGGAGTGCCGCTGGAGGAGGCCATTGAACTGGTGAAGAGGGCCTATGAGGAGGCGGAGGAATGAAAAAATACCTGTCTGTATTCGAGCTGGCCGCGCGCGGCGCGGTGTACAAGACTCTCGCCGTGGGCCTCGCCGCGGCGGCGGCCATCTTCGCGCTGCTGCTGGCGGGCCTGGACGATGTGGAGAACCTCGCGGACGTGCTCACCGGCCTGACGCTCCCCTACGAGGGCGCGAACGGCCTGCCGAGCGCCGCCCTCGCGGGCGCGGCCTACGGTGCGGGCATGGTGCTGCTCTACTTCCTGCTGGCCCGCTCCCTCGCACCCAGGCGCGGCGTGAACCCGGACGCCACCTTCCGCCGCCTGCTCATACCGGAGCGCGAGGCGGCCTATATACAGGTTTTCGTCCACACGCTCTGCTTCGCCGTCTACCGGGCGCTGGCGCTGGCGGCCTACCTGGGCTTCTCGGCCTGGTTCGTCGCGCGCTCCGGGCCCTATGCCAACGACGGCATGAGCGTCTTTTTCGCGGCCTACAAGTCCCTGCCCCTGCACACGCTGCTGCCGCTCGGCTCGCTCTACGAGGGCGTCCACGCCGCGGCGAGCTGCCTCATGTGCGGGGTGGGCAGCGTGGCGCTCTCCTTCTGGCGGCGCAGGCGGATGGTCTCGGGCATAGGCGTGGCCGCGGGCTTCGTCCTCGTACTGACGCATTTCCTGCGCACAGAGGGCGGCGAGCTGCACATGATATTCGTATTCCTGGAGCTGGTCCTCGTCGCCGCTGGCCTTGCCGGCTCCTTCCGCGACACAATAGCCGACGAGCGCGAGGCCGCCTCGGCCGCGGCGCTGGAGGCACAGGAAGGGGGCGGGGCGAATGCGACTGCGTGACATGGCCTCACCGCCGGGCTTCGACCCCGCGGCGGAGATCAAGCGGGTGAAAAACTGGATGCTCGTGACCTGCACCTGCTTCCTGCTGTTTTTCGCCTTCAGCTTCTTCGGCAACCTGGGCAGCCTGCTGAGCGAGGAGCTCTTTGTGCGCTGGTCGGACAGCCGGGTTATGCCGCCCTTTTCGGAGCTCGTGGCCCTGCCCGGCCTGAGCTTCCTGCCCATGCCCTGCGCCCTTGTCTGGCTGCTTGTGCGGAACATCGGCTATTTCCGCGGCTCGAAGAGCTACTACACCATGAAGCGGCTTCCGAACCGCTGGGAGTACCCCCTGCGCTGCGCGCTGCTGCCGGTGGGCGGGGCGCTGGCGCTCTTTGTCTCGGTGAACCTGCTGCTGCTCCTCATGGGCGGGCTCTACCTCTGGGCAACGCCGGCGAACATGCTGGTGGCGGGCGCCGAGCAGGACGTTTTGGAAACAGTTTTGGGAGGTATCTTCGCATGATAGAGCTGAAGAACGTCAAAAAATCCTACGGTACGCGCGAGGCCCTGCGCGGCGTCAGCTTCTCCCTCGGCCCGGGCGAGCTCGTCGGCCTCTTCGGTGAAAACGGCGCGGGAAAATCGACGCTCATGAAGTGCGTCCTCGGCCTTTTGAGATACGAGGGCGAGATAACGCTCGACGGCGAGCCAATAGGCCGCAAAAACATCGCCCGCCTCTCCTTTGCGACGAGCGAGCACTCCTTTTTCCCCGCCCTCTCGCCAGAGGGCCACGCGGATTTCTACGCGCGGCATTTCCCGAAGTTTGACCGCAAGCGCTTCGACGTGCTGATGGACTTTTTCGAGCTGCCCCTGCGCGGCGAGCCCGCGAAGTTTTCGACGGGGCAGAAAAATCAGTTCGAGGTCGTCCTCGCGCTCTCGCAGGGCGCGGACTACATCCTGATGGACGAGCCGTTTTCCGGAAACGACGTGTTCAACAGGGAGGATTTTTACAAGGTACTGCTGGGCATCCTGGGGCCGGAGGAGACAGTTTTGCTCTCGACGCACCTCATAGAGGAGGTCGAGGACTTCATAGGCCGGGCGCTGCTCATACACAAGGGCCAGCTCATGGGCGACGTGCATATGTCCGAGCTCGAGGAGACGGGTGAGGGCCTTGTGGACTACGTCAAGCGGAACTACAACTACCGGGCGGACAGGATAAAGCGCGCGATAAGCGAGCTGTCGGGGGAGGACTGACTGGGGGAACCCCCCGGCGAGGGTTTCCCCCTTGCCCCCCTTCCTGCGCTTTGGTGAGCGCAGGGGGTTCCGCCCGCTGCGGCGGGCGGCCAGGGGCGCGGCCCCTGGACCTCGCCCGCTTTTTTGTAAAAAAGCGGGACAAAAAACTTTTGGGCTTTGGGTCAGGAGGATGTTATGAAGAGGGCGGGTATCATCTTTTGCTTGCTGGCGGTCTTGGCGGTCGGGTGGATCGCGGCGGCAAATATCGCGGTCGGGGCCGTGGCGGAGGACGTCCGCTTCGAGTCGGAGCTGCGCGCCGGCTCGCGCGAGGCGGCCGGCGGGGTCCGCATCCTCGGCGAGGGCGTGGACACGACGGTGAACGACGAATACATGTACTTCGACCTCGCCTACGACGCCGGCAGCGGCGTCGGCTCCTGCGATTTCTCGCTCGAGGGCGGCAGCCGCCCGGTGCAGAGCCTGCACGTCTACGATCTGAGCATCTTCGACCAGCTCAACAGCAGCGGCAGCAGCAACGGCGGCATAGAGCTCTCGGACCTGCCCGCGCCCTGCGCCGCCGTCGCAGCGCGCGCCGCCGCCGGCCAGACTCTGGAGGAGACGATGTATCTCTCCGAGGTCTGCGACTACTACCCCCTGCGCGTGGACAGCTGGGGCGCGATACACCTGGACGAGGAGCTCCAGGCCGCCGTTGACGAGCACATCCGCCTGCCTGTCCCCGAGGACCTGCGCGTGACCGCCAGCGTCACCAAGGACGCGGCCGGCAACGTCTGCGAGTACGAATGCCGCACCCTCCAGGGCGGGAGGAGCGGAGTGGAAGTACAGTGCTACAGCCTCATCAGCAGCTGCCTCGTCTCCGTCCGGCTCTGGCAGGAGGACGAGGAGGGCATAACGGTCTGGCAGCCCGGGCCACTCTACCACATGGACACGGTCTGGAACGAGGCCCGGAACGAGTATGAGCCCGTGCCGGAGAGCTTCCGGCTCCTGTCCGTTGAGGTCTGTCCCGACTCCGCGGTAGAGGCCCCGGGCGGCGGCGCGCTGCTGCTTGAGACGGGCGCGGAGTTCTGCCGCCTGACGCAGCTGTCGCCCTCGGGCGAGCTGCTGACGGAGCTGAGCTTTCCCCGCCTGAATGAGGACGAACGTGTATATTTTTACCTGTCCGAGGACGCGGACGCGGACTGGTTCCTCATTGAGCAGGGCAGCGAGGTGCGCAGCTTCGTGCGCGGCCCTGAGGGCCTGTTCGCGTCCGGGCCGGTCTACGACCTGTCCTCCGCCCCGGCGACTGAGTTCATACCCGGCAGCTGGCCGGACAGCGTGAGCTACGACTTCGACGGCGAGCGCCTGGCCTGCCTCACCGCGAGGGGCCTGCGTTTCACCGGCGCGCCGATAGTGGACGACCCCAACCCCACCGAGCCCCGCGACCGCATCCTTCAGCTGGCCGTAGTCTCCCCCGGCGCCCTGCTGTTTGCGGAGGACCTGTACTGCACCCTGACCACCAACGGCGTGGACCCGCGCTTCAGCGTTGAGATGGGCTGAGGGGGCGCTCGCCCCGCAGGCCTGCTGAAGTCCCGCCAAATAAAAGTTTTTTGCCCCGCTTTTTTACAAAAAAGCGGGCGGGGTCCAGGGGCGGAGCCCTTGGACGCGCGCCGCAGCGCGCGGAACTCTCCTTGTGCTCACGAAGCGCAGGAGGGGGTCAAAGGGGGAACCCTCGCCGGGGGTTCCCCCTTTGCGGGCGGCCCCCGCCGCCCGCAGCCCGTGCGCGTCGCCGCAGCGCAGGCGATAATCCGACGCCGGGCGGGGGTGGAACCCCGCCCCTACAGGGGGTTGCGGAAACCTGCGACACGCGCCATCGAAGCAAAAAACGCCCCTCTGGGGCGTTTTTACATTTTTCCGCGACGCTGAGCGCCCAAATTGCTATACATTCGCTTCGGGCATCTCCGCAAGCGCCTGGGGACTACTCCTGTTCCACGCCCCCATCCCTCAGGCTGGCCTGAAAGGTGTTCATCACCACCAGCGTGCCGACGATGATGACGAGGGACACGGCTACGAGGGGCCAGGCCAGCCAGGCGTCGCCGGAGTCCAGGGGCAGTGGCAGGTGCATGAGCGCCGTGAAGACCACGTTCACCGTCCGGAGCACCAGCAGGCTGCGGCGCTGGGGGCAGGCGAAGCGCTCCGCCGCGCCCGCGAGGTTCGTGAAGAGCTGGAAGTGCACGTACAGCGACACCGCCGCGGCGATGAGCCACAGGCCCCAGAGCTCCGTGGGCCTCCCCATGGCCTCCAGCGCCCAGCAAAGGCCCTCCCAGGCCGCGAGCAGCCAGCAGAGCGGACGCAAAAGCAACACGGAGGGCTCCCCCGACCCGGCGACGCCGGGCAGGGCCGAGCCGATGAGCAGCCAGCCCGCCCAGTCGGGCAGCAGGTCCAGCGCGTTTATATTGATGTTCAGGTAAATGAGCGCGTAGCCCCAGGCTATCCTGCCCAGAGAGCTGTAAAGGCCCTTACGCTCCTCCATCCGTCTCGCCCCCTTCCATGACGAACTCGTCCACGACCTCGCTGCCCAACGTTATGCGCACGGCGGCGGCCTTCGCCTCAGGCTCCGGCAGCAGCGGCGCGTCGTAGCGGAACTCCTCGGAGAGCGCGCTGGCCTTCAAAGCCCCCTCGCAGGGGTCCAGGCCTATGCTCTCGTACTCCGTGCCGTCGAAGGCATACTCCTCGTCCGCGGAGCGGAGAGGCAGCATCTCCAGCTTCGCCCAGCTCTGCGGGAGCGCGTCCTCGCCGCTGGTATATTCGACGCAAAAGAGCTCCGCCATGGTGCGAAACACGGCCTCCGGCCTGTAAATGCTGTCGGAATAGCCCTGCGGCACGCCTGCGAGACCCATGCTCGAGTCCGCGGCCACGGCGTAGAGGTTCCGCCGGAGCGTCACCGTGCCGCACTCGCGCTCCACGCTCACGGTGTCGCGCCAGGGCAGTATATCATTCCCCCAGCGGGCAAGGGACACGGGGTCGCTCACCATGAAGTCGGTGATGGGGATGAACTGCCGCTCGCCCGTCTCCTCCACGACCCAGCCCTCGGCCTTCCAGGCGCGCACGGGGACGACGTAGAGGCCCGTGAGAGTGTCGCCGTCCGCGTCTTTCAGCCAGCCGCCGTTTTCGAGGTCGGCCACATAGTTTACCGTGAGTATGAGCTCCGCCTCGCAGACGCCCTCCGAGCAGACGAGGTTATTTATAAGGTATCCCGAGCCGCTGTCGATGGCGTACTGCTCGGGCACGCTCTCGTAGTGATAGGCCACCCAGCCCTCGGCGCGGCTCGCGCGCATGCCCTCGTAGAGCTCCCCGTGCTTTTCAAAGGGCGAGGCGGCGGCGAGGAAGACGCCGTTGTCGTAGATGAGCCCCTTGGCGTAGGTGTCGAGCGCCGCGGCGGGGGTCCGGCAGCGGGTGGTACGCGCGGCGGCGAGGCTGCGGTCGAGCCCGTCGAGCTCGTTGGGGTACATGTGCCCAATGTCCGTGCCCGCGGAGCCGAGCAGCAGGGGCGCCGCAAGCACGAGGACTATGCAGACCGAGGCCAGGGCCATGCCGCGCGGATAGAGCTTGAAGCGCACGATGGCCGCTATGCGCCGGGAGATGTTCTTCCCGCCGTTGGAGATGGAGCTCGTCCCCGGCGCGCGGGCATATTTCGCGTTTGCCATACCGAGCAGTATGCCGCCGTACTCGCGCCGCTCCTCACCCTCCAGGCGTTCCAGCACGCGCTGGTCGCAGAGGGACTCGAGGTCGTTGCCCACGCGGTCGAGGACATAGTGCATGAAGGGATCGCACCAGTGCAGCGCGCGGATGAGGCACCAGAAGATGCCCTGCGCCGCGTCGAAATATTTGAGGTGCAGCAGCTCGTGCAGCAGCACCTTGTCGTCCGCGCCGCCGCGCGGCAGGGCGAGGACGGGCCGGATGACACCGCAGACGAAGGCCGTGGGCAGGCCCTCGACCTCGACGGCGCGGCAGCTGCGCAGGCCGTATTTTTCGCACACGGCGGCGAGGCGCGCCGAGACCTCCGCCGAGGCGGGCGTCCCGCGGCGAAGTACCAGGCGCAGGCGCGCGTAGGCCGCCGCCTTCCAGAGCAGCCAGCCCAGGACGCCCAGGACGTAGACCAAAAACAGCCAATCCGTGAGGCTCCGGGGCGCGCCGGAGGGCAGGGGCAGGACGCTGCCCGCGTCCAGCGAAGACCAGGGCGAAGCGTAGGCGGAGCCGAGGCCGCGCTCCGCCGCCGTCTTCCACATGTCCACCCAGACGGGCAAGGGCAGCAGCACCTGCCGCGTCATCCCCGCCGGGATGAGCGCCCGCAGGGCCAGCAGGCCCCAGACGCCGTACTGCCAGCGCGGAGAGAGCTTGTCCGTCAGCAGGTATTTCACAATGAGCAGCACCGCCGCTGCCAGCGAGACGGTGAGCGTTTGCAGCAGGAACTCCCAGATGTTCCCCACGGTTACACCTCCATCTCGTCGAGCAGCTTCCGGAGCCGCGCCGCCTCATCAGCGGAGATGTGCGTCTCCTTCAAAAACGCGGCGATGAGGTCCCCCGCCGCGCCGCCGTAGACCTTGTTGAGCAGCTCGTCCCTCTCCTGCCGGGCGCAGTCCTCCCGCGCCGCCCCCGCCGAATACGGCGCCGGAGAGCTGCGCTCTATCTTTACGAGGCCCTTGGCCTCCATGCGCTTCAGATAGGTGTGGACCGTGTTCTTGCTCCAGCCCTGCCCCGGGTAGAGCGCGCGAGTGAGCTCGCCCAGCGAAAAGCTCTCCCCCGCCCAGAGCGCCTCCATCACGGCCCACTCGGCCTCCGTCAGCTTCATCGCGCCGCCTCCTACAAGTGTAGTATAGGACCATACTACATGTGTAGGACGGCGCTGTCAAGCCAAAATTGCAATGGGTTTTTTCCGGGGGCGTGTACCTCGGAAAAAACACCTCTTGCACGGCAAGTGTGCCCGCGGGGCGCGCGCAGCCGTGCGGCAGCTCCCACCGGCCACCGGCTGGGGGCTTTGG
>ENA-ORNG01002749-ORNG01002749.1-human-gut-metagenome-genome-assembly--contig:-NODE-2749-length-10294-cov-2.887294_pt1 | contig 10294 bp, 12 predicted proteins | sample MGYA00242113_ERZ509018 | MGnify/ENA primary metagenome ERZ509018 (study PRJEB26280, sample SAMEA2338711) | human gut metagenome | biome: human gut; feature: human-associated habitat; material: faeces... | reverse complement strand
GGGAACTAACACGGATAAGATAATGATAGGTGGAATAATGCTTATGATACCTGGGATAGCCATGACCAACTCATTGCGGGATATGCTTACCGGGGATATAGCGACAGGATTGCTGCGGCTGGTAAATTCTCTTTTGCTGGCGGCTGCTATAGCTTGCGGATTTGCCCTCTCGCTTATTCTTACGGGAGGTGGTATTGCATGATTACGCAAGTGGCAATGGCATTGTTTGGCTCAATAGGGTTTGCTATTTTCTTAAAGATGAAGGGAAAGCAGATACTGCTGGCAGGAATAGGCGGAGCGGCCACCTGGCTGGTATATCTTTTATGCCAGGAGCAGATAGAAGGCTACTTTATACCATACTTTATAGCGTCTCTTTTTGTAGCTGTATATGCTGAAATAATGGCAAGAGTCAATAGGGCCCCGGCTACGATTTTTCTTACTGCGGCGGCTGTTCCTCTAATACCGGGAGGAAGCCTTTATTATACTATGGCCGGACTTGTTAACAGAGACCAGGAGCAGTTTGCGCAAAACGGAGAAAATGCGTTGACCATGGCTTTGGCCATAGCTTTAGGATTTGTGTTTATTGCGTTAATGACTAAATATATTACAGGAATAACTTCCCAAAGAAAATAATAAACTGTACCAATGCGAGTTTCTTTGGGAGGGAGTCTATGAAAAACACAGCTGACAATATTTATGAAACCAATAAGATTACAGCCTGCGGGCAGATAAAGAGCCCTTTGCAGTTCAGTCATAAGACTTACGGAGAAGCCTTCTATACCTTTGAACTGGGTATAGAAAGGAGAAGCGGTTATGTGGACGAAATAAACGTTATGATTTCCGAAAGACTTATATATGAAACGCCTCTTCAGGTGGGAGATTTTGTTGAGATAACAGGGCAGATAAGAACTTATAATGAGACGGTAGAGGGCAGGAATAAACTCAATGTCGTCGTTTTTGCCCGAGAAATCATAATTAATGAGGATATGGTTTATTACGAAAATTACGTATATCTGGAAGGATTTTTGTGCAAACCGCCGATAAAGAGAACATCGCCGCTGGGCAGAGACATATGCGATTTGATGATAGCTGTCAATAGAATGTATAACAAATCAGATTACATACCTTGCATAGCATGGGGGAGAAATGCCAACTATGCAGAGACTCTAGGCGTCGGTACTAAAATATTTATAGAAGGCAGGATACAGAGCAGGGAATATAAAAAGAAATTTGAGGACGGAACGTCTGAAGTGCGAAAAGCTTTTGAAGTATCCATCTTAAAGCTGGAAGAAGATGCAGATGAGCAATGGGATGAAGAAGAACCCTTTGAGTAAAGTTGAATTGAATCAAGACATATGATAAAATCATATATACTAAAAGAAACGGAGGATAAGAATGTTCGATATCAATGGAAAGGATAACAGCAGTTACAACAAAGATAATATTGAGTTTATAAAGAAGGCATCTCCAACGGTAGGCGGGTTTATAGAAAAAGAGTATAACAGACAAAAAAACAATATAGAATTGATAGCTTCCGAAAACTATTGTTCTGAGGCGGTTTTGGCGGCATGCGGAAGCTGCCTCAGCTGGAAATATGCGGAAGGTTACCCTTATGTCAGGACTTCCGGCAACACAGGGCGCTACTACGGAGGCACTGAGTTTGTAGATGAGCTTGAGGAATATGCTTGCGATGTGTGGAGAAAAGTATTTGATACCGACTATCATGTCAATGTACAGCCTCACAGCGGTTCACAAGCCAATTTTGCAGCTTATAAGGCAATCTTAAATCCGGGAGATACCATCTTATCTCTTTCATTGGATAACGGAGGTCATTTAACTCACGGTTCATCGGTCAACTTCAGCGGAAAGCTTTACAATATGGTGTTTTATGATGTAGATGAAAAAGGTTACATCGATATGGAAGACGTGAGAAAAAAAGCTATTGAACATAAACCGCAGTTGATACTTACAGGAGCTTCAGCTTATTCCAGAATTATAGATTTCCCGGCTTTCGCTCAAATAGCTAAAGAAGTCGGAGCATATTTCATGGTGGATATGGCTCACATTGCCGGTCTCGTAGCAGGCGGCGCACATCCTTCTCCATTCGGATATGCGGATATAGTGACCACTACGACTCATAAGACCTTGAGAGGACCGAGAGGCGGACTGATTTTCGCCAGAAAAGAATTGGCTAAAAAGATAGACAGCGCTGTCTTTCCTTATGCCCAAGGAGGACCTCTTGAGCATGTAATCGCCGGAAAGGCAGTGTGCGCTGAAGAGGCTCTTAAACCTGAATATAAGGAGTATGTAAAGCAGGTGGTAAAAAACTGCAAAGCCTTGTCGGACAGGTTTATAGAGTTGGGATATAAAGTTGTAACGGGCGGAACGGACAATCATCTCATACTGCTTGATTTGTCGGACGAGCCTTTCAGCGGAAGAATACTGCAGGAAAGATGCGACGAAATAGGAATAACTTTAAATAAGAACTGTGTGCCTAATGAAAAGCGCACTCCTAAAGAAACTTCCGGTGTGAGAATAGGGACAGCTCCTATGACTACGAGAGGATACAAAGAAGAAGATTTTGTAAAAGTTGTGGACAAAATCGATGAGCTGATCAAAACTTTGAGAGAAGAATATAAATAAAAATGATATGGATTATAATAATTGCGGCGCTGATATTAACAGCCGCCGCAATCTCTTATTATGCGTATAGAAAAGCTTTCCTTTCCGACAGAAAGAGGCAGGAAGACTGGGACGGATTTATCAGACGGGCGGGCGAAGAAGGACCGCAGGTCAGGGAACTTATGGAGCAGCTGAAAGAAATAACGGCAGAAGACGTATTCATAAATTCTTTTGACGGCCTTAAGCTTCACGGCAGATATTATCATGTGAAGGATGGAGCTCCTTTAGACATCCAGTTTCACGGGTACAATGGCAATGCCATGAGAGATTTCTGCGGAGGCAATAAGATATCAAGGGAGTCAAGCCATAACTCCTTGCTGATAGATCAGAGGGCCCACGGCATGAGCCGGGGAAAGACCATATCCTTTGGCATCAATGAGCGAAAGGACTGTTTGTCTTGGGTCAGATATGCCGTAGAACGTTTCGGAGAAGATACAGAAATAGTACTTTCAGGTGTATCCATGGGGGCGGCTACTGTGCTTATGGCTTCCGATTTGGGGCTGCCTAAAAACGTCAAGGCTATAGTAGCTGATTGCGGATATTCCTCGCCTAAGGCCATAATTAATAAAGTCATGAGGGACAGCGGCTTACCGGACAAGTTGATGTATCCGTTCGTCTGGCTTGGAGCGATGGTGTTCGGAAAGTTTAATTTGACGGAATCCAGCGCCGTATCGGCAGTTTCTGAGAGCGACGTTCCTATATTGATAATACATGGAGGGGCAGATGATTTTGTGCCTTGTTATATGGCAGAAGAAATTTACAAGGCATGCAGGTCTGAAAAGAAGCTTTTAATAGTTCCCGGAGCCGGACATGGGATGAGTTACCTGGTGGACAAGGACTTATACGAAAAGACAGTAAAAGATTTTATAAAGATATGATGGGGGACTGCCCGGCATTAACGCTTTTTTTCGCTAATGCCGGGCAGATTCTTGTTTGTTATATTTAATCTGTTACATGTATGACTTGGACAGGACAACTCTCTGCTGCCTCATGAGCCTTGGAAATGTTCAAGTCGGTCGGCTCTTTGATGACTGATGCAAGTCCGTCGTCGGCGATTTCGAATACATCTGGACATATTTCGGCACACATACCGCAGCCTATGCATCCATCACGGTCAACAATTGCTTTCATTGGTTACCTCCCTGTAAATAGAATCATTCCTTATTATTTCCTGGATTTTTAAATTTAAACCATATTTGTCATATCTACAGTCTTATAATTTTCCACGCTTCTATCAGCCTCTCCAGCGTCCATGCTGCGTTGGCAGGAGAGGTGGAGGGAAGGACGTGGGCAGTTATGCCGGTAATGGATTTAGTATATTTGTTATAATATTTTTCCGCAGTCTTGCCATTGACGAATATTTTTTCTATGGGAGCTTCTTTAAGTATGGGCCTCAGGTCATTGGGTATTACATTTTTTATCGAGCTGTCCGAGCTACCTTCTATGTCGCAGGAAGCGATTACATCCCAGAGGGCTATGCAGTTAGCCAGAAGAAAGCTTTTCTTTTCTTCTATAGTATTTGGCAGCGGCTCTTGAAATACTGCAGATGTAACTTTCCAAAACCTGTTTTGAGGATGACCGTAAAAAAACATCTGCTCCCTGGATTTGACTGAGGGAAAAGAGCCTAATATCAATATTTTAGAATGGTCGTTGTATAGCGGTGGAAAGGGATGGGTTATCATTTAGTTCTCTCCTTTAGTTCTCCTTATCTGATTTTTATCTGAAGCTGGGTGATGTATTCGTTTTCATCACCTGTATCATGATTGTCTATAATGTATAATTCGATAGCATGACCTTCCATTTGGATATTTTGCTGATTGGCATATTCTAACAATTTTTTCCAAGAAGGTTTAATTTTTGAATAACCGCCTTTTACAGTCATACACAGATATTGGCCTTCAGGAATAATGGAATCAAATTGCTCATTTTTTCCTACTATATAGAATGCAGAATCAAACAGGCCGTAATTGCCTGCCTGGAGATAGTCTAAAGGAATGGTAGCACCTATATCACCATTGCCTATGATATATAACTGGTCTTCATATTCAGACTGCAATTTTTTTATGATAAAATCCAAGTCATCATCCCTCTGCACGCTTTCGCTCAGCTTAAGGATATTTCTTCCCTGTAATGTGCATATTTGAGGAATTTCAAAATTGATTTTTGAATTTACATGGTAGTCTATATCTTCAACTCTTTCTGCCAGTTGATTTCTCAGTTGGTCAAGTTCGCAAATTTTTTCATCTATGGTGTCTATCGCTTTAATAAACAGTTCTTTGGTCTTCTGCAGATTAAAATCAGCCAAGTGCGCTTTTATTTCATTTATGGAAAAGCCGATAGAGCGAAGCTCTCTAATTATATTAAGCTTACGTATATCGTTGATGCTGTACATTCTGTAGCCGTTGTCATCTCTTTTAGGATGCAGAATGCCCATTTCCTCATAATATCTTAGAGAGTCAGTGCCGATATTGTATAGATTAGAGATCTCACCTATTTTATAATATTCTTTCATTTTTAAACCTCATTTAATATAAGCGAAAGGACAGACGCTGATACATTTACCGCAAATGTCAGCGCTTTGAAGCCCTGTTTTATATGTTATTTCTTTTTCGTTATGATTAAGCCTGTCTTGACAAACAAACTTTTCGAATCTATCAGGGTTAAGAGCGTTGACAGGACAAATGTTGAAACATAGTCCGCAAGTACCGCTTTTTAAATACAGACATCTTTGTTCGGCTGCTTCAGTGTTGGGGGTGAGTTTTGCGGACGTGATTACTGAGCAAAACCTTCCTCCGCTGCCTTTTTTAGTAATTACAAGGCCGTTGGCTCCAAAGCTTCCCAGCCCCGAAATTACAGCTGCGCTTCTGTGGGACCATAAACATTTTAAGTCGGAGGGGCTGTAAGTGTGAGTAGGCGGTATTGCCGCAGCGTCGTATCCATTTTGCTTAAGGAAGGAGATTACTGCATCGTTGATGTTTATGAAATGTTTGTTGATCTCTTGATACGCTTCAGCCCAGATAGGAGAGCCTTCATCTGAGTCATTGGGATGAAGGGCAACTTTTTTCGTAAAAGGCACGAAGTAGCTGATTACGCTGACTGCTCCCGGAAGCAATTCTTCAGGTGTCATATGCCACGGCACTATCTTTTCTTTTAGCGATGGGTAACGGGGGTCGCTGGCTGATGAGAAGGAAACGAGCGGCTTGCGGAACAAGTCAGGTCTGTGCAAATTTTCGGCTGTAGATTGTATGATTTTTTTGATTTCAGATTCCATGTTCTTAAGCGCTCCTATAAAATAAATCAGATTTATTATACTACTTGTCATGTAATATGAAAAGAAGTGATAATAATGAAGCAATATAAAGCAATATTAATTTGAATAATTCTTGCGCTGTAATTAAACTTATGCTATAATAACTCAGTAAGTAAACAGCACGGGGCATTAGCGCAGTTGGGAGCGCGTTTGACTGGCAGTCAAGAGGTCAGGGGTTCGAACCCCCTATGCTCCACCAAAATAGGAACATAAAAAAGATATGTTCAGCATAAACCCCGATTTTACCGGGGCTTTTTGCTACCCAAATGCCGGGATTTCAAGATGTATATTCGTAGATATAAAACGGCTGTTTTGCTTTGCGAATAGATTTGAACTCCCGTACAACAGAATAACTGCTTCAAACGGCAGACAAGTCGCTAAAAACTTGTCTGCCGTTTTTGCGTTTAACTGCCCGAAGTTTTGCAAAAGACTTCGGGCTTTTTGTTCGCCCGACATGGGCGGACTCTAACGGGTGAAAGTCCCGAGTGGCGTAGGCAACGACGAAGCACATAGCTGAACAGCAAGGGTGTCCATCGTGAGGTGGAATCTGGAGGAAGCTGAAGGCAAACCTCTGGCCTGACGAACAGGAACCACATATAAGGCTGGGAAATACGGATAAGGCGGCAAAAGACGCTGAAGTCCAAAAGTTGCCGGAAGTACCAGTAAATGTGGCAGGTAGATGGAGGGAAAGAGTCCGCACCTTAAGCGGGGAGGTCTCACAGGCGGTTCCATTAGCCGTAGTAACAACGAACTGTGAGAAGTCAGCAGAGGTCGTAGTAGTGAAGAAGCTCCTGTAATGGGAGTGGAGCGAAGGACCGAACAATCAATCAGTTGAAGTACGTTCCACTTCGTAGCCGGAGCAAACGTCTGTCGATGACATCAAAGACGGCAAAGGCAAAAGGGGCAGAAAGGAAACAACGCATGGACACAAGAAGTCTCATGGAGCAGATAGTGAGCAATGATAACCTCAATGCGGCATATCTGCAAATCGTCAGAAACAAAGGAGCGGCAGGCGTAGACGGGATGAACGTAGAGGAACTTGGCGCATACCTTTGGGAAAATGGCGAAAACATCAGGGAACAGCTTAAGACAAGGAAGTACAAACCGCAGCCGGTCAGACGGGTGGAGATACCAAAACCGGATGGCGGGACAAGAAAACTTGGAGTACCAACGGTAGTTGACCGCTTTGTACAACAGGCAATCTTACAAGTGCTCACGCCAATCTTTGAGGAACAGTTCCACGACAACAGTTATGGATTCAGACCGAAACGATGTGCACAACAGGCAGTGCTGAAGGCATTAGAAATGATGAATGACGGGCATAACTGGATAGTGGATATCGACCTAGCAAAGTTCTTCGACACGGTAGACCATGACAAGATGATGACGATATTCGGACGGACAATAAAGGACGGAGACGTAATATCAGTGGTAAGGAAGTTCCTGGTCAGCGGAGTGATGATTGATGACGAGTATGAAGATACAATCGTCGGAACGCCGCAGGGAGGAAATATATCACCGCTGCTTGCAAATATCATGCTGAATGAGTTGGATAAAGAGCTAGAAGCAAGAGACTGGATTTCGTGCGTTATGCAGACGACCTAATTATCATGGTAGGGAGTAAAAAGGCGGCGGAACGAGTAATGAAAAGCGTCAGTCGATATATTGAGGAAAAGCTGGGACTGAAAGTAAATGCGGAAAAGAGCAAGGTGGACAAGCCCCAGGGAATTAAGTATCTCGGATTTGGATTTTACTATGACAGGTATGCCAAAGGATACAAAGCCAGACCGCACCCGAAAGCAGTAGCAAAGTTCAAAGCACAAATGAAGAAACTGACATGCAGAAGCTGGGGAGTGAGCAACAGCTACAAAGTGCAGAGGCTGAACCAGCTTATCCGAGGATGGATAAACTACTTCAAAATCGGGAGCATGAAGATGCTGTGTGAACGCCTGGACAGTAGTATACGCTATCGCCTGCGGATGTGTATATGGAAACACTGGAAAACGGCGAAGAACAGGGCAAAGAACTTGATGAAACTGGGAGTACCACGGTGGGCGGCATACAATGTTGCCTACTGTGGGGACCGCTATGCGAGGCTTGCCCACAACGGCTGGGTGCACAAAGCCATTAGCAACGAAAGGCTAGCCGCATTCGGGCTAGTTTCCATGAGTAACTATTACGCCGAAAGGCGCGTCAAATGTTAAGTTGATTGAACCGCCGCTTGCGGAATCGCATGAGCGGTGGTGTGAGAGGTCGGAAATTCCTCCTACTCGATTATTATATCATGCTTTTGTTTTTTACAAGCAAAATCGCCGGAAAGTGCGGGCTTTTACGGGCTTAGCGGTAGTCTGCCAGTAGTTCTCTCAGCGTATTTAATGCCCGCTTTTTATGGCGATTGACGCTTGACTGCGACATACCAAGTCTCTCGGCGGCCTCCCGCTGGGTACAGCCCCGGAAGAACAGAAGCTCGATAACCTTCCTGTCAATCGGCTCTAAAGATTCCACAGCGACGCAAAGCGCTTCAATCAAGAGCCTGCGGTTAACAGTCTCTTCAACGGAATGATGGTCAGCAAACACCATGCCCGCTTCTGCCAGCACCTCCAGAGATACCGGCTTGCCGCTGCAGTTTTGGCGGCACTCACTGCAGCTGCCCGTACAGCGTACACCATAGACATCGCGGCAGCGGTATTCCCGGCGCTCCCGGTGCTCCTGCCGCCAGAGCATCCGCAGATATTCCTGCATTACTTCCGGCTCCGTGGCCTCCACCATTTCCAATGTAATCATAATAGGTTCTCCATCGACAAATATCCTATAAATAACTTTATTTTTCTGCATATGCGGCTCCTTTCGCGAATGTCCGCGAGAAGCCGCCAGTCCGTAAGACCAAAAAACGGCGACACAGCTGCCTGTCAAACAGGTATGCCGTGCTGCCGTCAGTGCGGTCTCGCGGATTAGTATTTCGTTAAAGTGTTTCTTAGTGCTTTACGCTGCCAGAAATTCAAGCGGCGCTGTCTACATTGACTACCTCAATCTTCCCATCCGGCAAGATCCGGATGATAGTGACATTCCCTTTGCGCTCGATCTGAATGGTTCTGCGCTTTGGGTCGTATTTGCCCACCAAGTGGTGTTTGCTGTTGCGGATTTCTCTGATTTTGGTTTCTTTCATGAGATTTGCCTCCTTTGCTTTTTGTTGCCCCCAATATACCGCAAATGGGCTGTGGTTTGGGGGTTTGGAGAAAAGTGGAAAGACTCGGAATAAAGCGGAACGCTTGGAAACGGCAGGATTGGCAGTAAAAATGGGTATTTACTTAAATTTTACAAAAATGCGCTAGTTGCCTTCTCTCAACGATGCTATACTGTATAAAAAATAGGAGAAAGGCAAAGTGGAGAAAAATAAAAGACATGAAAGAGGAATAAAGCTTTTTGTTGTAATACTTTGTGTCATTATTTTTGCGCCAATTATCCTTCTAATTGCGCTAGACTGGTTTATCAATGATACAGATTTGGTGATAGGAATAACCGGTTTCGCTCAAAAGGTGGCTTTCCGAAGCGCGCTGAGTTTGGCTGTGCTGATTATCGCAATTGTCTGTCTGGTAAAATTCTTTCTGTCAGAGAAACGCATAAGACATATTATCGGATATTTTGCTGGAATCTTCCTATGTGCTGCAGTCATATTCTTTGCTGTACGTCCGATTGTTTTGGACGCGCCATACCTTGACCATCCGCTCTTAACCTATCTCCATCAGTTTGATCTTGACAGATCATCCGGAACGGGGGATGCCCCGACACGATATTACCTGCGCGGTCGGGATGCAGAAGGTAAAAAGCACTCATTCGAAATTACCGAAGATCGATATGATGAGGGGATCCAGCTGAGAGGAGAAAAAGATATTATTGCCAAAGCAGTCTATCTGCCCCATACATCTGTATTGGTCACGCTGGAATATCTGGAAGACCTTGATGGTTCCGGTCGGGAAATGTACCTGCCCAATCCTGAACTGCCAAACAACTGGGACAGTTTTGCTATCCAGATCGATGACGATGTGTACACGATCCCATGCAGGCTTTCCGATTTCCTTGAAAATGGATGGTCGCTGTCAGAGGGGGATCCTGACAGCCGATTAGCTGGAGCTGATCAACCATATGGCGAATTTCCTAATCGGGAGCTGTCGTTGACCAATGATAAGGAGCAAAGCATTTCAGTCACGGTATATAACACATCGGAATCATCGGTACCGATCGAAGATGGAACGGTCGGACGTCTGTCGGTATCCAACGGCAGCCTGGACTTTTATGGAGCTG
>ENA-ORNG01002747-ORNG01002747.1-human-gut-metagenome-genome-assembly--contig:-NODE-2747-length-10310-cov-5.402828_pt1 | contig 10310 bp, 12 predicted proteins | sample MGYA00242113_ERZ509018 | MGnify/ENA primary metagenome ERZ509018 (study PRJEB26280, sample SAMEA2338711) | human gut metagenome | biome: human gut; feature: human-associated habitat; material: faeces... | reverse complement strand
CCCGCCAGGGTCACCGCCCCCTCCTCCAGCAGGCGCTGGGCGGCGGAGCGGGTCAGCTCCGGCATCAGCCGGGCAATGAACTGGTCGGCCCGCTCCCCGTCCCGGTCAGCCCTCAGCAGAATCGGCTCCATGGCCGTCCCCCCTGCCGTGAAAAAACAGATAGTACACGCAGAAGCCGATGCCGCCGCACACCACGCAGATGTCCGCCACGTTGAACACCGCGAAGTGGATGAACAGGGTCTGGAACATGTCGGTGACGTACCCGAACACCGCCCGGTCGATCAGGTTGCCCACCGCCCCGGCCAGCACCAGGGACAGGGTGAGCATGGCGAGGGGGTGGGGAAATACCTTTTTCAGCAGCAGCACAACCAGGGCCACCGACACCACCAGGGACACCACGGTCAGAATCCAGGTGTGCTGGGAAAAGATGGAGAAGGCCGCGCCGGTGTTCTGCACATAGGTCAGCTGGAGGATGTGGGGCAGGAAGGGCACGTCCCCCCCCAGGGGAATGTAGGCCCGCACCAGGAACTTGACCAGCTGGTCAAGCCCCACCAGGGCCAGCACAAGTACCGCATACAGCATGAAAGGGCTCCTTTTTCTCGTTCAGATTCCCTTTATTGTACCACGCCCCGGCCCCGGGCACAAGGGCTCTTCGTCCGGAATGGGGCCGCGCAGGGCCTCCGCCTCCCGGATGTGCGCCAGAATCAGGTGGCGCACATAGCCGGACAGCGTGCGGTACGAATCCCCGGCCAGCCGCCGCAGCTTGGCCTTGGTGCGGCCGTCCACCAGGACGGTGATGGTCTCCTTCCGGTTGGGGTGGTTCATAGGGATCCCTCCTTTTGTATCTATATAATATCAAACAGATACAAATAGTCAATATCTTTTTGTATCTATTAGAACTATTGTGATGAGACTGGTTGAGAGGATATCATGGTAGCATCTAATAGAGTCAAAAGTCCAATGGTATGAAGTCAAGTAGGTGATGAGAGGAAATTTTAAGTGAAACAGCGTAAAAAGCACAGTGTAGGCCACAAAAAGGCAATACACAACCAAGCCCTGTCCCTGACATTTTTTGAAACAGGGCTATTTCGTCAGAGTGGCAGGCGGCGCGCTCAGCCCTCCGGCGGGATATACAGGCGGTTGTCCTTCAGCAGTCGAAAGACCAACCGAACCAGTTTTCTGGCAGTTAAGGCGAGTGCGCGTTTATGCTGGAACTTGTTGACCTCATGGTATTTGAGATCATAGTAGCGCCGGAACTCGGAGTCGCATCTTCTCACAGAGTTGGCGGCTTCCAACAGATAGTAGCGGAGGTAACGGTTGCCGGATTTGATCATTCGGGAATGCTCCGCCTCGAATTCACCGGACTGGTCTTTGTGCCAGACAAGACCGGCAAACTTGGCGACAGAGGCTTGGGAATTGAAACGGCGGATATCGCCGATCTCAGCGATGATGCCGGCAGAGTAGACCTTGCCGATGCCTGGGATGGATGTCAGGGTGTTAGGGACGATCTCAAACTGCTGTTCAATGGCCTTGTCCAACACCTTGACCTGCTTTTCCAGGGCCCGCATGGAGGCAATAGAGACTGCCATCGCCTGATTTACAGAATTGTTCACAGTAACAGGCAGGCGGTAAGAGTCTCTGGCGGCAGTTCGAATAGCCTTGGCTTTGGCAGCCGGGTCAGCAAAGTTTCTGCCCTTCTCATCCAGGAAAGCAGTCAACTCGCCCAGGTCAGCGTTTGCCAGATCATCCACAGTTTCAAACCGTTCCATGAGCGCGATGGTGGTGGCGCTGGTGTTCTGGATGTCTTTGTCCTGGGCTATGCCGGAGCATTTCAGGAATAAGTAGTTGGCAAAACGCTGTTTCTCACGAGTCAGATTCTGAATCACGTCAAACCTGGCCCTGGTAAGGGTCCTGAGCGCCTGGTAGCGATAGTCGTCCATATAGACCTCCTTGGCGATCCTGCCGAAACGGAGATGGTCGGCGATCACGAAGGCGTCCACGAAATCATTCTTCGGCAGGTCAGGATAGGCTTCCTTAAACTTTCGCACCTGCTTTGGATTGAGAACATGGATCTTCCGCTGGTACCGGCCCAGGCCGCCGTCTTCCCGGAGGGCGTAAACCAGGCTGTCCCCGTAGATGGAGGTGGCCTCCAGGCCGATCACCACGTCGCTGAGATGCAAGGAACGCAATGCCGACACGATCTTCTCTGACAATATTTTAGCACCGCCAAGGTTGTTTTGCACGGAAAAGCTGGAGTGCTTGCTGCCGTCGGGGTTCATCAGGTAGGCGACATTGTTCCTGCTGCTCACATCAATGCCAACGAATAGTGGGTTCACATTTTCACCTCCCCGCATGGAGATTTCAGGCCAGCAGGCTTTGAGATACCCATGATAACCGGAGCATCGGCAACCTCGCGTATCAGAATCATTCCGGAGCAGGCCAATGCGATAGCCCTCACTGCGAAAAGGGCGGCCTTGCCTCCGGCAAACAGCCAATGAGTATGCGGCTAACTTCCGGCTCAGGGGAACGGACTTTTTGTGAAGCAGCCTTTCGGCTCAACTGGAGTTGATAGAACTTGACCCTGCTGTCCCACAGCTATTGTATCACGGGCATCTCGAAGCCTGCTGATACCTGAAACTATTAACTTTGAAACTTATTATACGAGGAGTTGAAAATATGTCTGTGCAGGCCAATCCCTATCCGCTCCGCCTGGAAAAAGTCTATATGGAAAAAATCCGCGCCCTGGCGAAGCAGGGGCGGAGATCCATCAATATGCAGCTGTGCATTGCGGTGGAGCGCTACCTGGAGCAGTATGAGAAGGAGCACGGGGAGATCCCCGTGGAGCCGGAAAACCCGTAGGGCGCCGCCGGAGGGCACCCCGGTAAACGAACGGCGCGCCGGGTCGTCGCGCCCCACGGAGTCAGCGGCTGCGGGGACAAACGGGCGGATGATATCCGCCCCTACAGAGTGGGGCAGTTACCTGCCCGCCGGGCAGGCGCGCCCCGGTCAAAAGAGCCATCAAAGCCGCGCACAGCATGCGCTGCACCAACGTGCCTCGCACGCGCAGGGTTCGCGCAATTCCCTGCAAAAAGCCGTTCATCGCTTCCAGCGCTTCCTCATTCGCCTGTGTGCGCATACCGCCTGATGCCGTCAAATTCTCAACCATCCGCAGTCCCGCCTTCCCCACGCTTGATGCGATCATTGTATAGCGTCATGGCGGCTTTCTCTGTCGTTTGAAAACGCGGAAAATGGCAAGCGCGCGACAGGTTTTGCCCGATATGCCCGTGGGGAAAGCCGCTCCCGCCGGCTGTGGAGGCGGCGCAAACAAAAAAGCCCCACCCAGGGGCTTCCATTTGTTGACATACGCATCGCTTTTGTTCGCAACCAGCGTTTTTCCCCATGGATGATTGCGGGAATCTTTTCTTCCCCTTCGGAGGGGGAGAAAAGCATGTTGCCGACGGCCTGAAGCCCCGCCAAAGGCTTAAACCGCTAAGGGAAACCTGACAAAAAATCCTTGGCGCATGGAAAAAACAGGCGCGCGGTTCAATTCACGACGGTGATCAGGGAATCCGGGATCCACACGCGGTTCCATTCCTCATCGTCCTGTGCGTAAAAATCACACATCGCATAGCCGTTCTCATAGTCGATGACCGACACGCTGCTCCCGGCCTCCAGCGTAAAGGAATAGGCGGAATACTCCGTGCCCGGCCCATAAAGCGGGGTTACGTCCTGGTTGAGGATCGCCTCAAAATCATAATTGAATTCCCGGGGGATGTCGTTGACATCCACCTGATCAAAGCGCTTGAGCCCGGTGTACGCACGGATATGCTTTTTCCCATAGGTGAGCTCCACCTGCACCCAGGGCACCTCGTTCGCGTCGAATGCCACCGAAATGATGCGCACCTGCTTTCCTTTCGATAGAAAGGTCCCCGGCTCGGGGTAATCCGTAGACGGGCCCGTGCGTGTGGCCATCCGCTGATTCAGCGTGCCATAAATCAGAGGCATGTCCTCGTCCGCCAGGGCCAGCTGCGAGTCAACGTCCCAGTAGGCAAGCGCTGTTCCCGGCACAAGGAGCACGCAGAGCGCCAGCAGAGAAAGATGCACTCTCATCCGTCGGAGCAGGCTTTTCATCCATCCGTCACCCCTTTTCAAATCGCTTTACAATCGCTCATGATGTCCGTAAAATCAAAAACAGGATCGCATTTTTCAAAGCGCCCATCAGGCCGCTTCTCCGCGTGCCGGATTTCGTTATACAAAAAGCCCCGCACAGAAGCGCGGGACTCGTGTTTTCAATCAATAGTGATTCGCGCGGCGGGCCGCATAGCACTCGCTGCAGTAGATCGGTCGGTCATTCTTCGGGATGAAAGGCACGCGAGTCGGGGCGCCACACTGAGCGCAGGTGGTCTCGTACATTTCGCGCTGCTGAGCTTCGCCGTTCGCGGGACGGCTGTTCTTGCGGGCGATGCGGCAGGCCTTGCAGCGGGTCGGCTCATTCTGGAAGCCCTTCTCCGCATAGAATTCCTGCTCACCGGCGGTGAACACAAATTCCTGGCCACAGTCTTTGCAGGTCAAAGTCTTGTCCTGATACATGGGATATTCCCCTCCGAAAAAAATAGAGATAGGCATGATACAATCGGCTGACCTGGTTTTTGACCCCACACTCGCCGCCCGGAGCGTTCGCTCATACACATCTGTGCCCCACTACTAACCCTCTCAGGAAAATCCTGGACGGACTTACTTCTAAGCCGCACCATGCTCCCCGATACTTTGACCGGATTACGTGGATCGTTTCGCCTGCGACTGGCATCGACTTTCAACCACAGACCCGACGTGATCATCCTTGATCATTATATACGCAACCCGGAGAAAATGCAAGCCGTTTTACAAAATTTCTTACAATTCCCCGTATACTTTGTCAAAAAAACGTTCACTTTCTCCTTGAAGGCACAAAAAGCGCGCCGTTTTTCTCCTTTTCATCCAGATGGGTGCGCGCGGCGGCGAACACACCCACGCTCCGCGCGCCGCTTTCATAAAGCGCGCGTGCCGCCTCGGTCGCCGTAGAACCGGTGGTGTACACGTCATCCACCAGCAGGATGCGCCTGCCCGCCACATCGCCTGAGGCACGCATGCACATGTGCAGGTTTTTTCTTCTTTCCCGCGCGCGAAGCGATGCCTGGGCGGCATGCTCGTCTTCACGCTCAAGCGCCTCCAGCACCGGCATTCCCAGCTCGTCTCCTATCCCCCGCGCCAGAAGCGCCGCCTGGTTAAATCCCCGCTCGCGCAGCCTTCGCCGCGTGGTCGGAACGGGCACAATCAGCTCCTCTTCGCCGCTCGGCAGCAGGGCCATCGCGTGGGCAAGCGGCACGGCGGCCGCCCGCACGCTGTGATATTTGAGCCGCACGATCAGCGTTTTGGCCTGCGCCTCATAGGGATAGGCCGCATGCACATAGGCAATCCCGTCCGGCAAAGGTTCCCTTTGTTCCCTTTCCCGCTTCTCCTGCCGGGTAAACGCCGCTTCCAGCGCCCGCGTGCACGCCGGGCACAACCCCTCCCGGGCCTCTTCGCCAAGTGCACAGTCACAGCAAAGGCATGCCGCCTGCTCCGGAAACAGCCATGCGTCCGCCGCCTCCAGCAGCCGAAGCGCCGCCCTGCGCACGGGCAGAAAGCCTCGTCCCATCTCGCGTCTCTCCTTTACAGGCTCATCATCTGTTCAAGGCGCCAGCGCAGCGCGCTGTAACGCCTGCGCGTATTGGCGTTGGCGATCATCTGGTCGATCGCGGCTTCGCGCCCCACGAGCATCACAAGCCTCCTGGCACGGGTGACGGCGGTATAAAGCAGATTGCGCGGGAGCAGCATCGGCGGCCCGCCGACAACGGGCATCACCACCACAGGGAATTCGCTGCCCTGGCTCTTGTGCACGGAAATGCAATAGGCCAGCTCCAGATCATCCACATCCCCGCCCTCATAGGTGGCCATGCGCTCGTCATCAAACTGGACGGTAAGCGTGCGCTCCTGCGGATCGATCTCGCTGACAAAGCCGATGTCTCCGTTAAACACACCCTGCCCTTCCTCCCATCCAAACACGCCCTCCCGCTTCCACTCGAGCTGATAGTTATTGCGTGTCTGCATGACCTTGTCGCCCTCGCGGAAGGTGGTGTCTCCGCGCGTGCGCTCCTGCTTGTGGGGGGCAGGCGGATTGAACTGCGCCTGAAGGAGCTGATTGAGCATCCACACGCCGCACTCGCCCTTTTTGGTGGGCGAAAGCACCTGCATCTGCCGGACCGGGTCAAGCCCCAGGAAACCGGGCAGCCGGGCGGCGCACAGCGTCACAATGCGCCTGGCCGCATCCGAGGGAGAGGCCGCGCGCTCAAAGAAAAAGTCGCTCCCCTTCGCATTCAGGCGCGGAGCGTCTCCGTGGTTAATCCGGTGGGCATTGTAGACAATCATGCTCTTTTCATCCTGACGGAAGATTTCCGTCAGCCTCACCGAGGGCACCACACCGCTGTCCAGGATATCGCGCAGCACATTGCCCGCCCCGACGCTGGGCAGCTGGTCCGCATCCCCCACCATGATCAGCCGCGTGCCCGGCACCAGCGCGCGCAGCAGCGAGCGCATGAGGAAGATGTCCACCATGGACATTTCATCGATGATGAGCGTATCCATCTCAAGCGGGTGATCCTGCGTGCGGGCAAAGTCCCCTTCCTCCCCGCCGTATTCAAGCAGGCGGTGGAGCGTTTTGGCCTCCATGCCGCAGGCCTCGCTCATGCGCTTGGCAGCCCGGCCCGTGGGCGCGGCCAGGGCCACCTCTCCATGCACGCTCAGCAGCTTGATGATGCATTTGATAATCGTCGTCTTCCCCGTTCCCGGTCCGCCGGTGATCACGGTCATGCCGCTTTTCACCGCGGTCTCAATCGCCTGGCGCTGCTGCGGATGAAAGGCAATGCCCTCCCCCCGTTCCAACTCGTCAATCTGCGCCTGCAGATCGAGGGCCATGGACTCCGGCATCGCCTCGATCATCTCCATCAGCCTGCGCGCAACCTCGCTTTCCGCCCGGAATGTCTGCGGCTGATAGAGCGCCACCACCTCCTGCGCGCCGGTTTCATCCGGCAGAATCTGCGCCACCACCTCATGGGCCAGGATCAGCGTGTCGAGCACACGGTCGATCGCCTCCTGCTCGTTCCCCAGAAGGTTCTGCGCCGCTTTGACAAGCTCCGGCCGGGGCAGATAGCAGTGCCCCGCGCCTGCGGTGGCGTCCGCCAGGGCGAATTTGATGCCTGCGCTCAGGCGGTATTCGCTGTCCCGCTCAACGCCCAGGGCTGCCGCGATCTTATCCGCCGTCTTAAAACCGATTCCCTCCACATCCTCCACAAGCCGGTAAGGATTGCCGCGGATGATCTGCTTGACGTTTTCACCATATTGTTTGAAGATCTTCACCGCGAGGGAAGGCGTAATGCCATAGCTCTGCAAAAAGACCATGGCTTCGCGCTGCTGCGCCTGCTGCGCGTAGCTCTCCTGAATCATCTGCGCACGCTTTTCGCCAATGCCCGGCACATCCAGCAGCCGTTCCGGCTCGCTGTAAAGCACATCGAGCGTCTTTTCACCGAATTCCCGGATGAGCAGGCGCGCTGTCGCCGGTCCAATCCCCCGGATCATGCCGCTCGACAGATATTTTTCGATACCCGAAAGCGTTGTCGGCTTCTCAATCTCCACGCTCTGCACCCGGATCTGCCTGCCATAGACCGGATGCTCCGTCCACTCGCCGGTGATCAGCAGCTTTTCTCCCGCGGCGACGGGCGGCATCACCCCCACGGCGGATACGCGCGTCCGGCCCGCCTTGACAATCAGCACCGTGTATCCATTTTCATCGTTTCTGAATACCGTCTCATCGGCAAACGCCTCGATCGTCTCCAAGAAGCCTCCCCCCTTTCCGCTTCATCCGCGGGCATTCCGTCCAAATGCCCGCGTCTTTCTCATGTGTGCGCCAGCGCCGGAAAAAGCCATTCCCCGCCGCGGAAAATGTTTTCTCCGCCGCGCAGCAGAAAGAGCGCATCGTCCTCGTCTTCCAGCGTGCCCACATCCATTCCGCCGCGCTCCACCGGGGTAAACATCAATTCAGCCGCGCGCGTGCCGGGTTGGGCGGCTGCGCGCAGGATTTGCGCAAGCGTTCCGGATTCAGGGGCGCAAAAGACATCGTACACCCGGAGCAGGTTTTCCTCCTGCCCGGCCACGACAAGCGCATCGCAGGAGGGAACGTAAAGCATGTCTTCTTTTCTGGTGGTGAGCGCATAAAACATCATCAGCCCGGCCTGATCCACCACCTGAAGGGCGCTGAAGGGATTGCCCTGCCCATAGCAGCGCAGCGCAATCTGCCTGTCCCCCGGAGAATCCATATCAAGCCGTCTGCAAAAACCTTCTCCCGTATCAAGCGGCATGCGGAAAGAAGCCTGTTTTTGCCGCTCAAATCCAAACCGCGGATAAAAATCCAACGCACAACGGTTGGCGAACAGGAGCATCGCGTCACACCGCTGCGACCATTGTGCCAAAACGGTCTGCATCAGCCGGGAGTACAGCCCCCTGCCGCGAAAGCTTTCCTCCGTCATGACGGTTCCCAACTGGATATACCGCCGCTTTTTCCCGGCATAGACCACATCCATGAGATTGACGGAGACATTGGCCACGGCCTTTGCCCCGTCAAAGAGGGTATAAGGGATGTTGTTCGCCGATCCATATCCTGCACGATACCATTCCTCAAAGGAAAAGCCGAATGTCCGCAGGGTCAGCGCGTTAAAAGCCGCGCGCGATGCGCCGTCCGCCATGACGTGCGTGTTGAGCGTAAGCATAAGGCCGGCCTCCCTCTCGTGAGCAGAATCAATCGGATCTGTCAGGCCCAAAAGCCGGATCTCCTGCGAAGAAAAGACGTTGTTTCCCACAGGTTTATGCCTTTGCAGGGCGGCGGGGCAAAGCCCCGTGCTTCATCCAGGCTCCCTATTCGCCGAATCACAGCATCCTGAAAGGCCCGGTCTGTCCTGACAACTCCTCTTCTGCCATTATACACGCATATGTACAAAAAGAAAAGAGGCCGCATCCGGCACAGCCTGTTTCCTGTTTGTCGATACAAAAAGCCCCATCTTCTCGATGGGGCTCATTTTTTTGAATCAGTACTTGCGCTTACGGGCCGCTTCGGCCTTTTTCTTACGCTTCACACTGGGCTTTTCGTAATGTTCTCTTTTACGAACCTCAGCAATAACGCCCGAACGCGCGCACTGCCTCTTGAATCTCCTCAGAGCGCTTTCCAGGGATTCATTCTCTCGAACACGGATCTCAGACATCTAGTATCCCTCCCCTCGGCTCAAGCTTCGACGATCCATTGCGTCAAATCAGCCGTCAATGGAGTACCGTACAGCTAATTATAGCGCAACAAATGCTGTTCGTCAACCGATATTTGTATTTTCAGTAAAAAGAATTTATCGAAACCGCCGCATTTCCGCCCGAGAGAAAGGATGGGTTTCTTTATTAAACCATCCTGCCGCTCATCGGGCTTCCTCCCAGCACATGCAGGTGCAGGTGGCGCACCGACTGCTTTGCATCCGCGCCGCAGTTGGAAACAACGCGGAAACCGCTCTGCACAATTCCTTCGGACTGTGCCACGGCCGCCGCTGCGCGCATCAGATGCGCCAGCAGCGCATCGCTTTCCTCCCTGGCATCATACCAGCCGCTCACGTGCTTTTTGGGGATCACAAGCACGTGTACAGGCGCCTGCGGCTCGATGTCGCGAAACGCCAGCACCTCTTCATCCTCATAAACCTTCGCGCTGGGGATCTCCCCGGCGGCAATTTTACAGAACAGGCAGTCCTTCATCGTTCATCGCTCCTTTTCGTTTAGTCTTTCTTCTCTTTTCGCTCGATGGCGCGGGAATCCTCCCTGGCTTTCATGCGCCGGCCAATTTCCCGCGCAGCTCCCCATGATCCGTTTCCGTAATCCGCACGCGCACGATCTCACCGGGCTGTGCGCCCGGCACACGCACGCGCATGTATCCACCGCTATAGCCAACCCCCCGGCCTTCCTCATCCGTCTCCTCCACGAGCACCTGCTCTTCCCTGCCCACGCGCGCAGCAAGAGCGCGGGCCTCCAGCTCCCGGCCAAGGGCGATCAGCTCCCGTGCACGGGCCTCGCGCAGGGCACGCGGAACGCTGTTTTCCATCTTCGCGGCTTTGGTTCCCTCCCGCTCGGAGTAGGGAAACACATGCATGCGCGCGAAGCCCGCACGGATGCATGTCTGCTTTGTCTGAGCGAATTCCTCCTCCGTCTCG
>ENA-ORNG01002744-ORNG01002744.1-human-gut-metagenome-genome-assembly--contig:-NODE-2744-length-10314-cov-6.440199_pt1 | contig 10314 bp, 10 predicted proteins | sample MGYA00242113_ERZ509018 | MGnify/ENA primary metagenome ERZ509018 (study PRJEB26280, sample SAMEA2338711) | human gut metagenome | biome: human gut; feature: human-associated habitat; material: faeces... | reverse complement strand
GGGCCGCGCCGGTGCCGGTGCCGCCGCCCATGCCGGCGGTGATGAACACCATGTCGGTGTCCTCCAGGGCCTTGCCCAGCTGGCTGCGGCTCTCCTCGGCGGCCTTGCGGCCCACCTCCGGGTCGGAGCCGGCGCCCTTGCCGCCGGTGAGCTTCTCGCCGATCTGGATCTTATACCCCGCGCTGGACACGTTCAGCGCCTGCTTGTCCGTATTCACCGCCACAAAATCCACGCCGGTCACGCCGGCGCGCACCATGCGGTTGACCACGTTGCTGCCGCCGCCGCCCACGCCGATGACCTTGATCTTCACCACGTTGTCGGGAGCGGTGACCAGTTCGATTGCCATAAAGGTTCCTCCTACCAAGAGTTGTAGCTGCCGTATGTCATCAGGGGATGCGACCCCCAGATAAAGTGCCTCGGTAAAGTACTTAACTTTTATTTATTGTATGCTTTTTTCCCCACCAGGTCAATAGCTGATCCTCTGTTTTTTTGAAATTTTTGGCCGGAAACGGGTGTCTGGAAAAACTTTCCAAACTCGATGGCCCTTATCCGCCGTCGGGGATAAAGCGCACCTCGCTGTCGTTGCTCATGGTCATGCGGATGGTGCCCGTCTCATTGGGCTGGAAGGTGGCCACGGCGGCCACCAGGCAGTCCATTTTGAACCCGAAATCGGCGTCATAGCCGATCTCCACCCGGAACCGGCCGTCATAGTCCAGCACCAGCTGCTCCGGGTCGGAGGCGTCCACGCTGTCGGTCCGGGTCAGCACGCCCCGGGTCTCCATGGCGCTGAGCAGGGAGATCAGGGTCTCCGCGTCCAGGTTGTCCTCCTCGCTGAGAGTCAGCCGCTCCCCGGCGGCGGGGTCCTGGGCGGTCATCCCCTCCAGGATGAGGTAGTCCTGGGCGGCCTCGCTGTCCACGGCCTCCAGCACCTTGCCGGTGGGGCTCACCAGCCACCAGGCCCCGGCCCCCTGGACGGCCGCCACCGCCTGGGTCTCCACCACCTCCACCAGCAGCACGTCCGGGAGCTGGCGGTTGATGCGGACCTCGGTGATGTAGGGCAGCGCCGTATAGATCCGCTGGGCGATGCGGTACTTGTCCAAAAGGATCAGGTTGTCCCCCTGCTCCACGCCGGAGGCCGAGCGGATCTTCTCCTCCGTGTAGCGGCCCCCGCCGGTCACCTGTACCTCGTCCACCTTGAAAAACAGAGTGAGAGCCGCCACGATGGCCACGGCGGCCAGGACCACCGACAGCACCCGCAGGAGGGGGCCTAAGCTTCCCCTCCTCCGGCGCCGGCGGGCGCTGCCCCGCTTTCTCGGCATGGCTCTCACTCCTCTCTGTCTCTCTTGTATCAAGTCTCCAGGCGGATATCCGCCCCCAGGGCCCGCAGGTCCCGGACCGGGTCCTCGTAGCCCCGGCGGATGTGGTGGATGTCCCCCACCCGGGTGACGCCCTCGGCGGACAGCCCCGCCACCAGCATGGCCGCCCCGCCCCGCAGGTCGGTGCACCGCAGCTCGGCTCCGTACAGCCTCGGCACCCCGGTGACCACCGCCACCCGGCCCGCCACGCTGATATCCGCCCCCATGCGCCGCAGCTCATCCACATGGCGGTAGCGGTTGGCAAAGATGTTCTCCACGAACATGGTGGACCCCCGGGCGCGGAGCATGGCCGCCATGAGAAGGGCCTGGGCGTCGGTGGGAAAACCGGGGTAGGCGGCGGTGCGGACGGTTCCGATGGCCCGCAGCCGCTCCCGGCTGCGGAGGCAGGCCCGCCCCTCGCCGCCCTCCACCTGGCACCCCGCCTCGTGGAGGGCGGCGGTGACGGTGGACAGGTGGCGGCAGTCCACGTTCTCCAGCTCCACCTCCCCCCCGGCGGCGGCCACAGCGGCCAGATAGGTGGCCGCGGCGATCCGGTCGGGCATGATGGTATGTACCGCATCGTGGGTCTCCCGCCGCCCCTCCACGCAAACCGTGGAGGACCCCGCCCCCCGGACGGCGCAGCCGATGGCCCGCAGATAGGTCTGGAGGTCCTCGATCTCCGGCTCCCGGGCGGCGTTGACGATGACGGTCTCCCCCTCCGCCCCGCAGGCGGCCAGGATGGCGTTTTCCGTGGCCCCCACGCTGGGCAGGCTCAGGGCGATCTCCCGGCCCGCCATGTGGTGCGCCTCGCATCGGAGCCCGCCCCCCTCCTCCCGGATCACAGCCCCCAGCCGCCGCAGGGTGGCTAAGTGGAGGTCGATGGGCCGGGGCCCCAGCTCGCAGCCCCCGGGGTAGCTCATCTCCGCCCAGCCCAGCCGGGCCAGGATGGCCCCCAGGAAAATCACCGACGAGCGCATCTCCCGCATCAGATGGTCGGGCACGTCCCAGCGGTCCATGGAAGAGGTGTCCACCACCAGCTCCTCCCCCTCCCACTGGGCGGAGCAGCCCAGGTGGCGGAGGATGCGGATGCTGGCCTCCACGTCGCTGAGGTGGGGACAGCCCCGCAGCACGGTCTGCCCCGGGTGGAGAATGGTGGCCGCCAGCACCGGCAGCACGCTGTTTTTCGCTCCCTGGACCCGGACCGTACCCTCCAGGCGGCGGCCCCCCTGGATGATGATCTCACTCATATAGATCCCTCCGCAGATGGATTGAAGCAAACTAATCCATCATATGCGGGGGAATCCGGCCTGCTACCGGCGGCGCAGGGCCATGACGGCGCTGTATATCTTCTCCGCCGCGTCCACCGTGCCGAGGGACGCCATGGCCTGGGCCATGGCCCGGCGGCGGCTGTCGTCCGTCAGGATAGCCCGGGCTGTGTCGTAGAGCAGCCGCCCGGAGGAGTCCTTCTCCGGGATCATCACCGCCCCCCCGGCGTCGGCCAGGACCCGGGCGTTGTAGGTCTGGTGGTCTCCCGCCACGTTGGGGGAGGGCACGATGATGGCCGGCACCCCCAGGGCCGTCAGCTCGCTGATGGTGCTGGCTCCGGCCCGGCAGATCACCAGGTCGGCGGCACGCATGAGCGTGCCCATGTCGTGGATGTACTCCCGGACCTCCAGCCCCGGCGCTTTCTCTAAGTCTGCCCCGGCCTGGGCGAGATATGTACCCATCTGCCGGCAGCCCACAGTGCCGGCGCCGTGGATGTGGTGGAATGGCACGCCGTCCCCGGCCTCCAGGGCCAGGAACTCCGCCATCTGCCGGTTCATCACCGCGGCCCCCAGGCTGCCCCAGAAGGAGACGATCACCGGCCGGCCGTCGTCCAGGCCCAGCTTGGCCTTGGCCTCCCCCCGGGTGCAGGCGAAGAAGTCCCCCCGGACGGGGGTGCCGGTGACCAGCACCTTCTCCGGGTGCTTGTAGTTTTTCCGGCACTCCTCGAACCCCACCATGATGAGGTCCGCGTGGTCCTCCAGCAGCCGGGTGGTCAGGCCGGGAATGGCATTGGACTCGTGGATGGCGGTGGGGATCCCCTGCTTCGCCGCCGCCCGGACCACCGGATAGCTGGCGTAGCCCCCGGTGCCCACCACCAGGTCCGCCGGAAAGTCCTTCAAAATGGCCCGGGCCTGGGCCGGGGACAGGGCCAGGTTCTTCAGGGAGATCAGGTTGTGCCGGATCTCCCGGGGCTTCAGAGAGCGGTGGAAACTGGATATCTCCACCGCCCGGAAGGGCCAGCCAGCCTCCTCGATGAGCTGCCGCTCGATCCCCCGCCGGGCCCCTACAAAGAGGATCTCGCTGTCCGGCTTCCGCGCCCGGATCAAGCCCGCCAGCGCCAGCGCCGGATTCACATGCCCCGCGGTCCCCCCGCAGGTGAAGATCACACGCACCCCGCCCGGACCTCCCTTCTCAACAAACGGTATCCATACTTTTCTTGAAAGAAAAGTATCAAAAGAACTTTTTTCGCGAAACGTTGTTTCGCTTATCATTTTACCTAATAAGCATGTCGCCCCTGACAAGCACCCGAGAAACAGGTATCTCTTTCACAGGGCCGGAGGCCGAAGTATCGGCGATAGCCCTACTGTAGATCAGATGGTAAAAACCTGATTCGGCGCGGAGACGTCCCAAATCTGATATAGACCGGTTAAGACAAAAATCGGGGACCGGGGTGTCCCCGGCGCCTTTTTGGTGACTTTTTCGGCGTCGAAAAAGTCACTCGCCCCGGGGGGCGAAACTCTTCCTCCCCTGGGTGTGGGGCCGGAGGCCCCACAAGGAGGGGACGGGGGGCGGAGCCCCCGGGAGCCATCGTCCACAGCCCAGCCATGTAGAAAAAGAAAAATACCATCCGTTGGGGGGAAAGCAATATGATCGACCAGTACATCTACGCCCTGGCAAACTACGGGGTAAAAAAGGGCCTGATAGGAAAAGAAGACAAGCCTTGGGCGGTGAACCGTCTGCTCCAGGCCCTGGAGCTGAGCGCCATCGGCCCGGAGGCGGCGGCGGGGGAGGACCTGCCCCTGGAGGACATTCTGGCCCCCCTGCTGGACGACGCGGAGGCCCGGGGGATCATCCCCGGGGGCGTGGTCAGCCGGGATCTGCTGGATACCAAGCTCATGGGGGAGCTGACCCCCCGGCCCAGCCAGGTCATCGCCGCCTTCTGGGAAAAATATGACCGCTCTCCGGAGGAGGCCACGGACTGGTTCTACGGCCTGTGCCAGGACGCGGACTACATCCGCCGCTACCGCATCGCCAAGGACATGAAGTGGGTCACCTCTACGGAGTACGGGGACCTGGACATCACCATCAACCTGTCCAAGCCGGAGAAGGACCCCAAGGCCATCGCCGCGGCCAAGGCCGCCCCCCAGAGCGGGTACCCCAAGTGCCAGCTCTGCCGGGAGAACGAGGGCTACGCAGGCCGGGTAGACCATCCCGCCCGGCAGAATCACCGGGTGATCCCCGTGACCATCGACGGCAAGGACTGGTTCTTCCAGTACAGCCCCTACGTCTACTACAACGAGCACTGCATCGTCTTCAACGGCCAGCACACCCCCATGAAGATCGAGCGGGCCACCTTCCGCAAGCTCCTGGACTTCGTGAAGCTTTTCCCCCACTACTTCGTGGGCTCCAACGCGGACCTGCCCATCGTGGGGGGCTCCATCCTCAGCCACGACCACTTCCAGGGGGGCCGGTACACCTTCGCCATGGAGCGGGCCCCGGTGGAACGGGCGGTGACCTTCCAAGGCTTCGAGGATGTGGAGGCGGGGATCGTCCGCTGGCCCATGTCCGTGCTGCGGCTGCGGTGCGGGGACGACGAGCGGCTGGTGGAGCTGGCGGACAAGATCCTCACCGCCTGGCGGGGGTACAGCGACCCTGCCGTCTCCATCTACGCCGAGACAGACGGGGAGCCCCACAACACCATCACCCCCATCGCCCGGCGGCGGGCGGGGAAGTTCGAGCTGGACCTGGTGCTGCGGAACAACCTGACCACCCCGGAGCACCCCATGGGCCTGTTCCACCCCCACGCGGAGCTCCACCACATCAAGAAGGAGAACATCGGCCTCATCGAGGTCATGGGGCTGGCGGTGCTGCCCGCCCGGCTGAAGGAGGAGCTGGCGCGGCTGGGAGAGCTGCTGGTCTCCGGCGGGGACGTGGCGGCGGACCCGGAGCTTGCGAAGCACGCCCCCTGGGCGGAGGAGCTGCGGGAGAAGTACACCTTCACCGCGGAGAACGTGGACCAGATCCTCCGGGACGAGGTGGGCAAGGTCTTCGCCCAGGTCCTGGAGCACGCCGGGGTCTACAAGCGGGACGAGGCCGGCCAGGCCGCCTTCCTGCGGTTTGTGGAGAGCGTGGGTTAGTGTGGTGAGAGAGGTGACGAAGCAATGTCGGTACTGCTGTCTTGGCTGATCCTGCTGCTGTGTCTGGCCGTTCCTTTCACTTTTGTGTTTTTTCTGATCTACGCCATCCGGGACGCGGTGAGGGACGGGGGTCGCACGATCCCTTACGGCATCGGCGCTTCCATCAGCCTGATCCTGCTCTTCGTGATTCTTTATTTTAGCCTAGCATGATCCCCACGCGAAACAAAGTTTCGCGCAAAAGTTCTTTTGATCCTTTTCTTACAAGAAAAGGATGTATACCAAAATAAAAAACGGAGGTACCTGCGATGAAAACGATCTTGGTGGCCGGCGGGGCCGGCTACATTGGCAGCCACATGGTGGCGCTGCTGGTGGAGAAGGGGTACGACGTGGTGGTGGTGGATAACCTGTGCACCGGCCACCGCGAGGCGGTGAAGGGGGCGGAGCTGTGCGTGGGCGACGTCCGTGACCGGGCGTTCCTGGACAAGGTGTTCACGGACCACCAGATCGACGGGGTCATTAACTTCGCCGCCTTCTCCCTGGTGGGGGAGAGCGTGACCAACCCCCTGAAGTACTACGGCAACAACGTGGCCGGGTCCCAGTCCATGCTGGAGACCATGGTGAAGCACAAGGTGGACAAGATCGTCTTCTCCTCCACCGCCGCTACCTACGGCGAGCCGGAGAAGCAGCCCATCGAGGAGACGGACCGCACCGAGCCCACCAACCCCTACGGCGGCAGCAAGCTGGCCATCGAGGGGATGCTGAAGTGGTGCCACCAGGCCTATGGCATCAACTATGCCGCTCTGCGGTACTTCAACGCCGCCGGGGCCAACACGGAGGTGGGCATCGGGGAGGACCACCACCCGGAGAGCCATCTGATCCCCATCGTGCTCCAGGCGGCCCTGGGCAAGCGGGACCACGTGGGCATCTTCGGCGACGACTACCCCACCCCCGACGGCACCTGCATCCGGGACTATATCCACGTCCGCGACCTGGTCAGCGCCCACCTGCTGGCCCTGGAGCACCTGGCCCGGGGCGGGGAGAGCGGTCCCTTCAACCTGGGCAACGGCACGGGCTACTCCGTCAAGGAGATCATCGAGACTGCCCGCCGGGTCACCGGCAAGGCCATCCCCGCCGTGGTGGAGCCCCGCCGGGCCGGGGACCCCTCGGTGCTCATCGCCTCCAATAAGAAGGCTCTGGAGGTCCTAGGCTGGAAGCCGGAGCGGGACCTGGAGACCATCATCTCCGACGCCTGGACCTGGCACAGCACTCACCCGGAGGGCTACGAGGGCTGATATCTATGTTCAAGCGGCGCTGTCTGCGGACAGCGCCGCTTTTTCAAGGTGCGCGGAACTCTGGGACGGGCGAAGCGGCGTTGACAAACGAAACGGGCCGTATTATGATGGAAAGCTGTGGGAGCGGGCGGAGGGTCCGCTGCCGAGACGCTGTCCAGGCCGAGGTATGAATATGGGAAGAACGATACTAATTTCAGGACCCAACAGCAGCGGAAAGAGCGCCTTCGCGGAATCTTTGGTGCGGGAGACCTACGGGCCTCGGTACTACATCGCCACCATGCGGTGTCAAACCGAGGAGAACCGGCGGCGGATTGAGAAGCACCGCCGCCAGCGGGCGGGCCTGGGATTCGTCACTGTGGAGGAGCCCTATTTTCTGGGGAGGTTGGAGCTGCCGGCGGACAGTGTGGTGCTGCTGGAGGACGTGTCCAACCTGCTGGCCAACAACATGTTTGAGAAGGATATAGGCCCCGGTCAGGTCCTGGAGGACATCCTGGCCCTGTCCCGCCGGTGCGGGACGCTGATCGCCGTCACCATCTCCGGCCTCTCCGAGGAGGGGTATGACGGTGAGACCGCCGGGTACATCCGGGCCTTGAACGAAGTAAACGGAAAATTGGCCGAGGCTTTTGGCGGCGTGGCGGAGATGCGGAGCGGCCGGCCGGTCTGGGCCAAAGGAGGGCGCCATGCTTTTGCTTGAATCTATCGGGGTGGCTGTCTCCACCTACAGCGCTATCCCCGTACCCCAGTTCCCCTGGACGGAGCGGAACACCCGGTACGCCATCTGCTGTTTTCCCGTAGTGGGGATCTTCTGCGGTGGCGGGCTGGCCCTCTGGTATTGGCTCTGTCGGTGGATGGAGGGCAGCGGCGTGCTCTTCGCGGCGGCGGCGGCCTGCCTGCCTCTGCTCATCACCGGCGGCATCCACATGGACGGCTTTATGGACACGGTAGACGCCCTGGCCTCCCACCAGAGCCGGGAGCGGAAGCTGGAGATCCTGAAGGACTCCGCCTGCGGGGCCTTCGCGGTGCTCTACTGCGGCGTCTATCTGCTGTTGTCCTTTGCGCTGTACTATGAGGGATATGCCGCCGGGTGGATCTACGCCTTCGCTCCGGCCTTCGTCCTGTCCCGGTGCCTCTCCGGCCTGTGCGCCGTGACCATGCCCAACGCCCGCCGGGCGGGAATGCTGTGCGCCTTCACGGCGGGGGTGGAGCGGAAGCGGGCCGTGGCGGCGCTGGCGCTCGTGCTCCTGGCGGATGGGGCCCTGCTCCTGTTTCTCTCCCCCGTGGTGGGCGGCGCGGTGCTGGCCTGCGCCCTGGCCAGCGTCCTGTACTACCGGCGGATGGCCATGGGGGAGTTCGGCGGGGTCACCGGAGACACCTCCGGGTTCTTTTTGCAGGTCTGCGAGCTGGCTATGCTGGCGGGGGCCTGGATTGGCGGGCGGTTTTTGTAAGAGGGCCGCTGTTTCTGCTCTTGTCTGCATAGGAAACTGGAAGGAAAAAAAGTTGATGGCCGGGACGCGAAAGCGTCCCGGCCATTTTCATCGTGTTCCGTTGCTGTCTTACTCCAGCTCGAAAGCGCCGGTGTAGAGCTGGTAGTACTGGCCCTTCTGGGCGATGAGCTCCTCGTGGGTGCCCCGCTCGATGATCCGGCCGTGGTCCAGCACAATGATGACATTGGCGTTTTTGACGGTGGACAGGCGGTGGGCAATGACGAACACCGTCCGGCCGTACATCAGGGCGTCCATGCCCTGCTGGACGATGGCCTCCGTGCGGGTGTCGATGGAGGAGGTGGCCTCGTCCAGGATCATCACCGGCGGGTCCGCCACGGCGGCCCGGGCAATGGCCAGCAGGGAAGCCGGAAGCTCCATGTCGTGCATGGCGGCGGAGCGCACCATAATCCCCTGAGGATCGGCTACACTGTCTCCTACCACATAAGCGGCTTTGTCAAAACGGTCCAATCCGCAGACAGCGATTTTATTCAAGGTCAGTATGTTTTTCATCGGTCAGCCCCTCTTTTTTCTATATTTCAAGCGTTCTTTTCAAACTCCCGCATGAATTCGACCAACTTTTTCACGCCTTCCACCGGCATGGCATTGTAGATAGAAGCCCGCATGCCGCCCACTGTACGGTGGCCCTTCAGATTGACAAAACCGGCGGCGGCAGCCTCCTTGACAAAACGGGCGTCCATTTCCTCGTTGCCGGTGACAAAGGGGATGTTCATCAAAGAACGGTCCTTCTTTACCACGGTGCCTTTGAAAAGGCTGGAGCTGTCCAGGAAATCGTACAGAAGAACCGCCTTTTCCTCATTGATTTTTTTCATATTCTCCAGGCCGCCAATGTCATTCTTCAGCCATTCCAACACCAGCTTGCAGATATAGATGGACCAGCAAGGCGGCGTGTTAAACATGGAATCGGCATCCGCATGGGTCTGATAATTGAACATAGTGGGTGTCATATCCCGCGCATGGCCGATCAGATCCTCGCGGATAATCACCACGGTCAATCCGGCGGGAGCCATATTCTTCTGAGCGCCCGCATACAGCACACCGAAACGGGATACATCTATGGGCTCAGACAAAATGCAGGAAGAAACATCCGCCACCAGCGGCACCTTTCCCGTTTCGGGCAGGGCGGTATACCGGGTACCGTAAATGGTGTTGTTCATGCAGATGTGGAAATAATCTGCCTCGGGATTGAAGGTGGAAGGATCCAGTTCCGGGATGTAGGTAAAGGTTTTGTCCTTGGAACTGGCCACGATCCGTGCATCGCCGTACCGCGCCGCTTCTTTCTGCGCTTTGGACGCCCACTGGCCGGTGATCACATAATCCGCACTGCCGGAGCCGTTCATCAGGTTAAGCGGCACCATGGCGAACTGGGACGACGCCCCGCCCTGTAAAAACAACACCTTGTAATTGTCGGGGATCCCCATGACCTCCCGCAAAAGCGCCTCACAACTCTTAATGATGGCGTCGTAGACCTTGGAACGGTGGGACATCTCCATAACGGATTGCCCCGAACCCTGGTAATCCATCATCGCCTGCTGCAGCACGCTTTCCGGAAGTACGGAAGGCCCCGCAGAGAAATTGTACACTCTGGACATGGCGATCAACCTCCATTGCAATCTGGTTGTAGTAATTACTTTTCATTCTACTATTCCGCTAAAGAGAAGTCAATTGTTTCTTCCTCTTTTCCTCTTCGCCCCAACAAAAAGACAAGACGGGAGGTTAAGCGCGGTGAGATAAGAAAACAAGCAAAAACCCTTATATCATC
>ENA-ORNG01002741-ORNG01002741.1-human-gut-metagenome-genome-assembly--contig:-NODE-2741-length-10324-cov-3.364885_pt1 | contig 10324 bp, 11 predicted proteins | sample MGYA00242113_ERZ509018 | MGnify/ENA primary metagenome ERZ509018 (study PRJEB26280, sample SAMEA2338711) | human gut metagenome | biome: human gut; feature: human-associated habitat; material: faeces... | reverse complement strand
AAGAAAGCCTATGAACTCGAACAAGCCATCAACGATTACCGGACCATTTTGAAACAGGAACACCTGATGGCGATCGAAGAAAAACGATACGAATATTCTATGGGTATTCTGTATAACGACCTTTTCTCCGAATGTGAGAAAATCGGAGACTATACGATAAATGTCACACAGGCAATGAAAGAAATCGGACACGAAGAATAAAATTTCATTACCTTTGTCACTCAAACAACATTTTATAAGATTATGGCACAGGAAGATGTATTCAAAAAATTAGTAGCTCATTGTAAGGAATATGGGTTTGTGTTTCCGTCTTCAGATATTTACGACGGACTGGGAGCTGTATATGATTACGGACAGAACGGCGTGGAACTGAAAAACAATGTAAAACGTGCATGGTGGCAGAAATTTATTCAGGAAAGCCCGTACAACGTAGGTGTAGACTGTGCGATTCTCATGAACTCCCAGACATGGGTGGCATCCGGACATCTGGGCGGCTTCTCTGACCCGCTGATGGACTGCAAGAGCTGTAAAGAGCGTTTCCGTGCAGATAAGCTCATCGAGGACTATATGGCAGAGCACAACATCGAGATCGAGGGTTCCGTAGACGGCTGGTCCCAGGAGCAGATGAAACAGTACATTGATGACAATAACATCTGCTGTCCGAGCTGCGGCAAGCATGATTTCACCGACATTCGTCAGTTTAACCTGATGTTCAAGACTTTCCAGGGCGTAACAGAAGATGCAAAAAACGAAATTTTGAAGAGCCCTAGATACTTTCAATATCAATATAATAAAATCTCGCATAGAATTTCATTTTCTGATATTATGTATTTTCAAAGTGATAAAAGAGTGACTTATATTGTTACAAAGTCAGGAAGCCAAAAATGCTATGAAAAATTAAATAATATTGAGAAAAAATTATGTGAGTCGGGTATCCATTTCTATAGAACACATCAATCCTTTTTAGTCAATCCTAAATTTGTTTCTATATATTCATATGATACTGTGGAATTATTGGATGGAACAACTTTAACCGTCAGTGAAAATAGAAGAAAAAAGGTCAATGAGTTGTTTTGTGCATTAAAAGGGGAAGATATTATTGTTTGAACTTGTGATTGAATTATTTGCAGAGATTATGATAATCTTTTTATCTGTTATGATATTGAAGATTTATTTTGAAATCTTTTTTGAGCGAAGTCAAAGAAAAATAAGCAGCAAGATTTTCTGGATGATATATATCATATGGCAGATAATAATTAGCCAGATAAATGTGTTACCTTCATACGTGAATATTTTAATAAGTATTCTACTTGCAAGTTTAATATGCTTGAGTTCATACGAAGCTGGAGCTTTACAACAAATTGTATTTTCAGTTATCATCAATGCAATATGGATGTTGGCTGAGCTTATGGTTGGTTATGTATTTATTTCTAGTGGAATTGATATATACTATTCTTTTCCACAATTTATAGGTTCATTGCTTTCTAAATTTTTGACTTTATTATTAATGATTGTTTTAAAAAAATTTTTCAAGAATGAGAATGTAAAAAATTTGTCCAATAAATATAATATTATTTTTCTCATGATACCGATAGGGAGTATGTATGTAGTTTATAATATATTTATATTAAGTAGTGCCATGAATAATAATCAGCATATAAAAGAATCTTTAACTAGTTCTTTGCTTATATTAGTGATTAATATAATCATTTTCAAATTATATATTAATGTATCGAAGGAAAAAGAACTGCAGAAGTATAATATAGTCTATGAGCAGCAACTTGAATTATGTAATCAGCATATGCGAGAAAAAGAAAATGTTATGATGGATATACGAAACGCAAGGCACGATATGAAACAGCATTTTATAGTATTGATGGAATTATTAGAAAATAATGAAAATCAATCAGCTATGGATTATTTGAGTAGAATGGTAGATATGGATATTTTGAGTAATGTTGGAATTTCAAGAACAGATAATATAGTAGTAGATTCTTTGCTGAATGCCAAATATTCTGTTGCTCTCAAATCAAATATCAAATTTGAGGCTAATATTCAAATTCCGATGCAGCTTCCTTTTAGTGGCGCTGACATTAGTATTTTATTAGGAAATATTTTAGACAATGCAATTGAAGCATCTATGGAGATTCCAGAACATGAAAGATATATAAAATATTATATGAAATATGAGCGAAATATTTTGATTATAACGGTTATTAATACTTTTAATGGCGTACTTATCAGAAATAAGAATGGAAAAATAGTAACTAAAAAAGGGGATTTTCGGAATCATGGTATTGGTCTTGAATCTGTGAAAAAAGTTGCTAATAAATATCGTGGTTCGGTTGTAATCGAAGAGAGGAATAAGACTTTCATAATTAAGATAATTTTATGTGATTTACCGGGAAAAGGACAATAAACTTTTTAACTATACACGTTAAAATAAAAGAATATAAGATGCTATTTAGAACGGTAAAAATCTGAAGTGCCACTCTGGACACCGGGGACTTCAGATTTTTATCATTAGTGAGAAGATGTGTCACCCAAATATCCATTATAGATGATTTGTAAGCGTTGAAACCGCCAAATAATACGTATACGGTAAAACCTGGGTGTTGGCTCATTTTTTGACCGCCGTTCCGTATCATACTGATGATCTTTCAAAACAGTCAGGACATAGGTCAGATAACGGAATGGATTCAGGTGGTTCGCCTTTGCTGTTTCTGCCATGCTGTAAGTGATTGCATTGGATTTTGCACTATCGATGCTGTCGTTCAGCTTCCATGTATGCTTATGCAAACAAAAGCTGCGGAGCGCCCTTCCTGCTGCATTGTTGTCAAGAGGAATTTCGCCATCATTCAGGAACACTTTCTGTGCCTCTTCCTGGTTCGCACAGTAGTTGATGCTTTCCAGTGTTTCCACTTTGGGAAGATGATTGGAAGATTGCACTTCTTTTATCCATGCAAAGAAAGCCCCCACCAGAGGTTTGACTGTCATCTGACGCTGTTTCTTTCGGTAATCTGAAATCCTATTTGCTCTGCACTAGGCAGTTTTAGACATTACCGTTGATACATTCATTTATGATTTTGGTCCAGTGTTCTGCAAGGATTTGATGTGTAATCTTAACCATAGGAACACTTCTTAAAAACTTGTAGTTTTCTAGATGCATTATCTCGTGGATAGATAAAACTAGCGCAGTACTAGTGACTTACCGTATACGAAAAAAGGCAATACTTTATAATTAAAGTAATTTTATGTGATTTGTGGAAAAAATTACAAGCAAACTCATAAAAATTACATGTAAAAATTTGTTGGGCTTTTTTGGTATATACTAGAAAAAAACAATTTGGAGGATATAAAAATGAAAAAACCTAACTTTAAAAAATGTGCTAATGTTCTTGCCAGTGTGGCTATGATGTTTAGTATTTTAGCTGTTAATACAAGATGTGTATTTATTTTTCACCAGCCAGAGATGCCAGAAGCTATGAAAAAATTAAAAAAGAATTAGTGAATCAATATGAACAGAATTTCAAGTTTTCTTACAGACTATTTATTAAAAAACGAAGTGATTGATGAAGATGATTACGAAATCTATAGATATGGTTTGCTAAGCGGGACAGAAATGCTCATCTGTGTTGTTACATGCTATTTATTTGCTGCACAGATGGGCATGTTTTTTAAATGTACATTGCTTATGTGTATATTTTTCTCACTAAGATCATATGTTGGAGGACTTCACTTAAACAGTTTTAGGGCCTGTTACATTTGCTCATGCTTGGTAATCGTATTTGTTTTGATGGGAGTTAAGAATGTACCTATGCCTAAATTTTATTCTCTCATTGCTTCTATATTAGAGGTTACAGTAATATTTTTTTTGAAACCTGTAGAAAATAAAAATAGACCAGTCAATGACTATGAAAAGAAGATTTTTTTGAACAGGATTAAAGTTATCTTATTAGTAATATTTATGCTGGCTATCTTTTGCTATTCTTTAAATGCAGTTAGTTATTTAGATACAATAACTTATACTCTGGGAACTATCCTTATTTCTATGCTACTCGGAAAATTTAGAGAGAAAATAAACAGAGAGAGGTATTGAATAAATTTGAACATATTACTAGTAAGTGAAAATGATAGTATCCGCAATCAAACAGCCAGGATTTTAAATACACAGGATTTTTTAGAAGTATTATCGTTTAAAGGGCTTAATGGCAAAACATATTGGGATTACGATATCTTAATAATAGATTTTGATAAATTAAAAGTAAATAACAGAGATTTCTCTACAATTTTAGAATTAAAATGTAAAGGTAAAATACCAATCCTTGCGCTTCTGGAAGAGAGTAGTGTTTTAGATCAATTTGAAGTACTTGCCCTCGGAGCTGTAGATTACCTTGAGTTACCTGTAGAAGATAATGCTTACAAAGGTAAATTACATGCTCTTTATAAGTGGAAATGGTATTATAATTGGGAGCAGAAAAATTCGTCATTTACTACGCCGAAAGAATGAGAAAATAGTAGAAATAAAATGTTTTAATGCTATTGATGCAATATTGTTTTGTGGTTGCATAAAATTTGCTAAAGGGAACGGAAATGTTATAAAATCTGTCGGGAAATTTTTGATAAAGAATGTCACTCATAGTCACGCTCATAGTCATTTTGCAAAACACCAATTTTTAAATAATATATTAGGCACACAGGAGGGAATGCAGATGTACATTGGAGATGGCAATATAGGTGATATTATTAAAGTATTACGTAATGAACGGGGCATGACACGTGAACAGTTAGCAGAAAAATCAGAAATAAGCCTTTCACATCTTAACAAAATCGAAGCTGGAATAAAAAAGCCCAGTATTGTTACATATCAAAAAATCATGAATATTCTTCGAGTTGAAATATCCATTCGGGAAGAAGGGGAAACAGAGAAAGGGAAATGTGTTGCAAAGGCAAGGGCTATTCTATTGAATCAATCAGAAAACAAGGCAAAATATTTATTGAAAATCTTAGAGTGCGCTGCAGATAACATAAATTTAGTAGGTTTATAGGTGTTTTTTAAATCTGACAATTTTAGGTGGTATTTTGGCAAAATGACAAATTATGGCACTCATGGGACGATGATGAGCTAAGAATTGCGATTAGATATAACTGTCTGCGTGACTGAAAATTGTTATACAGCAGAGGCAAATTAAACAGTGTATCGTAATAGAAAAAGGAAAGAGTATAAAGTGGCACTCCAGCAAGGAATACTGGCGGTCGAGTAGTCTTAAATATTTGGAAAATAAAGTATAGGAATTAAATGTATTGGATAGAACCCTTTGGGACATACGATTCTTCAGGTTTATCGTGAGATGACGAAAAACATGAGAAAAGAGAGTAAAGCTTACAGTATATTGGTGATTATCTGTTATATGGGGCAAAGGAATTCAAAAGATGAAGCTATAATCCGAAAGATAGGCTTTGATTTTATCAATTGCTTAAAAAGATGTTGACATGTGTAGAATTTGTTTATAAACTAAATACAGTAAATATTTTAACCTTGTGTTATACAAGGTTATTGAAAATTTGTTCTAAGAAAATGTGTTAGAAGCTAAATTTTAGCTGTTGATTGTCAAGTAAAATTGACCCACTTTTTCGTTGAATCTTGCCCCACCTTAGCAGCCGATAAAGTCGGAGTACTAAGGTGGGGCAATTCTATCTGTCAATCCTGATTTTTACACCGTGAATTGACCCACCCTGTTAATGGGTTACCACCTGATATCCATCTGCTGACAATGACGTCTGATCTATCAGGATCGTTCTTGTGGATGAATCCAGGGTAATGTAGCGGCTTAGTGTCAGAAGACGGTCGCTGATCAACTCGTGAACCAGTTTTTCCATCGCCGCAGGCCGGGAGTCTGAAGCCGGATCGGGTTGACGGGCTGCGGCAACTGCGGTTGTTCCGCATAACTCATCAAGGTCCATAAAAACACCATCAGCCACACTTGTGTCAATTCCGGAGAAATGATCCGTATCGGCATCGTATAAATACTTTCCGCATTCTTTGATCCGGTTTATCACAAAGTAAGGATGCTTGATCCCGTACTCGCTCCTGAGATAGTCATATGCTGCTGTTTTGCCTCCGCTGTTGTATTGTTCAATGATTTTAGAGAATGCTTCTTCCCCAATGATTGTTTTGCCCATGCTGTGCCTCCTATTGTGCGATGTCCCAGTCGAACGGCTCAAACGGCCATTCTTCATCGATATGTTCGCGCACGTATTCGTATGCTTCCTCGCGCAGATTGTTGGCGGCCAGAAACTCCCGGTACAGGAAACATGTCTTGTAAAGCCGGTTTGTCTTCTCTTTCAATTCCTCATATGTTGGCGGCTCCGGTGTCGTGACACCATCACGGTCAATGCCGTATTCTTCAAGAAGATATTTGCTTCCTTCGTCATAACCCATGGAATCAAGCGCACGCTGGATTTCTTCCTCCTCGCGGTATACATCCAGGAAATCTATCGGCCTGCCGCCTTCATAGGAAGCCATAGACCCGTTTTCATGTACACTGTTGCCTGCAGCCACCCATTCATGCAAGGCTTCCCTTTCTTCTTCCGTCATGGGTGTGGCTTTTTCGTATTCCCTGAGTTCCTGTTTAAGCAACTGCGTTTTTTCTTTATCTATCTTCATTTCACTTATTCCTTTCATTTAACACTCTGTTTTGACCCTTTGACACGGTAGCTGTCACCCGTTATACTAAGGATATGGCAGTGATGCACCAGGCGATCCAGGATCGCTGTAGCCGCAAGTTTGCCAGTAAACAGCTCGTCCCATCTGCCCATGGGCAGGTTGGTCGTAATAATGAGGGAGTTCTTTTCATACCGATGGCGGATCACCTGGAAGAAAAGGCTCTCTCTTTCTCTGTCCATTTTTAAATACGAAAGTTCATCAATGATCAGCAGCGGGATCCTATTCAGTTCTTTCAATGTTTCCCGCAGCGTCCCTTCCTGCATTTTTTCATAGAGTCGGTCAACCAGCTCCTTGGCATTGGCAAAAAGCACTCTATATCCTGCGCTGATGGCATTCATGCCGATCCCTGTGGCGATCATGCTTTTTCCAACACCGGGCGGACCGATAATGATGACATTCTCACCGGCATCAATGAAATCCAGCCTTCCAAGTTCCGTGATCTTATCCCGGTCCAGTGACTGATTAAATCCGTAGTCAATGTCCTCAAGCCGTTTTTCGGCCTCAAAGCATGCTTCCCTGCGAAGCTTTTCCGTTCGGCGGTCACGTTTTCCTTCTTCCTCCACAGAAAGAAGCCTGACAAGAAAGGATTCATAATCCATAGCAGAAGATTCCGCCTCCAGGATCAGGTCCCGGTATTGCTCGCGCATATCCACCAGTTTAAACTGTTTCATCATGGATTCGATGTATTCCGCATTCGTCTGATATCCCTTCTGTCTCATCTGTGTACCTCCGACAACATCGCATTGGTCTCATAATAACTGCAGTCGCGCATCAGGGCAGGGTCATCATCCCGATAATCCTTACTACAGGCAGCCCCCACGTTTTCCAAAGATACTTCCGGCAGCGTCAGATTCCCTGTATTGTATTCCTTCAGGAGCCCCTTAAATGACGTGATATCCATCTTGTCCAAAGCGATACAGTAACCGATAAAGCGGTCAAGCGTGGAGTCATCATACAGTTCTCCCAGAAGCATGATCTTTCTTGCGTAATGCGTAGGCTGGTCAAATTTCCTGCCAGCAGCGTCAAGATAACGCTGTCCGTTTGAGAAACGTCTGGCGAAATCTCTTCGGATCTGCGGGATGGAAGTGCTGACCGGCGTTGCAATTGCGTCATAGTGTGAAGGGGTCGTCTGCACAGCATGTTTCTTTTCCGAAGCCTCCACCGTCAGTATCCGGTTCTCCTTTATGTCATAGATCTCAATCCGGAATCCGTAGATCATCCGAAACTGCAGTGTTTTATCCACATATTTCACTGGTACGCTGTACTTACTGCCGCCAACATTGATGTAGCTGTCGGGACTGATGATGCGCTTCTGGAGCCGTTTGGTCCGGTAGTGTGTTTTGGGGAGTGGGAGAAGCGTAGCTTTCTCCTCAATCAGATAGTGCTGGTTAGGGATCCGCTTTGTTGTCCCGTGGACTTCATCGCACCATTCGTTCACAAACTCCTTGCCGCGCCGGTTCAATTCTTCCATTGTAGCGAACTGGTTCCCTTTTATGAACTGTTCTTCGATATAGTTAAATGGGGCTTCGATCTTGCCTTTTTTACGGGGCCAGTAACAGGGACATGCATTCAGTTCTGTCCCCAGATGCTTCGCCATCATCAGAGCCTGGGGATTATACTGGATCTCATCCTCACTCTTCGGATTGTTTTCAATGACCAGTGCTTTTGGGTTATCGATCAACAATTCCAGTGTTACACCGCCCAGATCATCGAACAGCTCCTGTATGGCCTCATAAATCGCGGGAGCATCCACTTTCAGGGAAAAACAGACAGCCTTCTTTCTGGATGCGGCAAGGATCATTGCGAAGCAATACACTTTCCGCTCACGTCCTCCGATCACCATGGAGTACTCTGACCAGTCGAACTGTGCCTGGTCTCCGGGTGGTGTTTCGATCCGCACGGTAGCCTTGGAACTGATGAGCCCCACATCTTCGTCCACTCTCTGCAGGAACCTGTAAACAGGACCGATGCTGCCGGAATAGCCTTTTTTCTTTAGTTCTTTGAAGATCCGCGTACCGTTAAATTCATACGGTTCGCATCTCCACTTAATGATGAGCTCTTTATACCCATCCAGACAGGATTTATAGACTGTCCGGTTGTACGTCGGCTCTTCTTTCAGCTCCAGCAGCTTTCTAACCGTGTTCCGGGAGATTCCCAGGATCTTTGCTGTTTTACGTTTTGAATGGGTCTGCTTATAGACCCGTTGGACAGCTGCCCAATCTTGCAATCTGTACACCTTCTTTCGCCTCCTCTCCGTGACTGATTGCATACGGAAAGGATTGTACATTGTCTGATTGGGTGGGTCAATTCTAAGTGTTAAATTTTCAAGGTGCAGTGCATCAGGACTCGGTCTTACTTACTCACGCCCCGCCATTAGGGTGGGTCAGTTTTCCTCGTAAAACCTGGGTCAGTTTTAATTATAAATCAATATTAGCAGAGTGTTATTATGTATGTGCAAGGCGTTGATTATTTTTATGAATAATTGCTGCCTTTTTATTTTGCACAATTATCTAGAGAAAGGAAAATGCGGGAAAGAGATGCTAGAACCAAAGGAAGGAATCCTTTACAAGAATATAGGGGTGGGAAGGATCAGAATTGTATGGCAATGATGCTGAGAATAAAGAACCGGAGAATGAGGTGGTCGGCTGCAGATGATTGATTCTAAACAGATAATCTAATTATGACAGTGCAGATGCAGGAAATCGTAGAAAGCCTAAGTGGAGCGAAAGCCTCAAAAGAGACAGGAAAGAGAATCCATATATAGATATTATTACTTATCGAATGCCATTGCTTGAGACATTATCGAATGTATCAAGAAAAGCATTCAAAGATGCATTTTGTTCATAAAAAGATAGACATGCAGCAAAATAAGTGGCAGAATTATCGGTAAACAGTATAAATAAAAAATAAGTACAACGATTACTTGACACTAACTTTGTTGTACCGTTTCTTGAACTGATTTAATTGCAAACGTGTATGTAAAAATTTGAAAAGTTGTTTCAATGTTATAGAATTGTTATTTTCGTATGTTATTTTTTTTATGAAGAAGATATAACTCATAAGAAAGGACGAAACATATGAAAGATTTACTATTAGAAACAAAAAATTTATCAAAAAAATATGGACAACAGATGGCGGCGGAAAACATATCGCTAGGAATTAAGAGAAATACAATCTATGGATTGCTCGGACCGAACGGTGCCGGGAAATCCACGATATTAAAAATGCTTGTTGGATTGATTCGTCCTACCAGTGGCCAAATTTATTTTGAAGGCCGGCAATGGAAAATAGAGTGTCTTTCAAAAATTGGGGCTTTAATTGAAACGCCAGCTTTGTATGGGAATCTTACCGCAGAGGAAAATCTCTTAGTTCATACAAAATTGTTAGGGCTGCCGAAATCACGTATTAAAGAAGTGCTTGAAGCGGTAGACCTTGTAGACACGGGGAAAAAAAGAGCTTCACAGTTCTCATTAGGAATGAAACAGCGTTTGGGAATAGCAATTGCACTTCTAAGTAATCCAGAATTGTTGATTTTGGATGAGCCTACAAATGGTCTTGATCCTTTTGGAATTCAAGAATTGCGAGAACTCATACAGT
>ENA-ORNG01002732-ORNG01002732.1-human-gut-metagenome-genome-assembly--contig:-NODE-2732-length-10375-cov-2.667733_pt1 | contig 10375 bp, 9 predicted proteins | sample MGYA00242113_ERZ509018 | MGnify/ENA primary metagenome ERZ509018 (study PRJEB26280, sample SAMEA2338711) | human gut metagenome | biome: human gut; feature: human-associated habitat; material: faeces... | reverse complement strand
CCGCCGGCGCCGTCTGGGGCGCCATCCCCGGCTTCGTCAAGGCCTATCTCAACATCAACGAGGTCCTGGCCAGCATAATGACAAACTGGATAGCGGCAAACGTGGTCACATGGGCCTTCGACGTCAGCAACTTCAAGAACGTCGTCGAGAGCACGAAGAGCGCGTATGTGTACAAGACCACCTTCAACGGCGTCGAGACTCCGAAGTTCGGCCTCGACCAGTTCTTCCCCGGCTCGCAGGTCAACGGCGGCATAATAATCGCGATAGTAATCGCGATACTCATGTATGTCATAATGACCAAGACCACGCTGGGCTATCAGCTCAAGGCCTGCGGCAGCAACCGCCATGCGGCCCGTTACGCAGGTATAAAGGACAAGCAGAGCATCGTCATGTCCATGGCCATAGCCGGCGCGCTCGCCGGCGGAGGCGCGGCGCTCTACTACCTCTCCGGCAATACCGAGTTCTACTGGAGCACCTACCAGTCCCTGCCCGACACAGGCTTCAACGGCATCCCTGTCGCCCTGCTCGCGGCCAACAACCCCGTTGGCGTCATCTTCACCGGCCTCTTCATGTCCATGCTGGACATCGCCGGAGTGCAGCTCACCGCTCTGACGCCGTTCAACGAGTATATAACAGACGTCATAATCGCCACCATCGTCTACCTGAGCGCTTTCTCCCTGGTCATCAAGATGCTCCTGGGCGGCCGCAAGAAGCACAAGCCCGCCAAGGCAGCCGCGGCCGGGGAATCCGGCGCAGGCGCGGCCTCCGGCGAAGCAGCGGCCGAAGAGGCCGGGAAAACACCGGACGAGTCGCCTGACGGCGGCGGTGACGGCTCCGCGCCGCAGGAGAACGAAACGCCGCCCTCGGACGGCTCCGGTGTAAAAGGAGGTGAGGCGAAGTGACGTTCCTTATCCAGCAGACCCTTATCTACGCCATTCCCCTCATGATAGTCGCTCTCGCCGGCGTGTTCGCCGAGCGCAGCGGTATCATCAACCTGGCGCTTGAAGGTATTATGATTTTCGGCGCGTTCATAGGCGTGCTCTTTGTCAACATAGTGCAGCAGACCGACTTCTTCATGGCCGCCAAGGACGCGGACAACTACTTCGCGCTCCAGGGCCTGGAGATGCTGGCCATGCTGGCCGCCGCAGCGATGGGCGCGGTATTCTCCCTGCTGCTTAGCTTCGCCTCCATCAACCTGCGCGCCGACCAGACCATAGGCGGCACGGCCCTGAACCTCATGGCCCCCGCCCTGGTGCTCTTCCTCATCCGTATAATCGCCAACCAGAACACCCTGACCATGGCAAGCGGCGACGCCGCCAGCTGGTTCATGATTAAAAAGGCCATGTTCGGCTACGGCAGGACGGAGGACATGGGCTTCTTCGGCTCGACCTTCATTGACAAGACGTATATAGCGACATACATATGCATATTGCTCTTCGTCATCCTGTCCATCATCCTCTACAAGACGCGCTTCGGTCTGCGCCTGCGCTCCTGCGGCGAGAACCCGCAGGCGGCGGACTCGCTGGGCATCAACGTCTATAAGATGCGCTACGCCGGTACTACGATATCCGGCGCGCTCGCGGGCATGGGCGGCTTTGTCTACGCGCTGACCACCTCCAACTGCATGGCCACCGGCGACGTCGCGGGCTTCGGCTTCCTGGCAGTCATGGTTTTCGGCAACTGGAAGCCGCTGAACATAGCCGGAGCCGCTCTGCTCTTCGGCCTGTTCAAGTGCATCAGCGCCAGCTACGCGAGCATAGACATCAACGGCGACGGCGTGTTCCTGCTTGCCGACCTCGGCATCAGCGTCCACCTCTACCGCATGCTCCCCTACCTCATCACGCTGATAGTCCTTGCCTTCACCAGCAAGAACTCCCGCGCTCCCAAGGCGGAGGGCATCCCATACGACAAGGGCAAACGATAAAAAGCAAAAGGCCGACAACAAAATCTACCGTCTAACAAGGACATTTCTAAAGTTTAAGGAACAGGCAGGTATTGCAGATGCAGTACCCGCCTGTTCCTTTATGCGCTTTTCGCAGTATCCAAGGCGCCAACTATGCCGATGTCAGTGAATGGATCTCCATCGTTCGTTTTGCGTGCTTGGACCACTTTACGTACTTCTCATGCACCACTATTTTCTCAATGAACAACCGCAGCAACCCCGGCGTCAATTCCGTGATGTGGTGTAGCGTTTCGCCTTGGCTATGAAGTTGCCCGTACCGGAAACCGTTTCTCTCAGCTTTTGAAGCGCAGCCTCTTTTTTCGGCAAGTCGGCCTTTAACTGTTCCTGCTCGGTAATATAGCTGACAGAGAGCGTCCGGAACCGGCCTGTCGTGATGCGCCCAGCACCGAGTCCTCGTATAGCCGCTTAAAGACAGAATTCAGTTCCGCGCTGCGCTTTTGCATCCCAGTTGCATGGCTTGTTTACATCCAGCCCTGTGTGCGTAATGCCAAACCTCTTATACGCATACATGGACGGACAAAGTACTTTCTCTTCACTCAGCTGCCTCGCAATCTGACTCGTGCCTCGTCCTGCTGCACAAAGCGAAAAGATGCGGCGAACAACCTCGGCAGCTTCCTCAGCAATAACCAGTTTCCCCTTTTTGTTCTCGTCCTTTTTGTAGCTGTAGGGCGCCCGTGTGCCAAGCCGCTCCCCACGTTGGGCCTTGGCTCTCTGAACCGCTCGGATCTTCCGGCTGGTGTCCAGAACAAACCACTCGTTGAATAAGTTCTTGAAGGGCATCAGGTCATTGCTTTCAGCTTGATGTCAAAACGCACCTGCAGGGGATACCCCTGTCCCAAATGTCGACTGCGGACGGAAACAAACGGGTATGACAGTATTGTCATACCCGTTTGTTCATTATAAGATTATTGGATACATCGAACTTATAAATGGTAAGCGCATCCGTGGTTTCGTCATATTCACGCACCTCGCGAATGAGGTCATGAGATTTTTCGCCATTACCAGTATAGATATTAAAAATATCTGTTAACAACGCGGCAAAGCGCTCTGGCGGGGATAATGTGATTTGGCGGCTACTATATAACCAGTGTCGGTTCTCTAAGTGATATTAGGACATTTTTCGTAGTTAATCTCCGGTTTCAGGCGAAGCTGTTCCGTAATGACTTTTTCGGATTATATCCTTCAAAATCAATGGCGCTGCCGGTCCTGCATATCCTCCGGGTTTTGAACAAGCAGTTCGTTTTTGATTGGCACATTGGTGAATTCCGCCATATCCAGGTCAAAACCTACAAACACATACTCATCCATACCCGCCCTTTTTGCTTTTTCAAACGCTCACTGCTCTTCCTGCAGGCAGTAGCCGTCGCTGTCGAACTCATAGGTCACACCGCCTATTTCCGCGCTGCGGCCCTGGATATAGCTGCCGTCGGCATTGCGATAGCGCCAGCCGTTGTCGTCGGCAGTCCAGCCTGCGCAGCTCACGCCGTAGTACATGTAGATATTCAGCGCAAGTGCCTCGCGGGTTTCATTGTCCTGGAAGTGCCACCACTCGCTGGTCAGGCCGCCAAAACCTGCATTCTTCATATACTTATCAAGCAGATTTGCATTCTCGTTATTCCTGGATATCACCGAATACACGGACAAGTCGTGCATATCCGTTTCCATCTCCAGCTCCTCGCCTGTCTCCGCATTCTCCAGAGTGAGGTCGAGGGCGATGCCCATGTTATGCATTGAACCGCTTCTGGCCAGGAAGTTGGGAAGGCTGTAGCTGCCCTCTGTAACCAGGCGGCGGTAAGTCAGGTTCTCCTCTTCCGGCAGGTCGTCCGGCACCTCACCGTAAAAGTCCTCCTCCGGCAGCGGGTCGTCAATTATAAGCTCTGTCGTGTCATAGATATAGCGAGTAGCCATCTGCGGGCGGTAGGAGTCGTATATTTTCAGCCTATAGCCGTCTGCAAGGGCGGCGTTTGCTGCCTCGTAGAGTTTTTCACAGCAGGGATAGAGATATGGTACGAGGTATACGTCTTCTGCGAGTTTTATGTGCTCATAGCCCGTGATGACCGTATCGCTGACTTCGGGGATGACATATCCGTGTACGAGATATTTTGAGGCGTAGCTGTTGGTTATGTCGTAGCTGAGCAGTTCACCAAGATACTCCGACAGGTTTATGAGGCAAAAGTTGCTGTCTATCCAGCCGTATACCCCATCGCTCACGCGCACCTGGAACATGCCGTTTGCTTCTTCGAGCACACAGTAGGCCGCGGCGGCGGGGACTGTGTATTCGAGCTGTTCATTCATCTGGGCGTCGGAGTACACGGCCAGCTCTGTCAGCGGCCAGATAGTGCAATACTTGCTTGAACGCTCTGTCGTGAAGCTCTGCTCATCGCTTGAAGACACGCTCTCCTCCACGCCCTCGTCATATCCGGCTATGCGGAAAGTATACTCCCGGCAGCTCTTGAGCGTACCGGTGTAGTATGTGAGTTCAGCGTCGCAATCTACCTGGGCAAGCGTCTGCCAGTCCCCGGTACCGGTCCTGGCCTGAATCTCATAGTAGTCGCCTTTAGCTTCGGTCCAGCTCAGTATGTAGCTGTTGTCGCCCGCACTCTCGATGGTCAACTCGCCGGTGTCTCCCAGCAGGTCTTCGCGCTCCAGCAGATATGTCTCGCTGGGCAGGCCGGTAATTGTGTAGCCCTCCCCGCTCACCACGGCGCAGACAATGAAGCTGTATTGCGAGCCGTATTCCGGCAGACCGAGTATCTCATCTTCGCCGAAAGCGGCAAGCAGCTTGCCGGAAGCCGTGTCCGCAAGCTGGCGCCGGCCTAAGTCTGACACCTCATAGAGCAGGTACTCCAGCCCAGCCATGCGCTCCGGCTGTGCCAGAAGCGTGTCCGCGTCCTCGTCAACCGTCCACTCTACCGTGGGTGCACCCGGGCTCTTCAGGTTCAGCGCCAGGCTGAACGGCTCGCCTTCGCGCTCGTGCTCACCTCCGAGCAAGCTGAAGTGTCCGACGGGTATGATCTCTATGGTCACGCTCTTTTCGTCCAATCCCTCGAGCGTGCACTCCGTCGTGTCGGAGACCGCCTCAAAGACACGCTCTCCTGCGCTGTCAAGGACGCGGACGCGGTAACTGCCGGCATTCTCGCCGGACGGCCAGGAGAGCTCAAAGTCCCCGTCACCGAGATCGGTTAAAGACAGCGTGGCCCCCTCCGGCATGGAGGAGGCCGCGTTTATATACGGCAGTACCAGGAGCAGAAAAGCCGCGATAAGCAGCAATGGCGTGATTGCCACAACGCATATCAGCGCGATCTTCCTCTTCTTCATGGTACTGCCTCACTTTCAGGTTTATTCGACGTAGTTCACTGTCTCAGCGCCGGAAGTGTCGCGGTAAGTGTAGACGGTGAAGCCGTCGTAGTAGAGGTTGCCGTCTTCGCCTTCACCCAGGCAGCTTGGCGCATAGTCGGAGCTGTTAGGATCGCCGATTGCGGCTATGAGCTCGTCCACATTTGCTCCCTCGTAGCCCTTGGCAATCTCAAGCAGGCTGCCTCCGGTCTCTTCGGCGGGCTCCGCAGTTTCAGTGCTCTCAGCCGCAGGGTCGGGGGTCGTCGTATCCACAGCGGCGGGTTCGCTCGGGGCCGCGCTGGGCTCGGTGCCGGACTCGCCGCAGGCGGCAAGACCGAGGGCCAAAATCATGGCCAGGGCCAGGCTCAGTATGTTTTTCATGTCATTATCCCTCTTCCTATTATATGTTTGCGCTTATGTCGCAGCCCGTCAAAACTCCGTTTGAATACCAGAACACGGTGTACTCGCCGCCTCCCTCGCCGGGCAGGCAGATCGTGTATCCATCCGATGTCAAACCGGCCGCGTAAACGACGCCATTATACTCTATATACACCGGTGACGCAACATCCATTTCCCCGCTTATTACGCCGCTCACGCGGTGCGCGTCCTCATACGCTTCCTCGAACGTCGCAGTGGCCGTGCCACTCTGCGCAGCAGTGAATTCGAGCTCGCGCTCAGGAGCGGGATATGTCGCCGCCTGTTCATAGAGCCAGGAGAGGTTTCTCTCGACAAGTTCTATGACGACGGCCGTACTGGAAAGTTCCTCCGCTAGTGTCAGGTCGTAGGCTGCCATGCGTGAAAAGCGGGCCGCAGCGCTACTCTCTGCCATGAACGGATAGAGCAGTTCGCCAAAGCTGTCTCGGAACATCAGCAAGTTGAGTTCACCGGCGCCGGTGGTGTCTATGGTTATGCTGTCCGGGCGCACGTTTTCTCCCTGGTTGAAGTTCATCGCAGTGGGCTCATCGTTGGTTTCTCCGTCCTCTCCGGCGGGATAAAGCATTTCAAAGAGGTCGCCCGTGTGCTGACTCGTCTCATAATCAAAGCCCTCGCCGTAGTTTGAACTCACGCCCAGAGCGGAGTTTATGGCGTCGGCTGCAAGGGCCGCGCCGCGCGAGTTCCAGTGCGAGTCGTGCTCGAAATAGAGCACTTCATCCTGCGACTCAAAGAGCTCGAAGAGGTCCACATATGCCACATCGAGTTCGTCAAGCACCGTCTTGAGCCTCTCGGCATTTGACGGCGCGTCTGACTCAGGATAACCCGGGAGATGCTCCGGATATAGCGAGCTCTTGTCCGGCGCTATAGTGAATGCAAAGCGCGCGCCCAGGCCGGCGGCGTATTCCTGCATCAGCGAGAGATTGTAGGCGGCGGCGAAAAACTCCCTGTCCGTCATGGTCTCAACCCCCGCCCACTGCTCAATTTCCGGGGCGTAATATAGCCAGCCGTCCGTACCGAGGATCACGTCATCCTCAGCGCTATGCCCAAGCGGGGTCAAAAGCTGCGCCCAGAGCGTTATAAGCTCCTGACGGGCGTAGAAGCCGTCGTTGACATAGTCGGCCAGTTCAGAGAGGTATGCCGTATTCAGCGAGCCATCTCGTTCCGTGAGCTCAGGCATCTGCGCGGGCACCTCATTTGCCCCGGCGCTGGCGGGCCCCCAGACCACAAGTCCCAAGCCCGGCACAAGCAGCAGCGCAAGTATCAGCGCCACAAAGGCAAGTTGTACTTTCCTCACGCCGCACCTCCTAGAACTGGAAATAGATGAATGGTGTAAAGCCGCCGCGAGCAAGCGCAGAGACGCACACTACTACCAGGGCCAGGCAGCCGAAATAGCTGGCCAGCTCAAGCCTTCTCTCCACGCGCTCACCCGAACGTTTTGCAAAATCCCGCATTTTGCGCAGCACCGGCAGTGAGAGGACTGCTGATATCACAAGCGTTGCAAGCGTATAGCTGTCCACGCTGCGCGCGAGCAGAAGGTCTCCCGCAATGGTGAAATCCCAGCCGGTAAACATCGCTCCTATGATTTCAAAGCCCTGGGAGACGCTCTCAGCACGGAACATGGCAAAGCCCAAGCACACGGCCAGGAGCGTATACACGCGCGAAATGACCCGGCCTACGGCTGTTTTCCTCCAGCGCGCCACATCGAGAACTTTAAGGCTCTCGAGAGCCGAGAGCAGTGCATGCCAGGCTCCCCATAGCACGAAGGTCATATTGGCCCCATGCCAGAGCCCGCACAGCACAAACACAACGGCCTTATTAAATGCAGTACGCCACTTGCCGCGCCGTGAGCCGCCAAGCGGTATGTAGAGGTAGTCCCTGAACCAGCTCGAAAGTGTGATGTGCCAGCGCCGCCAGAAGTTGGTTATGCTGGTTGCGGCATAAGGGTAGTTGAAGTTCTCCGGGCAGGCAAAGCCCAGCATGGCGCCGAGGCCAACCGCCATATCCGAATAACCGGAGAAGTCGAAATAGAGCTGTAGCGAGTAAGCTATGGCGCCCAGCCAGGCCATGCGCGCGTCGAGCGCTTCCCCGGCTGAAAACGCGGCATCCACCAGAATCGCGCAGCCACCTGAGAGCAGGAGCTTCTTAGCCAGGCCTAGGATAAATCTGCGCAGGCCGTGCGCCGTTCTCTCTATACTGCGCTCTCGGGAGGAGAGCTGCCCTTCAAAGTTCTCAAAGCGCGAGAGCGGGCCGCTCATGACCTCAGGCAGGAAGGAAATATAGAACAGCACCCTGAAGAAGTTCTTGGAGCCGTTCTCCGGACGCCTGCAGGCGTCCACGACATAGCTGATGCCCTTGAAGGTAAAGAAACTCACGCCGGCCGGAGCCACAATGGCAGGCAGGTTGAGTTGCACCCCGATAAGGGCCATACCCTCGCCTAAAAAGCCCAGGTACTTGCAAACGCCCAGCAGCGCCAGGTTGAGCACTGCCGCGCAGACCACGGCCGCTTTCACGCCGCGCATGGCCCAGAGGCCGAGAGCCCAGTTTACAAGCGCGCTCGCTATTAGGGCGGCGAGAGCCCAAAGCTCCCCGAAGGCGTAAAAAATCAGACCCGCCAGGCACAATAACACGTTTTTCGCCCGTATCGGGCGTATTGCCGCCTCGAGTATCAGCAGCAGCGGCAAAAAAGCGAAAAGGAATATGGCGCTGTCAATGCTCATCCAAACTGTTCCCCATAGATGTAATTCCACTGGTTGGCTTTCCACGAACCCATTGCGTACATATCGACGTCATAGCGTCCGCGCTGATAGCGGTAGGCCATCTCGAGCTCCACGTCGTAAGTAATTCTCTCGCCCTCGGCGTCGTACATTATACCCCAGCCAGGCGGGTCACGGTCCCAGCCGACGGTACCGGCCACTGCCGTGGCATCGTAGCCCAGGCCGCGAGCAAGTGCCCAGAACGCCGCGGCGTAGTTATAGCAGTTTCCGCGCGAAGTGCTGAGCATGGTCACAGCCTCGTCTATTTGCCAGCCATCGTCGCCCACGGAGTAATAGTTGCGGCGCAGGTAGGTGAAATCGTCGCGCACATACAAATATGCCGCACGCAGCATCTCCTCGCGGGTCTCATACTCATCACATATGGGTGCAAGCGCATCGGCTACCAGCGCATCGAGCTCGGCGCTGCCTGAGGTGTAACGCCCGTCAGGGCCGTAATACAGGCCATCCACAGTCTCGTCCATGTAGAAGAGTCCCGCATCGTCTGCGCGGTATAGATAACCGTCTAAGTTCACGAGGCCCTCTTCGTAGTGCACGGCCCCGCTCTCATCTACGCACTCGGCCATGGCGTCAGCTCCGTCGCGCAGCGGGTCGAGGTCGGCGGCAACGACACGATATTCAGTGTCGTAACCCCAGGAATCGCCATAGAGCGAGTTCATGTAGAGCGAATAGAGCACCTGGGCGCACTCGATGCGCGTCATGGGCTCTGTACCGCTCAGACTCTCCAGCAGCTCAGGTGCGAACAGGCCGTACAACACCTCGAAAAGCTCGCTCTCGCTCACAGTCTCCAGCTCGTCCATCCCATCCGGCTCATAATCTGCAAACAGGGCCGAAATACCATCGGCTACCTCCTCGCCGCTCACCAGTGCATTGGGGTGGACAAGCCCGTTCTCATCCGGGGAGAGCCATGGCTCCATCTCCTCAGCCAGCGCCGGAGCTACAAGCGCTGTGTATGATGCGTTATATTCGACCGGCTCACTGAGGTCGGCAGTCTGACCCGAAGGAGAGAGCCAGGCCACAATGCGTTCACCTTCCATAGCAAGTGAGGCCAGCTCATCCACATTTAGCACATCGCCCGGCTGGGCGTGAAGAGTACGCGTCTCGTCCCCCACTGACAGCGTGACCGTCACACGTGTAAACAGCCCATCACCCCACGCTCCACATACAAGTACAACTGCCAGTATGGCACACAGCAGTAAAATGCTTTTCTTTTTCACCGGCATATCCCCCATTATTACATTTCTAAGTATTAATAATAATTCATCCACGTGGCTATTTCAAGCAAATTCGACATTTTTCGTCAGCATAACCACACATTGAACATAATTATACATTTCCGCTGCGATAACAGGCGGTTTTCTGGTGCTTATCTTCAAGCAAATACCGTTGTTAACCCCGCTGGCAGAAAACAGCACCATGGAGATTGTAATTTACCACTGCCTCGTCCTGGGTTTTGCAGCAATGGCGCTCAAGATGGCCAAGGAAAAAGAAGGTCTCCACTGTCAAGGCAGTAAAATCCGGCGCAATCATGGCCGTAGGCTATCTGATACAGGCCCTCATTGGGCTTGTCATCTCGATAGCATTTTTCTATGCCGGAAGCTCGTTCTACGCGGCGGGACTTATTTCGCCTATGGGCTTTGGTCAAAACACCGGCAGCGCCCTGAGTTTAGGCAGCAGCTTGGAAACAAACTACGGTTTAACCGGCGGCGCCGACTTCGGAATTACAGTAGCCGCTATCGGCTTCATCGTAGGCAGCGCCTTCGGCGTTATTTATTTTAACATCGCCACGCACAAGGGTCCCGTCGACAAACTGACCATCCAAATTTGCCTTGTGGCCCTCGCATATGCCGGCGCCTACGGCATAATGCTT
>ENA-ORNG01002731-ORNG01002731.1-human-gut-metagenome-genome-assembly--contig:-NODE-2731-length-10375-cov-6.266860_pt1 | contig 10375 bp, 10 predicted proteins | sample MGYA00242113_ERZ509018 | MGnify/ENA primary metagenome ERZ509018 (study PRJEB26280, sample SAMEA2338711) | human gut metagenome | biome: human gut; feature: human-associated habitat; material: faeces... | reverse complement strand
CCGGGTCTTTTTCTTCCAGCCGTTCAAACATCTGGTCTACCGGGGATTGAAATTCCGGGTCGTCCTCGCGGGCTTCACTGGCGTTTATCATTTCAAGCAGCGTCGTGAAGTTCATTTCCTCGTCCGGCGCTTCGTACCAGATATAGCCGATCAGGGCCGAATACAGCAGCCGTTCCGACTTTATCCAAAAATCTTCCGCGCTCTTTTCGCCCTCGCCCTTGGTATTGCAGATCAGCGTGTTTACCAGCTTCAAAATGTCTTTCTCGCTGTGGATGTAGCGGAACGGGTTATACCGCATACTCTTGGAAAAGTTAATGGTATTCAGCACTTTCACCCGGTAGCCGCTGCGCTGCAAAAGCTGGCCTACCTCACCGATCAGGCTGCCCTTGGGGTCGGTTATCACAAATGAGGTCGGGTAGTCCTTGGACACGCATTGCATAAGGTTGGGCTTCACAAAAAATCTCGTCTTGCCGGAGCCGGAACCGCCGATTACCAGAACATTTTTATTTCTCGCGGTTTTGGGGTCTTTGGGCCTGTTGTTCATGGTGAGCCGTTCCGTCTGCGTCAGCAGAATGTTGTTGTCAAAGTTGGGGTCGATGTACGGGGCAATATCTTTGGCCGTCCCCCAACGGGCGCTGCCGTATTCCTCGCCCTTGCGGTATTTCTTGGCGTTCTTGCTTTTGCAGTACACCATGAGCCGCAGGGCGGCGGCACCGGCGACGCCAATCAACAGGTCAAAAGGGTGGATGCTGGGGGCGGCGTTTGCAAAGGCCGCCGAACAGCCGTCCATGAAGTGCAGCAGCTTTTCCGACAAGTCCACGCCTGCCGCCAGCCGGTATGCCTGCCCCAGCTTCCCGAACAGATAAACGAAAATCAGGTACGGGAGATTGGACAGGATCAGCTTTTTTACTTCTGGTTTCACAGTGACAGCCCCCTTTCCTTGACTTTCTCCTTGGCCCGCTGCTGCGTTTTAGCCGCAGCCTTTTGTTTCAGGGCGGATAGGGTCTTTCGGATTGAGGGCCGTTCCTCCCGGCTCAACTTCTTGGCCGTGAACTCCTTGAACGCCTGTTCCAGATTGTCGGCCTGCTTGGTCTTGAAAATCACGATATAGCGCGGCGGGTGGGTGGAACTGTCTTTCCGCAGCGTGTAGTCAATATCGTATTTCTTGGCGCAGGGCTTGAACAGGCCAATATTCGCGTCGGTGATTTCGATGTTGGAGAGGGCCGAACCGTCCTTTTTGAGCTGCCGCAGGCTTTGGTGGCCGTGGTGGGCTTTGGCTTTGCCCTTTTGCCGGGCGGCCAGAAATTTCTTCATGGCCGCTTGCAGCACTTGGCCGGTCAGCTTCCCGGTTTTCACCGCTAACGCTATGGTTTTCTGGTCTACTTCTTCCTGCAACTGCTATCCCTCCTTTGGAAGTCCAGCAGGCAGGCGGCGGGATGGCTTAAATCCGCACCCGCAGGCCGGAAAGGTCGTCGGCGCGGATGCCTACCAGATACCAGTCCTCGGCCATTTCAATGCGGGTAGGCTTCCACCTGCCGCCCACCATCACGTCAAAGGTTTCCCCACAGTGCAGCCCGCCGTAGTAGTCCGCAAGGTCAAAACGGATGTCGTAGCGGTCTGCCTGCTCGTCAAAAATCAATGCACCCTGTTTCATCGGGCCGTCCTCCTTTCAGATTTTCCCGGTCGCCATATCATGGGCCACAAGGGAAGAATAGTAATTCCCAATCGTGGACGGGGCGTTGAACAGCGCCGCCCGTAGGTACTGCTTGATGTTTCGGATTTCCGTGGTATTCCTGTTCAGGCAATCCAGCACAAAGCGGATATGTTCGCTGTCCAGCTTCATAAACTTGGATTTCACCAGCTCCGCCGGATAGTCGTCACCGGCAATGCGGATGGTCTTGCGCCGGGTACAGACGGTTTCAAGGATCAGGTCTACAATCTCGTCCAGACGGTCGCCGTCATAGGGCAGATCGGCTTTCAGAATGTCATAGCTGATGTTGTCCTTGATAATTTCCTCATACACCCAGTATGCCTCATTCGCTTCCTTTCGCTTCCGTTCCGGCGGCTGTGCCGCCTTGCCCTCCGCAGGAGAGGGGTTTGGGGAAAGGATAGGAATGGAATGGGTACTTGATGGATCAGTAGTTAATGGGTCTTTAGTTTGTATATCTTTATTTATTTGCGTTGGATTTCCCGATACCGGGTTTTCCGACGTTGGATTATCCGATGTTGGATTTTCCAACACCGGGTTTTCCAATCCCGGCTGTTCTTCCTCCGCTGCCTCTGGCCGGGGCTGCGGCTGTTCGTAGATGGTATAAACCATGTCGGCCATCTTGCCCTTGCCGTCCCGGTTCTGCTGGCGGGTGATATACCCGGCCTTTTCCAGCTCCCACACCGCCGTCCGTATGGCGTCGATGCTTTCCCGGTTGATAAGAGACAAGCCTTTCAGTGTGTAGTCCCAATCTTCCGGCAGGGACAGCATTTGCGAAAGCAGGCCCTTGGCTTTCAGGGACAGGTCTTTGTTCCGCAGGTGGTGGTTGCTCATTACCGTGTAGCCCCGGTTCTTCTCCACACGAAAAACTGCCATTTCGTCGTCAACTCCTTTCACTTGGAATTTCACCGCGTCAAGGGCGGTGAGCTTGCCCGGCTGGTAAGGGCACTCTGCGTAAACGCAAAACTGATATTTCCAGTCGGGACGGTAGAAACGGCAGTCGCCGCAATCCTCCGGCGCTCCGGCGTCGCCGCTGTCGTAGTGGTCGAAGCCGGGCTTGCCTTGCATAAGGCTCTCAAAGGCGCGGTCGCCGCCGGATGTGAAATACATGGCGTCGCCTCCTTTCGGCTCTGGGAATAAAAAAGACGCCTTTCTCGTTGCAGACTAACGAAAAAAGCGTCTTAGTGTGATTATAGAGCCGTTTAATTGTCTTTAGATTTTTTGAAAAGTCCCGTATTTATGCGGGTTTGCGCCGGTTGTGCTAATGGGAACGAGGCTACAGCCTTTGCCGATCCGGATAATGAAACACGGGTACAGGCTGCCTTTTCCAAAATGGCTGAGGGAAAAACAGTCATAATGATCGCCCACCGGCTTTCTACAGTTACCGGTGCAGATCAGATCTATGTGATCCAGGACGGACATGTGGCGGAAAGCGGCGATTGGGAGGAACTGCTGAAAAAAGACGGCGTTTTCAGCCGTATGTGGCAGGACTATCAGACTTCCGTTCAGTGGAAGGTTGAAAAGGAGGTACGATAACAGTGATAAAAAAGCTTCAGAAACGATATGCCCTTTCTGAACAGGGGGCGAAAGATCTGGTGAAAGGCTGCCTGGCCTGTGTCCTTCAGAATCTTTCCTTTATGTTTCCTGTAGGACTTTTGTATTTTTTAACGGCTGACCTGATGAATGGCGGTATTCCTGACGGAAAAGCAGGTTTTTATATTGCCGGCTGCGCAGTGTGCATCGGTCTGATCCTGCTTACCACATACATCCAGTACAACGCCACATATTTTGCAACTTATACTGAAAGCGGCGTGCGGAGGATCACCCTTGCTGAACATCTGCGAAAAATCCCCCTGTCATTCTTCGGGAAAAAGGATCTGGCAGATCTGACCAGCACCATCATGGCTGACTGCACTTTTTTGGAACAGAGCTTTTCACATTTTATACCTGAACTGGCAGGTTCGATCATTTCTACTGTCCTGATCTCCATCAGCCTCCTGGCATTTGACTGGCGCATGGCGCTGGCGGCCCTGTGGGTGATGCCCGTTGCTTTTGCTGTTGTTGGTTTTTCTGCAAAGATACAGGAAAAACTCAATCAAAAGGCAATGGATGTGAAGATGGCCTGTGCGGACGGGATCCAGGAGTGTATTGAGACAGTACGAGATCTGAAGGCCAACAACGCCGAAACAGAATACTTGAAGGGCCTGGAAAAAAAATCCGCGCCGTGGAGCGCCGTTCTATCCTGAACGAATTCGGGCTGGCAGCCTTTGTGGTATCTGCATCACTGGTATTAAAGCTGGGGATCGCTACGGTTGCACTGGCAGGTTCTATCCTGCTTGTAAGAGGAAGCCTTGCTGTGATGGCCTTTTTCATGTTCCTGCTTGTTGTATCGAGGCTTTACGATCCTCTGCAGGGAGCGCTGCAAAATCTGGCGGCTGTTATAAGTACCCGGACCAATATCGGCCGAATGAACGAGATCCTCGATCATCCCATCCAGCACGGAGAAAACAGGCTTTCCAACGAAGGATACGATATCGTTTTCGATCATGTGGGGTTTGCTTATAACAGGGGAGAGACAGTATTGAAAGATGTCTCATTTACCGCAAGACAGGGCGAAGTCACAGCGCTGGTGGGACCTTCCGGTGGCGGTAAGACCACGGTTTCACGGCTGGCGGCAAGGTTCTGGGATGTGAGCAGGGGAAAGATCACCGTGGGCGGCATGGATATTTCCGGAGTGGACCCGGAAACGCTGCTTTCTCTCTTTTCCATTGTATTTCAGGATGTTACACTGTTTGACAATACGATCATGGAAAATATACGGATCGGAAATAAAAACGCCACTGATGAACAGGTTTTGGCAGCCGCCAGACTTGCAAATGTAGACGAATTCGCTGAAAAACTGCCGGACGGCTGGAATACCAATATAGGTGAAAACGGCTGTGAGCTATCCGGCGGCCAGCGGCAGCGGATTTCAATCGCAAGGGCCTTTTTGAAAAACTCGCCGATCATCCTCCTTGACGAGGCCACCGCTTCGCTGGATGTGGAAAATGAAACCCTTATCCAGACCGCCCTTTCCCGTCTGATAGCAGATAAGACCGTGCTTGTGATCGCCCATAGGATGCGTACCGTGGCCGGTGCAGACAAGATCGTGGTTCTTTCAGATGGTATTGTCGCAGAAGAAGGCGCACCGGAAGTCCTGATGAAACAAAACGGCTTCTATGCCCGTATGGTCAAATTGCAGGCGGAAAGCCAGAAATGGAAGCTTGCATAAGGCTTTGGATTTCTCTGACATATCTGCCGGGTTTTCCGCAAAACCCGGCAGATGGTGTTGCATCAGCGTCCTTTATTTCAGATATTCCTTATATTTTTCCAGCATGTTGTAGATCGTCTTTCGAGATACGCCCATGAGCTTGGCTGCTTCTGCCTTGTTGCCGCTTGCCAGCAGCAGGGCTTCCTTGAGCAGAGAGGCGTAGGAACGGCTGATCTCAAGCTGTTTTTCGCGGAGCATTTCAGCCGGGGTCATTTCTGCGGTCAGACCGCTGTAATGGGGATTGTTGAACTGGAAAGCGGCGATCAGTGATTCTCTTGATATGACAGAAGATGATGACATGACATAAACTCTGTTGATTATGTTGCGGAGTTCCCTGACATTGCCGGGCCAGTCATAACCAAGCAGAAGTTTCATGGCATTTTTTTCAATGGTCTTTTTACCTGCTGTGTTGGTGCGCATGGCCTGCCGGAGAAAAAACTCACAGCAGGGGATTATATCCTCTGGCCGCTCTCTTAAAGGCGGTATCGTTATATTAAGGACCATGAGCCTGTAATACAGATCCTCACGGAACAGCCCCTCTTCTATCATTTTTTCCAATGATCGGTTAGTAGCAGCGATCACCCTTACATCTACAGATATATTCCGGCTGCCGCCGAGCCTGGTTATCTGCCCGGTCTCAAGAGTGCGCAGCAGCCTTGTCTGCGCATGGAGAGGAAGTTCGGCCACTTCATCGAGGAAAAGGGTGCCTTCGTTGGACAATTCAATCTTTCCTACATGACCGTTTTTGGAGGCGCCTGTAAAGGCGCCGCTTTCGTATCCAAATAATTCGCTGTCTATGAGCTCAGGAGATATGCTGGCGCAGTTGATGGCAACGAAAGGCTTGTTCCTGCGGGTGCTGTAATTATGTATAGATTGGGCGAAAAGCTCTTTCCCCGTGCCGCTTTCACCATATATCAGCACATTATAAGGGCTTATGGCAAAGGACATGGCAAGCTTCTTCACATCTTGCATAGGCCTGCTGTTTCCGAGAATGTCCTCAAAAGTATAATCAGCAACAAGCCCCAGGGTATCACGGACCTGATTTATCTTTGTATTGCGGGATCTGGAAATTTCAGCAACGCCGCTGACCTCGTTGCGAGTGTCAAAAAGCGGATACATATCGTTGGAAGCGATCATGCATTCCCCTGGACTCTTATCGCTGGTGACCTCAACTTCCCAGTCGATGACAGGTTTGCCGTATTTTATGACATCGTTTACTTTGAGATAGCTGTGGGGCTTTTTTATGGATGTGAACCGTGTACCGCAGGTGTGGAGCACATCATTGATGTGTTTGCCCAGTTCAGCTTCCCGGTCTTTGATGTGCAGATAGTCGCAGAAATCAGAGTTGGCATACAAAAGCCGGAGCTCCTTATCGTACACGCATATTGAGTTTGGCAGTGCATCAAGGCCGTCAAAGATGAATTCCCGCAGTTGCTGGTTATGGCCGAAAGCGGAAAACAGCAGCTCAAAATCACTTTTAAGTTTTTCGGCCGCAGCCTTGACTGCTTTTCCACTACCTGCTGCGATGAAAAAACCATATCCTCCGACGGCGCCGCCGTCTGAGCCGGACGGAGGAAACCCGGCTCCGGCATGGCTTGCGGCGGCCTGCTGCAAGCCATGGAGATCATCTGATGCTTCCTGCCCATGGGGAAAGGCTGAAACCACGCTGCCGTCGCAGAAGCACAAAGCGAGGGGCTCGTCTTGAAGGCCACGCTCTGTCACAAGAAAATCAAAGATGATCTTTGCGGCTGTTTTTGCATCGGTAAATGTGGGTTCATTATTGGAAATTTCTATATTGAGATATGTTGTCTGTTTATCTTTTCCAGAAGTATTCATAGCTGCCGATCCTATATATCATCTATCCAAGGAGAAAACCTTCAGGGAAAGTGTCCTTTGGATCAAGTATCCATGTTGCAAAGCCCTGTATGCAGGCATTGCCGGTCACCCTCGGCACAACAGCAGGAAAGCCCGCTACTGTGGCCGTATCAACTATCTCGCACCTGAACAGAGAGCCGATTATGCTCTCGTGGACAAAGCTTTCTCCCACTTTTAACCTGCCTTTATTGTAAAGGACAGCCGATTTTGCAGAAGTCCCGGTGCCGCAAGGCGACCGGTCGACGGTCTTTGGCAGAGCAACGACGCAGTTTTGGATGTCTGCGCCGACGGTCTTGGGCTCTCCGTAAAACTCCACATGGGTAACCTGCTCAACAAATTGCAGATCAGGGTGGCGAAAATCCACCTGACGGTTGATATCCGCAGCTATGGACTGGGCCGCTTCAACGAGGCGGGCGCCGTTTTGCGGACAGATAGGTATACCGACAGAATCAGCCGGAAGGATAGCGTAGAGATTGCCTCCCCATGAGACATCCATGGTAAGGAAGCCAAAATCCCTGGTCTCTACCGTAAGATCTTGGCGCAGGACAAAAGCAGGGGCATTGGTGAAAGAAACTTCCTGGACAACGCCGTTTTCCACCTTTGCCTCCACCGTTATGAGCCCGGCCGCTGTGTCAAGCCTGATGACCGTAACAGGTTCGGTAACATCGACCATTCCTGTCTCAATAAGGGCAACCGCCACACCCATGGTATCGTGGCCGCACATGGGCAGCCAGCCGCTGGTTTCAAAATAAAGGACTCCCACATCGGCTTCCGGCAGGCAGGGCTCTGTTATAAGGGTGCAGGACATATAGTCGTTGCCTCTGGGCTCGTAGGACAGCAGTTTGCGGAACCAGTCCTCGTTTTCTTTCATGTAAATGAATTTTTCTGCCATCGTAGAGCCCGGTACATGGGGAAAACCTCCTACGATATTGCGGGTAGGCTGTCCGAGGGTATGGGTTTCGATGGTCCTGAAAACTTTTTTTCCGTTCATTGAAATTTCCTCCTTGAAACTTAACCATTAAATATTATGCTGCGGAGAAGATAAATTTCCCCACATCATATCGGTTCCTTTAAAAAAAAATATCAAGCAATTACTGTGCCAACGGCTCCCATGTCAGACAGGAGGCTGAGAGCCTGTGACATACCATTACATGGCATGAAAATTGCTTTTCCCGATAAATATATATTAAAACTTTTAAAGGAGGGACACAACAGATGGCCAAAAAAGGCGATTGGGTGCGCATACACGATGTCATCCTGAAGGCGGACCAACGAACAGCAAGACTTCCCGATGACACTCAAAAATGCGACTTTGAGATGTGGGTAAAAGGCTCCCTGCTGGATGAAGAAGGACATATGGGAGATACGGTGCATGTAAAAACTGCTTCCGGCAGAGTGGAGCAGGGAATATTGACAGAGGAAAATCCCCACTATACCCACAGTTACGGTAAATTCGTACCTGAGATGATAGAAATCGATAAACAGCTCAGAGAGATAATGTATGGAGGTGAAAAATGATGGCTTTGGCCAAGGACTACGAATCTGTGATGGGAAGGTCTGCGGAAATCATGAAAAAGGCCTTGGGACTTGATTACAGCAGGTTTGAAAAAGGAAGAGCCGCTTTTGACTATGAGGCCCTGATGGCTTCGACAGGCTTTGATATGGAACAGGCCGCCCGTATACAGGAGGAAACAGGCGTTGGCAAAACACCGCTGCTGGAACTGCGCAACATAACAAAGCTGGCAAGGAAATACTCAAGGCCCGGATACGGAGCAACCATCCTCATAAAGGACGAAGCTGCAAATCCATCAGGGTCTTTCAAGGACAGACGGGCTTCCCTGGCCGTCGCACAGGCGAAAAGACAGGGATATGGGGGTGTGATCGCCGCAACCTCCGGCAATTACGGCGCTGCCGTAGCTTCTCAGGCCGCAATGAGGGGCCTGAAAGCCATAATCATACAGGAGTGCTATGATTCCAGAGGAGTAGGACAGCCGGAGATCATAGAAAAAGCCAGGAAATGCGAGGCTCTGGGAGCTGAAGTGATACAGCTGACCGTAGGACCTGAGCTGTTCTATGAGCATCTCTCCATAATGGAGGATACAGGATATTTCAACGCCTCCTTGTATTCGCCTTTTGGAGTGGCAGGTGTTGAGACACTGGGATATGAAATAGGCCTGGAAGTGAGGAACAGGTATGGAAAAGAGCCTGCCATGGCGGTCTGTACCTATGCAGGAGGCGGAATGGTCACCGGAGCGGCCAGGGGACTGAAAAAATCCGGATATAAAGATACAAAGATCGTTGGAGCATCCATCGATCTGACAGGTCTGCACATGGCTTCCGATTCTCAGTTTAACATGAAGTCATGCACGACAGGGCACACGGGTTTCGGCATACCCCATGCCATGAATCCTGACAGCGGGGATATACCAAGAAGTGCAGCAAGGCCACTCAGGTATATGGACCGCTATGTGACCGTCACACAGGGTGAAGTGATGTATATGACCGAAATGCTGGCGATCCTTGAAGGTCTGGAAAGGGGACCGGCCGGCAACACGGCCCTTGCATGCGCCTTTGCCCTTGCCAGGGAACTGCCGGAGGAGGAGATCATCGTGGTGACAGAGACCGAGTACACAGGAGCAGGCAAACATATCCAGCCGCAGCTTTCCTTTGCACGGGAAAACGGGATAGAAATAAGATTTGGAGATCCGTCCTCTGAGGATATCCCCGGCAAAAACATAATACTGCCTTCTGATCCCGGTCTGTTCGCCTGCAAAGACGCTGACCTTGACCACATGCGCAGGAAGCTCATCCTGAAAACCGCTGAAAAGGCCGGTGGAAAGCTTACGGCAGAGGACATTGACTTTCTGGCGGCAGACACCAATACCGACTGTTCCTATGTAAAAAAAGTCCTTGGCGAAGTTTTACGGACAGAACTGGATAAACAAGACAGTTTCAGGTAAAGATCCCATATCGTATAAAAAAATACACACCAGCACCGTTTCAATGTATAAATAATTCTACACCCGCTGGCATTTTGACCGGATAAAAAATAAAGCGGAGAGAAAAAAGTGAAAAAAATTATACATCTTCCGGAACTGCGGGTATTTTTTATGCTGTTTTACGGCGTTCAAGAGTAAAAAAACAGAAGAAAATCTGCTGTCTGAGCATAAAATCCTGTTAAAGGGCTTTGGCATACAAGTTGCAATTTAGATTACCGTCTCTTTGAGACAGGTAAGCGACACCTATTTAGATCATGAAAGGAGAGAGCAATGGACAAAAAAGAAAACAAGGGCCATGGCTTTAGCAGCCGGATAGGACTACTGCTCACTTTGCTTGGAGCAGCCATCGGCGCCGGAGACTTCTGGCGATTTCCACGAGTTGTAACCCTCAACGGAGGCGGAGCCTTCCTCATAGCTTATCTGGTGATATTTTTCTGCTTCGCCATACCGATCATGTGCGCTGAGCATGGCATCGGAAGAGCT
>ENA-ORNG01002728-ORNG01002728.1-human-gut-metagenome-genome-assembly--contig:-NODE-2728-length-10379-cov-2.878342_pt1 | contig 10379 bp, 7 predicted proteins | sample MGYA00242113_ERZ509018 | MGnify/ENA primary metagenome ERZ509018 (study PRJEB26280, sample SAMEA2338711) | human gut metagenome | biome: human gut; feature: human-associated habitat; material: faeces... | reverse complement strand
ATCACGGACGCGGAAGCGGTGCGGGAGAGTCTCCTGTGCGCAAGGCCGGACACGGTGATTCATTGCGCGGCATGGACGGCCGTAGACGCGGCCGAAGAGCTGGAAAATCAGGCCAAGGTGCACGCCATCAACGCCGGCGGCACGCGTCACATCGCCGCAGCCTGCCACGAGCTGGGCTGCAAAATGATGTACATCAGTACGGACTATGTGTTTGACGGACAGGGAGAAACCCCGTGGAAGCCGGAATGCACGGACTACGCGCCGCTGAACGTCTATGGCGAGACGAAACTGGAAGGCGAGTGGGCCGTGCAGGAGCTTGTGGAGCGGTTTTTCATCGTGCGCATCGCGTGGGCATTTGGCCTGAGCGGCAGCAATTTCATCAAAACGATGCTCCGCCTGGGACAGACGCACGAGGCGCTGCGCGTGGTGTGCGACCAGGTGGGCACGCCGACCTACACGCTCGACCTGGCGCGGCTGCTGGTGGACATGATCGGGACGGAAAAATACGGGGTTTACCATGCGACCAACGAGGGCGGCTATCTCAGCTGGGCGGATTTCGCCAGAGAGATCTTCCGCCAGGCGGGCATGCCGACACAGGTGATCCCGGTGACGACGGCGCAGTACGGCCTGGCGAAGGCGACGCGCCCGTTCAACAGCCGGCTGGATAAAGCGAAGCTTGTGGAAAGCGGCTTTGTCCCCCTGCCGGACTGGAAGGACGCGCTTTCGCGGTATCTGAAGACGATCCTTCCCCTCACACACTAGAGGCGGACGCCGGCATTTAGCAGCAGAGAATCAAACGATTGGGGTGCTTCCTGCGTGCACTCCTTTTTTATGGACACATTCTCAAGCAAAAAGGACAGCATCCCCTCTCCATTGGAGGAAATACCACGTTTTGCTTCCAGGTAGGCATTCCTCAGGAACACGTTTTCAATGCAGATTCCGGGGAGATTCCGGATCACCAGCGCATCGAGCGCGCCGTGACAGCGAATGTCTTCCATGACGATGCCGCGAAAAACGGGCATATCCTCCGGAGAATAGAGGAAACTGCCGTCGGCATGGCGCGGCGCATCGGCCGGCATGGCGGCGGTGTCGCGTCCCATGATGAAGGAAACGGCCTCCTTGAGGATGTTGTGCATGTAAATATGCCGGATTTGGATATTTTCGATGATGCCGCCGCGGCCATAGCAGCTTTTGAATCGAAGGCCGCGGTCCGTGCGGGTGAAGATACAGTTTTCAACAAGGATGTTGCGGATGCTACAGGCTGTTTCCGTGCCGATGACAAATCCTCCGTGGCCCGCAAAGACCTGACAGTGATGAATGTGAACATCCTGCGTGGGGACGCCCAGGCTCCGGCCTGCGGCGTTTTTTCCGGCCTTCATGCAGATGGCGTCGTCCCCGACGTCCAATATGCAGTCATGTACATGCGCATGCTGACTGCATTCCAGATTGAGTCCGTCCGTATTCGGGGCATCCCAGGGGGATTTGATGAGCAGATGACGGGCCGTAATCTGGCGGCAGAGAAGCGGATGGATGGTCCACGCAGGAGAATTTTGAAGGGTCACGCCTTCAAGCAGGATGCGCTCGCAGCGGATGAATTCAACCATGCAGGGGCGGTAGAAGGGCTTTCCCCTTTCGGCCTGCTCAAAATCCGTCACCAGCCCGGACTGGCTCTGAAAGTAGTCGCTGCCGATTTTGTGCTCCGCCGTGGGCCACCATACATGGCGCTGCGGATCCGCATCATCCAGCCCTCCGCGCCAGCGCAGAATATAAGCCCACATTTCATCCGTCTGTTCCCAGCGGCGGACATACCACCAGGCATCGCCATTGCCGTCGAGGACCCCCTCGCCGGTGATGGCGATGTCGGTTTCATCGGTGGCCCAGATGGGCGACGTGCAGCGGATAGACGGATATCCTTCGTAATAGGAAGAGATGAGCGGATAATCGTCATAATTCCGGCTGAACAGGATGAAAGCCCCGCGCTCCAGATGCAGGTTGACATGGCTGCGGATGTGAATCGGACCGGTCCTGTAGCACCCGGCTGGAACAACCACCCGGCCGCCGCCCTGGGCGGAGCAGGCTGTAATGGCCGCTTCAAAGGCGTCTGTGCACAAGGCGCCGTCGCACCGCGCTCCATAATCGCGCACATTGTAATCCACCGGGCGGAACGTGGGCACATGAACATCGGGCAGCTCAAAACCGGAAATCGGTTCCATCTTTGAATCTCTCCTTTTGAAGCTCGCTTGATCCCGTCGGTTTGCGCCTCCGGCGGGTGAGGATAATCAGGATAATTCAGTATATACCGCGCGCCGTTTTTTTGTAAAGGCGGCGATCTTTTTGCCGAAACCCAAAAGGCCTTGTGCATGCGGCAATTTTGAAAATTGTGCAAATGAGATGATCATGGAAAAATGATCTGAAAAAGTTGAATAAAGATGAGATGAACAGGCAGGGAATATGTTGCTAGTTCCACAAAGACAGAATTCGTGTATACTGTTGAACAGAAAAGCGGGCGCAAGGAATCCCGCGTTGAGGACGACCCCATGCCCCTAAGGAAGGCAGGAAGGGACGGCAATCAAGACACGACAACAGCGACAAGGAGGTATTCTCAAATGACAGCACACGCCATGAAAAGGAAAAAAGACCGGCCGGCAAGACGAGGGCTGACGCTCCTGCTTGCCATGATCCTGTGCCTGGCATGCACAGGAACGGCTCAGGGGGAAGGGGAGGCCCTGACCATCTTTTCCCAGGTTGCCGATACGGAGATTTCCCAGCACGGGGATGTGCCCTCTATGCAGGAGCTTTCCCGCGTGACGGGCGTGGATGTGGAATGGGTGCATCCGCCCAGAGGGCAGGAAAAAGAGCAGTTTAACCTGATGGTCGTCTCGCAGGATCTGACCGATATCATCTATTACAATTGGGCGGATTATTCCGGCGGGCCGGAAAAGGCGATTCTGGACGAAGTGATCCTTCCGCTCAACGACTATATCGATGCGTATGCGCCCAACCTCAAAGCGTTTTTTGAGGCAAATCCCGAGGCCAAGCGCCAGGCCACCACGGATGACGGCACGATCTATATGTTCCCATTTGTGCGCGACGTATGCCTGAGCGAGGAAACAATGGGCCTCAATTTTACGCAGGGACCCATTTACCGCCTGGATTGGGCAGAACAGCTGGGCATTGACCCGCCGCAGACGATTGAAGACTGGTATGAGATGCTCTGTGCATTCCGTGACAACGATATGAACGGGAACGGAGATCCGAACGACGAGATCCCCTTCTCCGGCGTCTGGACATCTACGGCGCAGTATTCGATCAATTATTTCTGTGCGGCCTTTGGCGTGCTCCAGGGCTTCTATCTGGAAGATGGAAAGGTAAATCACTCCATCCTGTCGCCGAAATACAAAGAATATCTGGATACCATGCGCCAGTGGTATGCGGAGGGGCTGATCGATCCGGATTATCTGGCGATTGATTCCAACACCTTCCAGGCAAAGGTGACAAGCGGCTTGGTGGGCAGCTGGATCGGCTCGGAAACCGCGCACTATGTCAACTATGCGCAGGTGATGGAGGAAACGCTTCCGCAGGCGCAGATCAAGGCCATCCCATGGCCCATGACCAAGGACGGCAACCGCTATACGGCTCAGCCCGCGGTGAACGCAATCTGCAATGGCAAGGGATTTGCCATCAGCTCGGCATGCAAGGATATTGAAGCCGCGATGCGGTATCTTGACTACATTTACTCGGAAGAGGGCATCCGTCTGGTCAATTACGGCATTGAAGGCGAGCATTATGTGCTGGATGAAGAGGGGAACGTCGTCTGGACGGAAGAAATGCAGGCGCAGATTGACGAAAAGGGGTTCCGCGGCGCGGTGATCCCGGTGGCCTTCGGCGGCCGTTCCGGTTACATTTATCAGGACACGCAGCTGGCCATGATGGCGAAAACCGATCCGGCGCAGATGGAGGCCGTGGAAACATGGGGGCAGGCCTCCGCCGACCTGATCGTTCCGACCCTTACGCCCACCATGGAGGAAAGCGCGACATTTGCGGATATCATGAGCCAGGTAAACACCTATCTGGACGAGATGGTCGGCAAATACATCATGGGACTGATCGACACGGCGGAATATGACACCATGGTGGAAAACTGCAAGAAGATGGGGATTGAGCAGGCGCTGGAAATTGAAAACGCGGCCTATGCGCGTTATTTAGCTCGCTGATAGCCCGATGAAAGGCCGGAGGGCGCAGAAAAAGTGTGTTCTCCGGCCTTTTTATACGCATTGAACCGAAAGGGGCGAATTTCGTGAAGGGGCCATGGAGAAATCAATCGCCGCTGCAGGCGCGCGCGACGTGGGGTGAGCGGGCGATTAAGGATGCCAGAAAGCATGTCTATATCTACGTGATGGCTATCCCCATGCTTGTCTACTATCTGCTGTTCTGCTACGCGCCGATGTATGGGGCGATCATTGCTTTCAAGGATTTTTATCCCAAGCTCGGCATTATGGGCAGCCCGTGGGCGGGGATGAAGCACTTTGTCAATTTTTTTCATAACGTTTATTTTTCACGCCTGCTAGGGAACACGGTCATTTTGAGCATGCTCAATCTGATCTTTGGCTTTCCCGCGCCGATCCTCCTGGCCATTCTGCTCAACGAGGTGCGGCAGAGCTGGTTCAAGCGCACGGTGCAGACGGTGAGCTATCTGCCTCACTTTATCTCTGTGATGGTGATCTGCGGCATGATTGTGGATTTTACATCCAGTCAGGGGGTCATCAACGATCTGCTGGCGCTGTTTGGCGTCAAACGGCAGACGATGCTGCTCAACCCTGCGCTGTTTCGCCCTATTTATGTGATCAGCGAAATCTGGCAGGGGATGGGATGGGGCTCCATTGTATATCTGGCCGCGCTCACAGCGATTGACCCGCAGCTGTATGAGGCGGCGCGCATGGATGGCGCAGGCAAGCTGCGCCAGATCTGGCATGTGACCCTGCCCGGCATCATGCCGACCATCGTTGTGATGCTGATCCTCAAACTTGGTTCCATGATGAGCATCGGCTCTGAAAAGATTCTGCTGCTGTATAACTCCAACACCTATTCCACGGCAGACGTGATTTCAACATTTGTCTACCGAAAAGGGCTGCTTGAAGCCAATTACAGCTTTTCCACGGCGGTGGGCCTGTTTAACTCCGTGATCAACTTTGCCCTTGTGCTGATGGCCAACATCATCAGCCGCAAAGTCAACGAAACCAGCCTGTGGTGAGGAGGAAAGCACATGAAGATCAAAAGGACGGCAGGCGAGCGCATTTTCGAGGTCTTGAATCTCTTCTTCCTGACGCTTGTTATCGTTGTGACGCTTTATCCGTTTTTGCATGTCCTCTTCGCTTCGCTGAGCAACCCCAACCTCCTCAGCGCGCACACGGGGATTCTGACCCATCCGCTTGGCTTCAGCCTGGATGCGTATCAGGCCGTGCTGGAAAACCCCGATATCTATACCGGATATGGAAACACCCTGTTTCTGGTTGTCGTGGGGACGGTGTGCAGCATGGTGATCACCATTCTTTCGGCCTATGTGCTTTCAAGGCGCGGATATGCGCTGCGCCGGGCGTTTAATTTCATTGCGACGTTCACCATGTTTTTCAGCGGCGGCCTGATTCCGTTTTATCTGCAGGTCAAGAGCCTGGGGCTTCTTGACACGCGCTGGTCGCTGATTTTTCCCACGATGATGAGCACCTATAACCTGATCGTGCTGCGAACCTCCTTTTCATCCATTCCAAGCAGCCTGGAGGAGGCGGCGCGGATCGACGGGGCGAACGATTTCCTGATCCTGCTTCGCGTCATCCTGCCGCTGTCCGGCGCATCCATCGCGGTGATGGTGCTCTTTTACGGCGTGGGATATTGGAACGCGTGGTTTTACTCCATGGTTTTCCTGCGGGACAGGGCGTTGTATCCCCTGCAGCTGATCCTTCGTGAGATTCTGATCATGGCCAGCGCGGATACCATGGTGGATATGGATATCAATGACCGCGCCATCGTCAGCCAGACCATCAAATATGCGACCATTATTGTTTCAACGGTGCCTGTCCTTTTGATTTATCCGTTTTTGCAGAAATACTTTGTGCAGGGCATGATGATCGGCGCTGTAAAGGAATAGCAAAGAGGGGAAACTCTGCATGCACCTTGCGGCAGAGCTCCCTTTTTTGTTATAATGTCAGAGTATTTAAGCGGCAAGGAGGACGGTTGCCATGAAAGGGATCATCAGCAGCAAAGTGCTGCTGCGATATATTGTGTCCTATCTTCTGCTGATCGGCATGCTGCTGCTGGCCGTTGTGTTTTCCATGGGCATTTTGCGGGGGAGCAGCAATGCCATCATCGAAGAGGGCAACCGCCTTGCCATTGAACGATATAAAGCGGTCATGGATGCGCAGTTTGCAGCCCTTACCAAAATCAGCAACGAATTCATCCTGGATGAAACCATTCAGGAATTTCTGAAAAAAGACGAGATGGGCACGGCCGACCGCTATGCAGCGCTGTCCATCTGCAACACGATCCGATCGACCCTGCAGCGCTATGACGACACGCTGATTCAGGAAGTTTTTCTCTACTTTCCCCAGCTGGGAAAAGTGATGACATCCAGTGCGAGCGTTTCGGATTCGCTGTTCTTTGGAGGGATATACCGCCTCGGCACGCAGGCACAGGAATCCTATGAGGAGCTCTTTGCCCGGCAGTCGGGGGAAACGTTTGGCGCTCTGCGCGACATGACCTGCACAGAAATCGGCACCGAAGCCCCGATGCGGGTGATCTATCGCACAATCATGCGTGCGGGAAGCAGTGTTTCCGGCGTGATCGGCTTTCTGCTTGACCAAGAGGCCCTGGAAAACCTGTCGCGGAAAGACGATGACAGTGAAACATGGGAAATGTTTATCTGCACGCCGGACGGCCGCTCCATGTTTTCCGCGCAGGAAGATCAGCGGATGGCGAACGCGGATTCGGGCATGACCGGCGTGTCGGATACATTCGGCGCGCAATACCGTCTGGTCAGCGATTACACCGGGCTTTCGGCGATCATGCGCAGCACGGAAAAGACATTTTTTATCATCCTTGGCGTGAGCGTATTTGGCAGCCTGGCGCTCGCCTGTGTGCTGGCTTTTGTTAACTATCGCCCGATCAGGCGGCTGTGGATCCAGACGGAGGGGAAGCTCTCCGAAAAGGAAAACCAGGCGCCGGGAAATGAGACATTTCACAATGAGATCGAGGATATGGACAGGCACTTCAGCCAAATGGCGCACGCCAACGCCATGCAGCGCAATAAGCTGGATCTCATGCGGCCCGTTTACAGCGCCAAACTGCTGACGGACTTTGTCAACGGCCGAACGCGCGAACTGGAAGTCGTGCTCAGAAAGCTGGAAGAAAACGGCATCCTGCTGGATAAAAAATGCTTCCTGGTCATGCTTTTGCAGATTGACGTCATGAATGGGGAAGAGATCGAGGAGATCTGGGAGGATTCGATCAGCTATGAGGTGAGCAAAAGCGCGGTGGAAGCGTTTTCCCGGATTGGCACATGCTGCCATGTGCGCACAGAAGAAAAGGCCATTCAGCTGCTGCTCAATTTTGACGAAGACCGAACCGAAGAAGAGATCAAGGGGACCGCGGCCGCTCTGCAGCGGCAGATGATCGAGCAGGCGGGCCTCAGCGTATCCTTTGCCCTGGGGGATTCGGTGACACGCGAGCGGGTCTGGGAAAGCGCGATGCAGGCACAGCGGACGCTGGAGACGATGTATACCGGAAGGATGGCCCGTGTGGCCAGCTATCAGGATATAAACGGGAACGCGGTGTGCAGCGTCCATTTTTTCCAGGATTATGAGATCCGGATGCTCAATTACATTCAGTCCGGCAGCATGGAGAGCATGGAAAACCTGCTCAATGAAATTTTTGATGCGGACACACAGGAGATCACCTATCTGCAGACAGAGCTGCTGATGCTCCATGTTCTTGAGATCTGCCTGCGCGCAGCGCAGCAGCTGGGCATGAGCTTTGAAAAGGTCTATCCCTATGAGGAGACCGTCCTTTCCCATATCCGGCGTTTCAGGCATGTGTCTCAGTTTAAGAGCTTTATCCTGGAGATGGCCGGAAACATGATGCGCGAGGATTTGAACCGGCAAAAGCGGGAAGAATCGTTTAAAAACAAGGTGATCGATTTCATCCGGGAATCCTACGCGGACATCAACCTGAATGTGTCAATGATCGCGGATCGTTTCGGCGTCTCCCAATCCTATCTTTCCACGCATTTCAAGCGCCAGACCGGCATCAACGCTTCGGATTACATTCATCTCGTGCGCATGAACAAGGCGAAGGAACTGATGCGGGATATGAATCTTTCCCTGACGCAGATTTCAAAGAGCATCGGCTACATTTCGGATACGACGTTCATCCGGTCGTTTAAAAAATACGAAGGGATTACGCCGGGCACATACAGAAGGAATTTTGTGGAGCCTTCCGCGCCTGGCAAATAATCTGCCCCTGCGGATGGGATGCCGCGTTGCCCGATGCAGGCCGAAAAGAAACAGACGGATCATCTGAGGGTTGTGGTGCGGAGTGATTCCCCTTTATTCTTGATGTACACATCATGAAGAAAGGGGAGATTTGGATGGAAAACAGGAAACCCGGGCGCGGCGGCCTGCGGGAATTTTTGCGGTTTGCACAGGTCACATGCCTGGCCATGGCGGTGGAGATGCTCAGCTTTCTTCTTCTTAAACGGGGGCTGCTGCTGATGCGCGGGAGCATGCAGGCAGGCGAGCTTCCATCGACCCTTGCTTTTCTGGCGTCCTCCGTCGTGGCCAATGCCCTGTCCTTCATCCTGAACCGGAAAAAGACATTTCACAGCCGCAACAGCCTGCGTTATGCCGTGCCTGTGTATGTGGGATACAGCGCACTCATGATTGCCTTGCAGACGGTGGCCGGGCCGCTGCTTGAAAGCGCACTCTTTGATCCGCTGGGGAAGGGCGCCGCGGTCACGGCCAAAGCGCTGATGATGGGAATGAGCCTGTGCATCTCTTATCCGGTGAATAAATATATCATCATGCGGCCGGACGCAGGAAAAAAGAGAACGGCGTAACAATAAAAAGCCCCCTGATCAACGGGGGCAGAAAGGAGGCAGACCGTGCGAATATCCTTTGACGAGGCTCAAAAGACACTTGCCCGCACGCTGGTAAAACATGGCTGCGGACAGGATCAGGCACAGAAGGTGGCCCTGGAAATGGCCCGCAATTCGCTGGAGGGCGGCTATACACATGGAATCAACCGATTTGCCCGCCTGGTTCGAAACATGGACGAGGGAATCGTGATTCCGGGTGTGTCGCCCGTAAAAATGGCCGGATTTGGAGCGATTGAAAACTATGACGGCGGCATGGGCATGGGCGTCACCAACGCCTGGTTTTGCATGGCGCGCGCGATCGAATTGGCGCGCATGCATGGCCTGGGGCTGATCGCCCTCCGAAACACGAATCACTGGATGCGTGCGGCGACATACGGCTATCAGGCGTGCGAAGCGGGAATGGCCGGCATCTGCTTTACCAATACCATTCCCAATATGCCCGCCTGGGGAGCGTCGGATTCACGGATGGGCAACAATCCTCTGGTGTTTGCGTTTCCAAGAAAAGCGGGGCCTGTCGTTGTGGACATGGCGATGAGCCAGTTTTCCTACGGCGCGCTGGAGGTGGCCCGCCTGGCGGGAAAAGAGATGCCCATTGACGCAGGCTTTGACAGCCGGGGCCGCCTGACGCGGGATCCCGGCGAGGTGCTCGCCTCTCAGAGAATCCTTCCCACCGGCTACTGGAAAGGCGCTGCCCTGTCTCTGGCGCTGGATCTCTTCGCGGGATGCATGTCCCTTGGCAACACGGTCTCGCAGGTTGGCCGCCTTCCGGGGGATGAACATGGGGTTTCGCAGGTATTCATGGCGATTGATTTCAATCGGATCGCACCGGCCGAACAGGCAGAGCAAACCGCGCAGAATGCGATTGACGATCTTTTGGGTTCCACCCCCGCGCAGGCGGGAACCCGCATTGTCTATCCCGGAGAACGCATGATGGAGATTCGCAGGGAAAACCTCGAAAAGGGAATTCCCGTGGATGACACGGTATGGCGGCAGATTCTGGAGCTGGACTGACGGCCTGCTTCGGCCGGGGAGATAACGGCTGCGCGGATTTCCCGCGAAGAGGCATCCGGTCAGAACAGGCTCAGCTGTTTGACCGGACGGGGCCGGCTTCTGACCCGCTCAGGCACAACACCGGCCGGAAGCTCCGCCTGGAAGGAAGAGGGAGAATCCCCTGCGGTGAGGATCAGCTCTTCACGTGCGCGCGTCATCCCCACATAAAACAGCCGACGCTCTTCTT